>Ga0137409_10000864_pt1 | contig 33191 bp, 29 predicted proteins | sample CZODoug1_16funga_FD_122059 | JGI IMG/M metagenome (GOLD analysis project Ga0137409, IMG submission 122059) | Vadose zone soil fungal communities from Angelo Coast Range Reserve, California, USA - CZODoug1_16fungal (Hybrid Assembly) | ecosystem: Environmental > Terrestrial > Soil > Vadose zone... | reverse complement strand
TAACGACGGCCACACGGTCGAGAATATTCTTTGTGCCGCGGACGAGGCTCTGTACAGCGAGAAGCACCACCGCAGCCCCTCACCGGCAGTGCCTTCCTTTTAGCGACACGCCGACGCGTTCGCCGAGCATCTCTTGCAGCAGAGAGACAAACGCTTGCTGCGCCGGCGAGATCCATTTGTCCTTGTGCCAAACAACGTGCGTGGCGATGTCCAGGTTCGGCCCCACCCAAGGAAAACTGACGATCTGTTTGCGCGCCAATTCCCGGGCGACCACGATCTCCGGCAAAAGAGCGATGCCCATGCCCAAAGTGACGCACTGTTTGATGGCCTCCACACTGGAAAATTCCGTGACGTTGCCGGGACGAATATTCATCAGGGAAAGAAGCTGATCGAGTTTTTTGCGATAGGCGCAACCTGCTTCTGTTAGCAGCAGCGTCTGGCCGCTCAGGTCCTGCGGCTGCACTTTTTTGGCAGCGGAGAGCGGATGAGCGCGGTCCGCGACAAACAGAACCTTTTCCGAACGCAACCGCAAAGACTTGAGGCGCTCATCGGCGACGACGTCCTTCATCCAGACGGCCAAATCCATTTTTCCGCTTTCGATGGATTGCACGAGGCCAACGTCAAAGTACGGCCGGAAAGTAAGCTGCACTTTGGGATAGAGTTTGCGAAAACGGCTGAGGATAGCCGGCAAGCGATAATTGAGAACCGATTCGGGAGCGCCGACGCACAGAGGCCCGGCGGGAACGGAATCCTGGACCACGGCAGCCTGCGCATCGCTGACGGTGGAGAGAACTTTTTCTGCGTAGGGGTAAAAAGCGCCTGCCGGCGTCGGTGAGAATCACGCGTTTGGCCGGCCGGTCAAACAGCGGAGTGCCGAGTTCCTCCTCGAGAGCGCGGATTTGCGTGGTTACGTTGGATTGCACGCAGTGGACGCGCTCGGCGGCGCGCGTGAAATGCAGCTCTTCGGCAAGGGCGCGGAAGATTTCCAGTTGCCTCATTTCCATTTTGTCTCTTTCATCTCTGCGAGGAATCATCTTCATCCTAACAATCTATTGGACTGATGTATAGCCGACCGAAATACTGGGACCATGCGACACGGCGCATGGATTTTCGGACGCAGCGAGCGGACTCTTTCCCCCGCCAGAGAAAAGTTTGGCGATTCCTTCCGGATAGAACCAGCCGCTACGTTTTGCGCAGGATGGTGCATCATGCGCAGGCTATTTTTATTTACGGCTCTGCTTCTTTCCAGCAAGACACTAAATGCTGATCCGGCTCGTCCTTCTTCGCCGGCTTCTTCGCTTGCTTCTTTATCTCCCACAACGGCAGTGGTGTTCGATTTCGCAGGGCCGGTATCGGAACCCTTCTGGGAAACATTGCAGGGTGAGCTCGACCAGAACTCGTCCCCCGTGGCGCCGGAACGCTCGATTAGGTGGATGAAACGGCAGCAATTTCAAAAAGGCATGGAATTTCCCGAGGTGGTTCAGGTGCGCTTGCGAGGTCATTGCAATGCAGACCAGCCGAACGGCCAGCAAGTTGCCGGTGGCGCTTTGGGCTGGGTTTACATGTACACGATCAACGGCGAAATCCAGCCCATTGCCTACGTGGACTGCGACCAGATTGCGCAAACTTTGGAGCGCGAGCTTCGCGGAATGAGTTTCAGAGGGCGGCGACAAAAATTTGCGCGTGCCATTGCGCGCGTCGTGGCACACGAACTGACGCATATCTTCTCGCAGAGTGCCCATCACAGCCCGCGGGGCTTGGAAAGGGCTCACCTCAGTGCTAGCGAACTGACGAGCGACGGGATGCTCTAGTGGACTGGCGCGGGAGGAAAGATCAAGACTTGCCCAGGGTAATGCGAAGCTGATTGAGCAGAGTGGCAAAGCGGAAAGGCTTCTGAAGGTACTGCGCGTCGTCGCGGAGTTGGGTTTCGGAGATGCCTTCGGCCTAGCCGGACATGTAAATGACCTTGATGCCTGCCAAACGAAGCGCTTGTTGGCAATGGAGCAATATCAATGCGGATGAAAATTGGAAGCAAACAGAGCGCGGGAGAAAAACTAGAGTAGTGCCTCACCGAGAAATAGCAGGAACAAACGCACCCTAACGAGCCGCGCAGAAGACTGCGGAGCGGAGTGAGGAACAGCGATAGACGACGAGGACACGATATTCGCCTTTGGGAGCGTACGAGTCCGTACAAACAGAATTTTGTTCGTGAGGGGGGAAACCGGCGGTTAGGAGCGAACCTGGTTATAGGGCTTACGGGTGCGATGATAGCGAGCACCCAATGCTGACGCAGTAAGTATACGCCGCTGCGGGTCAGGAGTTAAGAAAATCAGCAAACAAGTGCGAAAAGATAAAGAAGCGCTGGATCTGAGAAACGTTGGGGCGAGCGAGGCGCATTTGCTATTCTCGCGGGACGATGAATGACGCGCAAAACGGGCAAATTGAGAAGGCGGACGCGCAACTGGAGCGTGGGCTGGGGCTGAAAGAGGCCGTCGCACTCAACATGATTGAAATTGTGGGCATCGGCCCGTTCGTGGTGAGCTCGCTGGTGATCAAGGCGATGGGCGGGCCCCAGGCGATGATTGCGTGGATTGCCGGCGCGGTGATTGCGACGCTGGACGCGTTCGTCTGGAGCGAACTGGGTGCGGCGATGCCTAAAGCGGGTGGGACGTACGTTTTTCTGCGCGAAGCGTACGGCGCAAGAAAATGGGGGCGGCTGATGTCGTTCCTTTTTGTGTGGCAGACGTTTTTGCATGTGCCGCTATCGATCACGTCCGCGGCGATTGGATTTGCCGACTACGCGAAATATCTTTATCCCTTTAACAAATGGGAAGCGAAAGCGATTTCCGGCGGACTGGTGCTGGTGCTGATTGTTTTGCTCTACCGGCGCATTACGACGATTGGAAAAATCTCGGTGCTGCTGTGGATTGGTGTGATTGGAACGATGCTGTGGCTGATCTGGGGCGGGGTAACGCATTTCGATCGGAAACTCGCTTTCGATTTTCCGGCGGGTGCTTTCAACCTGAATGCGCTGTGGTTCGCGGGGCTGGGCGCGGCGATGGTGAATACCGTCTACAGCTACTGGGGCTACTACAACATTTGCCATCTGGGCGGAGAGATTAAGCAGCCGGAGAAAAATATCCCGCGCGGGGTTTTCCTTTCGGTCCTGGGAATTGCGATTTTGTATCTGCTGATGCAATCGAGCATTTTGGGCGTGGTGCCGTGGCGCGAGGCTGCGGAATCGAAATTTCTGGCGAGCCTTTTTGTGGAGAGATTGTATGGGACGGTTGCGGCGAAGTTCGCAACAGGAATGATTTTGTGGGTGGCGCTAGCAAGTGTGTTTTCTGTGTTGCTGGGAGCTTCGCGCGTGCCGTATTCGGCGGCGATTGACGGAAATTTCTTTCCGGTGTTTGGACGTGTGCATCCAACGAAGAAATTCCCACATGTTTCGCTGCTTGTGTTGGGCGGATTGGCGTTTCTGTTCAGCATCGCTTTGAATTTGAAAACGGCGATTGCTGGAATTCTTGCGGTGCGATTGATCGTGCAGTTCATTGGGCAGACTGCCGGGCTGATGATTTTGCGGCGAAATTGGGGGCCCGAAAAGTTTCCGTTCAAAATGTGGCTGTACCCAGTGCCAGCGATGCTGACGATTGCGGGATGGGCCTGGCTGTTTTGGCACACCGGGGCGGCACGAAAATGGGGATTGCTGCAGATTGCGATGGGGGTTGTGGCGTATCTGGTTTGGAGCTGGGACAGGAAGCAGTGGCCGTTTGAAGAGATCAGAGACCGGAGACCGGCGCGGGAGCAGAGTAACGCGAGTAAGACTCAAGACGTCAGATGAATGGGACTGGAAGTTTGCGAGTGGGAGAAACATGCGGAAGATAGCGATTGCTGTGGCGTTGACGGCGGCGATGGGTTTTGCGGGAGCGCGGAATTATGCGCAATTCCCGGCAGCTCCGGGGACTGGGCCCGGTCTTGCGGAAACGATTGAAGCGATTGACAGCGCGAGGGTGACGACCCGGATTTTGTATGTGACGGCGCATCCGGATGATGAAAGCGCGGCGGTGCTGACTTATTTGGCGCGCGGGCTGCACGCGGACGTGGCGCTGCTTTCGTTGACGCGCGGCGAAGGCGGGCAGAATGCGCTGGGGCCGGAGCAGGCGCCGCAACTTGGATTGATTCGTACACACGAATTGCTGGCGGCGACTCGTGGGTATGGCGTGAAGCTCTATTTCACGCGCGCGAAGGATTTCGGGTATTGCAAGACGCCAGAAGAAGCGGAAAAAGTTTGGGGCGACCAGGTACTGGAAGACATGGTTCGCGTGATTCGCTCGTTTCGGCCGAACATTGTGATTAACGGCTGGGGCGGCGTGCATCAGGGGCATGGGCATCATCAAGCTGCGGGACTGTTGACGCCGAAAGCGGTGGCGCTCGCGGCGGATGTAAAGTATTTACGCGGCAATTTGGGTACGGGCAGGTGTTGCGGGGAAGTTTTTGTGCACAACTTTCCATGGGGTGATGCAGAAGCACCGGTCCAGATACTGAACTTGGAACGTGGCAGCGAGACGCCCAACGGCTACATTCTTCCTTTGGATGAAATTTCGGCTTTGTGGGGAAAGAGTTGGCGCGAGCTTGGATTAGATGCCTTCGTGAGTCACCGCACGCAGGGAATTTCTGCGTTCATAAATTCTCCATTTTTGCGGCGGCCAATTGCGCTGAAGAACGAGGATGGAGGCGCATTTAATCCAAAATCCCTCGCAGCGCCTCTTCGCGAATTCGGAAGCTGGTGTTCCGCGTTCGCCGAGGGAGATAGGGAACTCGCAAAAGCGCGCGAAAAGGCACTGAGCTTGGACTGGGAGGAAGCTTCCAAGTCCGTGCTAGACGCCAACGAAAAGTTGACTAAAGGGATTGAAAAGTGCGGACCGATTCCGGCTGCCCTTCAGCGGAACGAAAAGGCTTCATTCGATATCCCGCAAATCCAAATAAGAATCCGGCGTGCGGCTGCTTTGGCCGCTGGCGCGGCGGTCACCGCAACGGCAGACCGTGCCGCGCTTGTAAAGGGAGAGGAATTCCAGGTGGAGGTAGGAGCTCGATGTCGGCCAGAGGTTCACTGCGTTTTCGGCAGTCCGGACTTGTCTAACGGACAAAGGCTCGACGAAAAGAGCAGGCAAGTTACTCCCATGGGAAACGTCAGAGCTTCGCTTATGGCGAACGGCAGAAACGATGAATCGTCAGTCTGGGGGCAATTTTTTCCTGAATCGGCCACCTTTCAAGTAAACCAGAAGCTGGCGGTTGGGACGAAGGAATTCTCGACGGCGCAGCCGATTGCTCGCATTGAGGTGAGCTCGACTGAGGCAACACAGCTGCCCTTGCGAATTGTGCCAGCGTACACGTTGGCGGTGGAACCGAGGCAGGAGATTGAGAAGCTGGCAGCGAAGCATGAGCCGTTCGATGTGTTTTTGCGGGTGCATTCGTATTCGCAGAAGGCCGCGACGGTGAGCGTAGGGCTGGACGTTCCGGCTGGATGGAAGAGCAGCGGAGCGATGGACGTGAGTTTTACGGGCGAAGGCGATCGATACGCGAAACTTACGGTGACTCCTCCGACGAAGATGGAAGCGGGGCATTACACAATTACGGCGTATGCGAAGCGCGGCGAGGAGAAATTCACGACTTCCATCGAGCCGCTGGTTTCGATGCCGACGCTGACTTGGGAAGAGCCGGCGCAGACCGTCGTGCATGCGTTTGACATCAAGGTGCTGGAGAATTTGCGCGTGGGATATATCAGCGCGGAGAGCGAGCCGGTGCCGGGTGCGCTGAAGATGCTGGGCATCAAGGTGGAGATGCTGGACGCGAATGCTCTGAACTTTGGCGACCTTTCGAAGTACGACGCGATCGTGGTGGGTGTGCGTGCTTACGAATTGCGCAGCGAATTGCCGGGCGCGAATCAGCGGCTGCTCGACTACGCGCAAAACGGTGGGACGCTGGTGGTGCAGTATCAGCGCGACTTTGCGTGGGACGGAAAGAACTACGCGCCGTATGCAGCGAAGATTGCGAACAAGCCGGGCGATCCGCTGCCGCGGATCACGGATGAGAATTCTCCGGTGAAATTCCTGAAGCCGGACGATTCTTTGCTAAATACGCCCAATAAAATAACGCAGGACGATTTCAAGGGATGGGTGCAGGAACGCGGGCTTTATTTCTGGAGCGAATACGATTCGCGCTACACGGCGCTGCTGGCGATGAACGATCCCGGTGAAAAAGATCTGGATGGCGCGCTGCTTTATACAAAGCTCGGCAAAGGAACTTACATCTACACGGGCATTGCGTTTTTCCGGCAACTGCCGGAAGGTGTGCCGGGGGCGTATCGCCTGTTTGTGAACCTGCTGAGTGCATCGCGCTTGCGCTGAAATATTCTCTGTGAGCGAAGATTCTCTCGTTTATTGGCTTCGAGGGACTGTTTCGGCAAAGAGCGCAGGCAAGAGTGCCTACGCTACTCAGTGCGCTCGCGCTGACGTACACTGCTTGCATAAGAAATGTTTGTCGTTTTGGGTTTGCCATTCGTCAAGAGCGAAATGCGATTCGATGCGCACGTTTGAGTTGAGCGTCGAGATGTACGTTGAGGTCCTTCGGCGAACTTCGTGGTTCGCCTCAGGATGACAGGTGGGGCAGTTGGTAGATTTTCAGAGGGAGCGCTTCATGTCTGGATTCGGAACGGGAAGTGTGGTGAGCAAACACAGAGTGATCCGGAGGTTTGTTGCGCTGATCACGATGATGGGAATTCTGTGTGCACTGGCTGTCGCGCCAGGCGCTTCGGCGCAAAACAACAAGAAGAAGAAAAAGAATGAGCCGCCCCAGGTGAACAACGACAACGCAAATCCGGTGGTGCCGCTGACGGACGAGCAGCAGATCGACTACATGCTGAGCGAATATCTGGGCGCGTGGCAACTGGGCGACACGGAGCGCATGCACAAATTTTACTCGGAAGACGTTTCGGTGGTGAACGGAGGATGGGCCGCGCCGGTAATCGGCTGGACGAATTTCCTGGCGCTTTACGAACAGCAGAAATTGCACATACAGAAAGTGCGGCTCGACCGGATGGGCACCTACATCAAGGTGAATGGAACGACGGCATGGACCTGCTATCAATGGGAGTTCGATGCGCTTGTTGACGATACACCGACGACCGCGCGAGGCCAGACGACCTTGATACTGGTCAAGCGCGATACGCGATGGCTGATCGTGCATGACCACACGTCAGTCGTTCAAACCGCGAAGCGGGGTCAGCCTGCAGGCACACCAGCCGCGCCGACGGGAACAGCGAGCAAACCTCCGTCGCAGTGAGGGCGGGGCGAGGGACTATCGACGGCGCTAAAACTGCTTTAGGCCGTGATACACCCAGACTCCGGCAGCGGACAGAAGCAGTACGCCCGCCAAAATTCCGGTCATCATAAGCGGCCGGGACAGAGTGTTGATTTTTGCGACGAGCAACTGCTGTTCACGAGCCAAGTGCTGCTCGGTTGTGCCCAGGAAGATCTGATCGTCCTCATGGCTTTCGAGCAGGCTCTTCCAAATGAGCAGGCCCAGAAATGCAGCGGTCACGACTCCACAGGCGATCAGCAGATACAAGACGGGCCCCTGAATGGATTCCATATTGACCTCCCACTGGAACCGATCCGCAGTGCCAACTGTCGGAGAGGCTGAGGGACAGCGGGCAAGGGGTAATACGGTATTCTAGGCCGGAGTATAGCACCACGAATAAGAAAAGCTAGTGCTGCGCATCACCGAAACGAATAGTTGACGAGTGGGCTGGAGGAGCATTGGGGGACGGAAAAAGCGCCAAAATAGCGGTGATTACGGGTGCGGCGCAGGGTATTGGCCAGCGAACGGCGGATGTGTTTGCGGAGCGGGGGTACCGTCTCGCGCTGGCCGATTTGCGCGGGCCAGACGCGGCTTTTGAAGGCCCCGGCGGGAGCGTGGCGATTGCCATAAACGTTCCTATCTCTCGTGGATGAATCAGGAGGCCAGGGACCCAGCGAAATCACCAACGCGATGTGCCGCCGAGCAAAAGCCAGAAGATCCAATATTCGAACGAGGCGATCACAACCAACACAAGGCAGGCCAACGGCAAAGAAATGCGTATCGGGCCTTTTCGAAGCGCAACCCAACTCCCAATAAAAAACGGAATAACTCCGCCAAGCATCACAATAAATCGCGTCGCGAAAATATAAGTGGGCGCGAACACACTCAACATAGGCGGCAAGAAAACGCAGGGGGCACATAGTAGGACGACAACGACAAGCAACAACTGCCTGCGATCTAGTCGCTTCTCTCGGATCTCTTCCTCCGCGAAGTAGAGTTGAAACGCCGAACAGGCCAGTAGTGCCAGGACGGAGCCAGCAACGATCGCCACCGCAGCAATCATGCGGCTAGTCTCTCACGAGTAGAACGCGCCTACATCTTTGACCGTTCGTTGACAAAGGCGGCGAGTGGCGGGCACAATGAAAAAGCCTCGTTTGACGACCTCAAACGCTACCGTAAGCAAACAGCAGTGCCCGAATGGCGGAATTGGCAGACGCGCTAGCTTCAGGAGCTAGTTCTCGCAAGGGAGTGGAGGTTCGAGTCCTCTTTCGGGCACCAAATATTTGATTCCCTGGCAATTCGAAAAACCCCAAAAAAACTGAGCCATTTAATTGCGAGCGAGGGCTTTCTGCTTACGGGTGGAGGCGCGAACGACGAGGCGGGGTTCCAGGTAGATGGGCTTGGGCACCACTGGCTGGTCAGCTTCAATCAACTGAAGGGCAAGCTTGGCGGCACGCTGGCCGATTACGGCGCTCTGCTGGTCGACGCTCGTTACGGGGACTCGTATGAACTTGTTGTACAGCAAGTTGCCGCAACCGATGACGCTCACGTCGTCTGGAACGCGCAGGCCTGCATCCAGAACGGCGGCAATGGCGCCGTACGCCGCTACGTCGTTGTAGCAGAAGATTCCGTCGGGACGAGGGTTCTGGCCAAGAAGAATTTGCGTGGCATTGTAGGCGACCGCGTCACCCATCTCTTCGGCACGGTCGGTATTCATTACGAGGTCCGGGTCGAAGGCAATGCCATTCTTGGTCAGCGCGCGTTTGTAGCCCTCAAGACGACCAAGCAAAGGGCTCAGCGCGGGTCCTCCGATGTGCGCAACACGTTTGCAGCCAGTGTCGATCAAATGTTGCGTGGCCAGCGCGCCGACTTCTTCGTCATTGACGCCCACGAAATGGGCGGGCAGGCCTACGAAACTGCGATCGATCAAAATGTAGGGAATCCCCGCTTCCTCGATACGGCGGAACATCTCGACGGTCCAGTGAGTCGAGGCGATCAGCAGCATGTCGACACGGCGCGTGATGAACTGCTCGACGGCCTGTCGTTCCAGCTTTGGATCCTGCTCGGAGGAAGTGACCACAAGCGTGTAGCCGGTATTTCTGAGGGCAGCGGCAACGCCGCGTACGACTTCGGAGAAAAAGCTGTTGAGCAGATCGGGGATGACGAATCCGATCATGTTGGTGCGGCCGGTAACGAGCGCGCGAGCGGCTAGATTAGGACGATAGTTAAGTTCTTGAACGCGTTTGAGCACGCGTGCTTTGGTTTGATCACTGATATCGGAGTGATTGCGGAGGGCTTTGGAGACCGTGATAACGCTGACGCCGAGGTCTCGAGCGATGTCTTTTAGGGTGACACCCATAGGGGATTGTATCATGCGCTCTGTTAGATGAATGATGAACGAGGAATGTTCCACGAGAAACGAAAAGGGAGGCGAGCCAGGTCTTCTCGCCTCCCTATTCTTCCCCTTGCGGGGAATCCGATAAGCCTGACGGAGGGTGGCTTATCGGTCGTGTGTTGGCCTGCCCTATTTAACCAAAAAATGGGAAATTTGTTGCGGGAGAGTACAATAAAAAGTCACGATCCTTACGAAATTTTTATAACTTTCGATTAGCGTGAACCGTTATGTCGCGAAACACATCGCTCAGTCCCGATAACATACTGCGTTTTCTGCAAGTTAGGCAGGATAGCGTTTCCGCTATGGAGATTTCGCAGGGGCTCCATCTGGCGAAAAACGAGCGAAAAGCCCTGTTCAAAATGCTGTCGAAACTGAGGAAACTCAATTTGATTGTCGAAGTGGCACCCGGAAAATATCGGCTGAAGGCGAAAAAGACGGAGCCGGAAGAGCGGAAGGGCAACCGCAAGGAAGCTCAAGTGTCTCGCGGAGGGCAGGCAGGCAAAGGCATCAGCGGACGCCTGATGCTGCATCAGGATGGGTACGGATTTGTGGTCCCGGAAGAGCCGATCCCGAACATCGAAGGCGACATTTTTATTCCAAGGCATGCGGTCGAAGACGCAATGCACGGGGATCGTGTCGCGGTCGAGATACGGCAGACGGGGTTTTCGGCGGAAGGGCAGCGCATTGAAGGGCGAATCGTTCGCGTACTGAACCGAGCCCACCCGAGTGTTGTCGGATTATTCCGGTATGGGCCGCACGGGAACGTGGTGCTGCCGTATGACACGCGCATTCATCATCAAGTGGAAATTCCGCCGGGGCAAGAATTGACGGCGACGCTGAGAAAGAAACTCGGGTTCGCCGCGGCGGAAGAAGCGACGACACGCGGGCGGCGGCTCCCGCGACTTCCCGAGCTGGACGGAGCCGTCGTGAATGCGGAACTGGTGCGCTATCCGCGTGGAGGCCTGTCGCCAGTCGGAAGAGTGATAGAAATTTTGGGCAATCCCGGCGATCTCGGCGTGGACACGGAGATCGTCATCCGCAAGCACCACCTGCCGCATGAATTTTCGCCGGAAGCATTACACGACGCCGAAGAGAGTGCGCGACCTGTGAGCGATGCGGATCGCGCCGGACGCGAGGATTTCCGGTCGTTGCCAATCGTAACGATTGATGGTGAAACAGCGCGAGATTTCGACGACGCCGTTTATGTAGAGAAGCATGCCGATGGTGGCTGGCGCCTGCAGGTGCACATTGCGGACGTGGCGAACTACGTTCGGACACTAACGACATTAGATACCGAAACGCGATTGCGCGGCACGTCCGTTTACTTTTTGGATCGCGCGGTGCCAATGTTGCCCGAGGAACTTTCGAACGGGATTTGCTCGCTCAATCCGCGCGAAGACCGGCTGGTGATGAGTGCCCTGATGGAGTTTGACGCCGCGGGACGGATGACGGGTTCGCGAATGGTCTCGGGCGTGATTCGCTCGGTCGAGCGGATGACGTACACGAACGTAAACAAGGTGATCGAAGGCGACAAGGAGATGACTGCGCGCTATGCGGCGTTGGCCACGCACTTCGCGAACATGAAGGAGTTGGCGCTGCTGCTGAACGCGCGGCGAAATGAAAAAGGCTCGATTGACTTTGATTTGCCTGAGCCGGTGATCGAGTTCGACGAAGAACAGAAGATGACCAACATCACGCGCAGCGAGCGCAACATCGCTCATCGCTTGATCGAAGAGTTCATGCTCGCGGCGAACCGCGCCGTGGCAGGTTATTTGCTTAAGCGGGGAATTGCCGCGCTGCATCGCGTTCACGAAAAGCCGGATGCAAAGAAAGTTCTGGAGTTCGAAGAGTTGGCACGGGCGTTCGGCTATTCCCTCGGCGTAGAGAATCTGCACCAACGTGAAATTGCGGTGCGGCACGGACGCGTGCCTGCGCCCGCGAAACGTGGCAAACCGGATTCACAGGGTCACGGCCGTGAACGAGGAATGAAGGTATCTTTGCCCGGCGCCGGCGAATTGAGCATTACGCCTCAGCACTATCAAAGGCTATTGAAGAAACTGGTGGGGAAGCCGGAAGAGCGCATCGTTTCCTATCTAATGTTGCGTTCGCTGAAACAGGCCCGGTACGCGCCGGATTCACTCGGCCATTTCGCGCTGGGCTTTGATGAGTACACACATTTTACTTCGCCCATCCGGCGGTATCCCGATCTGGTCGTTCACCGCGCCTTGAAATGGGCGCTCGCGAATCCAAACGGCAGCCCTCCGCCCGATCCTCATCCAGCAAAGGGAACTCCGGCCGCTCTTTATTCGCAGCGCGGCCTCGAAGAGCTGGCAGCCGAGACCTCGGACGCGGAACGCCGCGCGGCAACCGCCGAACGTGAATTGCGCGATTGGAAGACGTCGCAATTCATGGAGCAGCATCTGGGCGACGAATATGAAGGCCTCATCATTTCGGTGCAGAAGTACGGATGCTTCGTGGAGTTGATGGAAGTGTTCGTCGAAGGCCTGCTCCCGATGGCGGCGATAGAAGATGCGGCCGGCACGCGCTGCATCTTTCGGGAGCACGAACACGCCATCGTCGCTGACACCGGCCCTGATCAACGGCGTGGCCGTGGGGCAACGCCAAAATCCAAACAGCGGTCGTGGAAGCTCGGCGACCGCGTTCGCGTCCGAGCTGAGCGCATCGATCCGATGCGCCATCGCGTGGAGTTCGCACTCACAGAAAATTAAGTCGGTGGTATTTTGCCTTGCCGCGGTGCTGGCACCGCAACGCCGCGCTAAGCAGCGCGATTCGCTTGCCACATGCGTCGAAGCGGTTGAGTGACCACCGCAGCGAGTCGCACGAACGGGAACCAATACGCACTCTTCCGGGAAAACTGCGCAATCAAGATTCCCAACGCCAAATGCCGCGGTTCGTCCAAATCGATAAGGCGGTTGCCGCGATAAATCTTCATGACGCGGCCCAGAATTTCCGGTCCGTGAATCATTCCATCGTCACCGGGATGCGCGTCGCCCTTCGCGAGAAATTTCGTGGCTCCCGAGGAGCCGTCTTTTTTCACGAGCCTGTGAACGATTAATCTTTTGCCGCGAAGAATCAAGACAACGTCGCCGCAGCGGACATGCGCGACGTCTGTCTTCTGGATGACAGCAATATCTCCCGGGCGTACCCATGGGAGCATGCTCGAGCCGCGTACTCGCAGAGAGATGCGGCCCTGCCCCGCCAGCGCACTGGCGATGACTTCAATATCATCCTGGCGGCGCTCGCCAGAGACTTCTGCGGGGGCGGCGAGCGGCGCCGTGTTGTGTCGAGTTTCTTCGCTCAAATTTTCCTTCATTCTGTAAATTGAAATTTCTGGATTCCGATGGACTGGCCATCGAGCGACACATCGATCGTCCATTCGCCAATCTGCGAACGTTGCGTGATAAACGTCCCGGCCACAGGAATCACATCGTTGACTGCGGGTGCGCCGAGTTTTCCGTCCGCCACTCCAAACGAATGCGAAACTGTCTGGTACACGACGCCATTCGGCTGCACCAACGCAATTTGCTGGGTGTGCGTCCCGCCGGAAACATTTTTCCAATCCACGCCTACACCGAGGTCACGAAATGTTCCAAGACTGAAACTCGTGGCGGCGCTACAACCTTGTTCGCCGCTGTCGCAAAGCATGACGCTCATCGCGACGGGTTGCACCGCGCCTGACGGCGGGACTTGGTCCATGCCCTGGGCGCACCCGGCGAGTAGGGCCGCGCTGCCCAGCACCAGGATCAGCAGGAGATTGGAATCTAATTTTCCGGTGCGCGTGCTCATCTCTCGCCTCTTAAAATGGGAACGTGAACGCATATACGCGACCGTCCGTCGCGGAAGCAATCACGTAGGACAAACTCGTGTCGATGCTGACGTCTCCGACAGTGACGCCGGCGCTGGTATTCAACAGACGCTGCTTGCCGTCGACGCCGGTTGCCAAGTCAAGTTCGTGGATTTTTCCGTCGCCGCCTCCTACGTACACTTTCGTCAACGGAGGAAACGTAAGCGGCGTGGACGGCGTTGTAATCGCGGTTCCGCCCCACAGCAACGTGAACGTGCCGCCGGTAACAATCGAACAGACGTTCGCAATCGGCGTGCACGCGAACTTGTACGCCCAGACTTTTGTGCTGGTTGAGAAAACGACCGTGTAGGGCAAAACCGTCGTGGCAACAGCAACGGAACCCTTCAAGCCACCGTCGCCCGGATTCACCGACGCGAGCGTTGTGCCGGTCACTGGATCAATCGCTAGGAGCGAGCCACCGTTCACGGAGGCAAACAAAATGTCCGATTGTGGGGCGAGGCTTGGGCTGTAATCGATCGGTCCAGGTTTTGCCGAAAAGAGAACGGTACCGGCGTTGGGATCCAGCTTCCACAAACTCGGCTGTGCTGTGCCGCCATTGCTCCGGCTCACGAACCAGATTGCGCCGTGGACATAATCGATAGTGGGTGCGCCATTGACGATGTCCAACGCGGGCACGGTTCCGATGTTCCCTGTGACGGTCCAAACCGTTGCGCCGGTATTGGCATTCAATGCGACGAACTTATTCCCGCTCGTCGTTGCGCCATTGTGCGTGCCGGCCACGACAAGATCCTGTGCCAACGTATAGGTTGCGCCGCTGAAGAGTTTCGCCTGAAGTCCTGCGCTGGCGACGAACGGCGCGCTGACAGGATTCACGATCCAGTCAAATACGCCGGTATCGGTATTCACGGCATAAACAAAATTGTCTTGTCCCGGAACGTAAGCGACGTTCTGCGCAATCGAATCGTCGGCGGTATCGATCAACGTCGGCCGGCTTGAGATTGCTCCGCCGAAACTTACCGGTGGAACGACCTGCAATCCGGTCTGCGGATTGATGTCGTACAGCAAGGTATTGCTGCCGGTTACAGTGCTCGCTCCCGGGTTGATGCCTGGCGCCGAAGGCGCCGCGGCCAGCGTGTTGAACACCCAAGCGGCCTGCGCGGAAGCGGTCGCGCTGGGAATGGCCACCACTTCGGGCACGATAGCCGATCCATTCGCCAAACATGCGCCGGATCCGCTGGTTACCGTGCCGCATTCCGTCGAATAATAATGCGAGGTGTCGACGGCAAAGACTTTGTAGGAATATGCGTGATCGTTGGTGAGTCCTCCACAAAGGCCGTTGTCAGTGAAGGTTGTGGCGCTTGTGCTATCGACGAAGACCACGACGTCGCTATTCGCCCCGATCGTGCTGCACGCAGTGTAAGTTGTTCCGTCCGCTGGCACGGAAGTGGCGGAAACGGGTTTGTCCACTTGGCGCAGAATGAGCACACCGGCGTAGGCCTCGAGCGAGGTCGATCCGGCTAAGGTCGTAGGATTCGCCCACGTCAAAGTGACCGTGCCGTTGCCCGCGGTTGCTTTCAGGTTGGACACTTGTTGCAAAAACGTGAGCGCGAGAGTCGGCGTGTTGGCTGCCGCTTCTCTTGAATTAAACAGGATTCCGTTGACGTCGTTGCCGGCGCTGGGATTTTCCAGGATCACATGGCCAAAATTCTGCGTGCCCCCATACCATTTCTGTACGTCTGCCGTGATACCCCAGGTGTACGTAGCCGGCGTAGCGCTATTTCCGTTGATCGTTACCGCGGCAGTGGACGTAGCGTTGAAGTCGCCGCCCGCCGCAGTCCACGCCGTCCCGGTTAGACGGTTCGTCCACGTTACGGAAGCCTCTTGCCAAAGATTCGTCGCCAGGTGCGCTTCGTACGATCCGGTCTTGTTGCCGACGGACGTCACCGTAAGTCCCATGTCCGCTTGCTTCACGCCGATATTTGGAAACGAGCTCAGATCGAATTGAACGATCGCCCGGGCCGCCTGGCCGGTGCTGCCTTTTGCTGCGATATTCAGGCTTGTGGCCGATCCGTAATTCGTCGAGGCGGCGCTGGCATCCAGTTGCGCGTCACCACCGCGCTTCTGGCTAGCTGCGGTAACGAGCGTCTTCTTTTCTCGCGCGCAAGCGGGCGAGTGCGACGCAGCGAACAGGCTGCAGGCAGCGATCAAGTGAGGGAAGGGCGCGGCAAAGCGCCGAAGATAACAGAACGACCGTTGCATGAGCATCCTTTAACGAATCCAGTTCCGAACTGGGAAGACTCTTGGCGCAGTGTTCGGAAACGAAACTAGAGTTGCCGATATGTCAGGATGGGTGTTCCGCTTTGGGTTAGTCAATGAAACCAAAGTTTGCCGTGTTTAATGCTATAGGTCCAATGGCAGGTACGGTATCGGAGCAGCATCAACGACGTAATTCGCCTGTTCTTCGTCTATTTTCAGGAACGCCGGGGCGCGCCGTTGCAGATTCCGCCCTGGCCCGGCAACTTCCCACACGCTAGCGCCAGCGTTTCGTAGATCGGCTCAGACTGCACACTCGGCTTTGCGTACGGCTTCTTGCCGTCGCTCGAGCCCGGTTCGCCCGGATTAATCTTTTTTTCGTCCGCCATTCGAACCCACTTTCCCCTTCAATTGACCGTTGGCCGCTCTTGATGCGCAGGTTTGTTTTCCCGATCTGGGTTCCCGCTGGCCACCGAAACACTCTTGTGCCAGGCGCTAACCGGGCTAGTGACCCCGGTCAATCGCGCTTTTTGCTCGGCCAGCGCACACGCGCGCTCGTACGCACCGAGCAGGTCGCCGCCTTCCATCCATGCAAGGCCCGGGCACCGCTCGCAATAAGAACGGATTTCACATTTCGAACAAAGCGGCAGTTGGCTTTCTCGAACGTTTCGAATCCGTTCGAGGGCCGCGGCACCTTCCCAAATTTGCCGGAAGCTCTGCATACGTATATTCCCGGCAGGCATGGGCAACTGTACGCAAGCGTACACTTCGCCGTACGGCGAGAGATAACAACTATTGTGGCCTGCGCTGCACGGCAGGTCTTCGTAAGCCGAATTTTCAATGCCGCTCGAAACTGCGCTTCCAAAAAAAGCGGTTGCAAACCCGTCCTCGGGAGCAACCTTCGTTCCACAGGATTGCAACGTCGAATCCTGCAGAACGGGCAGCAATGCGTCGACGGAAACGCGATGATCGAGCGGCGCGTCATTTCCGTCCATCATCGGGGTGATCGTCATGTCGAGAATATAGGGAACGCCGAGGCTTTCCGCGAGCGCAAGCACACCGCGATACGCCATAAGATTTTGTTTCATCAACGGGCACGCGAGTTTCACCTGAATCCCACGCTGCCGCAGTAGCGGAATGGCCGCGATGCTGCGCGCAAGCGAGCCTGGCACCTTGGTGATCGCGTCGTGTATCGCGGCATCGCTGCTGTAGACGCTAATCTGAACCCGGCGGACGCCATGCCGCCACAACATCTCCGCACGCCCGGGCGTTACTAGCAGCGCATTCGTCTTCAAACTGACGTCAAAGTGCAGCCGTCGTGCGGTCGCAAGAAGTTCTTCCAAATCCTTACGCAAAAAAATTTCGCCGCCGCTGAATGTCAAAAAAAGCGTTCCGGCCTTTGCGAGCTGTTCCAGCGCATCGACGCACTCCGCCGTGGAGAGCTCGCCGTGATCTTCGTGGTCGAGATAGCAATGAACACAGCGTTCATTGCAGCGGTACGTCAAATCGAAATGAACGCTCAACGGCAGCCGCTTGCGCACGGTGCGCGCAATCAGGCGGTCCATCAAAGGCGTTGCCGCAAGCTGTGGAGCGCCGCTCAAGCCGCGTCCTCTACAGGCGCAGATTCAATCGTTATCAGCAATCTGCGTCTCGATAATTCATCGAGCAGCTCCAGCGTGTCTGCCAGCGCGACTCGCGCCGACACTTCATACTGCTCGGCCAGAAGCGCCGCCAAGTCTTCCGCGCTTCGCCGCCCGTCAATGCTTCGCCATAAGAGGCTGCCGGTATCGTTCAATTCGTGCATCACACTTTCGGCCGGAGAAATGATCACCGTTTCGTTTTCGATCTCACGCCATGCCAGCGCCGGGTTTTTCTGCCAGATGCCGTTGGCCGCAACCATCATGAAGAAATAACCTCCCAAAAAGTTTGCGCTTTTCGGAACTGAAGTATGTAACCGGCAACTTCCCGGCTCGCGAGGGTCAGAATCTCCAGCAGACGTTCATGATCGGCAGTACGCGCGGAGAAAAATAAAACGCACGGCAGCAGCGCTTTCAAAAGCTCGGCCGGCCGCAGCGGCTCGATCCGATCGTCAGGCGATTGCGACAACCGATACATTCCTGCAACCGGCGTACTGCGATTCGTACCGGCGGCGCGAAATTCTCCCCAGAAGGGTGTTCCGAACGCGTGCCATTGCCCATCGATTCGCTTGAGCAAGGAAATTTCGTCCGTCAACACACTACCTAACGGGCTCAGCGTGGCAACCGTGCTCTTACCCGCACCTGACCGCCCAAAAAAAACGTACGCTTTGCCGTTGCGCAGAACGGTTGCCGCATGCAAAAGAAACCCAACGTCGGGAAGCAACGCCCAGCTGAGCAACATTCGCAATAAAGAATCGAGCGCGTATTCGTGCTGCACGCCTGAAAAATGTGCCGAACTGGCGTCAGCCGCCACGCGCGCACCTTCGAACTCACATAAAAATTCATTCCCGCAGCCTTGTGGCGAGTGGTATCTGTCGACTTGTATGGAAAAAGGAGTTCGTTCGGTCGCGTTAAAGCCGTCATACCGGCGCGTGGCGGCGGACAAAAGCTCGGAATCTTCCGAGCAAAGCCGCAATGGCAGGCCCCCAACAACGAGGTCAAGATGCGATGTTACGCCGCTCCCAAGAACTGCGTACGTTTGCATTCCCGAAAGCCTCACACAAACTTCCGATGCGGCGCCGCTGGGGACTCAGCGGCTTAAGGAACAAAAAGCTGTAAGGAACAATAAGCCAAGTTTCCCACTTTGGGACGAAGGAAGTAAGCAAAATGTTGCCAGGACGACAGCCTGGTAACGACCTTACCTTATTGATTAGGCTGAAGTTACGTACCTGCTCTCAAACCGCCAAGACGAACGGGCTAACGCGTCAGACGCCGGTCCACACCTTGCCGCCGGCCATTACTTCCTGCGCTGCGTCATCGAACGTCACTCGTTCGCCCGTCTGAATCGCGGCAATCGTCATACAAAGCGCGATTGAGTGGCTGTATCCCGCTTCAACATCAGCGTTAGGCGTTTTGCCGTTGCGAACGCACTGCATCCAATTCAACATGTTCGCGCTCGTCGCTTCATCGACACCCGCGCGGCCACCGGTCTCGACGGCGGATGCGCCTTCGATCAAATCCCGCGTCTGCAAGCGATTCGCTTTCAGCCCCATCGCTTTGGCAGCGCCTTCGTCGAGTCCACCTTCGCCGCTGATCACATTCTTATCCAGATCGAGTGTGCCGGCGTTCGAACGATAAAGCTCCTTCACGTCGCCGGCCGAATTGGTCTGGCGAGAGGAGTAAATCACCTCGAACCCTTTTGTCGGATCATCGAGCGGACCGTAATCAAACACAGCCGTGAGCGTGTCCCAATTCTGCCTTCCGTCTTTCCACATGTAGATACCGCCGTTTGCCACAACGCTGCGCGGACGCGGCAGGTCCGCGAACCAATGCACGGTATCGATCTGATGCACCATCCATTGATCTGGAATTCCGCTCGAGTACGGCCAGAACAGACGAAATTCCAGATACTTCCTCGCATCGAACGGAACAGCGGGCCGGTTGATCAAAAACCGTTTCCAATCCGTATCCTCTTCTTTTAGTTGATTCACCAGCTGCGGCCGCCGCCACCGCCCGGGCTGGTTGACGTTCCATGTCATTTCGACGCCCACAATGTTTCCAAACTGTCCGGACTGAATAAACTGTTTCGCACGCTGATAATTGCGCGCGCTTCGCCGCTGCGTTCCGATCTGGACTTTGCGGCCGGTCTGCCGCACCGCTTTGCGAAATTCGCGCGCATCTTCCATTGTGTGCGCCATCGGTTTTTCGACGTAGGCGTCCAAATTATTATGGACGGCTTCGATGCCATGCTGCGCATGCTGAAAATCCGCGGTGGCGATAATCACCGCGTCGATGTCTTTGCGGTCGTACAACTCGTCGTTGTTGCGGCAGAGCGCGACGTGGTGCCCCGTGCTCTCCGTTATGAGCGCCACGCCTTCGTCACGGCGTCGCTTCCAAAGGTCCGAGAGTGCCGCAATTTCAAATTGCTGGGTTCCAGCGTGTTTCAGGAACGCAGGAAAGAGCGCTTCACGAAAGCGATCGGAGTAGCCAATCACTCCCGTGCGGACGATGTTGTTCGCTCCCACAATCCGCGCATAGCTGCGCGCGGGAAAGCTGAGCGCCACCGCGGCCGTCGCGCTCCGCTTCAAGAATTCCCTACGTGAACTTTTTCCGGGCATGGGACAGTACCTCGACGCGTTATTTCAATGCACCTGCTTTGCGCAGCAATTCCTTCGTTCCCGCCATGGAGATCCGCGACGATTCCTCGGGCGAGCCGCCGCCGTTCCAGTGTGTTTCGAGGCTCATCGTGCCGCGATAACCGTCGCGCATCATCGCGCGAAACTGTTCGGCATAGTCGATAATCCCTTTGCCCATCGCCGCCCAGCCGAATGTCCCGTCCGCTTTTTTCTCAACGTCCTTCAAGTGCATGTGGCCGATGCGGTCCTTGGGCACTTTCGCGTAGCCGTCGGGAAATGCTTTTTCGCCGAGCGCCGCCGCGTTCCCCGGATCCCAGTTGATCATGAAATTCTTAGCTGGAACTGCAGCCAGGGTGCGCGCCGCTTCCGCCCCGGTGCCGGAGTTGCATTCATATTCGTTTTCGAGAATCAGGATGATGTTGTTCTTCGCGGCCTTGTCGGCAATTTCGCGGATCTTCGCATCCATCGCATCGCGATAAGGTTTGTCGCTTTCGAGCCGCCAGAAATCAAACATCCGCACTTTGTTCGTGCCAAAGGCTTTCGCCATCCCGGTGGCCCGTTCGAGCACTTCATCCTGCTGTTCGAACGAGAAGCTTGCCCCGTAAGCCGATCCCGTCGGGCTGTACTTCGATTTCGGCGCTCCAGGCCAATCCACCTTGAATAATGGACTCGCGATGTCCGTCACTTTCAAATCGTATTTCGCCAGCAGCCGCTTCGCTTCCGCCACTTCTTTCTCATCGAGATTGACGATGTTCTTCTTCCACAGTCCGCGAATCTCCACGAGGCCGACGCCAAATTCATTCGCGGCAACGCTCAGCGCGTGCTCAAAATCCTGCGAGATCTCATCCGTAATCACCGACAACTGAAAAACACAATCCAGCTTCGGCGTTTTCGCCGCACTCGTCCATTTTGGTATGGCCATCGCGCCTGCCGCCAATCCCGCTTTCTGCAGCAATTCCCTTCGTTTCATGTTTCATCTTCTCCGACCGCATTCTACATCCACTTTCGCGCCGTGCGTCCAACTCTCTTCACTCCTGTGCGGCATGTTATTCTTATTCCTTGCAGGCGCGCTCGCGGCTCCGCTGTTCCCCGCCTCACCGGCCTGCACTCAATAAAAAGGGCGGCTCGCCCTTCTGGAGAAAAGAATCGTGCCTTCCCTGGTGACTGCTCCCGCTACAAAACGTGTCTTTAATTTCAACGCCGGCCCCGCCGCGCTCCCGCTCGCCGTGCTCGAGCGCATCCGCGAAGAGTTGCTCGACTGGCGAGGCTCCGGCATGTCCGTGATGGAAATGAGCCATCGCTCGCCGGAATTCGAATCCATCAATGCCGCCGCGGAAGCCGGCTTGCGCAAGCACCTTGCGATTCCCGACGACTACGCCGTTATTTTCGTGCAAGGCGGCGGCAGCATGCAGTTCACCATGGCGCCAATGAATCTCTGCTTGCCGAACAAGCCCGTCGACCTGATTCACACCGGCACTTGGACCGCGAAAGCGCTCGGCGAACTGAAAAAGGGAATTGCGCACCGCATCGCCGCGACGACGGAACCCGTGAAGTTCACGCGCGTTCCGGGCCAGGGCGAACTTTCGCTTTCCGCCGACGCTTCTTACGTCCACATGTGCACCAACAACACCATCGAGGGCTCGCAGTTTCACGCGATGCCAGAGACCGGCGAAGTGCCGCTGGTCGCGGACATGTCTTCCGACATCGCTTCACGCACAATTGACGTGAAGAAATTCGGCGTGATCTTTGCCGGCGCGCAAAAAAACCTCGGCCCCAGCGGTGCCACCGTCGTCATCATCCGCAAAGATCTCGCCGAACGCGCCGACAAAAATCTCCCCACGCTCTTGCAATACCGAACGCACATTAAAGAAAAATCGCTCTATCACACACCACCAACCTTCGCGATTTACATCATCGGCCTCGTGATGGAATGGATCGATTCGCTCGGCGGAATCACTGCCGTGCAAAAGCGCAACGAAGCCAAGGCCAAACTGCTTTACGACACGATCGACATAAGCGACGATTACTTCAAGTGCCCCGTCGAAAAGGATTCGCGTTCACGGATGAACGTGGTCTTCCGCATCGCGGGCGGCGACGAAGCCGTGGAAAAAGAATTCGCCAGGCAAGCTGAAGCTGCCGATCTCGTCGGCACGCCGGGCCACCGTTCCGTCGGCGGCATGCGCATCTCGCTCTATAACGCCGTCGAACTCGCCGCCATCGAAGCGCTCACAGGCTTCATGAAAGATTTCCAGCGCAAGCGCGGCTGAGCGTTCGCCGTTTGAAAGTTTTGATCGCCCGAGGCCGTATTATTATTGGCCACTGCTTGTAACGACAGGAAGGTGGGCCTCGATGACCGTATACGCGCTCGTGCTGTTTCTTCATTTGACCAGTGTGGTAACTCTATTCCTCGCGTTCGGTATTGAGTGGGCCACCATCTCGTTCCTCGGAAAGGCAACTTCGCCCGCGGAAGCGCAGACGTGGTTGCGGCTCGGCCGCCTCGCGCCGCTCATCAACGGCCCGGCGCTTCTTGTTGCGATTCTTTCCGGCGGCTACCTCGCTTCACTTATCCGCGCGTTCAAACAGGGGTGGGTTCCCGCATCCTTTATTGGCATTGCTGTGGTTGCGCTACTGGGCGCCGCGATCAACGTGCCCAAGATGCGCGCGATCCGGCTGGCGATTCCCCAAGGCAGCGATGCACTTTCCGCCGCACTTCAAACAAAGCTTCTGCCCGTCTCCGTGCGCTTGCGCACGTTCGTTGCGCTCGGCATCGTCTTTATCATGGGCGCGAAGCTCCCGCTGGGGCCCTCTGTGCTGGCGCTTCTGGGCGGACTCGTCGTCGGCGTGCTCCTCAGTTTGCCGGTGCTTGTGAGGAAATCCGCCTAATTGTCTTCGAACGACGAGGCCGTCTCCATAATCTGCGCGGAGTCACACGGTAACAAAAAAAAGTGCAGAAGCACTTTCGCTTCTGCACTTTTCTTTCGATGGCTTGGAATTACGCCAAATCAAACAGCAGCACTTCCGCCTTTTCCACTCCGGCAAGTTCCAGCGATTTTTCTTCCGAAATCGCCGCGCCGTCGCCTGTCTCTAGCTTTTTCCCGTTCAGAGTCACGCTTCCGCGCGCCACTTGCACGTACGCATGCCGCTCCGGCTTCAGCTCATGCTTCACGTTCTCTCCAGCGCCGAGTACCGTCGCATACAGCTCGTTGTCCTGCCGGATTTTCACCGAACCTTCCCGCCCATCCGACGAAACCAGCAGCCGCAATTTTCCGCGCTTTTCTTCTTCAGAAAAGTATTTCTGGTCGTACGCCGGCTTGTATCCGTTCTTATCGGGGAACATCCAGATCTGATACAAGTGCACCGGCTCCATCTTCGACGCATTGAACTCGCTGTGCGCCACGCCCGTCCCCGCACTCATGTACTGCACGTCTCCCGGCTTAATCGTCGAGCCGTTGCCCATGCTGTCTTTGTGCGCCAGCGCGCCGTCCAGCACGTACGTCACGATCTCCATGTCGCGGTGCGGATGCGTCGGAAACCCACCGCCGCCCGCCACGCGGTCATCATTCATAACTCGCAGCGTCCGAAATTCCACGTGATTCGCATCAAAATACTCCGCAAACGAAAACGTAAACCGCGTATCCAGCCATCCGTGATTCGCGTGCCCGCGTTCGTCGCTCTTTCGAATCGTAATCATCTTCGCTCCTCCCAAGGTCACTTCCCCAATTCACACTTTCATTATAGTCGTGATAACGACTATTGTCAAGAGGAGCGTTTCAGCGCCCCTAACCCCTTTCCCCTCACCCCTTTACGCCCTCTCCCCTTTTCCTCACCTGTACTTCGCTCTCGTCGCTCTGCTCTCCTCTTTTGGTGTAAAGTGAAAGATGGACTGAGGCTCATCCATGGATTCCGTCACTTCCACCGCTGAATCGAAAAAGACTGCCGATACCGCCGCTCCCCGCGAAACCATCTCCATCACCGACAATCGCACCGGCAAGTCTTACGAAATTCCCGTCACGCACGGCACCATCCGGGCCATGGACCTCCGCCAAATAAAAGTCGACGCCAACGATTTCGGCATGATGAGTTACGACCCCGCCTTCAACAACACCGCCTCCTGCATCAGCCGCGTTTCTTATATCGACGGCGACAAAGGCATCCTTCGTTACCGCGGTTATCCCATCGAAGAGCTCGCCGAAAAAAGCACCTATCTCGAAACCGCATATCTTCTTCTCCGCGGCGAACTTCCCACCGAGACGCAGCTAAAAGATTGGACGTGGCACGTTTCGCATCACACCTTCGTTCACGAGAGCATCAAGAAATTTCTCGACGGCTTTCATTACGACGCCCATCCCATGGGCATGATGATCTCCACCATCGCCGCGCTCTCGACCTTCTATCACGACGCAAAAGACATCCTGAATCCTGAATCGCGCCAGAAACAAACGCTTCGCTTGATCGGCAAAATGCCCACGATCGCCGCCTTCGCTTATCGCCACACGCTCGGCATGCCCTTCGTCTATCCCGACAACGATCTCAGCTATCCCGGCAATTTCCTTAACATGCTTTTTCGCACCACCGAATCTCGTTATCGTCCGAATCCCACGCTCGAGCGCGCGCTCGACATTCTCTTTATCCTTCATGCCGACCACGAGCAAAACTGTTCCGCTAACGTCATTCGCGGCGTCGGCAGCTCGCACGTCGATCCGTATTCCGCCACTGCGGCCGCCATCGCCGCTCTCTACGGTCCGCTTCATGGCGGCGCCAACGAAGAAGTCGTCCGTATGCTCCATGAAATCGGTTCCGTCAGCAAAGTCCCGGACTTCATCAAGCGCGTCAAAGCCGGCGAAACGAAGCTCATGGGCTTCGGCCACCGCATTTACAAGAATTACGATCCCCGCGCCCGCATCATCAAGCGCGTCGCTTACGAAGTCTTCGATCTCATGGGCAAGAATCCGCTTCTCGAAATCGCACTCGAGTGCGAACGCATCGCCCTCGAAGACGAATATTTCGTCAAGCGCAAGCTCTATCCCAACGTGGACTTCTACACGGGCCTCATTTATCAATCGATGGGCTTCCCGATGACCATGTTCCCGGTGCTCTTCGCGATTCCACGCACGTCCGGCTGGCTTGCGCAATGGCAGGAAATGCTTCTCGACCCGGAGCAGAAAATCGCCCGGCCTCGTCAGATTTATCTCGGACACGACACTCGCACTTACGTGCCCATGGATCAACGCGTCTAGCCGCCGCCTCTTGTCTCGCGACGTCTGAACTCATTGTGAACTATGTCCAGGGTTCCTTCGCCGGATTCAAGCCACCGCGGGTAAAATAGGATTCAGCAAGAAAAGAGAGCCATCGTGTCCAGCACACCCACTCAACCCGGCCCCAAGCGCCGCAGCCAGCGCGTCCTCATGCAAGTCCCTGTCCGCCTTCACGGTAAGGATTCGCAGGGCAAGCCATTCGAAGAAGAAACCGAAACACTCGCGATCAACGCCCACGGCGCGTTGGTTCTTCTTCAGGCGCGCCTGACTAGCGGCAGCCTCATCAATATGCAACACAAACGCACGACGGAAGAACAGGAATGTTCTGTCGTTTTCCTCGGTCCCGTTCGTGGCAACAAAGCTGAAATCGGCCTTGAATTCTCGACGCCCCGCCCCCAATTCTGGCGCGTCGCCTTCCCGCCAGAGGATTGGTCGCCCAAAGGCCCCGAAGCGCGCAATATTTCCAGAAAAAATCCTTCGTCGTAGTTATCTTTCCACCAAATACCTAGAACAGGTGAAAGTAGCCGCTCTCTCGGCGCAACTGCACGTTTACATCGAACAGCGCCAACAGATTCGCTTCTGTTAAAACACTTTCTTTAGGCCCGTCCGCAAGAACCTTGCCGGACTTCAGCATAATCACGCGCTCAATTTCCGGAATAATTTCGCTCACATGGTGTGTCACCAGCAAAATCGCCAGCCCCGATTGCGCCAATTCCCGCATCGTCTCGCGCAATTGAAATTGCGCCGCGATATCCAGCGCATTGCTCGGCTCGTCAAACAGCAGCGTCTTCGGCTCATGCACCAGCGCCCGCGCGATCAATGTTCTCTTCGCTTCTCCGCTCGACATGTGCATCACGCAGCGTTCCGCCAGATGCGCAATACCCAGTCGCGCCAGCACTGCTTCGCTTTTTGCCAAATAAACTGGGTGCGGATGATGATGCGGAAAAATCCGCGTGCTGCTGAAGAATCCGCTCAATACAACGTCCCGCCCCGTCGCATCCGTGGTGCAGGCCGCCAGCAGGTCCGGTGAAACAATCCCCAACAAATTCCTCAGCTCAAAAACATCCCACCGTTCCCGGCCCAGAATCGCCATCGACGATCCCTCGCGCGCTAGCGGATAGCACTCCCGCGTAATCGTCTTGATCAGCGTCGATTTCCCGCATCCGTTCGGACCCAAAATACACACATGCTCGCCCGCTTCGATTCGCAGCGACACGTCTTCCAGCGCCGCGCGTTCCCCGCGCATCACCGTCACGCGATTCAATTCCAGCAGCGGCGCGCTCGTCCGTTTCAAGGTCACGTCCTTGTGTAGTTCGAATGTCGAGCGGCTATCTTAACGAACGTTTCCGAAATTCGAAAAACATTGGAAAGGTGGGTAGTGGGTCAGTTTGAATTTTTTGGATCGCGAACAACGGGGCTCGGGGTTTGTACTTACAAACCTCGAACTGAACAGGTCAGAAATTCAACTGACCCACTACTGAAAGGTGGTAGTTATTGGCCTATGACAAGGCAAAAAAGTAGGAGGCGAAAACCCGAGGATCCTCGCCTCCCGGGGTGGGGTGTTACGTTGCGGAATCCCTCAGCAGCCGCGCCTCCCTGCCCTGCCAGGCAGGGGCGCCGCATCACTCGCGTGTTGCTAGACCGCATCGCGGTAAGAGACTTACCACCAGAGGGCCCGCTTTAACCGCTATTTAGCACCTGAGGTTTGTCGCTGTCAACGCCAATTTGGGCCCTATCAGTGTAGCTTCGTTACGTTTAGGTCCAGTACGTTCCGCACTAATTTGCTCAGTGCGGTTGGGCTGTAAGGCTTTTGCAGATATGTCATTCGCCCGGTCGCGTTCGGCCCGGTGCCAGTCGGCAGGTTCGCTGCGTCCTGGCTGTAACCGCTCGTGAAAATTACCGGCAGGTCGGGGAATCGCTCCGTCAGTTGTGTCGCGACCGCTGTCCCACCGAGCTTCGGCATGATTACATCCAGCACCGCCAAGGCAGGACGTTCCTGCTCTACCAGCCGCAGCGCCTCTTCGCCGTCTTCCGCCGAGAGAACCTTATACCCGAGGTGCAACAAGGATTGCCGCGCCATCTCGCGAATCGATTCGTGGTCCTCGGCGATCAGGATAACCTCCGTCCCTCTCAAGTCCTGGGCCGTGCCTCCTTGCGCGGGCGCCGACGCCGGTGAAGCCTCTCCTTGCGCGGTGGTGGGCAAGTAGATGCGAAATAAACTCCCCTGCCCCGGCTCGCTGTAGACGTGCGTAAAGCCGCCATGTTGTTTCACAATTCCGTACACGGTGGCCAGCCCCATTCCCGTTCCTTTTCCCGGCTCCTTGGTCGTAAAGAATGGTTCGAATATTCTTTCCTTTGTTTCCGCATCCATCCCGACCCCCGTATCGGAGACGGAAATCACCGCATAACGCCCAGCCGCAACCTGCGGATAAAACCGGCAGTATGCCTCGTCCAGCTCCACCATTTCTGTTTCAATCAGCAGCCGTCCGCCCGTCGGCATCGCATCCCGCGCATTGATGCACAGATTCATGATCACCTGCTCGATCTGCGTCGGATCGGCTTTGATCGCGTCCAGCGGCACCGTCACAATTTTCAGTTCGACGTCTTTCCCGATGACGCGGTCCAGAAACGTCAGCAGCCCGCTCGCAACACTGTTCAGGTCGATAATTCGGGGTTGCAGGATCTGGCGTCGCGCAAACGCCAGCAATTCTCTCGTCAGTGACGCCGCACGCTCTCCCTGCTCTCGAATCCGCGCAAAGCGGTCCGCAATTTGCTGGTTTGGGCCACACTGGTCGTATCCGATTTCCGCCCATCCCAGAATCGCGCCGACCACGTTGTTAAAGTCGTGCGCGATTCCGCCGGCTAATTGCCCAATCGCCTCAAACTTTTGCGCCTGCAAGAGCTGCCGTTCCATCGCTCGCAATTCCGTTATATCTTCGGCCATCACTTCGATTTCCGGCTCTTCGCTCTTTCGTGTCACCAATCGAAGCTGCAGCCGCACCGTAACGAATCCGCCGTCCAGCCTCCGCCATTCCGCCTCGGCTCCTCTTACCTGTCCGTTGTCCTGGCATTGGCGGAAAAGCTTTACTTGCTGCTCTGGAAAACGAAAAACGTCTCGGAACAGATTCAACTTGCGGAATTGCAATACCGACTCGCATCCAAGTAGCCGCAGCAAAGCAGGGTTCGCATCCAGAAACTCGCCTTTCCCGCTTACCCGGCAAATTCCGTAAACCGAGTGCTCTACAAGCTCGCGGTTTCTCTCCTCCGATATTCGCAGCGCGTGTTCCGCCAGCTTTCGTTCGGTGATATCCACCATCACCACGCACGCCGACTTCTTTGCGGCCGGTGTCATCTGCACCGGAAAGAAACTGGCCAGGTAGTGCCGCAATTCGAACGGAGGAAAAGTCCGCTTGACCTGTGCCTCGATATTCAAGATCGGTTCCCCTGCCTCGAAAACTTTTCGGTAGATCTGAACCGACTCCAGATACGCCTCCGGCACCAGCTCGCGCAATGACCTTCCGGCGTGTTCGGCTGCGGATATTCCGTGGTTCTTCGCCATCGCCTCATTCACCCGAATGAAATTCAAGTCTTGATCCACCAGCGCAAAACACACCGGCGTTGTCCGGTAAAGCAAATCCAATTCTTCGAACTGCTGCCGTGCAAGCCCTTCGCTTTCGGCCAACGCATTCAGTGCCGTCGCTGCGCTTTCTCGCAGTCGTTTCTCTTCCAACGACCTCTTCACCGCCAGCGACAGCCGTTCCAGGCGATCCTTTAGCACATAGTCGCTGACGCCCCGCTTGATACACTCCACCGCCGCCTCTTCGCCCAGCGTTCCCGTCACCAGTAAAAACGGAATGTCCTTCCCGGTCGCCTTCAATGCCGCGAACGCATCGAGTCCCGTCCACTCCGGCAGCCGGTAGTCGGAAAGGACTACATCGAATGAACCTTCCTTGAGCGCTGTCAGAAACTCGTCCTGGTTGTGCGTTATCGTCGCGTCGATCGCAAATCCCTTGCTCTTCAGCTCGTAGAGTAGGAGTTCCACGTCTTCCCGCGCGTCATCCAAAATCAACGCGCGCAACGCCGTCGCCGTATCCTCCACGGGAACAACTTGTAAGGCATGCATACTCATCTTCGTTTCACCCGGTTACCTTTTTTCAAATGCAGCCTCTGGCGGAGGCAGGTTGAATCCAAGCCAATACTTTCCGATTTGCTTCACCGTCTCTTCAAACAGCGACAAATTCACCGGTTTCGTGATGTAGCTGTTTGCCCCGCCCCGGTAACACTCCAGGAGATCGTCTTCGTGGTTCGATGACGTCATCACGATCACCGGTATGCAGCAGGTCCGGCGATCCGCTTTGATCGCCTTCAATACATCGTGGCCGCTTACCCGCGGCAACTTCAGGTCCAGCAACACGAGTTGCGGAATATGACTGATGTCCTTCTCCGAAAACTCACCTCGGCAAAACAGGTAATCAAGCGCCTCCGCTCCATCCCGCGCAATGACGATGTTCCCGGCGGCTCTTTGCTTCTGCAGCGTGCGCGTCGTCAGCTCCGCATCCGCGGAATCGTCCTCCACCAGCAATATGTCGTGATTGTTCTGATTCATGCATGTGCTCCGATCATTTGTCTCGTCGTTCTGTCCGTGTGATTCGCCTCTGCCAGCGTGAAATAAAACGTCGCGCCCTGTTCCGGCGTTGATTCCGCCCAGATTCGTCCTCCGTGCTTGTGAATGATCCGCGCGACGATCGCCAGTCCAATGCCGGTGCCTTCGAACTCGTCTTGCCGGTGCAGCCGCTGAAATACTCCAAACAACTTGTCCGAATATCGCGGGTCGAAACCCGCGCCGTTGTCTTTCACAAAAATCGTCGTCTCTCCTCCGCCCACTCTCGATCCGATCTCGATCATCGCCGGTTTCTTCTTTCGCGTGAATTTCAGCGCATTGGCAATCAAGTTCGCGAAAACTTGCCGCACTAGCCCTGGGTCGACCTCCACTTGCGGCAGCGTTCCGACGTTCCACACGATCTCCCGCCCAGCCTCCCCTTGCAGGCACTCCGTAATCGTCTCTTCGACCAGCGGGCTCAGCGAAATGTATTCGTGCTTCAAGGCTTGTCTGCCATATCGCGCCAGTTGCAGGAGATCGTCCACTAGTCCGGACATCTGTGCGGCCGCTAGCCGGATTCGACTCAGATAGTGTTTGGCATCGGCGGAGAGCTCCGCCGTGAATTCCTCCTCAAGAATTCGCGAGAAACCGTCAAGGTGCCGCAGCGGCGCCCGCAAGTCGTGCGACACCGAATAGTTGAAGCTCTCCAGCTCCTGATTCATCTCTCGCAGCTCCTTCGTCCGGCGCGTCACTCGCGCCTCCAGTTCCTGATTCAGTCGCCCCATTTCTTCTTCCGCCTGGTTTCGTGCTTCGATCTGATCGTGTAAATCCTCCATCGTGTGCCCGAGTTCCGATTGCTTTTGGTTCAGCTGGGTCCCGAGCAGTTCTCTCGCACGGCGCAGCCCCCCTTCGATTTGCGCTCGCGACAAAATCTCCCGCTGGATGTAGTAACCAGCCAGCAGTAGCGCGCCACAAGACAAGGTTCCGGTGGCCAGCAACAGTTGAAGCGTCCACTGCGCGCTCCTTTGCACTCCCGTGGAACGCTCGGCAAATAGCCGTCGTTCCTCTTCTTCGAATTCGTCCATCATGCTGGTCAACCCATCGTCGGTCGGAATCACCCCCGTTTGCTCCTGCGGCCCGCTCGATTGCTTCGCTGATTGCGCCGTCTCCATAGCGCGATCCAGCAACGCGACTTGCTTCTGAATCGCCTCGCTGACCCCGTTGATCACGCCAAGCTGACTCGGGCTGTCGGCTGTCAGTTCCCGCATCCGGGTAATGCTCTCCGTGAGCTTCCCCCTTTGCGTCTCATACCTCGACCGGAATTCGTCGCGCCCCGTGGCGCGGTAAAACCACAACTCGTTCCTCATCCGCAATCGGATCAGCCGCACTGATGCCACTTCCGTCAGCAACTGCTGCGTGTGCGAAACCCATTGGTTCATCCGGCGAGTCTCGTAAGCGTTTCGAATTCCAACCGCAAATCCGGCCACAACCAAAATTAAGAGGAGAATCCACGCTTTCGCCAGCCTTCTGCGAAATTCCATCGCTCTCTGCATCGTTCTGGCCGTCAGCCTTCCTGCCCGTCGCTCGCCACCATCGCAAACGCCGGACCAGCTTCGCAAAACTCTTTCAGCAGTGGCTCCGCCACTTCAGAAAACGGACGCCGCTGCCGCGATGACCAGAATCCCACCTCGATCGCCAGCTCCACCGCTCCCCACGGCTCCCTCATCCCGTTCATCGCCGCCTGCCTCGCTTCCGGCCGTTGCCGCATGATCGCCACACTCGGCTCCGCCGCATCTGCCGCTAGCACCGCAAAATTTCCGCTCGAAATTTGCGCCAGCACATCCGTGCGACGAAAGCTTCCTTTCAACATCTCAGCCGTATCCTTGATTGCGCCCTCCCGGGCCGAGGGACCGAACTCTTTCTCCAGTGCTTCCAGGTTCGCGATTCGAATCGTGATTACCACCAGCTGCCCTCCAGTCCTCTGCGCACCTTGCACGGCCTTCGCCGCCAGTGCACGAAATCCTTCGCCGTTGTATAGACCGTTCGTGTGATCTCTTAGCAAATCCGCGAGCCCCGCCACTGTGTTTCGCTCCTGCGCGCTCCGCAGCACCCGCTCCAGCGTTCGCACGTCGGCTACGTCTTTCAAGATAAAATCCAGCGCGCCTTCCTTCACGCTTTGCTCCGCACTCTCTTTTTCGGCTGACGCTGCCAACGTAATCAAGGGCAGACTCGGCGCCGCCCGGTGCACCGCGCGAACCGTCGCCATGGCATCCTGCCCGGACGCCGCAAGATCCAGAAAAAGCACTTCCGGTCCAACCAGTTGGATTGTGGGAAGAAGAATGGAAACCGTCGAAACCAGCGTCAGTTCCAGCGCCGATTCATCGTCCGGGAAAAGCGCACGCAGCATTTGCGAAATGCGTGGCGGATCGCATTCCGCCATCAATACGCGCAATTTTGTTTTGCCGTTCGAAACGGCTCCGTGCGAAACGTCCGGCTGTAAGGCGCCCATTGCTGTCCCGCTGCGCAACGCAACCCATTCGAAACGCCCGCGCCCTGTCGCTATCGCGACGCACACCGGCCGTTTCGAATTTCGTTTGCGTTACACCGATTTGAACGAGACTGGAGAGGACAGTCCTCTGCTCAGCTACTTGGAAGGGTTCTTCTATTGTCGCTCTGTGGCGCGAAGAGTCAAGGATTCGTTCCTATTCGTAACGTACCGCATTCGAACGCGCGCCTTGCCGCAAAATAAGAACCAACAATCCCGAAATTAAGCCGCCCGTTATAATTACTCCTTCCCATACTAACCCTGCTGCTAACACAAGCGCTCCGGGCGCCCCGAACGGCGCGAGGAGCGCGACGAGGGCGGCTTCGCGCACGCCCATACCACCTTGCGTCAAGGGCAGCACCGCGGCGAGTTTCGCCAGCGGCCACGCGAAAAGCCATACGCGCAACGGCAAAGTGAGGCCACAGGAGATCGCGAGCAGCGCGGTGAGTACAAGAAGGGTGAACTGGATGAGCGTACCCGTTATCCAGCCAGCAATGAGATTGAGCGGACGACTCTTCACCGTGCGGAGCGCCTGACGCAGACGCGCCAGTCTTCGCCGCAGACTCCAGGAGCCGCGCGTGATCGCCATCCGGTAAAAGTAGTAGGCGGTGAGACCGAAGATCGCTGCCAGCGCAGCGAGCAGCAACAGGTAGCCAACAGTCTTGCCACGCAGAACGATCGGCAG
>Ga0137409_10000863_pt1 | contig 33198 bp, 32 predicted proteins | sample CZODoug1_16funga_FD_122059 | JGI IMG/M metagenome (GOLD analysis project Ga0137409, IMG submission 122059) | Vadose zone soil fungal communities from Angelo Coast Range Reserve, California, USA - CZODoug1_16fungal (Hybrid Assembly) | ecosystem: Environmental > Terrestrial > Soil > Vadose zone... | reverse complement strand
CGGCCGCAGAACTGGCAGCGGTAGTTGTCGCGGGCAAACAGGAACGTGTTGGTGACTTGGCGGCGGAAGCGGCGAGGGACGTGCACGAAGCGGACGAGACGAATGACAGCCGGGCGTGGCACCGCCATTCGCTCGGAATGGACCGGCGTCCCCTCAGCCTCGACGACCTCGGCCTTGCCATCAATGACCAGCCGCAGTGCACGGCGCACGGGCACCATGGTCAGCGGCTCGAACGAGGCATTGAGGGCTAGGCAGCGCATGCGATATGCTAATACCGACCAGCAAGTTGCAGCAAGTGACGCGGTTACGCGCTCGCTGCGGGCTGAAACAAGCGCCGTAACTCGTCTATTTGCGACTCCACCGACCCACGCGACGCACCTCCAGACGTGGCACGGCTTTCGACGCTTTGCTCCCACGTTCCGAGCTGCGCCAGCGCCGGTCCCAACGCGGGATGAATCTCCGCCGCCATTTTGGCGGGCACCTTATCGAGCGACACACCTGCTTGTTCCGCGGCGCGCACCAATCGGCCGATCAATCCATGACTTTCACGGAATGGCACACCCGCCTCGACCAGCAAATCGGCGAGATCGGTGGCGCGCATCGCCGGGTCGAGCGCAGCGGCCATTCGCTCGACGTTCACCGTGAGCGTGTCGATCGCTCCGGTGACGGCGGGCAACACCATCGCCAGCGTATCGCATGCATCGAACAGCAGTGCCTTGTCTTCCTGCAGATCTTTCTGATAGCCGGCCGGAATTCCTTTCAACACCGTGAGCAGCGCCACGCAGTCGCCCAGCATGCGTCCGGCCTTGCCGCGCGCCAGCTCGAACACATCCGGGTTGCGTTTCTGCGGCATGAGGCTGGAGCCGGTGCTGAAGTTGTCGGCCAGGGTGACGAATCCGAATTCGCCGCTCGCATAGGTGATGAGCTCCGCGCCCAGACGGGACAGGTGGGTGCCGACCAGCGCGATGGCGAACAGCACCTCGGCGACGAAATCGCGATCGCCGGTTGCGTCCAGCGCATTCGCGGAGACGGCGCGGAAGCCGAGCGCCTCCTTCAGCAGGACGCGGTCGACGGGAAAGCCGGAGCCCGCCAGCGCGCCCGAGCCGAGTGGCATCTCGGCCGTGCGGCGACGCGCGTCGGCGAGGCGCTGGCGGTCGCGCACCAGCGGCCAGGCGTGCGCCAGCAGCACGTAGGCCCAGCGCACCGGCTGGGCGCGCTGCCCATGCGTGTAGCCGGGAAGGATCGCGTCGAGCCCATCTTTCGCTTTGGCGACGAGGGTGCGGCCGAGGGCGGCGACGGCGGCGTCGAGCTCGTCGATGGCATCCATGGTCCAGAGTCGCAGGTCCGTCGCGACCTGGTCGTTGCGCGAGCGGCCGGTGTGCAGCTTCCCCGCAACCGCGCCGATTTCCGCGTACAGCAGCCGCTCCACGAGCGTATGCACGTCCTCATCGGGAGCACCGACGGCGGCGCCGTCAGCGAGCTTGTCGGCCACCCGATCCAGGCCCTCGAGCAGCTGAGATTCTTCGCTGGCGCTCAGAACGCCGGCGCGGCACAGGGCGTGGACCCACGCCTTGCTGGCGGCGACGTCCTGCGGCCACAGTCGATGATCGACGGGGAGGCTGCGGTTTAAAGCATCGAGCGCTTCGCTCGGTTCGAGAACGAAGCGCCCGCCCCACATGTGATGGGAAGACGTGTCAGCTTGCTGGGACATCCGTGCGCTCGGCTGCTAGCCCAGCGGCAATTCTGCTGGCGAGTCCGTAGAGCCGGATGAAGCCCTCCGCGTCCTTCTGATTGTAGACGTTGTCCTTGCCGAAGGTGGCGTAGGACGGCTGGTACAGCGCGTACGGGCTCTCCCGGCCGGCAACGATCACGTTTCCCTTGAACAGCTTCAGGCGGACGGACCCGGTCACGTTCTTCTGCGTCGCCGTGAAGAGCGCGTCGAGCGCTTCGCGTTCCGGCGTCCACCAGCGGCCGTCGTACACGAGATCGGCGTACTGCAGCGCCAGCTCGTCCTTCATTCTCAGGGTGCGGCGGTCGAGCACCATCTGCTCCAGCTCGCGGTGCGCCGCGTAGAGCACGGTCCCGCCCGGCGTCTCGTACACGCCGCGCGACTTCATCCCGACGAGGCGGTCCTCGACGATATCGGCGCGGCCGATGCCGTGCTCACCGGCGACTTCGTTGAGTTGTTCGAGGAGCTCGACTGGACCGAGGGGGACGGCATCGACGCTGACGGGATTGCCTTCTTCGAAACCGATCGTGACGACGACCGGCTCGTCCGGCGCCTCGAGCGGGTTCTTCGTCATGACGAAGATGTGCTCGGGCGCTTCCTGCGACGGATCCTCGAGGATGCCGCCCTCGTGCGAGCAATGCCACAGGTTACGGTCCGTCGAATACGGCTTCTCGGCGGTCGCCTGGACCGGCACGCCCTTGGCGTGCACGTAGGCGATGAGATCTTCGCGACTCTGAAATTTCCATTCGCGCCACGGCGCGATGACCTGCAGCTCGGGCGCGAGCGCGGCGTAGGTCAGCTCGAAGCGGACCTGGTCGTTGCCCTTGCCGGTGCAGCCGTGGGCGACCGCGTCGGCGCCGAGCCGCTGCGCGACCGCCACCTGGTGCGCCGCGGTGAGCGGCCGCGCCATCGAGGTGCCGAGCAGATAGGTGCGCGCGTAGACGGCGCCGGCACGCAATGTCGGGAAGACGAAGTCGCGCACGAACTCTTCGCGCAGGTCTTCGATGATGCAGTCTTCGGCGCCGGAGCGTTTGGCTTTCGCGATCAGGCCGTCGAGCTCGCCGAGCCCCTGCCCGACGTCGGCGGCAAAGCAGACGACGCGCGCGCCATGCGTTTCGCGCAGCCAGGGAACGATGGCGGAGGTGTCGAGCCCGCCCGAATAGGCGAGCACGACGAGCGGACCAGTGCCCGGACGGGCGTTGGTTTGTTTATGCATATGGGTGAATAAAAATACACTACGGCCGACGGGGCGCGCAAGGACCTATGGCAGACGCAGCGACAATGCCCGGGCGCGCGTGCCGGGCGACCAGCTGCGGTCCAGGACGAGCACACCGCTGATCGGGCTCCCCGCTGGGACGGCCAGCGGAACGAAGAGTCCGCCCTCCGTCGTCCGCAGGCGGCTGACGAGGGCAACCGCGCTACGGTTTGCGTCCTCCGGAAAGTAAATGACGGACGTGGGACCGCCGAAAGCGCTCCGGCCGTTCTCCACGAACAGTCGAACTCCACCACCCTCGCGCACGGCTCGGAGACCGGCGTCGTGTGGAGGCACCGGGATGCGCTCGTCGAGAAGCTCCGCCACGCTGGCCCAGTCCGGTGCGGCCTCCGGCGCCTGCGTCGCACTCACGATGGGAATCGTGAGCCCGACCTCGCGCTCCTGCTGAATGCAGATCTCGCGACACAATCCCCACCGCAGCTCGGCGATCATGCGCGCAGGACCCGGTCGTGCCTCCGCGTCCACCGTGAAGGACGTTGTGAGCAGCACGTCGCCCCGATAGACGTGCGAGACGACTCCTGCGCTCTCCGCCCGTTCAGGAAGCGTCCATGCTGTCGCTCCGACGCTGATTTCCGGAGGGACCCGCCAGGCGATCGTGGTCGGCAGCCCCGTCTGGCCCGGGTGTTTCCAGCCGATATGCCAACCCTCCGGGACATCGATCCGTACGGCGACACGAAAGCTGGTCCCGGGTCGCGCGACGACGACCTCGGGGATCAACGACACCGGCACCACGGGTGCCTGACTTCCGGCCGGAGCGAGGGCCGCCGCCGCTAGCGCGCCGAAGATGCGCCCCAGCATCATTGCGTCGTTTGCAGTGCCTGGCGCAGCGTGGGGAGGATTTTTTCGCCACGCAGGTTGTCATCCACCGCGATGATATTGCCGTCGCGACCTACCAGCGCCATCCGCGGAATGAAAACGATTTCAAACTGCCGCATCGACGGGTTGGTGAATCCGCCGCGCGCAAACGCATGCTGCCACGGCATCTTCCACTCGCCCGTCAGGAACTTCGTCACGTCTCCGGGATCCTGATCCAGGGAAACGCTCAGGATTTCGAGCCCCTTGGCGTGCAAAGTGTCGAAGGCGGCATGGAGATACGGCATGTCGCCGATACATGGCCCGCACCACGTCGCCCAGAAATCGAGCAGATAGACTTTGCCGAGCATCGACTCGCGGGTGTAGCTCTGGGTCGAGTCGGTCAATGCCGCGAAGTGGAAGCTCGGGACGGCAACGCCTACGCGAAGCACGCGATCGGGGGCGTATCGTGCGCGCAGGAATCCCAACATCGGGCTTTCGGGATACTCGGCGCCGAGTCGCAGGAAGTACTCGTTGCCGCGCGGCATCTGATTAATGGCCATCGCGATCTGGACCGCAGTGGCGAGCGCGCCGGCGCGCGTCCGCCGATCGGGATGCCGGGCGGCCATCGAATCGAGATACGCGAGCGCGGCATTGGCCGACGCGGTGTCTTTCAAAGTCTCGCGCGGTGAGACGGTCGGATGCCTCCCGAAGACGAACATCTGCATCACCATGTACCCTTGATGAAACGACCAGAGCGGCGACGTCGGTCGTATTTCGCGTGGGGCACGGGCGACGAGGGTCGAGTCCGGGTGGGCACCCAGCGAGGTGATCTGGATCAGCCCGAGGAGTAGCTCCTGCTCGATCAACGCATCGCGATCTTGCCCGATGCGGGTCGTGAGCTCGCGAAGTCCGGCCGTCCAATCGTAGCGCAGTGAATCCTTGCGAGCCCGCGCGGCGGCCGCGGAATCGAAATACGCATTCGCAATCCGTTGCACGCTCTTGTACGCGTCTGCAAATCGAGCCGCAAACGAGGCTGGTTCGCGCCACGTGATGCGTTGCGTACTGGGCCGGCGATCGAGCCGGCGTGGATCGAACACGATCGTCGTCTTCCCCTTCGCCACCCGCAGCACGGACCGGTAATCGCCGCCGCCATCGTAGAAGTACCGGTCCGCGCTGGTGCCGTTGATGCTGCGATTCTCGGTGAGGCCCAGCAGCTGATAGGCGAGTGTGTCTTCGGTCGACTCGACCTCGAGCGTGTAGCGCCCGTCGGGCTGTTTGATCATTGGCCGGCCGGTGCCGAAGTCGAAATGGTTCCAGTCCCCGATGACGAGGACTTTGTCGATGGTGTCGGCGTACTTGTAGCGCGCCAGCTGAACGTCAATGACAATCGTCGATGACGAACCGGTCAGGAGGATGGGAACGAACGCGCTGCCGTGGTTCACGCCCGTGAACCGAAGCATGAAGGCGCCGGTGTGGGTACTGGCGAGCGCATAGCGACCATCCGGCCCGACTGTGCCGGACGTGATGCCGTCCATCGCGATTACGGGTGTCAGGTGGACATGCGCGACCGGCATCGGTTTGCCGTCGGCACCGAGCAGCGTTCCGGTGACGACCGTGACCGAGTTGTTGTCTTGGGCGGCGAGGGAAAAAGCGTAGAGCGAAAACATCGCGACACAGCGGGAGACAACGTTCATGACCTACCCCGGGAAGGGACCTGCCGCGAACCTTAGACGCGCGACCGCGCCGGTTCAAGCGGCCACGCGCCAAGCGTCATAACTCTTCTACCAACCCCACCCTTGCCGGTAGCGCGGCTTGAGGTACTCCTCGGGAATACCCGACGTGAGCACCGCGCCGGTCTGCGGATTCACCTCGATCGGCTGCGCCGTGCGCACCGCCAGATTCCCCAGCAGGACCATCTCGGTGAGCGGTCCGGAATGGCCGGGGATGTTCGATCCGGCCGGCGTCCCGCCTTTGCAGGCGGCGATCCATTCGGCATACACCCCTTCGGTGCGCGGGTACTTCTGCGCCGGCGGATGCGCGGTGATCTCGGCCTGCTTCGCCGCATCGAGCAGCCGCGGACTCTCGCCGTAAATCCCCGCCACCAGCTTCCCGGAGTCGCCGATCCAGAGCTGCCCGCTCGTGTCGAACGGCCAGGCGAGCGGATCGGTGACTTCCGTGGGGCGCGGCGGATACAGGCTGCCGTCGCGCCACACGACGGTGACCGCCGGCCGGTTGCCCTTCGCCGCAAATGCGTACGTGATGCGGGAGCAGGCGGGTGCGGTCTCGCTGAACAGCTTGGTCGACTCCGCCTCGATCCGCGTCGGGTAGCCCAGGTCCAGCGCCCAGAACGACGCGTCCATGGAGTGACACGCGATGTCGCCGAGCGCGCCGGTGCCGAAGTCCCACCAGCCGCGCCATTTGAACGGCGCATACGCGGGATGGTAGGGCCGCTGTGGCGCGGGGCCGAGCCACAGGTCCCAGTCGAGCGAGGACGGCGTGTAGTACTCGTCGAGCGGCCGCTCGATCGCCTGCGGCCAGATCGGCCGGTTGGTCCACAGCTGGATTTCGCGGACCGTGCCGATCGCGCCGGCCTCGACCCATTCGCGCATCTGGCGCGTGCCTTCCTCGGCGTGGCCCTGGTTGCCCATCTGCGTCGCGACTTTGTACTTCGTCGCCGCCTCTTCGAGCTGCTTCACTTCCCACAGCGTCCGCGCCAGGGGCTTCTGAATGCGCGTGTGCTTGCCGAGCTTCATCGCCATCATGCCGGCGACGGTGTGCGTGTGATCGGGCGTCGAGACGGTGACCGCATCGATGTTCTTGCCTTCTTTATCGAGCATCACCCGGAAATCCTTGAACCGCTTCGCCAGCGGGAATGCGCTGAACGACTGTGCGGCCTGGCGGTCGTCCACGTCGCACAGCGCATAGATGTTCTCGGTCTTGCCCACGCCGCGCACGTCGTTCGCGCCCATTCCGCCGACGCCGATGCACGCGATGTTGAGCTTGTCGCTCGGCGCAAGACGGCCACGTCCACCGAGCACGTGTGCCGGCACGATCGTAAACGTGAGACCGGTGGCGACGTCGCCGACAAAGCGACGGCGCGAAATGGACTGCCGCTTTTTGCTCATGGCAGCACCCGGATCTTGATGTTGCGGTAGGCGACAATGTTGCCGTGGTCCTGTAGCCCGATGTGGCCGGAGGCGTTTTTCCCGAAACGGGGATGCGGCTTGAACTTGCTTCCCACGACCTTCGAATCCCAATCGCGACTGCCCAGCTCGTACTCGAGCAGCTTGAACCCGTTGAGCCAATGCTCGACATGATTGCCGTTCACGACCAGGCGCGCCGTGTTCCATTCGCCGCCGGGCTGTACGTGTCCGGGCGGCGCTGGATACAGATCGTAGGCCGCGCCCGCAGACGTCAGCGGTGACTGGCCGTCGGGATGTTTGGCATCGTCCAGCACCTGCATCTCGACCGCGTTCCAGTAGATCTCGTCAGAATCCTCGGCGACGCGATAGAAGATGCCGCTGTTGCCGCCCGGCTCGATCTTCCAGTCGATCGACAGCTCGAAATTCCTGAATTCGTCGGTCGTGATGATGTCGCCGCCGGCCCCGACGCGACTGAGGGCACCATCCTGCACCACCCATCCGTCGGAGATGGCCTTCTTCCCGTAATTTCTCCACCCCGCCGTCGTTTTCCCATCAAACAGGAGTCGCCAACCAGCGCCGCGCTCGGCATCGCTCACTGTGTTTGGAGATTGGGCGGTACCGACTTTCGCGATGACCAGGAGTCCTGCGAGAGCAAAGAGAGTTTTCATGCGGGGAGTCCTGCGAGCTCTCGCAGCCGCACCTGTACCGCGCGGCGGCTTCGCTCGCTGCGAGTGATGACGAGGATGGCATCGTCACCAGCGATGGTGCCGATGATCTCGCTCCACCCGGCGCCGTCCAGCGCCAGGCCCAGCGCCTGCGCCGCTCCCGTCGTCGTCTTGAGGACGAGCAGCGGGCCGACGCCTTCGGCGGAAACGAGCATGGTGGGAAGGAGCTGCTCCAGATGCTGCCGCACGCCACCGCCGGGGCCGCCTTCCGGCCCGGCCGCGTAGTGCGAGCCGCCGTCCGGCGCGGCGACCTTGGCGAGGCCCAGCTCGCGAATGTCGCGCGACAGCGTCGCCTGCGTCACGTTGTAGCCCTCGGCCTTGAGACGCTCGCGCAGCTGCTCCTGGCTGCCCACCGTTTCCTGCCGCACGATCTGCAGGATGGCCGCGTGACGCTGCGTTTTCATGGGGCGGAAATCTGATGCACGATGCGGCCGCTGACTACTGTGAGAAGGGCGGCGGATGGGCGGTTGGGCGGTTCGGCGGTTAGAACAGCCAGATCGGCGGCTTTCCCAACTTCCAAGGAACCGATCTCACGTTCCCAACCCAGCGCGCGCGCCCCTTCTATTGTAAGCATCCGCAGCGCCGCGTCACCGTTGAGCCCGGCAGCCTCTACTTCCGCCCACAGGTCCAGCTCCCCGACGCTCACGACGGAATCGGTGCCCAGACCCACGGGTACGCCGGCCTTCCGCAACCATGCGAGCGGCAGTCGGCCATGGCGGTGCGCCGCGTTGGAACGGGGACAATGCGCCACCGCCGCCCGTGTCACGCGCAACAGCTCGATGTCGGCCTGATCGACCTGCACGCAATGAATACACAACGTGCCCGCCTTGAGGACGCCGCGCTGCAGCAGGTAGGCCACCGGCGAGCAATGCCGCGCCTCGACAGCGATGCCGCGCGCGCGCAACGCCGCGGCAAATGGGCCGGCGCCATCGCCGACCAGCTCGGTCTCCGCGGGCGACTCGGCGACGTGCACCGCGATGGGCAGCTGCTCCAATCGCGCGAAGCGCGCGACGGCATCGTAGAGCGGCGCGCTCACGGTGTACGGCGCATGCGGCGAAACGCCCAGGCCAAGTTGCGACGTTGCAAGACGGCGCAGTGGACGAAGAGTCGACTCCAACTCGGCCATACCCGCCGCACACTGCGCCGGATCGGGGCCGAATACTTCCTGATACACGATGCCGCGCCCGCCGAGGTCGTGGAGCGCCCGCATCACCGCGCCGGTGCTGCCGGTTTCGGCGACGCAGGTAACGCCGCGCGCCCAGCCATCGCGTACACCGGCCACTGCCGCCTCGTAGAATGCCGCGGCGCTCGTCGCCTCCTTCAGCTCGCGGATGCGCCGGATCCATGTGAGGAATTCGGGCTCGTCGTGCCGCACGCCCCCGCCCAGCTGCGTGAGCTCGAGATGCGTGTGGCAGTTCACGAGACCGGGCACCAGCTCGGCGTCCGGAAAATGCATGGCGCGTGCGGCGTGCGGCTTAGGTACGTCGGCATTCCGACCGACAGCCGAGATTCGTCCGGTTTCGTCAACAAGAACGGCGCCGTCCTCGAAGGACGGCGCCGTGACGGGATGGACCCGGCCCGCTCGAATGCGAAGCAAGAGGTTAGGGCGTGACCCCGACGCCGAACGGTGAGTGCACCTGGCACACCTGCGTAGGCTCGGTGCCCGGATAGAACCACTCCCAGCGCCGCACCTCGAGGGGGCAGAACGGCGTGGCGAGGAATCCGTTCGACCAGTCCACTTCGCGCGTGACGAGATCGTCGGGCCGCGCCCAGTCGCCCGGAGCCGGCCGTCGCTCGTACACGTCGCGCATGAACTTCGTCCAGGCGGGCGCGACGATGCGGCCGCCGCCGGCGTTGTTCATGATGCGGCGCTGCAGGTCGTAGCCGATCCAGATGCCGGTCACGATCTCGGGCGTGAAGCCCACGAACCACGCGTCGGTGTAGTCGTCCGTCGTCCCCGTCTTGCCCGCCATCGGGACGTGCAGGCCCCCGACCGCGCCGGCCGCCGTGCCGCAACGGTGCGGGCCGGTGCCTGGCTGGCAGCGCATCACGTCGCGCAGCATGTCGAGCATCAGCCAGTTGTGCTCGGGATCGAGCACCTGCTCGCGCTTGATCGTGGACTGATACAGGATGTTGCCCTGCCGGTCTTCGATGCGCTGGATGCCGATCGGCTCGACGCGCACGCCGCCGTTGGCGAACGACGTGTACGCTGCGATCAGCTCGATCGGCTTCGTCTCGCGGGCGCCGATGTGAATCGAGGGATACGGCGGCAGCGGCGTCGTGATGCCGTAGCGGCGCGCCTCGCCGATGACCGTCTGCTCGCCCAGCGCCATGCCGAGCTTGATCGTCGAGAGGTTGCGCGACAGGTACAGCGATTGCCGCATCGGCACGAGGCCCAGCGTCGTGTCGTCGTAGTCCTTCGGCTGCCACAGCGAGCTGTCGAGCTGGATGACGGGCGGATTGAGCGGCGAGTCGTCCAGCATCTCGGTGACGGGATGCCCGGCGCGGATCGCGGCCGAATACACGAACGGCTTGAACGTCGAGCCGGGCGGCCGCGCCGACTGCGTGACGCGGTTCCACTTCGAGTCGACGAAGTCCCGGCCACCGACCATCGCGAGGATGTTGCCGGTCTTGGCATCGACGGCGAGCAGCGCGCCCTGCAGATAGGGCGCGAACGGGCCCTGGTCGTCGGGCGTGGTGCGACCTTGTTCGACGTAGTCGCGATACGACGTGCCCTCGAACTTGCCGTTCGAGTACACGCCCGATTCGATCTCATTGAGCTGCGACTGCAGGGCCTGCTCGGCGGCCTCCTGCATGTCGAGATCGAGCGTGGTGTAGATCCGCAGGCCTTTCTCGTAGAGATCGCGGCCGAAGCGCGGCTCGAGGAACGCCGAGCGCAGCCATTCCACGAAATACGGCGCCACGTCGCCGTAGCTGGTGCGGCGCGTGGTCAACACCAGCGGATAGGCTTTCCAGAATTCCGCATCCTCAGGGGTCAGGAATCCCTGATTGCGCATGAGCGTGAGCACGACGTTGCGGCGCCAGATCGCATTGTCGGGATGCGTGCGGGGATTGTAGGTCCCAGGGGCTTTGGGAAGCGCGGCGAGTGTCGCCCCTTCGGCGACATTGATATCGCGCACCGACTTGCCGAAGTAGACCTGCGACGCCGCTTCGACGCCCGCCACGTTGGGGCCGAGGCTGATCTGATTCAGGTACAGCTGGAGAATCGTGTCCTTCGGAAAATTGCGCTCCAGCTCCAGCGCGACCCGGGCTTCCCGCAGCTTGCGGCTGAGCGAGCGCTCGCGGGTGATCTTGTCCCTGAAGACGTTCCGCGCGAGCTGCTGGGTGATCGTGGAAAAACCGCGCAAGCCCTTGAGCACCGCCCCGGGCAGCCGCACGAAGTCGATCCCGTGGTGGCGGTAGAAGCGTTTATCCTCGGTGGCCAGGAATGCCTGGCGCACATGAACGGGGATCTGTTCGAGCGGCACGACGGTGCGGCGCTCGATCCCCAACTCGGTGATCAATCGACCATCGGCCGCATAGACCTTGGAAGTCTGGAGCTGCGGCCGGTGTCCCGGATCGATGCGCATGATGCTGGGGCAGCGGTCGCCGGCACAGACGCGCGTCCACGAGCCATAGGCGAGCCCGCCGGCGTACAGCAGCGCGAGTACGGTCGCGATGACGACCCGCCGCCGCTGGACCGGCTGGTACCACCAGCGGATGAAGAACGGGCGGCGCGGTGCTGAGGAAGGCGAGGGGGGCGTCGAAGCCATCTGCACTAAAACCTAGTAAGGCCGTAGATTCGCCGCCATGACCCCCGTCTATGCCAACGTGCTACCCGAGCTCGAATGGCGCGGCTTCGTGCAGCAGGCGACGCCCGGGCTCGCCGAGCATTTCGCGAAGGGCCCGGTCACCGCCTACTGCGGATTCGATCCGACGGCACCTTCGCTGCAACTCGGCAACCTGATGCCGCTGATGCTGCTCGCCAACCTGCAACGCGGCGGCCACCGGCCCATCGTGCTGATGGGCGGCGGCACCGGCTTGATCGGCGATCCGTCGGGAAAGCCGGGCGAGCGCCCCCTGCTCTCCAAGGAAGAAATTCGCGAGAACGTGCATCGCATGCGTGACCAGGCCGCGCGGTTTCTGGAATTCGGCGCCGGTCCGACGGCCGCGCTGCTGCTCGACAACGCCAAGTGGCTCGGCGCGCAGGGGCTCATCGACTTTCTGCGCGACGTCGGCAAGCACTTCACCGTGAACGTCATGCTGCAGAAGGAATCGGTGAAGGCGCGCCTCGAGGCCGGCCTGTCGTTCACCGAATTCAGCTATATGCTGCTGCAGGCCTACGACTTTCTGCATCTCTTCCGCGAGCGGCAGTGCACGCTGCAGGTGGGTGGCAGCGATCAGTGGGGCAACATCACGGCGGGCGTCGATCTCATCCGCCGCATCGAGAACGCGGAGGCGCACGGTCTGGTCGCGCCGCTCGTCACGATGGCGTCGGGCCAGAAGTTCGGGAAGACGGAGGTGGGCGCCATCTACCTCGACCCGCAGCTGACGTCGCCCTACAAGTTCTACCAGTTCTGGATCAACGCGGACGACCGCGACGTCGAGAAGTACCTGAAACTGTTTACACATCGTGCGGCGGACGAGATCAAAGACATCATGGCCCAACAGGCCCAGAACCCGTCCAAGCGTGCGGCGCAGCGTGCGCTCGGCGCGTCGGTGACCAGCCTGGTGCATGGGGCGGAGGTGCTGTCGGGCGTGCAAGCCGCATCCGCCATTCTCTTCGGCGAAGAGCAGGCCGAGGTTCATCCGCAGGTGTTCGAGATCCTGGCGGGTGAAATCCCGACGGTTGCGGTCGACGGAGGGTCGGACAGCGTCGCATTGGTCGATCTGGTAGTGCGGGCCGGGCTCGCCAAGTCGAAGAGTGAAGCGCGCCGCAGCATCGAGCAGGGCGGCATCTACCTCAATCAACAGCGCATCGACGACGTCGGCCGCACCGTTGCGGCGGAGGACTGGATCGGGGGCCGGAATATCCTGCTGCGCAAAGGGAAGAAGGAGTACGCGCTGCTGAGACGAGCAGGCTGACGTGGACGAGCGGGTCCGGTTGCTGCTCGAGGTCTTCGACCAAGCCTACACCGCGCCGTCGTGGCACGGCACGCCGCTCAAGGCGACGCTGCGCGGGCTCACGCTGCGCGACGCGCTGTGGCGCCCCGCGCCGCGGCGCCACTGCATCTGGGACTTCGTGCTGCATACCGCGTACTGGAAATGCATGGTGCGCCGCCGGCTGCTGCGCGACCCCGCGATCGCGTTTCCACGCGACGGCGCGAATTGGCCGGCGCTTCCCGACCGTCCCGATAACGCCGCCTGGAAGCGCGACCGGGCGCTGCTCGACGAGCAGCATACGCTGTTGCATCGCGCCATCGTGCAGGTCAAACCGCGCGACCTCGGCAAGCGCGGCTGGCATTCGAAGTGGCGGGTGGCGCAGGAGATTTACGGAATTGCTTCACACGATCTGTACCACGCGGGGCAGATTCAGATGATCAAACGACTGATGTAGGACGCTACGATGCCCTACATCAAATCATCCAGCACCTCGATGACCTTCTCCATCTCCTCGACCGTGTTGTAGCAATGCGGCGAGAGGCGGATCGCGCCCTCGCGCAGGCTGCACACGACGCGCGCGCGCTTCAAGCCGTGATACGCCTCCACCGCCTTCGGCGGCGCGATGCACAGGATCGCGGAGCGGTGGCCGTTCTCGGTCGGCGACGCGATCCGCACGCCGTTCTCGTGCGCCCACTTCACGATCGGCTCGTGCGTCGCGCGCGTCACTTCCGCGATGTCGCGCACGCCGATCTCGAGCAGCAGCGCGAGTGATTGCGTCATGCCAACGAAGTCCTGATATGGCAGGGTGATCATTTCGAAGCGGCGGGCATCGGAGCGGAACGTGGGATTGTACTCGGTGAGCCGTGAGAAGTCGTCCGTGCCCTCGAACGCCATCCAGCCGGTGATCGTCGGCTCCAGTTTCGAAACCAGCTCCTTGCGCACGTAGACGAATCCCGATCCCCAGGGCGACAGCAGCCACTTCTGCCCGCCGCACGCCAGGATGTCGACCGGTGTCTCCTGCACGTCGAGCACCGAATTGCCGACGCCCTGAATACCGTCCACCACGAGATAGGTCCCGTTGGCACGGCACGCCGCCCCGAGTTTTTTCAGATCGGCGCGATAGCCGTTGGAGAACTGCACGAACGAGACGGCGAGCACGCGCACTTTGGGGTCGCGCAGCCGCTCGAGCAGATAGTCCTCGTCGGGCCATCCCTGCGGGGTGCAGCGCGCCATCTCCACCGTGATGCCCCCATCGCGCAGCAGCAGCCACGGATACACGTTCGCCGGGAACTCCTTGTCGGACAGCAGCACCACATCTCCCGCTTTCAGCGGCAGCGCGCGCGCCGCCAGGTGCAATCCGTAGCCGGTGTTGGTGGCGAGGGCGATCTCCGAGGGGTCGGCATTGATCAGTTGCGCGATGCCGAGCCGCGCGGCGGCGAGGCCGGCGAACAATTCGCGGTCGGGCAACAGGTGCGGCGCGGTGCGTTTGGCGGTGAACTCGTCGAGCGCCCGGCGCGTCCGCTCGGGGATGGGACCGATGGACGCATTGTTGAGATAGGTCGTGTCCGCCGTCCACGGGAATTCCGACGTGCGCAGCGCCTTGAAGGTCTCGCGCAGCGCGCGCACGTGCGTGGGATGGTAGGCGATATCGGTCATGCCACGCGACCCATGCTTCTCACGTCGAGCGCATCCCGCAATCCGTCGCCCAGCAGATTGAGGCCCAGCACCGCGAGGCCGATCGCGACGCCCGGAGCGATCGAGACCCACGGGGCGACCCGCAGCAAATCGCGTCCCTCGGCGACCATCGCGCCCCACGACGGCGTGGGCGGTTGCGCGCCCAGGCCGATGAACGACAGCGCCGCTTCGGCCATGATTGCGCCACCGATGCCGAGTGTCGCCGCAACAATCACGGGCGCGATCACGTTGGGCAGCAGATGGCGCGCGATGATCCGCGCGTCCGACGCGCCGAGCGCGCGGGCCGCCTGCACGTACTCGAGCGAGCGCGTCAGCAGCACCTGACCGCGGACGATGCGGGCCATACCCGCCCAGCCGACGATGCCGATGACGACGAACACGACGGGGAGCGACGGCTTCACCGCGGCGGCGATGGCGATCAGCAGCAGCAGCGACGGAAATGCGAGCGTCACGTCGGCGACGCGCATGATCAGGCCGTCCATCCAGCGGCCGTAGTAACCCGACACGAGTCCTAACGTCACGCCGAGCGCCAGCGCGATGCTCTGGCTGATCAAGCCGACGGCGAGCGACAGGCGGGCGCCGTAGAGCACGCGCGAAAGCACGTCGCGCCCCTGCGCGTCACTGCCGAGCAGAAAGGCGCCGGAGGGTGGACGCAAACTTGCAGAGAGGTCACCGCGGAATGGATCACCGGGAGCGAGCCATGGGGCGAGCAACGCCAGCAGCGCGAGGATGGCGACGAGGCCCAGGCCGAAGCGGGCCCAGGGATCATGCGCGAGTCGTGTCGAAAACAGTGGCGCCGCCATGGGGGTCTCGACTACGTTACTCGGGACTTCACCCCGCGGGCAATGGGATACTGATGTGAACCGAGATACACCGTTCACCCTCGTGCTGGGCGGCGGCGGGATGAAGGGGCTCGCCCACGTGGGCGTGCTCCAGGCGTTGCTCGAGCGCGGCCACCGGCCGACCCGCATCATCGGGTCGAGCGTCGGCGCGCTCGTCGGCGCCGCCTGGGCCGGCGGCATGGGCATCGCCAAGCTGCGCGAGATCGCGCTCAGCCTCAAGCGCAAAGAGGTGTTTGCGGTCGCGCACGCCGACATGGCGTTCAAGCGCATGCGCTCGCCGGCGCTGTTCCGCCGCGAGCCGCTCGAGCACCTCATCCAGCGCACCTGCGGCGATCTCACCTTCCAGCAGCTCGACCCCCCTGTCGTCGTCAACACCGTGGACCTGAACTCGGGGATGCAGGTGTTCTGGGGTCTGCCGGGGCTCGACGACATTCGCGTCGCCGATGCGGTGTTCGCTTCGTGCGCGCTGCCCGGCTACTTCCCGCCGCACGAGATCGGCGGCCGGTTCTATGTGGACGGGGCGGTGGTCTCCAACGTCCCCTTCGATGCGGCGCGTGCCATGGGTCCCGAGCTCATCATTGCGGTGGACGTATCGGCGTCGAGCGTGCTCACGGCCGACGCCCAGGACGAAGGCTTTGCGGGCGTCTTCGCGCGCGCGACCGAGATCCTCATGACGACGCTGCTCGAGCAGCGGGTGCGCACCTGGACCACGCCGCCGGTCTACTATATCCAGCCGCGCGTGGAGCACGTCAGCATGTTTGCGTTCGATCATCTGCGCGAGGAAGTCGAGGAAGGCTATCGCGCCACGGCCGCGGCCCTCGACCGCGCCGACGAGTGGCCCGAGCCCGGGGATGTCGGCATCTATCCCAAGCGGCGCGTGCTGGTGCGCGTCGAGCGGGAGCGCTGCATCGGCTGCGGCACCTGTCTCGTCCACGGGCCGCAGGGGATGTTCGTGCTCGACTCGGAGCGGAAAGCGGTCGTGACGCAGCCGGATCAGGAGTGGTCGCCGATGGACGGCGGCTACATCCGGCACTGCCCGACCTACGCGATCATCGCAAGACCGGCAGATCAGGCGAAGGAGATGCTTCGCTCAGGTTGAGACCTGTGATTCGATGTCCCGCAGGTCGCGGATGACACGATCCCAGTTGTAGTAGGTCTCGATGGACTTGCGGCCCGCCTGCCCGAGGCGGCGCGCGAGCAGCTGATCGCCGAGCAGGCGCTTGAGCGCTCCGGCCACCGCCTCGGGGTCGTCGGGATTCACCACGAGGCCCGTCTCCCCATCATGCACCGCCTCCGCGAGCCCGCCTGATTGGCCCGCGATGACCGGCAGGCCGCTCGCACTCGCTTCCGCCAACGCCACGCCGAATCCCTCGACGCGCGAGCCGTCGGCGCGGCGCGACACGCCGATGTAGGCGTTCGCGATGTTGAACACGGCCGGCAGCTCCGCTTCGGGCACGTTGCCGACGAAGCGCACGTGGTCGGCAATCTTCAGCTCTTCGGCGAGCCGCTGATAGTCTTTGCGTTTCTTCCCGCTGCCCACGATCAGGTAATTCACGTCCAGCCCATCGTGCCGGCATTGCGCGACGGCGCGCAGCGCCATGTCGACACCCTTGTATGCCTCGAGCCGCGCGACGGTGAGCACCCACGGCGCCTGCCCGTTGATGTGATAGCGTGCACGGACGGCGTGCGTGTCGATGCCCGGACGGAACTGCTCGGGATCGGTGCCGAGGGGCACCAGGCGGACGGAGTCGGCCAGCGGATCGAGGCCCAGCTCGCGCAGCACTTTCTGCGCCTGTTCACGCGTCCACTGGCTGTTGGCGATCACGGCAACCGCGGAGCCGAGCAACGCCTTCGCGGTCTTGCGTGCGAAGCGCGAATGATGAATCGCGTGCAGCTCTTTCAGGAGATCGCCGCCATGGACGAACACACCGTACTTCGTGCCGACGCGCTCGTGCATCCACTTGGCAGGATAGGTGCAGGGGCGGATCGAATCGCACCACGCGAACCGCGGCTTGTGTTGGCGAGCCAGGCTGGCGACGCGGCGCGACCAGAACAGCAGGCCGGCAAGATTGCGCAGCGCCTTGCTCGGCACGGGCAGACGGTCGACCACTGCGCCGCTGAAGCGGACGTCGGAGTCCTGGGAGTCGCGGTGTTGGCCCGTCGAGACGAGCAGCTCACCCCGCGGGTAACGGCGCGTGAGCTCACCCATCATTCGGGCGATGCCGGTCTGCATCGGCGGGAATTCGCCGGTCAGCAGGAAGGTCTTAGCCACGAGGACGCTGCATCCTCTCAATGTTAACGGGAGCGTTCCCCCGCGAGCAATCGCTGGTTCTCGTGGCCTCCCTCGGCGAGCAGCTCCTCGATCTTGTCCTTGAGACGCTGGCTGGCCCGGCCGTCCAACCCATGGAAGTAGTAAGCCCGTTGCTCGTCGGCGGCTGCCCGCATGGCCGGTGTGGGGTTCAGCGCGTGCTCGATCGCCTCGCCCAGCCGGTCGGGTGAATCCACGTGCACGAATGCGCCCTTCAAGAACTCCCGGTTGTCTTCGGTGAGCAGCGGCTGGCCGTCGCTGTGCACCAGGTCGTCGCAGGGCAGGTCGTAGACGATGCCCGTCTTGCCGATGGCGAGGAAGTCGAAGACGGTGCTGGAGGCTTCACTGATCAGCGTGTCCGCGGCCGCCATGTAGGGCACGATGTTGTACTCGCTGGGCGGCAACAGCACGCTGTGCGGATACTTTTTCACGCGCCGCTCGAAGATCCGGTGCTGCCGGTGCGGAGCATACTTTCCCATCCAGCTGTAGTGATGGAGTTTCACGATCAGGTTGTAGCGATCCCGGGTCGCTTCGAAGATCGCGTCTTTCAGGTCGTACATGCAGGTTGGCTTGTACGTTGGCGCAAACAGCACGGTCCGCCGATTCGGATCGAGGCCCCAGCGCCGCAGCAGCCCCGCGCGGTCGCGGTAGCGGCCCTGGAAGTACCAATCCAGTTTGGGCAGACCGATCAGGTGCACCTCGCTCTTCCCTTGAAAACCGGACTGTTCGATCCGCTCCACGCGGTACCGGCCTTCGACAAAGATCTGGTACCGCGTGTCAAGATTCCTGGCGAGGTTGCGATACAGAATATTCTTGATCCCTGTGCCATGGTTCAGAAAGCACAGGAGGGTTGGGCCATACGCCTCAGCGCGGACCGTGTCTCCCGCGATCACGACATCGAACCCGCGCTTCTCATCCGTGAAACGGTAGCCCTGGCGGACCCACTCATCGACGATCGGCGGCCGAGAGCGGAAGTTGACGAAGAACCGCCGCACGCGTTCCTCGTCCAAGGCAAAGAAGACGTCGTAGCGGTCGTCGCTTTGAAACAGCTCGATGACCGGGTCGAACGCGGCTTTATGGTAGACGAATCCGATCTTGAACAGCACTCGCAATCGCCGCTGCGTCATCCGTACCGCGCGCGGTTGGCTTTCGCGTGTTCGTAGGCGGCCGGCGTGTCGATGTCGATCCAGTGGCTGGATGCCGGGATTTGCACCGCTTCGAAGTCGTCCGCGGCGATGAGCTCCCGCACGCCTTCGGATATGCTGTCACGACCTCGGCCGATCTGCCGGCCCATCGCGTCGAAATAGCGGCGGGTGAGCCGGAAGATGCCGCAGTCGACGGCGTTGAAGTCAGCCAGCTCCTTCCCGATGCGAGTAATCCGGCCCGCATCGACCCAGACCTTGGTGGCGTCCTCCAGGTCGTGCACCTGCTCGATGCGTGGGTCTACCAGCAACTGATTCCGGCCGGGCGGCGCGTCGATCATCGCGCGCAGCGCCGCGGGAGAGACGACGTGGTCCGACATGGAGAGCAGAACCTCCTCGTCCGGGTCCAGCGCCGTGCCGGCGAGGTGCACCGAGATCCCGTTCCCTCGCTGCCATTCCGGATTCCTGACCACGGTGACCGCGTAGCCCAGCTTACCGTTGGCGGTGAGGTACTCGACGATCGCCTCCCCCCGGAAGCCGACGATCACGATGAATTCCGCGATCCCCGCGGCGGCGAAGTTCTGCATGATGCCGGAGAGAATGGTCCCGCTCCCGAACCGCAGCAGGGTCTTTGGCGTGTCGTCGGAGGTACCGGCGAGCCGGCTGCCCCGTCCCGCGGCGGTGATGATGGCCCTCATGACGGAGACATGCCAAGCACGTGCTCGTACACTGCGGCCGTCCGCTCCGCCGCCAGCCGCCAGGTGAATCCCGCCGCGCGGGACAGCCCGCGCTGCGCGAGCTGATCGCGCCATGCACGATCCTCCAGCACTCGTGTGATCGCCGCCGCCAGCTCCTCGGGGTCCAACGCGTCGTCCACGAGCGCCGCCGCGTCCCCCGTGACCTCGGGAATCGAGCTCGTGTTGGCGGCCACCACCGGGCAACCACAGCGGAATGCCTCGAGCAGCGGCAGCCCGAACCCCTCGAGCAGTGAGGGGAACACCAGCGCGTCCGCCGCCGTGTACCACAGCGCCAACGTCGCGTCGGAGACGTCAGGTTCGTACCGGACGTGGCGCTGCAGCTTCAGACGACTGATCAGCCGGCCGGCGCGGTGGCTCCGCCCCCCCACGCGGAGGAGCAGCACCTCCGGGACGCGGGCGGCGACGAGGGGAAGTGCGCGGAGCAGCGTTTCCACGTTCTTCCGCGGCTCCTCACTCCCCACATGAAGCAGCAGCGGCCGGTTCGGCGGCACGCCGAGCGCTGTGCGAGCGCTCGAGCGGTTCGCGGGCCGGAACGGATCGCCCGTCCCCCACGGCGTGACGAATGTGTGCTGCGCCGGGTAGGAGAAGCGCGTCAAGAAATCGTGGCGAGAGAACTCCGACGGGAAGATGATGGCGGCGGCGCGCTGCAGCGCAGCGATGTGGCGTTTTCGGATCTGCGTGGAGAGCCACGGGTGGTTGCCCGGATAGCGCAGCGCGACGAGGTCGTGAACGGTCACGACGGCCGGTCCTACGTGCCGCACGCTCTGCCCCATCATCTGGCTGGTCACGTGGTAGAGCTCGTAGCCGCGGGGGATGCGCTGCGGGTAATAGTAGCGGGAGGCGAGCTGGTACAGCGTGCCGTAGCCCGACTGCTTTTCCCACCACGGGCGGCGCTGGATCGTGATTTCGTTTGCGTTCCCATTGCTCCACGCGCCGGCGGCGGCGCGCCGCGGTACGTTCTGCAACAAGAGATGGACGGAGCGCCGCTCCGCATACAGGGTGCGCAGCTCGGCGTACAGACTGCGGACGTAGCGCCCGATCCCGCCTGACACGTGGTCGTTGACGAGGAGAATGCTCATCGGTGGTGGTGAATCATCTCCCGAAGCTAGTTATACTGGGACCTCGATGCACGTCGTCGTCGCGTCCCATCACCGGCTTCCGGTCGAAGGCTACGGCGGCCCGCAGCGCGTCGTCGTCGCGCTGGTGCGCGGGCTCGCGGCACTCGGTCATCGCGTCACCATCCTCGCGCAACCCGGGACGAAAGTCCGCGAGGCGACGAAGATCGTGGAGGTCGCGCCGCGGCTGCTCAAGGATTCCGGCATCGATCTCAAGCGCTTCATCCCCGACGGCGCCGACATCCTGCACGCGCATTATCCGATGAAGAAGGGGCCCAAGGATTTCCCCTTTGTGCAGACGCTGCACGGCAACTGGAAACCCGACACGCCGCTGCCCCCGCATACGATCTTTCTTTCGCGCGACCACGCCAAACGTCACGGCAGCACGGTCTTCGTGTACAACGGCCTCGATCCTGCCGAGTACATCTTCCGCGGCCGCAAAGAGCAGTGGGACCTGTTCCTGGGGAAACTGCACAGCGACCGCGGCTACCAGTGGGCCGTCGACGCCGCGAAGCGCACGGGGCGGCGGCTGATCATCGCGGGCGGCTGGCGCCCGACGTTTACGGGCGGCATCAAGTACGTCGGCGAAGTCGGTGGGAAGAGAAAAGCGGTATTGCTCGCCCGCGCCCGCTGCCTCTGGATGCCGGCGCAGTGGGACGAGCCGTTCGGGTTGCCGACGATCGAGGCGCTGTTTTCAGGCACTCCCGTGCTCGGCACACGCCGCGGCGCGTTGCCCGAAATCGTGACGCCGGCGGTGGGCGTGTTGCGCGACACGCTCGACGAGCTGATCACGGCCGGAGAGAAGGTCACGACGCTCGATCCGCGCGCGTGCCGCGAGCGCGCCGAGCGTCACTTCACCCACCTGGTGATGGCGGAAGCCTACGTGCGCATGTACGAGCAGATGCTGCAAAAGGGCGAGCTGAAATAGACCGCTCGTTGCAGCGCGTCCTCGTCCTCGCGGCGCTATTGCGCCTGCTCGCGGCGGTATTCAGCCAGGGGTACCTCGCCACCGACGATCATCACGTCGTCGTCAACGCGGCCGATCAGATCGCCACCGGTACGGGCTTGGCGACGACCTACGCACGATCGGCGCTCTTTCCCGGAGTAATCGCGGCGATCATGGCGGCGGCGCGAGGCATCGGGATTCACGATCCCGGCGTCGAGATGCTGATCGTTCGCCTCATCCAGGGCGCCTATTCCTTATTAGTCGTCTTCTTCGTGTACCGTATCCTGGAACGCGCGGCTGGTCGCGAGAGCGCGATGCTGGGCGCCCTCCTGGCCGCGGCATTTTACGCCATGCCGATAACGAGCGTGCATCAGCTGGAGGAATCGGTGTGCCAGGTGCCGTTGCTGGCGGCGTGCTGGTGGTGGCAACGCGCGGAAGACGGCCATCAGCGCTCGGCCGTCTGGGGCGCATTGGCCGGTGCGGCCCTGGGCACCGCGTTGATCCTGCGCTTCCCGCTGATCGCCTTTGTCGCCGCGTTCGTCGTGCTGGCCCTGTTGCGGCGTGGACCCGCAGCGAGAAGCACCAAGCTCGCGTTTCTGGGCGGCCTGGCATGCGTGATCGTGCTGCAGGGCTTCAGTAATGTGCTGGTCAACGACCAGTGGGGGTACTCGTTCGTCCACCGCCTCGGGGCGATGCTGCATCCGCAACGCATGGCGCTGGAGTCCGAGGGATATCCCAGCGGCCCGCCGTGGCACTACATCCTCACACTGCTCGCGGCCCTCATTCCTCCGGTATCGATCCTGTTGCTTGCGGCAGCCGTGAAAGGGGGGCGGCAGCTGTCGATGCTCGGCATCGCGACGCTCGCGTTTCTCGTGGCCCATAGCGCGATCGCGAACAAGCAGGAACGGTTTCTGCTGCCGATTCTTCCGCTGCTCTTCATCCTCATCGTCGCGGGACTGCCCTGGCTTGCGGGGCGAATCGCGTCGCGGCGCGTGTATCGCGGCATGTGGTGGTACTTCTGGAGCGTGAACGCCGCGCTGCTGATCGTGCTGACGTTCAGTTTCACCAAGCAGGACCGCGTCGCGCCGTTGCTCTACGTCTACCGCCGGCACGACGCGACGGGTGTGCTCGTTGCGCAGTACAACCAGACGTTTCGTGAGCCCGACTACTATCTGGGACGACCAAAACCACCGCTGCTGGTGCTGCAACAACGCGATTCGGTGCCGCTCACCGGTTTTGCCGTCAATTACGTGGTGGTGTACAGCGACTCAGCCGATGCGGACCGCGCGTTTCTGGAGAACGCACTGCACAAGCGACTGACGCTGCTGACGGTCATCACCCCGAGTCTCGCGGACCGGCTTGCCCACGCCATCAACCCGCGCCACAACAAGGCTCGCAACGCCGCGATCTACACGACTTTGTAATTCCGAAATTCGAACACTCGCGCGCCCGTCAGCCGCTCGATCCAGTCGGAGATGTACAGGCGCAGGTGCGCGAGCTTCAGGGCGCGCGGCCCGACGACGCGCTCGGGATCGTGGGTGCGCTCGCGAATCCACTCCGCGGCCGCGCGGGGATGCGTCCCTCTGAACGGCTTCAGGAGCGGGATCCAATCGAGGTGGCCGGCGCCCTGCAGCTCCTTCTCGAGGCGGTCTTTGGCCCAGGGATAAATCGTCCGCGAGATCTCGCGCTTTTGCCGGATCGCCGCGGCCGGTCGCGCCCAGCCGTAATGGAACATCTCCGCGTCCGTCGGGCGCACGCGAATCTTCCGGTGATCCGGTCCGATGCGAAAGCCTTGCGCGCCCTGAAACGCCCGGATGTCCCGGCCGAGTCGAACGCAGCGCACTTCCCGCCGATACCAGCGCCGGTTCGTCGCGATGCAGTCGAACCCGCCGTAGAAGTGGAGATACTTCACCAACAGGCCCTCGACGCGCTGGTCCTTGTCCCACTCGGCGACTTGCTCCTTGAGAATGCGCGCGCCGCGCTCGTGCAGGACTTCGTCGGCCTGGATGTAGATGCCCCAGGAGCCGCGGCACGCCTCCATCGCGCGCTGCGTCTCGCTGGAGATCATGCGATTGCCTTTGCTGAAGTCCCACACCGTATCGAGAATGCGCACGCGCGGGTCATCGATCGAGGCCACCAGGTCGCGCGTCTCGTCCTCCGATTTCCCGACGTTGACGACGACCTCGTCGCACACCTCGAGCACCGAGCGAATCGCGGGGACGATGGGGAAGTCGATTTTGACGGCGTTGCGAACGAGGGTGAAGCCCGAAAGCATGTCAGGTCCGGAACTGAAGGTTGTACAGGCGCCGATACAGGCCGTCGGCGGCGAGCAGATGGTCGTGACTACCCCGCTCCACGATGCGTCCTTCCGCGAGAACGACGATGAAGTCGGCGTGCTGCACCGTCGCGAGGCGGTGCGCAATGACGAACACGGTGCGGTGCGCCATGAGGCGCTCGATCGCTTGCTGCACGAGCCGTTCCGATTCGGTGTCGAGCGCGCTGGTCGCCTCGTCGAGAATGAGGATCGGCGGATCGCGGAGCAGCGCGCGCGCGATGGCGATGCGCTGGCGCTGGCCGCCGCTGAGCCGCGTGCCGCGTTCGCCGAGCACCGTGTTGTAGGTCTCGGGCAGCCGCATGATGAATTCGTCGGCATTCGCCGCGCGGGCCGCGGCACGCACCTGATCGAGCGGCACATCCTTCAGGCCATAGGCGATATTCGCGAGCACCGTGTCGTTGAGCAGCACCGTTTCCTGCGACACGATGCCCATCAGTCGCCGCAGGGATGTACGGGTGTAGTTGGTCAGCGGCACACCGTCGAGCAGGATCTCGCCGCGCGTCGGCTCGTAAAATCGTGGCAGGAGGTCGACGAGCGTGGTCTTCCCGGCTCCTGACGGGCCGACGATCGCGACGACCTGGCCGCGCTCGACCTCGAGATCCACGTCGCGCAGCACCGCCTCCGACGCCTCGTACTCGAACGACACGCCGCGGAACTCGATCCGCTCGTTGAACTCCGCCGTCGTTTCTCCCGGCTTGTCGCGCTCGGCGGACGGCAGGTCGAGCACTTCGAAGACGCGCTCGGCCGAGGCGACCGCGGACGCCATGATCGTGGGGTAGTTCGCCACCGATTTGATGGGCGACATCAGCCGCAGGCTCACCGCGAGAAACGTGATCAGCACCGCGGGGTCGAGGGTCGCGGCCGTGCCGAGCGCGAGCCGCGTCCCGACGACGAGGATCAGCACGATCATCACGCCGCCGAACACTTCGCTCACGGGGCTCGTGAGACTGGAATAGCGCTGCGCGCGCAGCACGCGCTTGCGGTAGCGCTCGGCCAGCTCGCGGAACCGCCCCAGCTCGAACGCCTCCGCCACGTACGCCCGCACCAGCTTCGCCGACGCGATCATCTCGCCGACGTGGCTGGTCACTTCGCCGCGCTCGGCGGCCAGCTCGCGCGAGCGGCGCCGCAGGCGGTTGATCATCGGCCGGATGATCAGCAGCAGGACCGGGGCGAGCAGCAGCGACAGCAGCGCCAGGCGCACCGACAGGCCGAACAGGATGACGACGTAGACGAGGATGACCACGACGTTCTGCAGCAGCGACGCCAGCGCCGCGCTCACGGCCGTCTTGACCTGATCGGTGTCGCTGATGATGCGGGCGATGATCTGGCCGCCGCGCGTGCGCTGGAAATAGCCGAGCGGCAGCGTCTGGAGGTGCTGGAACAGCCGAATGCGCAGGTCGCGCACCACGCCTTCCTGAATCGACACGCTGCCGAGCGCGGAGAGGTACTGCGTCAAGTTCTTCAGGAGCAGCGCGACGAGCAGCACGATGACGACGTTGCGCAGCGCGATGTCGGGCGCCGCGTGCAGGAACGGCCCGGCGATCTTGTCGAGCACCGCTTCGACCTGCGAGCCGCCCTCGGCGGGCAGCGCGGCGTTGCCGAACAGGGTGCGCAGGAACGGGATCAGCAGCACGAAGGTGAAGCCGTCGAGCACCGACGACACCACCGTTGCCGCGATCGTCGCGGCGAACAGCGGCGTGTAGGGCCGCAGCAGCGACAGGAGGCGCGCGCCTCCTTTGCCACTCATTATCTGGATCGGCGCGGCGTGAGCAGCGCCACGGGCAGAATCATTTCTTCCGGCGTCGCGCCACCGTGCAGGAACGCGCCGCGATAGCGCGCCTGGTATTCGCGCAGCTTGGTCGGATAGACGAAGAAGCGGTCGCCGGTCGCCAGCAGCAGCCGCACGCCGAGGCCTTTCGCCGGCAGGCCGTAGGCCTTCAGGTCTTCGACCATGATCGCCGCCTCAGGGTCCTCGGACCGCAGGTCTTCGCCGAACTTGTAGCGCAGGTTCGCGGTCGCGTCACGCTTGGCGAACACCGTCGCCGGCGTCTCGCAGTGGATCGACCCGTGATCGGTCGTCAGCAGCACGGGCACGTTGCGCCGCTCCGCCTCTTCGAGTGCCGCGAGCACCGGCGAGCGCTCGAACCACGTGCGTGTCAGGCCGCGCAGCGCATCGGCGTCGCGCGCGACTTCGTAGAGGATCGCGTTTTCGGAGCGGCCGTGCGTCAGCTGATCGATGAAGTTGAAGACGAGCGCCGTCACGCCGGGCTGCGCCAGATGCGCCGGCAGGCGCCGCAGCAGATCCTGGCCGTCGGCCGCGGTGAACAGCTTCTCGTAGCGCACGGGGACGTTCTCGCCCACCAGCTCGCGCAGCTGCTCGGTCAGCAGCTCGGCCTCGTGGGCGTTGAGACTTTCCTCGTCGGTCGGCGCGCCCCACCACTCCGGATGGCGGGCCGCGATTTCCATCGGGAACAGGCCGCTGAAGATCGCGTTGCGGGAAAACGGCGTCGCGGTCGGGAGGATGCTGTAGTAATGCGACTCCTCGACGTCGAACAGCGGCGTGATCAAGTCGCGCAGCACCTCCCACTGATCGAGCCGCAGGCAGTCGATCACGATGAACACGACCCGGCCGGTGCGCTTGAGCGCCGGCACGAGAAACTCCGCGCCCACGTCCACCGACAACGGCGGCCGGTCACGCTCGGGATCGGAGAGCCAGCGCGGATAATTCCTCGTGATGAATCCCTGGAAGTCCTTCCGCAAGCTGTCCTTCAGATTACGCAGCGCCTCGGAAAGTCCCGGCTCATCGCCCGCGGCGAGCCGCACCTCCCAGCGCGCCAGCTCGGCGACCAGCTCGCTCCATTCGCGCCAGGCGAGGTTCGCGCCGCGGCGGCCCTCGAGCTCGCGAAAGCGCGTGACGAAGTCGCGCGCCAGCCGCTGCTGGCGGATGCGGTCGCCTTCGAGCAGGCGCGTGACGACCGACAGCACCTGGCGCGGATGCACCGGCTTCACCAGGTAGTCGTCGATCTCGATGCCGATCGCGTCGCGCAGCAGCCCGTCGTCCTCGCTCTGCGTGACCATCACGACGGCCATCGCGGGATCGATGGCGCGAATTTCGGGGATCAAATCCAGGCCGCGGCGTCCCGGCATCTGCTCGTCGAGCAGCACGACGCTGTACGGCTGGCGCCGCAGCATGGCGAGCGCGTCGTCGCCGTGCGCCGCCTGCGCCACCGCGAATCCCTGCTGCTCGAGGAACTTGCGGTGTGCGGCGAGCCCGTCGACTTCGTCGTCGACCCAGAGAATACTTTTCGGTCGCGGCATCTTGCGAGAGAAGCTAGTCCGGCTGGCGAAGCCGGGCAACGCGCGACTACATTGGCCGCGTGTTGCGAGTCCTGTGCGTCCGGTTCAGCTCCATCGGCGATGTTCTCCTCACCACTCCCCTCGTGCGCGCGCTACACCGCCGCCATCCCGAAGCCGAGCTGTATTACGTCACCAAGCGTGCGATGGCGCCGCTCGTGATCGAGAACCCGCATCTGACGCAAGTGATCACGCTCGAGCCCGGGGAGCGGATCATCGATCTCGCGCGCCGCCTGCGCGCGCTCGGGCCGACGCACGGGCTCGACCTGCACGGCAGCCTCCGCAGCACCGCCCTGCGCTGGCTGGTGCCGTGCCGCTGGTCAGGGTACTCGAAGCGCCGGCTCGCCCGCACCGCGCTGATCGCGACGAAGATCAATCTCTACGGGCGGCACGTGCCGGTGCCGGAGCGCTACTTCGAGGCGGCGCGTGAGCTCGACGTGCAACCCGACGGCGGCCCGCCGGAGTTCTTTCTCGCACCCGCGTCCCGCGACCGAGTCGCGCACTGGCTCGCCGACGCCGGGCTCAACCAGCAACCGTTCGCAGCGCTCGCGCCCGGCGCCGCCCACGCGACCAAGCGCTGGCCGATTCGGCACTGGACCGCGCTCGCGGAGCAGCTGCGAACGATGGGATACGAACTCGTCGCCGTCGGCGGCGCTGGGGATCGTGAGCTGGCCAACCAGCTGGGTCCGGGCGTTCACAACGCGGCGGGTGAGTTCACGCTGCAAGAAACCGGCGCATGTCTCGCGCGCGCCTCCGTCGTGGTGTCCGGCGACACCGGCGTGATGCACATGGCGACCGGCGTGGGCGCCCCGGTCGTCGCGCTGTTCGGGCCAACCGTGGAGCCGTTCGGCTTCTTCCCGTACACGAAGCGCGCCGTCGTGCTGGAGCGCGATCTGTCGTGCCGTCCCTGCTCGGCGATGGGCACCGAGCGCTGCCCGCTCGGCCACCATCGTTGTCTCGAGGACATCCTGCCCGATCAGGTGGCTGCGGCCGTGCAGCGGCTGGTCGCGTGAGCACGCCCGCCGAGGATCGCCTCGTCACGCTCATCGCCGAGTCGGCCCGCGGGCCGCAGCGCGAGGGGCTGTTCGCCCTGTGGCTCATCGTCCGCGCGGCCGAGGCGTTGCTGCCGCCGTCGCCCGTGAGCGCGAAGAACCACCGCCGCCGGTTACAGGCCATCGAAATCCGCCTCGGCAGCCTGGCGCTCCCCGGGCCGCTCAAGCGCGCGCTCGCCGCGGCGCGCCAGCACCTCGAGACGGCGACCCCCAACGCCGCGGCGCTCGTGCTCGGCCAGCTCGCCGCGCCGGCCCGTGACGTGCTCGGCGTCGAGGCGGCGGACGCGATTACGGTTGCAGCGCGCACGGCCAGATTGCATCTATAGACATGCCTTCCCCAGCCCGCCGCTTCGAAAAACGCCCGTCGCTCGACAACCTCGTCGAGCGAGTGGACGCGCAGCGCCCCGGCGAAATCACCGGCGACACGATCCCCACCGGATTCGGCTCGCTCGATAAGCTGCTCGGCGGCGGATTGCGGAGGCGCGATCTGATCCTGCTGGGCGGCGACATCGGCAGCGGCAAATCGGCGCTCGCCCTGGGGATCGCGCTCCGCGTCGCGCAGCAGTCGCTGGGCGTCGCCTACCTGTCGGGTGAGATGAATGAAGAGCGGCTGATGGAGCGCGCGCTCGCGATCGAAGGGAAAGTCGCCGTCGATGAGCTGCGGGCCGCGAAGCTGAACGACCAGACCCGCGCCGGCGTCGGCGGCGCCGCGGTCCGGCTGCGCGGTCTGCCGCTCACGCTCCTGCCACTCGCGGGCGAGGATTTCGAAACCGCCTTCGACCGGCTCGATCCGCTGCGGCAAGTGGGGCTCGTCGTCGTCGACTATCTGCAGCTCGTGCCGCCACCCAAGGCGCGCACGACGCAGGACGAGGACACGGCGCTGGTACTACGCCATCTCAAGGCGCTGGCGCTCGCGCGCGAGGTGGCGCTGCTCGTGGTGGCGCAGCTGCCGCGCTTTCAGGCGGAGCGCGCCGACCCGCGGCCGACGCTCGACGACTACGGTGTGCTCGGCGCGGCGAAGCAGCACGCCGACGTGATCCTTTCGATTTTCAGAGAGGAGATGTACCGGCCCGGCGGCGGCGTAGAGGGAGCGACGGAGCTGATCGTCGCGAAGAACCGCAATGGCCCCACCGGTTTTGTGGATCTGTACTTCTATCGCCGCTGGATGCGCTTCGAGGACATGCTGGATCCGGACCGGTAACGGCACGACGTGTCGTGCCCCTACCGTTTCGTCGAATCTGCTGGAATCACGCCGATCATCGTGTAGGTCGTCCCGGGCCCGCCCACGTTCGGCCGCAACGTGAGCCACAGCGGCCGCTTGTTCTGCTCCGCATAGATCGTCACGCTGCCGTTGCGGTCGCTGATGGTGCGCTTCACATCCCAGTGATTCAGCGGCAGCGCCTTCAGGAACCACGTCGCCACCGTCGTCACCGAATCGGGCGATGACATGATGAGCTGCGCCGCCTCCTGCCCCGCCGAGACGCTGACCATCGAGGAGCGCGGATACGCGAGCGTGCCGCTCAGCGCCTGACCGGCGAGGTGCCGGGTCTGTTCGGGGTTGTCCCCCGGGCGCTCGCAGGCGGCGAGCAACGCGACGATGGCGATGAAACGGGCGGCACGCGGCATGGGCGGGAATCCTACCTGTGGCGCCGCGCGCAGGTCAAGTTATAGTTGGAGCAGAGTTGGGAGCGGGGAGCGGCGATGGCCGGTCATAACAAATGGAAACAGATCAAGCGGAAGAAGGCGGTCACCGATCAGAGACGGGGCGCCGTGTTCACGCGTATCATCCGCGAAATCACGATCGCCGCGAAGCAGGGCGGCGGTGATCCAGATGGCAACGCGCGGCTCCGCACCGCAATCGACGCCGCCAAAGCCGAAAACATGCCGGCCGACAACATCGACCGGGCGATCAAGAAAGGCACCGGCGAGCTGGCGGGCGTCAACTACGAAGAAGTCACCTATGAAGGATACGGTCCGGGCGGTGCCGCGCTGCTGATTCAGGCGACGACCGACAACGCCAACCGCACCGTCGCCGAAATTCGCAACGTCTTCCAGCGCCACGGCGCCAACCTGGCCGCGACCAACGCCGTCGCCTGGATGTTCGATCGCAAAGGGCAGATCGTGGTCGATGCCAAAGCGAACGAAGACGCCACGATGGAAGCCGCGCTCGACGCGGGTGCCGAGGATATGGAGAAAGAGGGCGACATCTACCTCATCACGACGCCCCCGACGCAGCTCCATGCCATCGACCAGGCCCTGCGCGCGAAACAGCTGCCGGTGCAGAGCGCCGAAATCGCGATGGTTCCCAAGAACACCGTAAAAGTCGAGGGCAGCGACGCCAAGCGGCTGCTGCAGCTCGTCGAAGGCCTCGAGGAGATGGACGACGTCGCGAAGGTGTTTTCCAACTTCGACATCGACGCCGAGGCGATGGCGGCGGTGACGGGATGACGTGAGGGTCCTGGGCGTCGACCCCGGCACTCGGGTCACCGGCTACGGCCTGGTCGAAACGGGAAACGGGAACGGGGGGGGGATTCCCGGGATGGGGCGACTTGTCGAATGCGGGGTCTTTCGGTTTAGCCAAAGCAACTCGCTGCCCCACCGCCTCGCGGAGCTACACCACGCAATCTCACAGCTTATCCGGCGCCACCAGCCGTCCGTGCTCGCCCTGGAGGACGCCTTCTATCATAAGAACGTGCGCACCACGCTCGTACTCGGTCACGCCAGGGGCGTCATCCTGCTGGCCGCTGAGCAAGAGGGACTCGAAATCGCCCAGTATGCCCCTGCAATGATCAAGAAAACGGTTGTCGGCGCCGGCGGCGCGCAAAAGTCGCAGGTGGGGGCAATGGTGGCGCATTTGCTCCGGCTCAAGCACGCACCGAAACCGTCAGATGCTGCCGACGGGGTGGCGGTGGCGTTGACCTACATTCTGCGTTCATGATCGCGCACGTTCGCGGCCGTCTCGCCGCCAAATCCGCCGACCGAGTGGTCGTCGAGACGCCGGGCGGCGTCGGCTACGAGGTCGTCGTGCCGCTGGGCGTGATGGAGCGCTTACCGGCGACCGGTGCTGAAATCACACTGTCGACCGAGCTGGTCGTGCGCGAGGACGGTTGGGCGTTGTACGGCTTTCTCGACGAAGCGGAGCGTCGCTTCTTTCAGCGGCTGACCAGCGTGAGCGGTGTCGGCCCCAAGATCGGCATCGCGGTGCTGTCGGCCCTGGGCGTGGAGCGCGGCGCGCGGGCGCTGCGCGAGAAGAACATCGCATTGCTTTCATCTGTAAGCGGCATCGGCCGCAAGACGGCCGAGCGGCTGGCGCTCGAGCTTGGGGAAAAGGTCGAGGAGTTCACCGAGGCTCCGTCGGTCGCCGTTCCCGTCGGCGCCGAGGCCGCCCTCAAAGCGCTCGAGCGGCTGGGCTACGCGGTCCCGGAGGCCGATCGCGCCATTCGCCAGGCGCTCGCGGGCAATGGAACGGAGACCGAAACGGAGACACTGGTGCGGCGCGCGCTGCAGATTCTCACCACGCGATGACAGCTATCCCCGCCGAGATCACCGCTGAGTGGATCTGCACGCGGTGCGGCTCTACCAACCGTCGCCTGGTGCCCGCCGGCACCAGGACCGCCGAAGACACCTGTCTACAGTGCCATACCCTGCACATCATCGAGGCCGAAGCGCGGCCGGTACGCTGGCGCGCGCTGCCCAAGAGCAGAAGCTCGGATTCATGGCTCGCGCGGAAATAACCACGCCCGAGGCGCTCGAGAGCGAGCGGCTCACCGACGCGGCGCTGCGGCCGTCGCGGCTGGACGAGTTCGTCGGCCAGGCCAAGGTCAAGGAGTCGCTGCAGATCGCGATCGACGCGGCGAAGCAGCGCAAGGAGCCGCTCGATCACACGTTGTTCTTCGGGCCGCCCGGCCTGGGCAAGACGACGCTCGCGCTGCTGATGGCGAAAGAGCTGGGGGTCAACATCCGCACCACGTCCGGTCCCGTCCTGGAGCGGCCGGGCGATCTGGTCGGGATGCTCACCTCGCTCAAGGCGGGCGACATCTTCTTTATAGATGAAGTGCACCGCCTGCGTCCCGCACTCGAGGAATTCCTCTATCCGGCGATGGAGGAATTCCGGGTGGATGTGCGGATCGCGGACGGGCCGCACGCCCAGACGCTGCCGATGCAGCTGGAGCGTTTCACCCTGATCGGCGCCACGACACGATTCGGGTTGCTCACGCCGCCGCTGCGCGCGCGCTTCGGGCTGGTCGAACGACTGCATTACTACCCGCCCGACGATCTGGTGCAGATCATCACCCGCTCGGCCGGCATCCTCGGCGTCGGCGCCGATGCGGCAGGTGTCGCGGAGATCGCGCGCCGCAGCCGCGGCACACCGCGCGTGGCGAATCGGCTGCTGAAGCGGGTGCGCGATTATGCGCAGGTGCGCGCGGGCGGCAAGATCACCGCCGCGGTCGCCGGGGAAGCGCTGAAGCGGCTCGACGTCGATGAGTTCGGGCTCGACGACATGGACGCGCGGATTCTCAAGGCGATCATCGAAATGTTCGAGGGCGGGCCCGTCGGCGTGCAGACGGTGGCGGCGGCGGTGGGCGAGGATCCGGGAACGCTCGAGGAGGTCTACGAGCCGTTCCTGATGCAGCAAGGCTTCCTCGCGCGCACGCCGCGCGGCCGCGTCGCGACCCCTGCGGCCTACCGGCACTTTGGCTTTGTCCCACCAAAATCCGCTGAACAGGCCACCATCTTTGACGGATAATGCAGCGTCTCTCAGACTTCGATTACGTTCTGCCTCCGGAGCAGATCGCCCAGCATCCGCTTCCTGATCGTTCGGCGAGCCGGCTGCTCGTGCTCGACCGCAACCGGAGCACGATCAGGCATCTCCACTTTCGCAA
>Ga0137409_10000861_pt1 | contig 33209 bp, 34 predicted proteins | sample CZODoug1_16funga_FD_122059 | JGI IMG/M metagenome (GOLD analysis project Ga0137409, IMG submission 122059) | Vadose zone soil fungal communities from Angelo Coast Range Reserve, California, USA - CZODoug1_16fungal (Hybrid Assembly) | ecosystem: Environmental > Terrestrial > Soil > Vadose zone... | reverse complement strand
GATTTAAGGAGGCGTTTCCTAAGAAAAATGGCCAAGAATCTCGCCGACCTCACCGGAGCCCGCGGCCCCAAGAACGGTAACGGCAACGGGCACAGCGGCAAAGCCAAAGGGCTGCGCTTTGGGCGTTTCTTCACGCCTCCAGGCAGCCATGCCTACGACCTTGTGGAGTGGGAGCGCCGGACGGCCGCCATCACCGGTGAGAAGGGCCAGGTCATCTTCGAGCAGAAGGACGTCGAGGTCCCCCGCTCCTGGTCGCAGCTGGCGATCAACGTCGTCGCACAGAAATACTTCCGGGGCAGCCCGGGCAGCCCGGAGCGGGAGACCAGCGTCCGCCAGATCATCGACCGGGTCGTCGACACCATCGCGAGCTGGGGCCGCGAAGGCGGCTACTTCGCGAGCGAGGAGGACGCCGAAAACTGGGCTGAGGAGCTGCGCTACCTGCTGGTGACCCAGCACGCGTCCTTCAACAGCCCCGTGTGGTTCAACATCGGGATTCCGGGTCGCTCGCAGCAAGCCTCCGCCTGCTTCATCAACTCGGTCCACGACTCGATGGAGTCGATCCTCGACCTGGCCAAGACCGAGGGCATGCTCTTCAAGTTCGGCAGCGGCACAGGCACCAACCTTTCGGTCCTGCGCTCGTCGAAAGAGCAACTGTCCGGCGGCGGCACGGCGTCCGGCCCCGTCTCCTTCATGAAGGGCTACGACTCCTTCGCCGGCTCGATCAAGTCCGGCGGGACGACCCGGCGCGCGGCCAAGATGGTCATCCTCAACGCCGACCACCCCGACATCCTCGAGTTCATCCGCTGCAAGGCGGAGGAGGAGAAGAAGGCGTGGGCGTTGATCGAGGCCGGCTACAACGTCGGATTCAACGTGACGGGCGGCGCATACGACTCGGTCCAGTTCCAGAACGCCAACAACTCGGTCCGCGTGAGCGACGAGTTCATGCAAGCGGTCGAGGGCGACAAGAAGTGGGAGACGAAGGCGGTCGTGGACGGCCGGGTCATCGACTCCTACAAGGCGCGAGACCTGTGGCGAGAGATCGCCGAGGCGACCTGGATCTGCGGTGACCCCGGGCTTCAGTTCGACACCACGATTCAGGACTGGAACGTCGTGCCGAACACGGGCCGGATCAATGCCACGAACCCCTGCAGCGAGTTCGTCTTCCTCGACGACACCGCTTGCAACCTGCTGTCGCTCAACCTGATGAAGTTCCAGAACGACCAGGGAAAGTTCGACGTGGACCAGTTCCGCCGCGCGGTGGACATCTGCTTCACCGGCCAGGAGATCATCGTCTCCAACGCCTCCTACCCCACTCCGGCGATCGGCAAGAACTCCGAAGCGCTTCGGCCGCTGGGTCTCGGCTACGCCAACCTTGGCGCGCTCCTGATGTCGATGGGCCTGGCCTACGACTCAGAAGAGGGCGGCCGCTTCGCCGGCGCGATCACCGCGATCATGACCGGCCGGGCGTTTGCGCAGTCGGCTCGGATGGCGCAGGTCAAGGGCCCGTTCAGCGAGTTCGCCAGGAACCGCGAGCCGATGCTGCGCGTGATGGAGAAGCACCGCCAGGCGGCGCACCAGCTGAGCACGTCACCGGAATCGGCCGAGGTGGTCGACGCCGCTCGCGAGACGTGGGATGAGGCGGTCAAGCTCGGCCGCGCCCACGGGTACCGCAACGCGCAGGCCACCGTCCTCGCTCCAACCGGAACGATCGGGCTGATGATGGACTGCGACACGACGGGCATCGAGCCCGACCTCGCGCTGGTCAAGTACAAGAAGCTCGTCGGCGGCGGCTTGCTGAAGATCGTCAACACCACCGTCCCGGCCGCCCTGCGCAAGCTGGGGTACGACGAGAAGAGCGTCAAGGAGATCGTCGAGTACATCGACGAGAACGACACCATCGAAGGCGCTCCTCATCTGATGGAAGAGCACCTCAAGGTCTTCGACTGCGCGTTCAAGCCGGTCAACGGCACCCGCTCGATCGCGCCGATGGGCCACGTGCGGATGATGGCTGCGGTCCAGCCGTTCATCTCGGGCTCGATGTCCAAGACCGTGAACCTGCCGACCGACGCGACGGCGGAAGACATCCAGCAGACCTACATGGAGTCCTGGAAGCTGGGGCTCAAGTGCATCGCGATCTACCGCGATGGCTGCAAGCGCTCGCAGCCGCTGTCCACGTCACTCGACAAGGACAAGAAGGCCACCGCACCCGGCGAGGTCGAGTACCGCGCGATGCGGCGCAAGCTGCCGGACGAGCGAAAGGCCGTCACCCACAAGTTCGACATCCAGGGCCACGAGGGCTACCTGACCGTCGGGCTGTTCGACGACGGAACTCCCGGAGAGCTGTTCGTGACCATGGCCAAGGAGGGCTCGACGATCTCCGGCCTGATGGACGCTTTCGCGACGCAGACCTCTTACGCGCTGCAGTTCGGCGTGCCCCTGAAGTTCATGGTGGACAAGTTCAGCCACATGCGGTTCGAGCCCTCCGGGTTCACCAAGAACAAGGAGATCCCGATCGCGAAATCGATCGTGGACTACATCTTCCGCTGGATGGCGAGCCACTTCTTCACTGTGGACGAGCAGGACGAAGTCGGCATCGTGAGGCGTGAGGCAGCGCCCATCGAGCCGGCGCCTGCGCCGACCAAGGCTGACAACGCCAGGCCGGCCTCGACTCCGACGGAGCTGAAGGTGATCGCCCACCCGGGCAACGGGAACGGCGGCGTGCAGAAGATCGCGTTCGTGAACACCGACGCGCCGGCGTGCCCGGACTGCGGCGCGATCACCGTGCGCTCAGGCTCGTGCTACAAGTGCCTGAACTGCGGAGCGACGACGGGCTGCAGCTAGCGCCGGGTTACTGACATCGATCGAAGGGCTGGCCGGGTGGGTCGGCCCTTCTTCTTCTTTGCACGGTTTTGGCGCCAAAAATGCGGAATTCCGCATGTGAGGCACGGGTTTGGCGCTAAAAACGCGGAATGTGAATCGGGCTGACGATGCCCGCATTGGACTGTGGAATGCGGGTTTGAGCTCGCGGTGATACCCGCATTTGGCGCGGATTAGCTTGATCGGCTTCCGTCTTCGATCGTCACTTCGATGAGTGGGCTTTCGCGGACCATCTTTTCGACATCCGTGCGGCCCCAGTTCCGGGCGATGTGCGGAAGGATGTCTCGCCGCTCGGCTTCATCCTCGATAACCCGGGCGGTGGCCGGCAGGTCAGCGCGGACTCTGCCCTTGAGATGGAACGTCATGTGGGGATCGGCGTCGAGATTGGCAAGCCAGCTCCGACGTTTCGGAACGGGAATGCCGCTGATGTAGATCCGGCCGTCGATGTTGTGGAACACGATCTCCAGCTTCCGAGGCTTCCCGGATTTACGGCCGGTCGTGGTGATGTCCACCGTGTGTACGCCCTGAAGGGCCGAGTCGATCTCTTCTTTGGTCGCCGCCATGTCAATCAGTCTTTATCCGTCGAGCCTGATCTGTATTCCCCCAGGGATCGGCGCTGCCGCCCCTCCGCGTCGAAATTCTCCGGCGCCAGCCAGGCTTCGAACGCGGCGCGCCTGAGCGGCCACTCGCCGTCGGTCATCGAGTACCAGGCGGTGTCGCGGTTGCGGCCCTTGGTCACCATGTGCTGGCGGAATATGCCCTCGAATGTGAAGCCGAACCGCTCGGCGGCGCGGCGCGATGGCCCATTCAGCGAGTCGCACTTCCATTCGAGGCGGCGATACCCCAGGTCGTCGAAGGCGTGGCGGGCCAGCACGAAGATCGCCTCGGTCGCCTGGCGCGTGCGCTGCAGGGCCGGAGCAAACCAGATGTGGCCGATCTCGATCACGCCGTGCTGCGGTTCCATGCGCAGGTAGCTCGCCATCCCGCGCGCTTCGCCGGCGGCGCGGTCGACCAGCGCGTAAAACAGCGGGTCGTCTGTCGCGGCGCGATCCTTAAGCCACCTGGTGAACTCGTCCTGGTCCTTGAACGGTCCATACGCGAGGTGTTTCCAGAGCTCCGGCGCATCCTCTGACGACGTGTAGAGCGACTCCGCGTGCAGGGCCGGGTCGACCGGCTCGAGGACGACGGTCGCGCCCTCCAGCGGAACCTTCTGAGGCATGCGTGCGGGCTTCCAGTCCAGCTCAGGCATCGGTCGTGAAGTATTCTCCCGCCCGTGGAGCACACAGCGCCCGCAATCCTCGAGCTGGGTCTGCTCCTGTTGGTGGCGGCGCTGGCGGGCAAGCTCGCGCGCCGCCTGGGCCTGCCGGCTGTGCTCGGATACCTGGTCGTGGGAGTGGCGGTCTCGCCTTTCACCCCCGGCTATGTCGCCAATCGCGAGCAGCTGGCAGTCCTCGCGGACATCGGTGTCGTCCTGCTTCTGTTCGAAGTCGGCATCGAGATCAACCCGCTCCGCCTCGCCCGCGAGCGCCGCAAGCTCCTGCTGCTCTCGCCTCTGCAGGTGTTGATCACGTGGGTCGTCTCCGGGGCCGTCTGCATCGCGCTCGGGATGAACCCGGCCGGCGCAGCGATCGTGGGACTCTCGATCGCCATGTCCTCCAGCGTGGTCGTGGTCAACATCACCCGCAGCCGGATGCGCACGACCGACCCGGCCACAGACGAGGAGCTCCTTGGCTGGAGCCTCATCCAGGACCTGGTCGGGGTCACCGCCGCGCTCGTGCTGTTCACAGTCATCGGCCTTGGCGGCCGCTCAGGCGTGGTGTCCGCCCTGGGCGTCATCGCGTTTGTCGCGATCGCCGCCGCCTCTGCCTTCCTGCTTCCCTGGCTGTTGAGGCGACTCCAGGCGGAACACGACCTGTTCCTGCTGGTGTCGGTGGCGAGCGGCCTGGTCCTGGCCGGCCTGGGCTCGCAATTCTTCGGCGTTCCGCTCGCCCTGGCCGCGTTCATCGCCGGCCTGGCGATCACCGAAAGCCCTGTGGCGGCGGAAGCCCGCCAGCGACTCCTACCTTTCCGCGACCTCTTCGCGGTGATGTTCTTCGTCGCGCTCGGGACCGTGATAGATCCGAGGACCATCGGCAGCGCTCTGCCCTGGCTGCTCCTCTTCCTCGGCCTGGTGATCGCCGGCAAGGTGCTCGTGGTTTGGGCGCTGGCCCGGATCGGCGGGCTGGCCGGACGCTCGCTGCAGCTGGCTGTCGGCCTCGGGCAGGTCGGGGAGTTCAGCTACGTCCTGGGCGCCCTGGCCCTCTCCGCCGGACTGATCACGAAGCAGGTCAGCGCCGGCCTGATCAGCGCCGTGGTGGTCAGCATCGCCGCCTCGTCGGTCCTGGTTCGAATAAAGCCGCCGGTGCGGAAGGTTGTGGTTGGAAAGGGGATGGCTGAATGAAGATTGGAATCCTCGGTTCCGGAAACGTCGGCAAGGCACTCGCAAGATCAAGCGTGAGGGCGGGCCACGAGGTCACGCTCAGCGCCTCGCACCCAGAGCACGCCACAGCGGCGGCCAAGGAGACCGGCGCTCAAGCCGCGACCTCCAACGTCGAGGCCGTTAAGGATGCCGACATCGTCATCGTGGCGGTGCCATACGACAAGCTAGGTGAGGTCTTCCGCGGTCTCGGCACCTCAGTCGACGGCAAGGTGGTCATCGACGCGACGAACCACATCAACGTTCAAAATCCCGGCGAGGTCCTGAGCGGCATCTCCAACGCCGAGGAAATCCAGAAGCGGCATCCACAGGTGCGCGTGGTGAAGGCGTTCAACTATTCGTTCGCCGCGCGCATGGCCGACCCAAAGGTCGACGGTACCCGGCTTGATGGCTTCGTGGCCGGGGACGACGAGGAGGCAAAAGTCAAGGCCCTCGAGCTCGTCGAATCGATGGGCTACCGGCCGATCGACGCGGGGCCTCTGGTCATGGCGCGCGTGCTCGAGGGCATGGGGCTGTTGATTGTCACGTTGCAGATCCGCAACGAATGGCCCTGGCAAAATGGCTGGAAGCTGGTGGGGCCACCAGAAGGGTGAACGTGATCAAGGCCAGCAACGGCGTGGCCCCGCGCGAACGCAGCGCGCGACCGATCGCAGAAGGCGTCGACATCGGCCACGTTCACCTGAAGACCGCCGACATCGACCGGATCCACCACTTCTACGTCGACATCCTCGGCTTCGACGTCGTGTTTCGCAGGCCCGACGCCCTGTTCCTCTCCTCCGGCGGCTATCACCATCACCTCGGCTTCAACACCTGGGAGTCGAAGGGCGGCTCTCCCCCGCCCCCCAACACGACCGGCCTGTACCACGTCGCGATCCGCTATCCGACGCGGGCCGCGCTCGGGGACGCGCTCCGACGCCTGGTGGCGGCTGACTGGCCGCTGGACGGCGTAAACGATCACGGCACGCACGAGGCTCTCTACCTCCGCGACCCGGACGAGAACGGCCTCGAGCTGGCCTGGGACCGCCCCGAGGATGAATGGCCCAAAGACGCCGAAGGCCACCTGACATTCAGCGGGCGCCAGCTCGACATCGAGGGCCTGTTGAAAGAGGGTCTTTAGCTAAGCGACCCGGCGGACTTTCTCGCTCCAGCGCTCGTCGATGCGACGCACCTTGTAGATCAAAAGCGCCGCGATCCAGGCCACGACAAAGGCCACGACGATGAAGTAGCCGGCCCGGCCGATGAGGTCAAAGCCGGCGATGGCTCCGAAGACACCGCCCTGCAGGTCGAACCTGTCGATGAGAACCTTCATGAGCTCGACCGTGCCGATGAACAGCGCCACGAACACGGAGAGGCTGGTCATCGTCAGGTTGTAGAAGACCTTGCGGATCGGGCTGGTGAACGCCCACGAGTAAGCCTTGGCCATGAAGGCGCCATCGGCCGTGTCCATCAGCGACATCCCCGCGGCGAAGATCAGCGGCAGCGCGATCACCGCCATGAACGGCAGGCCCTTCGCGGCAGCCCCTGCCGCGATGGCGAGGATCGCCACCTCCGATGCGGTGTCGAATCCGAGGCCGAAGAGAAAGCCGATGGGATACATCTGCCAGCTGTGCCGGATGACTCGGAACAAGCGTCCGAAGATCCGGCTCATGAAGCCGCCGGCGGTGAGGTCGAGCTCGAGAGATTCCTCGTCGTACGTACCCGACTTGAGGCGCCGGTAGACGCGGACGATGTCGATGAGGATGACGAGGTTCAGCAGGCCGATGAGGACGAGGAAGCCACCCGATACGACAGTGCCGACTGTGCCTCCGACGCTCCTGAGCATGCCACCGTCTCCCGCGACACCATCGACGATCCACTTGACGGTCAGGCCAAGCGCGACGGCGACCAGAAAAACCACTGTCGAGTGGCCGAGCGAGAAGAAGAACCCCACGCCGACCGGCTTGTGGCCGTCTTGAAGCAGCTTGCGCGTGGTGTTGTCGATGGCCGAGATGTGGTCGGCGTCGAAAGCGTGCCTCAGGCCGAAGGTGTAGGCGAGGCCGCCTAGAGCGAGGATGGTCGGCTGGCCGGCCGCCGCGAGAAACAGAAGCCCCCACCCCACGATGTGGAGCAGACCGATCCCGCCGAAGAATCCCGCCAGGCGCCTGCGCTCCCCGGTGTTGAAGGAGTCACGCAGCAGGGCGCCCATGGAGGCCACGTTTGGAGCCTAACCGTTATCGCGACTTAGTCGCAACTTCGTATTCACGTCGCGTGCCGCCATTTGCGACTCCTTCCCATCAAGGACGGCTGGGGATCTCCCCCGTTACTGTTCCCGGATATGGACCTCGACAGCCTCCCACCCCAACTCCGCGCGGCGCTCGGAGCTCTCACCCACGCGGTGCAAAGTCGGGAGCCCTCCATCCGTGGCAAGGTCGAGGAGCTGCGGTCGAGCCATCCGAACTACACCAATCATCAACTGGCCCTGGCGCTCATCCGTTCCACGCGTCGCCGTGTCGCGGCGACCGGCGCGGTGAGCGGCGCGGTGTCGATCGCCCCGGGTCTCGGCACGGTGCTCGCGATCGGAACCATCACGAGCCAGACCCTGTATGCGCTCGAGCAGGAGGTCGAGCTGGTGCTTGGGATCGCGATGATCTTCGGACACGAGCTGGCCGACTCGGATGAACGGGTGATCGAGGCTCTCGTCGTGGTGGGAATCACCAGCGGCGCGGTCAAGCTGCGCGAAGACGTGCTCGTCGCGGGCGGAGAGCGCATCGCGCTGGCGGCATTCCGGCGCTTGCCGAGCTTGCTCCTCGTCCACGGAGGCGGGAGGGTGGTGACGCGCATCCTCGCGCGCTTCGCCACTTCGGGAGTCGCGAAGGTCGCGGCCCGAGTCGTTCCGCTAGGAGTTGGGGTTGCGGCCGGCGCCGGATTCGACTGGCTCGCGGTGACCGGCCTGGGCCGGGCCGCGATGAAGTACTACGGACCTGGTGGTCCTGGTGCGCGGCCGCTGCTACTTGCTTCCGAAAATCCCGCGGACGTCGAACACCGCCGCTGACTCGATCTGGTCGAAGCCGCATTTTTTCGGCGGCTTGTCGGTGCGCCAGCGCAGGAATCGGGTCGCATGGCGGAATCGCTCCCCCGCCTCCAGCTTGTCGTAAGCGACCTCGGCTACCAGCTCCGGCCGCACCGCGACCCATTCGGCTTCCTTTTCCTTGCCGCGCGACCACCGGCTGATACCCCCAGGCATGCGGCCTGGATTGGCCTTCCATTCCTGCTCAGGGATTTCGGTCTGCAGCGGCTTCAGCCTGGCGATCAGGTCTTTGCGCTCCGCCGCGCTGAACGAGGACGTGTGGCCGACGTAATGGATCGTGCCCTTCTTGTCATAGAGGCCGAGCAGCAGGGAGCCCAGCGTGGCTCCGTCGTTGGTCTTGCGCCAGCCGATCACCACACAGTCCGCCGTGCGCTGGTGCTTGACCTTCACCCACAGTCGTTTGCCGGGCACGTATGCGCCGGTCCATGACTTGGCGATCACCCCGTCCAGGCCGGCGCCTTCGAAGCGCTCGAACCAGCTCTCAGCGGTCTTGTGGTCGCGGGTGTAGGGCGTGAGAAAGATCGGCTGCTTGACGCCCTTGAGCAGCTTTTCGAGGTGCTTGCGGCGCTCGCCCAGAGGCTCCTTGCGGAGGTCGGTCCCGCCTTCGGCGAGGATGTCGAACGCGATGAACCAGGCCGGGGTGGCCTCGCTGAGCATCCGTACGCGCGACTCGGCCGGGTGAACCCTTTGCTGCAGGGCGCCGAAATCCAGCCCATCGCTGGCCACGACGACGATCTCGCCATCCAGCACGAGCTGCTTGGAGCGCAGGCCGCGGATGGCGGGCAGCAGCTCGGGAAAGTAGCGCGTCATCGGCCGCCCGCCGCGACTCACCAGCTCGACATTGTCGCCATCCCGGAAGACCAGGGTGCGGAAGCCGTCCCATTTGGGCTCGTACTCCCAGCTGTCGCCCTTCGGGATGCCGGTCTCGGAGGGGGCCGAAAGCATCGGTTCCATGTCCTGCGGAATGGGCAGTTTCAAGTGTTTTTATCCCCAGGTGTCTATATCTTGTGGACGGCAGGACACCGTGCTACCATATCGACGGCCGGTAAGCCGGCCCTCTTGATTAGACTCCACGCCCCCACCCCAGCCTGGGAAGCTCGCGCAAGCGGGCTTCCCTCTTTTATGAAGGTGCTCGCGCAAGCGGGCTTCCCTCTTTTCTGGCTGGAATTGCTTATTACTGGAACCGCTTCAGCAGGTCGGCGACCGTGACGGCGGCGTAGTCCTTTCCGAGCACAGCCTGAGCGGTCGTCCACACGGCGCGCGCCCTTACGGGGCCCTTGGCGGCCAGATCTCCCAGTCGCAGCGCGTCGTAGACCTGCATGTCAGGCACCTCGCGCAGCTGGTCGGCAAGCCACTTCGCCCACTGCGCGACGTTGCCGGCCGAAGGGTTCGCGGCAACAGCGGCAGGTGCTGCGGCGTGCACGGCCCCCGAGGTCGTGAGCTTGGACGCCACCGCCGATGCTTTGGCGTCTGCCGCAGCTGCGACCTTCTCCGCAGCCGCCTCTGCCTTCTCGACTTCTTCCGCGGCCCTGGCCTCCGCCTCCTGAGCCTTGGCCGCGGCCTCGGCTCTTGCCGCCTTCAGGGTCGACAGTCCTTCGCCTGCGATCTCGGTGATCCGGTCTGCCGCGCTGCCAGCGTCGCTGCTGCGCTCGCCATCGCCTGTGCGCAGGCGCTCGCCAAACCCGCGGCCCAGCGCGCCGCCGATGAGGTTCGGGACGTCGAGACCGGTCAGGCCCTTGATGGCGGTGGTCGATTCGATCATCGCGCGAGTCGCGTTCTTCACGATGTCCGACGCTCCGTCGGCGCTCATCACCGTCAGTGAATCGATGTGGCCCATCGGCTCGGCCGCCGCGCGAACGATGTCCGGCAGCGCGGCCAGCACGGTCTGGATGATGGCGGCCTCATTGAACTGCTTGTAGGCGTCGGCGCGCATCGCGAGCGCTTTGGCCTCCGCCTCACCTTTGGTGAGCACGATCTGCGCCTCCGCCCCACCTTCGAGCCGAGTCGTCTCGGCGTCGGCCTCGGCGGATGCGATCCGCGCGCGCTTGTCACCTTCCGCGCGGGCGATCACGGCCTGTGCTTCGGCCGCGGCCGGCTTGACCGTGGACGAGAGCAGCTCCTTCTCTTTGCGGTCGGCTTCCAGCTGTGCGAGCTCTGTCTGCTTGCGCACGACCTCCTGCTGCGCCTCGGCCTGCGCGAGCGGTCCAGCCTGGTCGGCGCGCGCCTGGGCGGCGGCGACCTGTGTCTTCGTCTCCGCCTCGCGAAGCGCGACGTCTCGGCCGGCGTTGATCTTGACCTGCATCGACTCGGCCTCTCGGACCGCGGCTTCCTGGTCGGTCGTCGCTTTGACCATGCGCGCGTCGCGCGTGATGGTGGACACGCTCTGCTGGCCGAGCAGCTCGATGTAGTTCGACTCGTCCGAGAAGCTCTGGATGGTGAAGGCGTCGATCTGGAGTCCACTGGTCGCGAGGTCGCCCTTGGCCGCGTCCTGCACCTGCTGGAGCAGCTTCTGGCGGTCGCGGATCAGCTCCTCGATGGTCAGCGTTCCAACTATCGATCGCAGCGAGCCTTCGAGCACGTTCTTGACGATCGAGTCCACCTGCTCCGGCTTGGCGTCGAGGAAGCGCTCGGCGGCGTTGCGCAGAGATTCGACGTCGCGGCCGATCTTGAACGTCGCGACGCCCTGGACCTGGACCTTGATGCCCTGGCTGGTCACCGCGTCGCTCAGCTGCACGTTGATCTGGCGCGCGGTGAGCTTCAGCCGGCCGACGCGGTTGAGGAGCGGCATCACGATGGTCCCGCCTCCGACGACCACCTTGACGCCCTTGTCGCCCGGAGCTGATGCGACCTTGCCGTGCTCGTCACGCACCTTGGCGCCTCGCGCCCCGGCGACGATGATCGCCTCGTTGGCGCCGGCGACCTTGTAGCGGCTCGCGACGAAGGCGAGGATCAGGATGAGGATGACCACGATGGTCACGGCGAGGAATGGCGAGGTCGTCACGAAACTAGGCATCGGACCGTGCTCCTTCGTTACTGGTAACCGGGGTGGCCGCGACCACGAGGTTGCCGCCGGCGACCGCCACGACCTTCACCACCCGTCCTGACGGTATCTCTGTGTCGGCGGTGGCGGTCATGTTGTGCGATGTGCCGGCGAAGCTGATGAGTACTGTGCCGAAATGATTGGCGGGAATCCCAACTGACACGCGACCGGTCGAGCCGATCATGTCCTCGAGGCTGAACGTGTCGGAGGACTCGGCCTGCTTGAGGACCTTGAAGGCGCCAAACGCTACGGTGGCGCCGATCAAGCCTGAAACGGTGCCGACTATGGTGGCGAGGCCGATGCTCAGGCCGAGGCTGTGGAGGCCGAAGAGCCCGCCCGCGCCGAACATGGCGACGAATCCGAGCAGCAGGGGCGTCGGCGACACGCCGGCGACGTCAAAACCGATGTTGAGCGCCCCGAGCAGGCCGCCGAAGATGTCGTCGACCACCAGCGTCAGCAGCAAGAGGCCGCCCCCAACCAGGAGGCAGACACCGAATACGAGGTCAGCGGCGCTCATGCCCAACCACCCGGCTCAGATCTTAGGACTCGCCGCAGGCCTGCGCGTTGCGGTTACTTAATGCAGTTGAGCAGCGCCTGGACGAGGGCGTTGGGGCGGGGGTCGACGCGAGCTGACGGCAGCATCTGGTTCATGACATAGGCGAAGGAGAATCCGCGCTCCGGGTGGGCGAAAGCCACCGCGCCGCCCATCCCGTAGTGACCGAAGGAGCCTGGGCCGGCCATCGGACGGAACGGGAACGGGAGCTGGAAGCCGGTTCCAAAGTGGGTCTCGTAGCCCATGACCAGGTCCTCCCCGTTGGCCTGGGTCCGCGTCGCGTTTTTCAGCGTTTCCGGCTCGAGGAGACGGACGCCGTCGACCGGGCCGATGGCGGCGGCGTAGATGCGCGACAGGCCGCGGGCCGTCCCGATGCCGTTCCCGGCCGGCACCTCCGCCATTCGGAAGGGGAGCTCGTTGAAGGCCGTGGGTGGTACGGCGGGGTTGACGAACGAGCGGTGGGCGAGTGAGTTGGGATCGGCGATGCGGGCTGCCAGGGCGTCAGGCGGCGTGCCTGGGGCGGGCGGAGGGGTCGGGATGATGGGCGCGACCCGCTTGTTCTGGGTTTCGGGCAGGCCGATCCAGAACTCGGCCTGGAGGGGCCTGGCGATCCGCTCGGCCACGAACCTGCCCACGCTGACGCCTGCCACGCGCCGGATAACCTCCCCGGCCAGCCAGCCGTAGGTAAAGGTGTGGTAGCCGTGGGCCGTCCCAGGCTCCCAGAGGGGCTGCTGGGCCTCTAGCGCCTCGACCACAGGGGTCCAGGCCAGGACGTCGTCCAGGCCGAGGGGCCGGTCGACGGCCGCCAGGCCGGCCCGGTGGCTGAAGAGCCAGCGCACGGGGATCCGGGACTTGCCCTGGGCGGCGAACTCGGGCCAATACTCGGCGACCGGGGCGTCGAAGTCGAGCTTGCCCTCCTGGGCGAGCATGTGGGCGGCGATGGCGACAACGCCTTTGGTGGTCGACCAGACCATCTGGAGGGTGTCGGCCGTGTAGGGGTCATTGCCGTCCACGGTGGTGGCCCCGCCCCAGAGGTCGACAACGCGCCGGCCGTCCAGATAGACGCAGCAGGCGGAGCCGACCTCGCCCTGGTGCTCGAAGTTGGAGGCGAAGGCCTCCTGGACGGGCTCGAATCCGGTCTCCACGGATCCGCCGACTTTGGCCTGGATCATGCCGCAGAAATCGTACTAAGTCGTCGACTGGTCGGTGAGGGAGCTCCAGCCGGCGGGCATGCTCGCCGCTTTCCAATAGCCGGACACGTAATCGGTGCACGCGTCCATCGCGCTGGCCGCCCACCCGATTGGACCCGGCGTCGGATCGACATAAGTTCCCGAAATCGTTGGACCCGTGCCGAGCACCGCCCAGACAAGTTCGTCCGGCGCGAAGTTGAGAGGAGCGAAGTTGAGAGGTTGGTCAAAGAGCTGCTCGTACTGCGTCGCCGGGATCAGCTTGGCCGACCAGGTCCAGTCCGGACCGCCTCTCGACAGGCGGGCAATCACCGCCTTCCGCGAGAGAATCTCGCAACCGTTGGTGACCGTGATCTCGGCGTTGAATGGTTTCGGGCAGGCCTCGCTACACGCGTAGACGCCGTAGAGGCGCGCTTTTCCTATCCGCACAGCGCGGTAGGCCGAGCCATAGCTTTGACCCTGAACGTTGGGGGGTTGCAGCGGGCCGAGAACCTGCAGCGCGTCGCCGGAAGCGCAGATCCCCGCCCAGACGACGGCAACGACCTTGCCCATGGGCAATCGAAGTGGGAAGCTGCCTTCAAGGCCGTCATTCTGGGTCAGCCGAATGGCTACGTCGCCAGCCTGGTAGGAGGCATGGCCGGCCGAACAACCATGTACTGATGAACTCGGAGATGGCCAGCAGCCGACCGATAGCAGTGGGATGAGGGTGACAACCGCCACACCCGCCGACCGCCATCTCATCAGCTGACCTAACGCTGGGTCATGGCGAATGTCACGGCAGCCGCCTGAATCGCGTGTAAGCTCGGGTTGGGATCAGGCGCCAAGCATACTGGCGCATACAGCGAGGTCAAAGGAGGTTGAGTCCAATGTTTGGAACCGTCGCCAGGTATCGCGTCAAGCCAGGCCAGGTGGATCAGTTCATGGACGAGATGAAGTCGTTTGAGGGCGACCCGCCGCAGGGTTGGGTGTACCACACCATCTTCCGCAGCACCAAGGATCCGAATGAACTCTGGGTGAGCGTGGTGTTCGAAAGCGAAGACCTGTACAAGAAGAGTGCAGACAGCCCTGAGATGGATCGCGAGTACCGAAAGATGCTCGAGCACCTGGAGGGTGAGCCGGAGTGGCACGACGGAAACGTGATCCACGAAGCGATGAGGGAACAGCCGGCCAAGAAGTAGGCGCCTTCGGCTGCTGGAGCACCAGGCGAGCTTGCTAGCGTTACGGACATCGTGAGGCGCGGCCCTTCCGTCGCTCTAGCGGCAGTCCTCGCCGTCGAGCTGGCCTACATCCTGTGGACGACCCTCCCTGAGTTCGTTCCCGCGCGCGATTGCCCCCAATGCTTGGGCGCGTTTGTTGTGCGCCCGCTGCCGTGGCTCTGGATGGCTTTTGCAGCCCTCCTGTTCCTTAATGCGGTGACCGTGCTGCTTCGGAAGAGGCTTGGCATCGTGCTTGGATTTCTGACTCAGGCCGTAGCTCTCATCGGCCTTGCTCGCAACCTCTCTCTCGAGCTCGGCTGGAGCCTTTCTCAGGGCTCCATTTGGTCGGGCATCAATTCGTGGTTTCCGGACGCGCTGTTCACGATCCTCGCGCTGTGCGCGGTGGTCGGCCCGGCGGTGACCCTCCTGGCGCTGATGATCACCGCGCCGGCGGCCGCCAACCTCCGGATCGCACGCGTCGCATCGCTGCTTTTGGGCTCACAGCTTGTCGCCCTCGTCGCCGCGGCGCTCATCTCGTTTCCACTGGCGTTCCACGGATGCGACTGGCCGGGCTTCATCGTCGCGGACGCGCCTGGAACGTGCCCTGATTTCGCCAACCTGGATTTCGGCCGGCTCTTCCTCCTGGCCATACCGTCGGCTCTCATCCTTCTGTTGGTCTGCATCGGAGCTTGGTTTGGACGCAGTTGGGCGCTGTCGGCCGGGATCGTCTGGCAGGCAACCCTGACCGTGGTCTTGATCGTGGTAGCGGCGACACTCTGGGACGATCCGAACCAGAACTACTGGTATGAGCGATTTCCAATCTGGACATCGCCTCGGTACGTGGCTGGTGCCCTGTTGCTGGTGATCGTCGCCCCCACGTTGGCGGTCCTTCTCGCCGCGCGACCTCCTTCTATCGCGGGTGGACACAGGAGTCCGGCGTTGAGTACCTTGAGACCATGACCACACTCGAGAAACGACCAAACACCGCACTCCTCGTCATCGACGTGCAGAACGGCGTCGTGGCGGGAGCTCACGAGCGCGACGCGGTCGTCGCGAACGTCGGCAGCCTGGTCGAGAAGGCGCGGCGGGAAAAGGTTCCCGTGGTCTGGGTTCAGCACTCCGACAAGGGGCTGGTGAGGGGGAGCGACGACTGGCGCATCGTCCCCGAGCTGACGCCGAACGCCGCCGAGCCGCTCGTCGAGAAGAACTACGGCGACTCCTTCGAGGACACCGACCTCGAGACCGTGCTGTCGGGCCTCGGAGTCGGGCGACTCGTTGTCGTCGGCGCGCAGACCGATGCGTGCATCCGCTCGACGCTTCATGGCGCATTTGCCAGGGGGTACGACGCGACCCTTGTCAGCGACGCCCACACGACAGAAGATCAGACGGAATGGGGAGCGCCGCCGCCGGACAAGGTCATCGCGCACACGAACCTGTACTGGCACTACCAGACGGCGCCGGGGCGGACGGCCGGGACGGTCGAGACCAAGGATGTCGACTTCGGCGACAAGCTCTGACGCCTGAGTCAGCCTTGGGAAATGCCGCCGTAGACATCGAGCACATCGGTGTCCACGAGGCGGCTCGGGCCCGAGGCGGGGACGAGCCAGAGGTCATTGGCCAGAACACCGTTTCTTGTTGTGAGCTTCCGCACCATGAACGCCGATCCGCCAGGTTGCCTCGCACCAAGAACTGGCCCTCCAGGCTCAGTGCGTATTACCTGACCAGTGCGCCAGTTCACAAGGTGGGCGATGTCTGGCGGGGCGGCGCCTCCAACGAAGGCGAAGGTGTCATCACCTGAAAATCCCTGGACTCTTGTCTGACTCATCGTCGCCACCACAGTTCCCTGCGGTAGCGCGCGAACCTGCACTCTCGCGGCCGGACCTTGGCGCACGACCGTGTAAACCTCTGCAACGTAGCGACCGTCGGACGAAACGGTGACCAACGTACCGCCAACGGGATCCATCGTTACCGCGTACTCACGCTGGTAGAGCACCGCCCCGTCGGACAGGTTGACCACAACCAGCTTTGTCACAGGGTCCAATCCGGTTCTCGCTGCCTGCGTCAGGGCCGAAGCGGTTCTCTCGGTCAGCACCGCGAAACCGGTGTGAGCGCTGCAGGCCTCAATCGTGGTGATTGCGTTAGGACCGAACTGGCCAACGGTGGCCACCGTTCGAGGCTCCGATCCAACCGCCCCCCACGTGAGAACAGCCGGTCCAACGAGGTTCCCACCGCTGAATGAGTGGTAGCCAGGAGTCGTCATCTGGCAGAAGTGCCGGTTGTCATCGGCCCATACGGGCAGGAGACCGGCTTCCGAATCGAGGCGGCCTACAACTGCACCATCTGCGCGACGAACCGAGCCGTCACTCAAAACAACCCGGCTGCCGTCAGGCGAGATGCTCACGGCCCAGAGCTGTTTAGGGGCAGGCTTGCCGGGATAGCGCGGCATGTCTGACGGTGCGGCCGGCATCACGAACGCCGGCCCGAGTTGCCCCGACCAGTCCGTACGGTGAAGCGAGGTGTCAGAACCCTTCAGGTACCAGACGAGACCAGATGCCCCGGTGGCGACTGGCGCCCATGTCGATGCGGGCGTCCCTCTGGCTACTGGCGTCCCGGTCGCGTAGCCGCCACAACCTGTCAGCACACAGCCGACTAGAAGCGCGCCTAAAGCGCCCAACCTTCGCCAAGCCATCGTCATAGTCGTTAACTCGTCGAACCGCGTGAGGGTTACCGTATAAGTCCCCGTGCGCTGACGATGGTACGGCCGACTCAGCGCAGTGCAGAAGGAGGCAACGTGCAGCGCACAGTTCACACTCCAGACGGCCGGCTGCTGGCTGTCGAAGATCGCGGTGATCCCGCTGGCCGTCCGGTCCTCGTCCACCACGGCTCGCCTAGCGCCCGGCACTCCGCGTTTTATCGCCCGTACGTACAGGATGCCGCCGAGCGCGGGCTGCGGCTTATCGGTTACGACAGGCCAGGCTACGGGGAGTCCTCGCCCCAGCCGGGCCGCAGCGTCGCCGACTGCGCCGCCGATGTCCGTGCGATCTGCGCTGAGCTGGGCATCGATCGCCTGGCGACGTGGGGCCACTCGGGCGGCGGCCCGTATGCGCTGGCGTGCGCCGCCCTGCTCCCGGATCTGGTGACTGCCGCCGCCACGCTTGCCTCGCCGGCCCCGTTCGAAGGCGAAGGCCTTGATTATTTCGCCGGCATGAGTCAGGACAGGGTCGATGACACCCGCCTGTTCGTCACCGACAAGGCCGCGGCCAGAAAGAAGCTGGACAGGGACCGGGAGGAGATCCTGGCCATGTCGCCAGAGGTCGTAGCCCGGGGGCTTGAGTCGACGCTCACGCCGGCAGATGCGGCGCTCCAGGTCGGGGCCGGTGAGGTCCTCGAGTTCTTTCTCTCCTGCACGCGGGACGGGCTGGCGCCGGGCGGCCAGGGATGGTGGGACGACAAGTGCATGCTCATGCCGTGGGGATTCGGCCTCGGCGACATCGCGGTCCCGGTCCTGCTGCTGCACGGCAGGCAGGACGTGTTGGTGCCGCCGGGCCAGGGCGAATGGCTGGCCGCACACATTCCCGGCGTCGAGGCCCGGCTGCTCGACGACGTTGGGCACGCGTCGGTGGTGAATCGCGTGCCCGACGTGCATGCCTGGCTTTTAGAACACCAGTAGCGCGCCCATGAGCCTTGAGTTAGCCGATCTACAAAAGGATCGACAGCGGAAAGACAGCTCTCAGCCGCGGCTCCACGTGTCCGTTCGTGGGTCGAAGATCCATACCTCGTTCGTGTAGTAAGCACGCGTGCGCCCGCCACCGAAAAGGACCAGGACGCCAGCCTCGTTGTCGAACGCCATCGCATGCCAGGCTCGGGCGGTCGGCCGAGGGCCGCTCGGCTTCAGTTCGGACCAGGTGTCACGGCCGACGTCATAGGCCCACAGGTCGTCGAACGGAGTCTCGGCGAAATTGGCCGCTCCGCCGAAGAGAAGCACACGGTCGCGTACTGAGTCATAGGCCATAACCGAGTAATAGCGGGCCGGCGGGGACTCCTTCGGGCGCATCTGCGTCCACCGATCAGTTCCAAACGAGTAGGTCCAGGTGTCGGCGAAGTAATCGCCGTGGCTCAAGTTCTCGCCACCGAACAGGACCATGCGATCAGCCTTGGGGTCATATGCCATCGCGTAATAGCTGCGGGCCGCTGGCGAAAGGGCTGGATGGCGCTTCGTCCAGCTGGCAGCTCCGGGGTCGTACACCCAGGTGTCGTCGAAAAACGTGCCGTCAGTAAAAATGTGGTCGCCTCCGAAGGTCAGGAGGCGATCCGCCTTCGAGTCGTAAGCAAGTGAGATGCCGTGGAGCTGCGGGCCGCCGGTGCCAGTTTGCTTCCAGGTGCCGGTCTCGAACGTCCACGTGGTGCCGTTGCCGTCGAGGAAGATCGGCTTCGACGAATGGAGGTCGTAGCCCATTCCGTCGCCCTCCGGTGGCTGGTCGGCCGCGCCGGCAACAAGCTGCCAGCCGTGCCCGTACCGGAAGCTCCACAGGTCGGGAACCCACTTGCCGTTCTTGCGTGGAGGGCCGTCGAAGCCGCCGAACAGGTAAACCCCGCCATCTCCACTCGCGTCGACGAGCGATGAGTAGCCGCGCGCAACGGGGCCGGTTGGTGCCGTCGCCGCGTTCGGCGAGGCGGGCGGGGTGGTCATGGCCGGCGCTCCGGCACCACCGCCGCCGCAGGCCACAAGGACCAACATCGCGCTGAGAACGCCGAGCGCTCGTTTCATCGGCTGCTCATCACTACTACGTTCCGGCCCGTGGTTTCGTTTCTGGCCGCCTGAACCGTTTGGCCCGCTTCGGGGCTATATAGGGACAGCATGGTGGACAGGTCCGGGGCGGATCTGATCCGGGCGGCCAAGCTCGGCGACGGCGCGGCCTTCGCCGAGCTGCTCCGGCCCGACTACCCGCTGGCTTTCAAGGTGGCCTACGGGCTCCTCCAGGACTACGATGCGGCCGAAGACGCAGTCCAGGACGCCTCGTTGAAAGCCTGGCGCCGTCTCGGCAACCTGCGCGAGGGGACGAGCATGCGGCCCTGGTTCCTCGCCATCGTCGCCAACCAGTGCCGTGAGACGAGGCGAAGCCGTTGGTGGTCGGTGCTTCGCGGGGTCGACCGGCTGGACACGACCGCCGAGATCCCGGTCGACGTCGCCGCGTCGTTCGATCTCCGCCATGCCCTTGCCCAGCTCAACCATGACGACCGGCTCGTGATCGTGCTCCGGTTTTACCTCGACCTGCCGGTCGACGAGGTCGCCGCGACCCTGGGCATCACGCCCCAGGCCGCCAAGAGCCGCCTGCACCGCGCGGTGGGGCGGCTGCGCCCGATCGTCGTTTCCCAGGAGGCGCTGGTGTGATGGACGACCGGCAGCTGTTCGCCCAGTTCCAGACCCACTTCCCCGCCAGGCCGAGGGACGGCGCATACGAGCGGCTTCGCGACAGCCTGACCAGGGCTGGGGTTCGCCCTCGGCGCACCGTGTTCCGCGTCGAGCTGCCCGAGCCCAGCCTGCGGCTGCTGGCCACCGTGGTGGCGGTGATCCTGATCGCACTCGTGGTCACGAGCGCCTTCATCTCCCTGTTCGTTTTCGCTCACCGGGCGGTCCAGGTGCACTCACCCAAGTTCACCAGCTCGTGCACCCAGGGCTTCCAGATGACCGACCTGAACACGGGCTGGTCCGGCGCTTCGACCCGCACGACCGACGGAGGAAAGACCTGGCGGACGCTGTCGCCGCCGAGAGGTCTGGGAGGCGAGTGCATCATCGACGGTCAGCGCGCCTATGTCGCGCGCGGCACGATGGTCGCGTCGTCCGGGCCGGTGGAGGCGATCGTGTACGCCACCGACGACGGAGGCGCGACCTGGAAAGAGCTTGGCAGCGCTCCCATCGACAACGCCAAGTCCCTGATCACCCTCGAGTTCATCGACCGAGCCAACGGCTGGATGCTGGTCGAGCCACCGAGGCTGGCGCAGGGTCTCACACGCATCCTCTATTCGACGCCGGATGGAGGAGCCAGCTGGACGCGGGTGTCCGCATCAGGCAGCTCCGGCCTCGAACAAACCAGCCATCAATGCGGGGCGTCAGGCCTCTCCTTCATCAACCCGACGACCGGCTGGATCACGTGGGAATGCGCCCAGGGCTACGCGAACACGGGCGTGGACCTGGGCCCCACTGCCGTCGTCACCACCGATGGCGGCCGCCACTGGATGCCCGCGATCCTGCCGGAGATTCCTCGGGGCGGCACGACCACGTGCATGGCGGGACGCCCGAGGTTCGCGCATCAAGGGGGAGCCGGCGTTTTGCCCGTGTACTGCAGCGATCCCAAACCCTGGGCTGCCGTGTACAGGACAGCCGACGCCGGCAAGACGTGGACTTACGGATCGCTTCGTGACCCGGCGTTTTACCGGCAGGTCAGCTTCGTCGATCCGCGCGCCGGCTACGCCTACTCGAACGATTCCAAGAAGCTCTACCGGACGCTCGACTCCGGCCGCACCTGGTCACTCGTCGCCCAGGATGTCCTTGGCGGCGCCGTGGACCAGCTCGACTTCGTCGACGCCCAGCATGGATTCGCGGACCTAAGGGACATGAGTGGCCAGGCCATCTGGACCACGTCCAACGGCGGAAGGACGTGGCGCTCTGAATCCCCTCAGGCAGGAGATGGAGGCTCGAGCTGTCAGCCCTACTCGAAGCCTGCGTCGCCAGTTCCGATCGCGGCGTTCGCCGGCGCAGTGGCCTGGGCCCAAGGCGCCTTGCGCACGACCGACGGAGGCCGTCACTGGACGGAAACCGGCCCGCCCTCCGTCGCCAACCGGGTGGCCGGCACGGCTGAGTTCTACTTTGACGCGGACGTCGCGTGGGTCGCCGAGACGGCCGGGTCACCGACGTCCTGTGCCGACAGCGTGATCGTGTTCAGCACCGCCGACGGGGGCCGGAGCTGGTCGCAGGCAGCTGCCCTCAAGCTCGCGCTGGCCAAACCCGAACAGATCTTTGACTCCACCACGGCCGCGGCGTCGCGGCAGCAGCCGAATGGAATTAGTTCTGAAACGTTCATGGACTTCACCGATCTCACCCATGGCTGGCTGATGGTGGCGGCGAGGGCGCCAACCGAACCGCCCACCAGCGTCGGTCCCATTTACCGCACCACAGACGGAGGGCGCACCTGGAGCAGGGTCTCGGATGGCATCCGCGGGGACGCCAATTGCGGTCCGTGGCCGAGCATGCGGTTTGCGACCTCAAATGCAGGATGGATCGGCGACCAGGCCTGCGGGGGCCCCGCCACGATCTACGTGACTCATGACGCCGGCGCGACGTGGGCCAGCGAGCATCTGCCCGCTCCATTCGGCAGCTCGGTCTCCGCGCCGGTGTTCGTGGACGACCACTACGGATTCCTACCAATCGGTGACGATAAAGGCACCACGCTGATCTCCACTGATGGGGGCGCGACGTGGAGCACGCTGCAGATACCTGTTCCGAACGCCTCTGTCTACTTCATCGATCGGGCACACGGCTGGGCGGTAGGGCGCGATTTCAGCCAGGGCCGGATCGCCTTCGAGGCGACGGCTGACGGCGGCCGAACATGGAACGTGCGCGAACTTCCGCCATTTGGGTTCACGAGCACGATCAGCTTCGTGTTCGCGGACCCGGGCAATGGGCTGGCCTCGATCGACGACAAGCTGTATCGGACGAATGACGGAGGTCGCACCTGGATTCCGGTGCCATACCAGATCAGCCCGGCCGGCTGAATCTCAGCAGTCGAACACCGACCAGCAGATGTCGTTCCGCAACCGCTGGTCGTCGAGCACCAGCCCGCGAATCGCCTCCGGGAGCTGGTCGCGCTGCCACCGGCACTCGAGTCGCCCTGCGCTCTGGCCCTCTCCTTCCGGCGCGGCATAGCGGGCGGCCTTGATCGCATAGGCGGCCGCACCGAGCTCGTGCGCGGCGACGTGCGCGACGACCGCCGCCTGGCCGGCAGCGTACGCGGCATGGCGTGCCGCCCCACCCAGGTCTCTGGCCGCGGCCATTGAATGCCCGCCCGCCGTACGAGCCTGGGACATCGTGATCTCGCCACGCACCCAGGCGCGGGCCTGCTCAATCGCCTGACGCGGTCGCGGGTCTTCAGGCCGAGCCGACTCGAACTGGTCGAGGACGTGCTCCGCGCACGATGCCGCCCACAGGGCGAGGAGGTGGTGATCCGAATCGGTGAGGGTCCCACCGCGGCGGATCGTCACGAAACGAGGGTCGCGATCTTTCGGGAGGATCACCCGAAGCGGCTGGACCGGCCCGGCCCCGGCACAGCCTCGAACTCACCGCGCTTGAGCGTCTTCGTTCCCTCGGCGACGAACGCGGCTACCACCCGCTTGTTGTCGGAGCGTCGGCGGAGGATGCGGGGCGGAGTCTTGCTGACGTGGGTGTCGCCCCACTGGCGAAGTCCGGCGAGCGCGACGTCGAGGTCGTCGCCCTTCCGGGTCAGCCGGTACTCGTAGCGTGCTGGCCGCTCGGTGTAGCGGACGCGCTCGAGGAGGCCCTCATCGACGAGGCGGTTGAGGCGAGCGGTGAGGATGTTGCGGGCGATTCCGAGGTTCTCCTGGAACTCCTCAAAGCGATGGAGGCCATTGAACGCGTCGCGGATGATCAGCAGCGTCCAGCGCTCACCGACGATCTCCAGGGCCCGGGCGATCGAACAGACCTGTCCTTCGTAGTCGCGCTTGAGCATGGCCACAGGGTAGCAAAAGTTAGTTGCGTGAAGCAACTTGACCTGCTACGATCCGCGCAGTTTCGTGAAACAACTAACCACGGGTGGAGGGTTTTCAGCCATGACCGGGCAAGCCGATCACTACCGAAAAGCTGTGGGTACGAGCGCGTCGCGGGGTAGCTGAAAAGAATGGTTGTTATGGTGCGTGAACGATCCGGTCTCGGCCGCGAGGCCTCGTTCTGGATCGTGGCGGTAACGCTGTTCCTGTTCCTGTTTGCTGCAGCAGCACCGTCTCCGCTTTACGCCGTGTACGCCGCCAGGTGGCGATTCTCAGCCGTCACCGTCACCGAGGTTTTCGCTGTCTACGCCATCGCCCTGCTGGTAGCACTCCTTGTCACCGGGTCCCTTTCCGACTCCGTCGGCCGCAAGCCGGTGGTCCTGGCCGCGCTTGCGATTCAGCTCGCGAGCATGTTCGTGTTCGTCTCGGCCTCCAGCGTCGAGTGGCTCTTCGTGGCTCGAATCGCCCAAGGCATCGCCACCGGAGTGGCGACGGGCCCCCTCGCCGCGTCGTTCGTGGATTTGCAGTCGCCGGAGCACCCGGCGCTCGCGCCGACCGTGAACAGTGCGACCCCCATCCTCGGCCTAGCGCTGGGCGCGCTCAGCTCTGCTGCGTTGGTGCAGTACGGCCCTGACCCGCTGCACCTGGTCTACTGGCTCCTCGTCGGCGGATTTGCGCTTGCCGGCGCCGGGATCACCTTGATTCGCGAGCCGAGCGTCACGCGCGCCGCGCTTCGCCTCATGCCCCGCGTCGGCGTGGAGCGGGCGGTGAGGCCGGCATTCCTGGCCGCGGTTCCATGCCTCGTCGCCGGCTGGGCGGTAGGAGGCTTCTATCTCTCGCTCGGCCCGAGCCTGGCCCTTCGCCTGGCCGGTTCCTCGAACCGGCTGATCGGCGGACTGGCGATTTTCGTGCTGGCCGGCGTCGGGGCCGCGTGCATCGTGGCCGCGCGATCGTGGCCGGCGCCCCGCAACATGCTGCTGGGATGCATCGCGCTGGTGATCGGGCTCGCGGTCACGGTCGGGGCCGTCGCCGTGAGCTCGGCAGGACTGTTCTTCGCCGCCACGGCGATCACAGGGATCGGGTTCGGCGTCGCCTGGCTCGGCGTACTGCGCACACTGGTGGTCCTCGCCTCCCCTGACGCGAGGGGCGCTCTCCTCTCGGCGATCTTCATCGTCGCCTACGTCGCCTTTGCGCTGCCGGCCGTCATCGCCGGCTACCTGGTCACGAGAATCGGGCTGCACGATGCCGCGCTGTGGTACGGAGCCGCGGTGGGTGCGCTCGCTCTCGCCGGATTGGCCGGCACCGGATTGATGAGGCGCGGGGGCGGCTGACGGCTCAGCGCAAATAAGGGAACTTTGGTCGGAGAAAGTCGGGCGGGCGAGATTCGAACTCGCGGTCTCCTGGTCCCAAACCAGGCGCTTTGCCGAGCTAAGCCACCGCCCGAGAGCGGGCTAATTCTAGTTACGCAGCGCGTTGGTCCGTCGTTTGCCTGCGCCGCCGATCGAAAGGATCGAGCCGGCGCTGCCAATACTGAGAATCGAGCCCGCGCTTCCGAGGCTCAGGATTGAGCCCGCGCTCCCGATGCTGAGGATCGAGCCGGCGCTCCCAATGCTGAGCACGGAAAAGGCGCTGAACAGGCTCCCCACGCTGAGCAGGCTGTAGGCGCTGTACCAACCTCGATTGCGGCCCATCGCAGCCAGCAAAGCAATCATTTGATGACGAGGCTCGGGTCCCATCCGCCAAGGCGGGCGCCGGCGTGGTAGGTGCTCTCGAAAAACTTGAGAATCGCTGCTCGAGGCGAAGCGCTCGTACGCACGTCGTCGTACGGGAGCGCGAACTCCCCCAGCTCAGAACTCCAGCCGGCCGCTTCCTTCTCGATTCCGCCGGGCTTGGGGTACGTGTATGCGTAGAAGGCGGCTCGGGGATATCGAGCGCTTCCAGGCCAGAAACCGGCGCATGCCACCTCGGCGTCGCCTCCGAGTCTTTCGAGGTACCCGACGCCGGGAGGTGGCGTGACCGGACGGCCCGAATACCGCGTGTTGGCCAGGTCGAAGCTGCCCCAGAAGAAATGCACCGGCGACGTCCTGCCTCGAAAGTGCGAACGGTGCTCTTTCAGGACAAGATCTGCCTGCGACAGAACTTGAAAGAAGCGGTTGGCCCATTCCGGGTCGTAAGCCGAATGGGTGGTGTCCTCGGCGAATGGAATCGGATCGCTGACCTCGTCGGGAATCGGTCGGAATTTGGCGTGGATGCCGAGCCCGTCGAGGTTGGACATGAAATCCGCGTAGAAGTCCGCGACTGGGCGTGCGGTCAGCGCAACCCGGCGGGTCTCACCCTGGCTGGTTTCAATCAGGACCTCGTGGTCGATGAGGTCGACGTCGACCTGGAAGATCCCGCCCGCTGATTCGATCGGCGTCGTCGTCAGCCCGCGCGCGGTCAGGTAGAGGGGGACGTTGGCCCACTGGGGCTCGAACGGGGTCAGCGCCAGTCGGACCTTGCCCACGATCTGCAGGTTCATGTGCAGCGTGTCTAGCGTGTCCTTCCACTCGCTGTAAGGCAGCTCGGGCCACACGAACTTCAGTTTACAAACGGCCCAGGGCACCCGACGACAGCAGGGCGCGGACCGCGCGAGCCCGGTGGCTGTACTGACGTTTCTCTTCCGGCGTCATCTCTCCGAACGTCTTCCCCGTCCCAGGCACCAAAAAGATGGGGTCGTAACCGAAGCCCGCCTCACCCCGCCACTCCGGCACGATCTCGCCGCGGCACTCGCCCTCGAAGAACTGGGTGGGCTGACCGGGCGCGGCGAGCGCGATCACGCAGACAAATCGCGCGTTCCACGGCCGCGGCTTGCCCTCGAGCCTTCCCAGCAGCTCTGCCGTCCGAGCCTCTTGCGTCGGCCCGAGACGTGCCGAGCGGATGCCTGGAAAGCCTCCCAGCGCCTCGACCTCGACGCCCGAGTCGTCGCCCAGCGCGGGTAGGCCGGAGCGGGCGGTGGCCGTTTCCGCCTTCAACCGCGCGTTTTCAGCGTAGGTCTCCCCTACCTCGTCGGCGCCGCTGTCGAAGGCCACGAGCTCGAAGCCGGCGCCGGCCAGCAGCTCCCGATACTCGCGCAGCTTGCCGGTGTTGCCGGTCGCGATGACCAGCCGCCGGCGCTCAGCCAAGCGTGGCTATGACGCGCTTCTGTCCGAGTATCAACTCTTTGATTCCTTTGCCGGCCAGGGCCAGCATCGAGTCCAGCTCGGCCCGGGTGTAGGGCGCGCCCTCGGCCGTCGCCTGCAGCTCCACCAAGCGTCCGTCCTCAGTCATCACGCAGTTGAGGTCGGTGGAGGCGTGAAAGTCCTCCGAGTAGTCAAGGTCGAGGATCGGCGTGCCCTCGACGATGCCGCAGCTGACCGCGGCCAGATATTGGCGAATCGGTACTTCGGCGATCATGCGCGCGTCCTTCATCCGCTTGATCGCCATGTACAGCGCGGCGAACGCGCCGGTGATCGAGGCGGTTCGCGTCCCGCCGTCGGCCTGCAGCACGTCGCAGTCGAGCGTGATCGTGCGCTCGCCGATCTTGCCCATGTCGACGGCGGCCCGAAGGGAGCGGCCGATCAGGCGCTGGATCTCGTGCGTGCGACCACCGACGCGACCCTGAATCGCTTCGCGCTGACCGCGGTCGTGAGTGGATCGCGGCAGCATCGAGTACTCGGCGGTGATCCAGCCCTGGCCTGTGCCGCGACGGTGCGGCGGCACACGGTCCTCGACGCTGGCGGTGATCCAGACGCGGGTGCGGCCCATCTCGATCAGGCATGAGCCTTCGGCGTGCACGTTGACCCCCAGCTCGATCTTGAGCGGGCGAAGCTGGTCGGGCTGGCGCCCATCGAGCCGTGACGTCATCGTTTGCTTAGTTTGAGGATCAGCGCGGTCGACTCGTAGAAGAAGTAGAGCGGCACGAACATGATGAGGGGGGTCAGCGGGTCTGCTCCAGGCGTGAGGAAGTTCGACAGCAGCCCGAGGCCGAGGAACCACCACGGCCGGTTCTTGTAGAGCCAGCGGGAGCTGATGATGCGCATCATCCCCAGCACGAAAAGGATCACAGGCAGCTCGAACACCAGCCCGAACCCGATGACCATCGTGAGGATGAAACCGACCAGCTCGCCGATGTCGGGCAGGTAGTTGACGTTTGGCGGTGAGAGCCGGTTGAGGACGTTCAGGTACAGGGGCAGCGCGTACAGCGCCGCGGCAACGCCCAGCATGAAAAAGAAGACGGTCGCGAAGATGAGCGGCAAGACGAAGCGCCGCTCGTGCCGGTGCAGGCCAGGGCTGACAAACCACCAGGCCTGCTGGATGACGACTGGCGCGGCGAGGACGAGTCCGATGTAGAGGGCGACCTTGATCTCGGTCAGGACCCCGCCGGCCGGGTTGAGATAAATCCCGTGCCCCGCCCCGGTCCGGGAGACCAGCCATCCGACGATCTGGCCTGAGACAAAGAATGCGGCGATCGTCGTGATCGCCCACGCGATGATGATCACGATCAGGGCGCGACGCAGCGCCTCGAGATGCTCGATGACCGACATCTGCTGCTCGGCGAGGGGCGCCGGCCTCAGTGGCCCGCGTTGGAGCACCCTATCCAGGAGCGCCATGAGAGACGCCCGCTAGTTCTTGGTGGAGGAGGGCGACTCCGTAGTCTTGGGCGTGGTGTCTGTCGCGGGAGGCGTCGAGGAAGCCGCGTTCATCGACGAAGACACTTCGTTGCTCAGCTCCGAGGTCGCCTTGCGGAACTCACGCATCGCTTTGCCGGCGGCGGAGCCGAGCTCCGGCAGCCGTCCTGGACCGAAGATGATCAGCACGATCACGAGGATGGCGACGATCCACAGCGGGTGAATAGGCATTTGCCCAGATTATAGGCCTGGAAACCTAACCCTCTCCCGATGGGAGAGGGCGGTCAGGAAACTTTGATCGTGATCGACCTGATCGTGTCCCCGCCCTGGAGCAGCTGTGCCTTGTCCATGCCCGAGACAACCGTGCCAAACCGGTTGTACACGGCCGTGGGGCCGGGATCTGGCCACGCCCCCTTCTCGAAGAAGAACTGGCTGCCGTTCACCGCGCCACCCGGCACGCGCGCCATCCCTACCGCTCCAAGCCCCCACTTATCGTTGCTGGGTTCGTCCGGCAGGCTGTAACCGGGACCACCCCGTCCGTCTCCCCGCGGATCGCCCCCCTGCACCACCCAGTCCTCGCTTTTCCAGAAGTTAAGGCCGTTGTAGTAGCCGTGGATGGATAGGACGATGAAGTTGTTGACGGTGACGGGTGCGATTTCCGGATGGAGTTGGATGACGATGTCCCCCTGGCTCGTGGTGACGGTCGCTGTGTAGACGCGGCTCGCGGTAATGCACATTGGTTGCGGGCCGATGAACTCTTTGGGGCCGATCTGTGTCGAGGTGTTGCAGCCGGCAAGCGCAGCCGGGATCTGGGGCTCGAGCGCCCTGTCCACGAGGAGGCCGGCGCCCAGCACCGCGGCGATCAGGAGGCCGATGATCAGGATCGGCACCCAGGGGCGCCTGCGCCACCCTGCGGGGAGGTCTGTCTCGTCCGCTTCCGCGACGACGGGCCTGCGCGGCGCGACCTTGGCTTTGGTCACTTCCGGGCCGCGGACTCGGCGATCGCCTGGACCAGTCCGTGCGTCGTGTACTCGCGGGCCACGATCGCAACCGGTAGCCCGAGCTTGCGCGCAGTGTCGGCCGTGACCGGACCCATGCAGGCGACCTCGGCGTCGCCCAGCACGGCCGGCAACCGGTCCTCCGGAAACGCGCGCACGAAGTTGGCGACTGTGGACGAGCTCGTGAACGTGATCACGTCGGCGCCCTCGTTGTTGAAGAGGCGCATCAAAGCGTCCCCGGCTTCAGACGGGCAGGTAGCTCGGTACACGGGAAGGATCTCGACTTCAGCACCGCGGTTTGCAAGCAGCGATGGTAGTGCGTCGCGCGCGACCTCCGCACGCGGCACCAGCACTCGCATGCCTTTCATCTCCCACCCTTCGAGCGCCTTGGCCAACCCCTCGGCCGTGTACTCGGAGGTGATCAGCTCCGGGCGAAGGCCGTGCGCCTCCAATGACTCAGCGGTCTCCTGGCCGATGGCACACAGCTTTGAGCCATGAAACGCCCGCGCGTCCGAGCCGGAGGTCAGCAGCATCTGGAAGAAGATGTCCACGGCGTTGGCCGACGCAAAGATGACCAGCGCCGTCCGGTCGAGGTGCGAGATGGCTCTGATCACCTGGTCGTCGATGGGCATGGACTCGATCTGAATTGTCGGAATCTCGATCACCGACGCGCCCAGCTCGACCAGCTCGCGGCGGAACATGTCCACCTGGTGCCGTGCCCGCGTGATCAGGACGCGACGGCCATGAAGCGGCCGCTTGGACATGGTGTCCAGCCGGTCGGACAGGTCGACGCCCGGGCCCAGCACGAGCAGCGCGTCACCCCGAAGCCCGTACGTGGCGGCCTTGCGCGCCAGCTCGCCGAGCGGCGCGCTGACCCGGTGCTGTCCGGGCTGTCCTGGATTGAGGATCAGGGCTGCCGGCGCATCGGCCTTCCGCCCATCGGCGAGCAGCTTGGAGATGCCTGATTCCCACCAGCCGGAAGCAAGCCTGAGCACCACCGTTTCGCTTCCTTTGACCAGCCCCAGGCCGATCGAGGCAGACCGCCCTTCGATGGTGAGCGGGATGCCGCTCATCACCGGCGCCGCAAGCTCGACGATGAGCCCTGGCACCGCCTCGAAGTCGACGCCGGCGCGGTCGAGCTTCTCTGCGATCTCGCTGCCGTTGGAGAACGCGTACGGGTTGCCAGGAAACAGAACGGTGATTCTCTTTCCAGACTTCGCGAGACGAACGAGCTCTTCAGCGGATTGAAGCGGCCCGATGTCTGCTTTCGCCGACGCGAGGTGCAGCAGTCCCACACCACAGCCATCGCTCTGGCGGATCACGTCGGCGTCTTTGATCGCCTCGACTGCCTGGAGGGTCGCTAAGCCTGGATGCCCTGGTCCGACACCGACGAGCTTGACCGGGCTCATGCGTCCATACCCACCCGGGACACGCTGACAGGTTATAGCTTTCGGATAACCACGTAGTCGGTCAGGGCCGCCAGGGCATCTCGCGCCTCGCCTGGGGCGATCGAATCGAGCTGCATGCGCGCGGCGGATGCATATTCGCGCGCGCGATCGATCGCTTGCTGTGGAGCGTGACTTCCGCGCACGAGCTCCACGACCTCTTTCGCCTCTTGCGCGCTGAGCTTGCGACCGCCTGAGAGGACTCGGTCGAGCTTGCTCGCTGTGTCTGGATCTTCTCTCGCGAGCATCAGCGGCAGCGTGGCGAATCCTTCTGCGATGTCCTGGCCGATGGGCTTGCCGATCTCGCCCACGCTGCCCAGGTAGTCGAGCACGTCATCGGCGATCTGGAATGCGAGGCCGAGCAAGCGGCCGTACGCATGCAGCGCGTCGCGCTGCCTCGGCGGCAGCCCAGCGAGCACCGACCCGATGTCGCAGCAGGCCGCGAGAAGCGTCGCCGTCTTGGCGTCGATGCGCTCCATGTACTCGTCGACCTCGGTGCGGTAGTCGTAGCGAATCGCCTGCTGGCGAACTTCGCCGGCGCAGATCTCCATCACCGTGCGGGCGAGGATGCCGACGACTTCGGTGGAATCAGTCCGCGCGGCTTGCTCATAGGCCTTGGCGAAATAGAAATCTCCGACCACGATCGCCGGCTCGTCGCCGAGCGATGCTGCCACCGTCGGGCGTCCGCGGCGGACCGCTGACCGGTCGATGACGTCGTCGTGCACCAGGGTGGCCGCGTGAGTGAACTCCACGGCCATCGCCGCGGGCTTGAGTTTTTGAAGGTCGTAGCGGCCACATTTCGCGCAGAGCAGCACCAGGGCCGGGCGAAGCCGCTTGCCTCCGGCCTCGAAGAGATCCGCCATCGGAGCGGAGACAACGTCGGGATCGCCCTGGATCTCATCCCTCAGCGCCGCTTCAACCCCAGAGAGGTCGGCGATCACGGGGCCGAAGATCTCTACGTCTTCTGTGGCTCCCAGATCTGCACCTCCTCAGCTTCGATGGCCTCGCCAAAGAGGTTGGCCGCGATCTCGTCGAATCGCTGGGGGACGGCCGTGACCAGGACTTCGTGGCCTGGGTTCTTGTCAGCGGCGCGCAGCCGCGAATGCTCGAGGTGTCGCTCCACCTTGGAGGCGGTGGTGGTGGCCGAGTCGATCAACTTGAAACGTGCGGGGTGCACGCGCTCGATCGCAGGCTTGAGCAGGGGGTAGTGCGTGCAGCCGAGGACCAGGGTGTCGGCGCCGAGGCTCACGATGTCGGCCAGGTTGTCGCGGAGCACGCGCTCGGCGCGAGGCGAGTCGGCTTCGCCCGACTCGACGATCTCGACGAGCTCCGGGCATGCCTTCTGGTACACACCGACCATCGGGTCGATCTCCTTGATCGCATGGAGGTATTCCTGGCTGCGCATGGTGCCCTCGGTGGAAATGACGCCGATGCGGTTGTTTTGTGTTGCGTCGACAGCTGCCTGCGCGCCCGGGCTGATCACCCCGATGATCGGCAGCTCGAAGAGCTCGCGCGCCTGGTTCAGCGCGGCGGCGGTCGCGGTGTTGCAGGCGATGACGACGAGCTTGACGTCGCGCGATTCGAGGTAGCGGATGATGTCGATCGCGAACCCTCGCACCTCGTCCTGGTAGCGCGGTCCGTATGGGAAATGAAGCAGGTCGGCGACGTAGATCGTCGGCTCGAGCGGAAGCCGCCCGCGGATTTCTTTGAGCACCGTGAGACCGCCCACACCCGAGTCGAAGATCCCAATCGGCCGCTGGTCGCCCATCTTCAGTTGAAACGCACCGCTGAGATCAAACGGATTTGACCGACAGACGGTAACCCAGGCCCGGCACAGCCTCCAGGCTCACGCCGGTGTTCGTGTGGTCGGACAGCTTGCGGCGCAGCCGCTGGACGTGCGGGTCGACCGAGTGGTCGTCGAGGTCGTGGGGGTACCCCCACACCTTGTCCCGCAGCTGGGCCCGCGTGAGCACGCGCTCGGGGTTGGCGGCCAGCACCGCAAGGAGATTGAACTCGGTCATCGTGAGCGAGATCTCCACGTCCGCGATCTTCACGCGGCGCGCCGCGTTGTCGATCTGTAGCGCGCCGATGCTAAGCACGCCCTCGCGCCCGCCACCGGTCTCCGCGAGGGCCGAGCGCCTCAGGTGGGCGTTGATGCGCGCGGCGAGGATGCGGGAGTCAAACGGCTTGGTGATGTAGTCGTCCGCGCCCACCTCGAGGCCGACCACCTCGTCCATCTTGGTCGAGCGCCCGGTCAGCATGACCATCGGGCTGATCAGGCCCTGGCGCCTCAGCTCGCGGATGACCTCCGTGCCGCTGATGTCGGGCAGCACCCAGTCGACGAGAACGAGGTCGGGCTGCGTGCTGGTGGCCAGCTCGATCGCTTGCGCGCCCGTCGCCGCTTCAATCGCCTCATGCCCCTGCAGCTTGCAGACCTCGGCGATGAGCATCCGGATTGGACCGTCGTCCTCGATGACCAGGATTCGCCGTTTGCGGCGGGTGGGTGCGGTTGTCAGTTGTGTGACGGAGGCGCGAATCCTACCCGTCGCGACTCACGCGCTGAGCGCTTCGGTCTCCTCATCAGGAGCACGCGCTTCTCCCCCCCGTCAATCACGTCGGTGAGCTCCCATCCGTCTCCACCGGCTTCTTTGAGGAGCTTGACCAGCGTGACGCCGTCAACCAGCTGGGCCACGGTCAGAACCTGTGTCGAGAACTCCCACTCGCGCAGGGGAAGCCCGACTGATGGCACGACACCCATGGCGGCAGCCCCGTCGCCTGGATGGTTCGGCTGGTCGGGCTCGTCAGGATCTCCGTCGGGGTCGTCTTCAAGTCGGAGGCCCATTTCCGACGATTGTAGGAGGGCAGTACCCCCGGCGGGGGTCGAACCCGCGCTGGACCGGGTTTAAGCCGGCTGCCTCTGCCATTGGGCTACGGGGGCAAGAC
>Ga0137409_10000859_pt1 | contig 33233 bp, 20 predicted proteins | sample CZODoug1_16funga_FD_122059 | JGI IMG/M metagenome (GOLD analysis project Ga0137409, IMG submission 122059) | Vadose zone soil fungal communities from Angelo Coast Range Reserve, California, USA - CZODoug1_16fungal (Hybrid Assembly) | ecosystem: Environmental > Terrestrial > Soil > Vadose zone... | reverse complement strand
CTGCCAATCTGGCTGTCTTCGGAATCAGGAGCAGAATCGCCACCGCTGTCTCGAAGGCTCCTGACCCTAGCCGGAATACAGACTGAGATATATCACCAAGACAAACTCTTCTCTCGTTGGGATTTTAAACCGCTCACTCTCAACTGCTTTGGAAGGAATGGCGGGGACAACGGGACTTCAACCCGTGGCCTCTGCCGTCACAGTTCTTTGCAGGAATGGAGCCGAATGAGCCTGAATAAGAAGAAGGGATACAAGGGATACAGATGAGCAGCTTTCATGCGGGTTCTATCGCAGTTCTCTGCTCCGCTCTTGTTCCCTAAAGACACGACGCGAGAACACGGGGGCGGTTGCAGTTTTCGTTGCCATTCGCATATTGGGCCATGATTAGCGTCCATTCGCCCTTGTTCCCTGGCGTCCAATCGAGGGCGAGTCTGCTCAGATCATAAAGGCAAGTTCAACCACAGATCATGGACCGTGTTTCTTAAGCGCGGTCCAAAACACTTTCTTCATACACTTGGAGCGCGAGTATTGCGGAAAGCTGGGTGGAAAAGATGGCACATCCGAAACAGCGGTACGCATGTACATTTCGAGAACCTTGAGATCCTTCGCGGGCAGATCATCGGCATAGAAGATTCCCTCTTCGATGACTTCATAGCTCCCCCGAATTAATTTGCAACGTCGCCATACGCCAAAGGTCAGGGATTGATCCACGGTGATGGACTACCATCATTTCAGATAACCGGCGATAACCCGAGCATAATCCGCGATAGCGATTTCAGGATCGGTCAAATCCGAATGCCACACCTTCTCCCATTCAAAACAATAGAAACCCTTGTAGCCAAGTTTCCGCAATGCGGCAACTTGACGTTGAATCGGGACGTCTCCACGGCCGGTGAGCACGTACTTGCGCTCTTTACCATTCGGAACTGAGTCTTTGAGATGCGTGTGCCGGATCCATTTTCCCAACTGGCTGACAGTGAATTCCGGAGTTTCCTTTCCGTCGGCGAAAGTGTGATGGGCATCCCAAAGCAGCGCGACATGATCCGAGCCGGCGCGCTTCAAAACCTCGCTCAAGACGGGCGAGGTAACCAGATTGTCGTGTGATTCGAGGATCACAGTGACGTTGTGCTTGCCGGCAAAATCCCCGAGTTCCTTCAGGCTCGATGCGACCCTTTCCTTCAGTTCCTCATTCGGTGCAACGGACGGCTCGCCCGAGCCTGTGCCAAAAACACGGACGTACGGCGCTTCCAGTGCAGCTGCAAGTTCGATGAAACGCCTGGCATCCGACAACTGCTCCGCCCGCTTCGCCCCGGCCGGCTCATCCATGTGAGCCGAACTGCTGACGCAGGCAATGCGGAGATCGTGCGCGCGAATTTCGCTTCTGGTGCGCGCGATCCGCCCAGGAGCAAATACTTCGTGGGACGGCAAGTCCAGGTTGCCTTCGAGCCCGCGTAATTCAATGGCTGCAAAATTGTGCGCTGTTGCGTAATCCAAGATTCTGTTCCATTTCCAGTCCGGGCAACCCAGCGTCGAGAATGCAATCCTTAGGCGGTCAGCGCTGTATGCAGAGAGATTTGCAGCGGCAATGGTAAAGGAAAGACTTCTTACAAAATTACGGCGGGTCGTGGCCATGGACAACATTCTCTAACACGGCAGCAACTCCTACAACCTGACCCCATTCAAGAGGTCGAGAAGGTGGAAGCTTTACTAATTGGACCCAAACGGAAGCAATTTGAGGAAATCCGAAATTTTGGGAACGACGCTAATTCAATGAATTGTTTGGGAATAGTTGGTCGGGGAGAGAGGATTTGAACCTCCGTCCCCTCGGGTCCAGAAGTAGACGTTCTACCACGCTAACTGATTGGTCGGGTAGCACTTACAAATCAATTGGAGGTCAGCCAGTTGCACCTTCGTTGCACCCATTCGTCACTCCCCAGAATGGGGAAAAAGCAAACTGAGACGCGTGAAGCCCACCCCCTGAGTCTCAAACCCGAGCTATTCGAAGATTAAGATCACCGCATTGATGCCTTTCCAGTCGCATGACTCCTTTGCTGTTTGAGCGGATCCGGAGCATATCGATCAAGACACCGGGCAATGGTGACGCGGGGGACTCGGCAACGTTGGGTCCAGTGAAGCTCAGCTCGTAGACGGTGTCTGGCTGGAGCCCTGATACAATCAGCGAATCGCAAGCGAGATTTGGCAAATATACTTCTCCGCCAACCGCAGTGGAACCCGACTTGGCAAACAATGCAAAGGGCCCAGACTCGGAGGCAGCGCCGATAAAGTTGGCTCCATCGATCAGCTCTGTGCGCTTACCTGCGATGCCGATTTTTCCAATTTCAAAAACGTGAAGGAAGAAGTCTTCCTGCGCAGGTTGCGCAGGCGATACTTCCACGCGCCAAGCGCCGGGCACCACATTCTTGCGGTTCGAAGGCTGAATTTTGGAAAAATCGGCGCCCCAAAGTGTCTTCCACATGCGACGAAGTTTAGGATCTTCGGGCATCTCGGCCCCTTCTTGCGGTTCCAATGGCCAATTCTCGCCGCTACCCCACCCGCCACCGTGTTCATCCCCGGGGCAAAAGAAATCCGCACCCGGGCCACCGCGGCGCGTTACCACGCGGTCGCGTGGCAACAGTGAGTGCACTAGCAACTCTCCAGAGCCCTCGCGGAAACGGAAGGTTGCAGCATTCTTAAATTCTTTCGTCGTCTCAGTTCCCTTTCCGTCATCCCCGTCTACGCTCGGCTGATTCACTCCGTGAAGGAGCCACGCCTTTCGGAAGGCAGGATCGACGCTCACGACGCGGTCGAAGACAAATAGCAGGTTTTTTGCCGGAACGTAAACAACTTCACGAGTGAACTTTTTCAATTTGTCGCGCGAATAGGCGTTGGTCGCATCGCCCAGAGCGTAGTCGTAGTGGCCCGGTGCATGATCGACCACCCGCATAGAGCCTAGATTCCATAAGTCGCGAGTGTGCTCCCAATCTTCGGGGCCCCGCACGGTGTTCCAAAAGCGCGAGGAATCCATTCGTTGACCGCCGTCGTTAGCTGCCGCCAACAAATTCTGCGACCAAAAGAATTTTTCACCCGGATCGTAAACCAACACGGTATTGTGAGCTATCGTGCGGCGATAATAATTGAGGTAGTGCGGGCTCTCGCTATCTGCGTAATCAGCGCCACTGTCAATCGCCAGGTAACCCTGATGGTAGATCGTGATCTGGTTCTGATCGAGGTGCTGGTGCTTCGCCAGATAAGGACCGCAATCGAATTCGATCCAGGTTGAATTCGACTTCCAGCCGTCGCGCATCACCAGATGGCCCGTCCCCGGAAAATAGCGCGCGCGCGGCAATTCATTCTCTGTAGTTAACGCTGGGTCGCGCGCCGTGACTTCGGGGTCATCCCAGAGAAATTCGAGGACCGGAATGACCCATTGTTTCGGGAAGAATCCACTCTCCCGCAAAAGCCAGGCGCTGTAGGGATCCTTAAAGCGATTGACGGCATAGCCCAGCACTGCGGTGTCGCGCAAATCCAGAATCGGATATTCATTGTCGCCTTCTCGCGACGGCGTTCCATCTGGCAGGAGCTTATACAGGTAGGTGTTGCCAATATTGGCGAATACAGAATAACGGTGAGCTGGGTCTACACCGGTGGTGGTGCGCTGCAACTCCGCGAGCAGCGTTAGGCAGGACCATGTGATCCGCATATAGTCCATGGACTCGTGGTAACTGCCTTCCGGCGAAACGAGATTTGTGGTCTCAAGGATATTGGCGAGGCACTTCGCCACGCGTGCTCGCCAGGAACTACATCGATTGGTGCAACCCGCATAACCCTCGAGCGCCGCAGAGACAAATGTCGGCAAAGCGAGATAGCGCAGGCTGTAGTTGTGATAAGAGAACTGGCTTGGATCTGAAAAATCGGCTGTCGCCAGCATTGCTGAGGCGCCTTCCATGAGCTCGGCCGCGATCCGATCCTGAAGGGCCGGCTCGAATCCTGGATAACCTGAGAGCCAATCGAATGCCAACGACCAGCGGGCATAGTCCACCCACGAGCGCGAGGGCTTGGCGCCCTTTGCGATATGGCCGGACCGCATGGCCGTGAGCGCCTGTTCAGCAAAGCTCTTTTGACCTGTGAGAAGCCACGACAGCGCCCAGCCCTCCATGTCTTGAGAAGGACGCATTCCAGCCGCATACCGCGTCCGCAACAAAGCCAAGCCTGTGAACGGATCGGTGGCCGAAATCAACAGGCGAGGACGCTGGAATGGGACCTGTGATAGGCCTTTCGAAGTGCTAAGAAGGGCTGACGCCGCCAAGGCTGCTAGAAAATCACGCCGTCTCATTTAGACTGGTTTCCTCAACTCTGCCGGGGACAACGTCCCTTTGTACACTCCAACGAAAGTAATCGCAAGCAAACGCAAGCAATTCAATTGGTTGTGATTGGAACCATTGCGACAATACCGGGCAGATACATCGCGCTAAGGCTGTAATCATTGGGCTCCAGACATTTCGACCTCACCGGAGTTCTCGATGACTTCACTTTCTTTTATTTTCCTTCAGGTCGGTGTATAAAGAGTAAAGTACTTCCCAGTTATCATAGATTTTGCCGGAGACTCATTTCGCAATGACCAGAGGCAAGGATACTCGTCTGCTGGCGGAGCAGCGCCGCCGTAAAATCCTGGACCTGATCGAACAAACAGGACAAATTACGGTGCGCGAACTGGTCGAGCGATTCGCAGTCTCGGCCGTTACCGCGCGGGGAGATCTGGACGCCTTATGTTCGGAGGACATGGCCGTACGTTCGCACGGTGGAGCTATCCACAAGTTGCCAGCCGATGCAGATCTAGCCTCGGAATCCGCCGAACCGCAGAAGTATGTTGAAATTGCACGTCTCGCAAAGGTAAGCCCGTCTACAGTCTTGCGCGTGGCCAATGGAAATCCTCGGGTGGCGACCTCGGTACGGTCTGTAGTGGCTGCCGCCGCTCGCAAACTGGGTGCGACCTTGGAGGCCGGCAGAAGAAATCGCACCATCGCCTTCGTGTTGGGTAATCGCGACACGGTGAACGAGTTTCAGTCCAAGATTCTTCTTGGGGCCGAGGGATACTGCGCCCAGCATGATTGGGACATGCAGTTCATATGTTTTCGATCGGATTTGAATGCTCCCATGGGAACCGTGCATCTACCAGAGGCGCTAATGCGAGCGAACCGGCTGGGTGGCGTGATTCTGACCGGGACACATTCAGCCAGCATTCTCGCAGCGCTGTCCGAGAAGCGCATTCCTTTCTCTTTGGTTGGAAACAACATCGTCGGCGAGTGGCAACCGGAAAAATATGACTGTGTTTTCACGGACGATGTACGCGGTTCCACCGAGATTACGCGATACCTTATTGCTGAGGGGCACAGAAAGATTTGGTATATCGGCAACCGGCGTCTCCCCTGGTTCGCTCGTTGCGCTGACGGCTACCTCCGCGCCATGAGCGAAGCCGACCTTGAGCCCCGCTTCAGCGATATTGGCTCCGAAGATCGTGAACTCGGATATTTGGCTGTAAAGGCGCTGCTGGCGAAAGGAGAGAGACCGACTGCGCTGTTTGTGGGCACCGACCAGGCAGCCTCAGGGGTTTACCAGGCTCTTCAGGAGTCTGGAATCCGAATTCCCGATGACATCAGCGTCGCAGGATTCAATGACACAATCGGCGAAGTCTTGCATCCCGGGCTTACCACAGTGCGCGAGTTCCCCAAAGAGCTTGGTGGACATCTAGCTGAATTTACCGTGCGCCGCATTCACGAGCCCGATTTGCCGCCGCAGCAACTGGTGATGCCAACGGAGCTCATTCGCCGTGAAAGCGTTCGGCACATGGCGTCCAGCCCTGCATTGGCGACATCGGCGTACCTTCAAGAAAATGTTCTCTGACGTCGTACCAACCTCTCACCATTAGATTGCGCGCACCAGACCTTGCTGGGTGGCCGCATTATTCCGAACAAGCAGGAGCACCAGAATCATCCCTAAGAACGGCACCAGGCCCGCCACGATCATGATCGAATCGAACGAGTGGGTAGCCAGCGACTGATTTGCATCGGTTAAGTAGCCTATCAATTTGAACGCAACGATCGTACCGAGGCCCGCGCCCGTCCCACTCAGTCCACTCACCGAAGCCACGGAATCGCTCGCAAAAAGATCAGAGGGCAATACATTCGCGATCGTCGAAAATGCGGCGTAGCAAAAAGTCGCAAGCGCGAACAGCACGGTGAGCGCTGCCAGGTTCACGGTGAGAATCGTCGGGATCAGGAGGGTTACACCGACGCCGCCGAAGACGACAAGAGCTTTGCGGGCAGCGCCAAGCGACCAGCCCCTCTTGATCAGATATCCGGATGTTGCGCCGCCGAAGAAGTTTCCGAGATCGGCCGCGATGAATGGAATCCAGATCGCAATCAAGCCGCTCTTTAGAGAGATTCCCTTTGCCACCAAATAAATCGGAAACCAATCCGCGATGAAGTACCAAACTGGATCCGTAAAGGCTCTGGCAACAATCACTCCCCATGTCTGAGGGAGCTTAAGCAGTTCAATCCAGCTTGGCTTAGATCTCCCTGCGGAACCGCCATCATCAGAAGAATCCGCGAGGATCATTGCTCGTTCCTCACTACTCAGGCGCGGATGTTCCTGAGGGCTGCGATACGACTTGCGCCAGATGAAAAGCCACGCAAGCCCTAACAGGCCGGGGAGCACAAAAACGGGTCTCCATCCCCAACGAAAATAGATGGGCAGCACGATAAACGGAGCGATTGCTCCCCCGATCGATGAGCCGCTGTCATAGAACGCAGTGGCCAGCGCCCGTTCGCGCTTCGGAAACCATTCGGCAACTGCCTTTATGGCGCCTGGCCAATTCGCGGATTCGCCCGCGCCCAAAAGAAACCTGAATGTTGCGAAACTGTAGAAACCGCTCGCCAGAGAAGTGGCGATCGATACCAGGGAGTACCAGAGGACAGAAAGCGTCAGCCCACGTCTGGTACCCAGACGATCCATCAACCTTCCGCATACGGTCTGGCCGATCGAGTAGGCAATTCGAAATCCGATGAGCAGATTCGCGTAGTCGCTGTTGGTCCAATGGTACATCTGTTTGAGATAGGGCGAGAGCAGCGAAAGAGTTTGGCGGTCGATGTAGTTGATGACGGTCGACGCGAAGAGCAACGCGCAGATCCACCAGCGCAAATTGCGAATGGGCCGCACCGTCGGCGCAGTGCCTGGCGTAAAAACTGGCATAGGTAGCGGACGTTACCCGGTGGAGACTCCCGAACTCAAGAGCGCCGCCGACTCGTGATCGAGATAGAGAGTCGTGTTGACGTGGTTCCGTAAAATCGAAGCAGGCACCATTGGACTAACCTCTCCCTCAAGGCACAACTTCACGGCCTGCGCCTTGCGCGTGTCCGGAACAATCACAATGATTTCGTTGGCGCGCATCAATTCTCGCACGGACATCGAGATTGCCTTTCGAGGAACATCCTTCAATTCCGCAAACCATCCTTCATTCACCTGCTGCTGGCGACAGGCATCGTCGAGTTCAACGATGAGATACGGCTCATCAGTCTCAAAATTCGCGGGCGGATCGTTAAAGGCAATGTGTGCATTCTCCCCGATTCCAGCAAAAGCGATGTCAACGGGTTTCGATTGGAGTCTACTCCCAACTATACGTATGCTGTTCTCCGGGTCTCCGTCACCATCCAACAAATGGTATTGAGTAACGCCGGTCTTGTGAATCAGCCTCTCGAACAGATATTTGCGAAAACTCGCTGGATGGGTGATGGGAAGTCCGACGTATTCGTCGAGGTGAAAAACCTCCACTCGGCTCCAGTCGAGGCCTGCCGCGCTGGTCAATGCGTCCAGAAACTCAAATTGGGAAGCTCCGGTTGCCGCGATGATGCGCGCGCTTCCCTGATTGTGGATCACTCGCCGAAGAGAATCAGCCGCATGATCCGCTGCTAAGCGGCCTAGCGATTCTTTGTCTGCCAGAACTTTAATATTCAATTGCAGTATCCTGTTCTTTTCCCAGTTAGTACGACACACAACGGACTCGTAAACCTGTGCCCAAACGTTCCTCCACCCCGACTGACCCGGATGTTTTCACACCGCGAAACTTATTGGACCGTCTCGAGACGCGCAAGCCTTGTGAGATGGTATGACAACATGCGATCGGGCAGGAGCAGAGCTTTCTGGAACTGAAGATCTGCCTCCTGCTTCTGTCCGAGCGCGGCCGCAAGCGCGCCGGCACTGTAATCCCACCAACCCGGGTAGCTGCTGTTTTCACTCCGGTTTATCACTTGCAGAAGAGCAGACTGCAGGCGGTCGCGCCACTGCTGCTCATCAGTGGCCGCCAATTTCCTGGCGGCCAGCCAGGCCCAAAGCAATTCATCGGGAGCACTCGCCGCAGATGCAATCTGCAATTTTCGCTGCGCTTCCTTAGACTGTCCGCACGCTGAATACGCAGTGGCGACGAGATAGTTCGTTCGGGCAGACTGAAGAAACGGCTCTAATCCGTCCCGAGTAAAGGGCAACACATCAACCACTGCTCCCAGATGCTCGCCCGTTTGCAAAGCATCCGGACAGCGCCCGTTGCGAGCTAGAGAGAGCATTTTTTGCAGCTCGACTTCGACCCACACCTGACGAATATTGGTTCCACCCTCCTCGCGCGCAAAAAATCGATTGTGAAAAAGATCCTCGGCGCGCTGAAAATCGCCGGCCTCGGAAAGACTAAGGATCAATTCAAAAATCAAGCCGGAAGGAGCATTAGCCAAGTCTGGAAATTTCTCCAGGATCTGGGCGATCTCCCCAGGGGGCTTCGCGAGAAAGCTGAGCGCCTGATCCGCGCCCCGATAGATCGTAACGTTCGCAGGGTCGGTGCGGAGGCCATCACGAAACGCAACGATGGCTCGCTCCGGGTCGTGTTTCTCGTGCAAGAGAGCGAGGCCTAAACTTGCATCAAGCACAGGGACATTGCGATTCGCCTCCCGCGCATGCGACCACTCGGCGAGCGCACGCTCAGTCAGTCCGCGCGAGAAATAGAGCGTGCCCAACAGGTAATGGGCCGACGTATCCTCAGGATTTGCTCTGACGGCGCTCCGGAGAGCAATCAGTTCCTCAGCAGTACTGGGAAAAACATAGGACGTCGAAAGTTGAGACGCGAGGCGATAGTCGTCCGCCCCAGGTTGTCCGAGCCGCTCCCGGCAGTAACCGCGGAAGTAGGCAATCATGGGATGTTTGCCGGGCGGAAGTTCGCTGGGCTCGCTCTGGTCGGCCTGTGGCGGTGGATAGTTTCGCGAGAGCACAACCAGTGCTCTCTGGTAAAGCCCCAGTCGCATGTATTGCGCCGCGAGGTTTAGAACGCGAGTTGAATCGTTGGCAAGCAGACTGAGATCCGGGTTGCCCAGTTCCTCCCGCAAAAACAGACTCAGTGGAAAATGAAGTATTCCCCGCTCTGCGAGCGCCTTGGCTTTTTGCGAATCACCCACCGCAGATGTGACAGCAACCAGTTCTTCGAGCGAACGCGCATCGCCAGGCGCCGCGCTCACGGCAACGGCGAGATGACGCTCCGATTCCGCCAGGTCACCTTCGCGTGCCAGCATCTCTCCTAGCTTTAGCGCCGAAGCAGCGCGAAAAATCGACAAACGTTGAGCTTCTTCGTATGCGGTCTGCGCGTTTCGCGTTTCACCTAGACCGTCATAAGCGATGCCAAGGTAGTAGGAAACTTCTGGATCGGCAGTGTTTCGCGCATGAGCTGACTCCAGGTAAGTTCTCGCTTCGTCATATCGCAAGAGGGCGGCAGCCATGCGCCCTGCCGCTTTCGAGGCGTCGAAGCTACCCGGAAATCTGCGAAGTGCCTCCTTATATATGTCGAGCGCCCTGACAATCCTTCCATTCAGTTCGTATTCTTTCCCCAACTGAATCCAGTCGTCGTAAGTTCTCTTTTCTTCATCTGGTATGCGATAGGGAGATTGCGGTCCCACGTGGATTTCATTCTCAGGATCCCAATCATATTCGCCCTCGGTTTGGCGAATCAGGACTGCACCGTGAGCATCCCGAATTTCGACAGTGTACTTCGCCGCCGCCTCGGTCAAAGGAAGGTTCTGGATCCATGCATGATCGGGCATGAGATCCGCGGTTTCATCGAACAAGCGTTTGTCACCTGTCAGTATGGAGACCGTTGCCCCATGAAACACTTGATTGGCGTTGAAACCCGCCGTCAAACTATTCCCACGTCGATCGATACTTAGAGCTCCAGCCAGATTCGCCCTTGATATTCCGGCGATTTCACGGACGGGCATCCAGTATTCCGAGAATTGAATCGTCTGGCGCGGTTCCATGAAGGAGTAGGTTTCCTGATTGCGAAACAGACCTGCCTGGATTTCGATGTAGCCACTGTTGTCGTCGGATAACGCCCTACGCCAGTCAAGGCCCTCGGCATCCACACCCCAAGACCAGATTTTTTTAGCTGGAAGATCTTCGTATTTTGCAAAATGCACGGTGCCCGTTTTGGTCGCTGGATGCCACACGCCCATAAAGTTCTCGCGGCTTCCATGGGTAAAGAGCGAGACCGCGCCGTGCACATGATTGCGGATGATGCTCAAGTCGTGGCCGTCTTGGTCTATCGGCCAAGGCGTGACCTCCGTAAAACCGTGGCTCGCGGCGAACTGCATGGGATAGACGATGCGCGAATCGTCCGAGACTTTAGTCGCTGCGTTGTTCCACCAGTAGAAGCGATGCCGGGCATCGCTACGGTTGCTGAGCGTGACCCTCTCCTCCAGCAACGTTGACTGGGACCGCAGCAATAATTCAACGGTCCATTCCATGCCGTAAACGCGGTCGACATTGCCTACAATCACCGACGCACTGCTATCCGCATTGTTGTGGAAGGCGAAATTGACGGGCGACATGCTCACCCAATTGTGAGAGACGGGGAAGTTGAACTCGATGCCGAACGCTGCCCACGCTCCTCGATAACCGACTGCCGCCTTCTTGACGGAGGAGTTGGCATAGAACATCGACTGTCCTGAGATCTTGTCGATGCAGGTGTAGAGGTGTCCTCCAATATCTGGGAGAAGGGAACATTTCAGGTATTCGTTTTCAATGTAGATTGCTCGCCAATCGTGATTAGCGCGACGGCTCGTCAACTTGTCGCGCAGAGTATATGGATAGTTGAAGCGATTGCTGGCGAACTGGTCGAACGCAGGGTTCGGGTCAGGCATCCCCTCTTCGTATGTGGGCAAGGAAAGTTTCCCTTCCCATACCTTCACTTGCGCCCGAGACAATGATGCCAAGGCCAGAACAACGAAGAAATAGAAATAAATTCGCATCTAGATCTGCAACAGCCGGGCGGAGTTCTCGTAGTAAACCTTGCGCAGAATCGCGCCCGGCAAATTGATCCCGTAAATTCTCCAGCAGCCTTGCGGCGGAACTTTTGCCGGAGCGTAATCGAAGTACTCGTCTTCGGTTTCAAGAAACCGGAAGTAAATCTCATACAGTCTTTCGTTGAACACCTGCTGGGGGAATTCGTCGCCGTGCGGAGTAGCGTCCGTGGCGAACAGAATCCGGTCCTGATACTTGTCGAAGAATTTTCGGGAGGTTACCGGTTGGCGCCCGAGTTCGCCGATACGCGCCGCGATATCGACGAACATGTTTGGAAAACGGTTAAGATTTTCAGAGACGTTCTGCAAATTCTCCGCGAAATTTCCTACGTGAAGCACCACAAACTGCGTCTTCGGATGCTTTGCCATGACTCGATTGCGGGCAGCGAGGAGTTCTTCGTTGCTGGGAAAATCTCCTCCATGAAAGGACCAGTCAGGATGGTTGTTGAGTTCCTCGTACCGCTCGTTAAAGCGGTCGGTCGGAGTAAAAAATGCGATCGGATCCGAGACATGAAGTGCCACGGGCATGTTGAGCTGCCCACAGGCATCCCACATGGGATCAAATCGCGGATCGTCGATCCTCACGAGCGTGCCGGATGTAATTCCTTCGCGAAGATACAGGCCTAGAGTTTTGAGAATTTTCAGCCCTCTGGCACCATCCCGATGGGCCTGCTGGATCGCTTGCGCCTGCACTTTCGGATAGTCAGCCTCTTTGAATCGAGAGTAGGACGGCTCGGTGAAAGTGTAAAAGCGCCCGGGATAAGTCTGATCATATTTCGAGACGGCTTCAGCGAGGCCTTTATCGTAGCCGCCGGTCAGGTTTACCATCGCTCGAATGTTTTTGCGCTCCATTACCGCCAACAATTCTTCGGCCGTCCCCAGGTACTGACGCTCGGGGGCGAGTTCCACACCATGTTCCGATTTAACCGAAACGGAAATGTGAGTATGGAAATCAATACGCGGATACTTGGATTTCTCTACGTGCGACTCATGCACCTGAAGCATGCTCTTGGGTTCGTACTGCGTAAGATCCAGAGGCTTGGGCTGATTGGAGTCTTCTTTTGCCGGAGCAGCCGCACTGCCGAAACGAAGTTGGCCAGCCCCCGCGATCACTCCGGCTCCATACAGCCACTGACGGCGGTTCATCTAAATCCCCTCTCCTTTATACTCACTGTCCTAGCTGCAGCGCAGGAGTTGTAATATCCAGCGGCTGTTTTTGGCCGTGGATGGAACCATGCCAGACGCTTCCGCCGAATGTCGTAATGAATATCTCGTCGTGATCCAGCGGATCAGGAATGACACGATGGGCCATCTTAAAATTAAATCCCTGGATGCGTGTCCAATGGCGTCCTCGATCAGTCGAGCGCCAGGCCGAAGATTCAAAGCCGGCGGCATATAGAACGTTGGCATCAGTGGGGTCGATGGTCACGTCATAAATGTGCCGGTCCTGATCCAGTGCTACTTGCCAGTTATTGCCACCATTCTCTGATATATAAATTCCGCCTCCCTCGCCGTGCTGTCCCTCGGCTCGCGCCCAAGTTGCAAGGTAGAGCCGATCCGGAGATTTAGGATCAATGGCGAGCCCGTTCGGACCGTTCACTCCTGAGGGAAGCGTGACTTTCTTCCAGTGCTCCGCGCCATCCGTTGAAGAGTAAAGCGCGCCATCGAGATCGTTCCCGATGCTGCCATCTTCCGAACGGCGAGCAATGACTGAATAGAGAGTGCCATTCGAACTCAGCGCTAACCGCCAAACAAAAGGCTCGTTCTGGGTTACGCCTTGGTTTTTCAGAGTCCAGTTTCGTCCGCCGTCGACGCTCTTATACACGCCGCGACCATAGCCCGCTACATAAAGTACGCGGGCGTCCACCGGGCTGGTCGGATCGAGCAGGATATGGGTGGCGGCCGTCTCATCCATGCCACTGTTCGACTTGGTCCACGTCTGGCCGCCGTCGTCGCTGCGGCAAACGCCTCCTTTATAAGTCGTCACCGAGTTGTGACGCCACATCTTTGGTCGCGGCAAATCGTGCGTGCCGCTGTTCACACTCCACATGCGGCCTTTCACTTTCGGATCGAACACGACCCAGTACGTCGTATTCCTCCACTCCTCAGGCACGCCCTTCGTAGAAGTTGTCCAGGAGCTGCCGCTATCCTCGCTGCGGAACAGTCCTATATCTGTATAAGTGATGAACCGCCGTTTGGAGTCGAAGGGATCGAAGTGTATTCCGTAGCTTGTGGTAACGTCCAACCCGACTGTCGTCCATCCGCTGGCGCTGACTTTTCGTGAGTACAATCCCGTCCATGTAATGCCGCCATCAGTCGTCCGCATGGTTCTGCCTAGATCGGTTCCATAACTCAGGTTGGGATCCTGGTCGGCCACTGTAATGTTCAAGGGATTCTCTCCCCAACCGATGCCGAAGTGTTCGGTGATCCAGTTATCGTGCACATTCTCGGCGGCGGCAGCGGATTCCTTCCACACCAGTTGCCAATCGGCGCCTGAGTTCGACGTCTTAGCAACGCCCATCCAAGTTTTTCCCTCAAGTGCAAGATCACTGTAAGAGACGTATGCGGTTTCAGCATTGTGCAAGCTAGTAGCGACGGCTCGAACTTTGGCACCGCTGCCGGGAAGCAGGCATTTTTGCCAGGTAGTACCGCCGTCAGCAGAAACGAACGCGCCCCGCTCTGATGTCAGGTAGATCGTAGGTTGCGATCCAGAACCAAAACCTAGGGAAATATCGGTCGCTGGAGCCGGCAGTCGAACATTTTGAACACTCGCTCCATTCACGACCATGAGCGATTGCGTGCCAGCCAGAAACAACGACCTTGTTTCAGCAGAGGAGTGAGTATCCACCCACATGCGACGTACATCCACCGGCAAATCTGCCTGGCGCAGCCAGGTTTGTCCAAAGTCGCGAGACACAAATAGCACTCGCTTCTCTTTGGATCCGCCTGCAACATAAAGCACCCGGGAGTTGGCAGGATCAATCGCCATCGCAACAATCTCTCCCACCGGGTCAGCCTGCGCGAGGATGATTTCATCGGCATGGTCGGAACTCATCTTCACTCCTTGTACCGACGCCGGTGAAGGCGACACCAGATTCCAATTCTCTCCGCCGTCGACGCTGCGCCAGAGACCCGTGGCATGCGCATATATGGTCTTGGGATCGCTAGGATCAAACGCAAAGAAATTTACGACGCCACGCAGATTGAACATCCGCCACGTTTGCCCGCCGTCATGCGTGATATACGAACCGCTCATGTCACAGGACACAAGTACAGTGCTGGCGTCGTGCGGACTGATCGTAGGGTTGAACATCGCGCCACCACCTCCCGGTCCAATGACTCGGAAATCGCCGGGTCGCTCGGCCCAGGCACCGGCGAGGCACAGGAGTAACGCCGCAGTGACGATAACTCGACGCTTCATTGGTTTCGTCCTTCGAGGAACAACTGTGCCGGTACGCCTTGACGATGCCGGCACAGTCGCTTGCGCGCAGGGTGAGCGCATCTAGAACGTGATCCTCGCCCGCAGGCGTATGGTGCGCCGGCTGTTAACGCCTTCCTGGTCGAACGTTTGAACCAGTCGTCCGAAAAGATCATTGCGCGTGATATCCGCGATCACCGGTTTCAATGTGGCTGGATCTACGCCAACGTTGAAATCTCCCAACATTGCAAATGGTCCACCACCACCACCGTAATCGGCATCGGGCGCAAACAGCGGGTGGTTAAAGACGTTGTCGATGTCTGCCCCGATCGACGCTGTAAACCGTTCACCGAAATGGAATTCCTTATGCACCCCTAAGTTCACGCCCCATGCACCGGGGCCAATCAGCAGGTTGCGTTTAGCAACCGCAGGGTTGCTGAACAAATCCGCGCCCAAAAGGGGTTCGCCAAAAGCATTCGGATCCCAAATCCGGTTACCGGAGCGGTGCTTATAGTTTCCGATCACGGGTGGACGGAATGATGCAACACCGTTGATGCAACAGTTGAAGTCACCTACTGCGTCCACAGAGCTCACACCCACATTCCCTGGCTCAATCGAAGCACAGTCGTCGCAAGCCCAATACGGAGTGAAGCCCGCGCCGGATTTGGCAAACATGTTGAAGGATGTCTGCCAGCCGCCGATCAGCGTATTTGCCCATCCCGACATCGATGAGCCAAAACGTTTTCCACGCCCGACGGGCAGGTCATAGACCCCATACGCAACAAACCGGTTGTGGGGCACGAACGACTCCTGTCCGTAGTCGCGGTCGGGCTCAAACGGATTGTAACCAACGCCTCCAAGGCTTGAATTCACGGTATCCAATGCGGTGGACTTTTGCTGGAGGTACGTGTACGACACGTTCAGCAATAAACCGTGTGAGTAGCGATACTCAAACTGGGTCTGGAAAGCATTGGAACGGCCGTGGCCAACGTTTCCGTAACTAAATAGAAAGTCTCCAAGCCCGGGGAATGGCTGCCGCGCAATATCAGCCGGAGACGGCAAACAATCTCCGTTGTTCTCCGGATCGCATGGGGTCACGCCGTCGCCAATCGTGGTTCCAAACGGTATGTCACTGGGCGGAAGTTCGTTCAAATCCTTGCCCGCAATTAATCCGCTCAGTGCGCTGCCCAGGTACGAGAAACGAATAAAACTGTTAGAAGTGAGCTCGCGTTCGTAGGTCGCGTTGTATTGCTGAATGCGAGGTTCCTGAAGGCCGACCGGCACGGCGTTGATCGAAGGTAGGGAGGCGAAATTCGTAGTAAGGGTACCGCCCGTCAGCGGACTAAATCCGTGCTGAAACCCTGGCCACGGCTGGAGTGGATTTTGCGGATCTACAACGGCCTTGGTCAGTCCTTGATTGAACGGGTTGGTCCCGATAGGATCGCGAATACCCTGTGCAGCCGAGGTCGGATAGAAGAACCCATATCCCCCTCGAATGACTGACCTGTCCGTCAAGCGAAACGCGGCACCGATTCGAGGCGCGAAGTTGTTCTTGTCGGTACGTACCAATCCGCGGCCAATGTCCAGCCCAGCTTGGCCCGCGTTTACCACGTCAAAATTGTTCAATATGCGGGGGTCGAGAAAAGCCCGGGTCCGATCGGAGGGAATAATGAAGCGTCCTTTCGCTCCCGTGTTGGAATCCACAAAGTTGGGATCGAAGTTCGCCAGTAGGTCATGACTTTCGATAAACGGCGTAATCAGTTCGTAGCGTAAGCCCAGGTTCACGGTCAGGCGTGGCGTGACTTTCCAGTCGTCTTGAAAGAAGAAGCCTTGCTCCCAATTGGAAACGTCCATGGGAGGCCTGGGAAAATTTACGTAAGAGACGGTTGTGGCCGGCAGCCCCAGAAGGAACTTTGCGAACGGATCGATGCTTCGGGCGCTTCCATAACTGACTAAGCCTCTAACGTTTCCGCGATTCACGGCAAAGCCATCGATCGCCGCGTTGCGGACGAAATCGGCTCCCATCGTAAGCGTGTGCTTTCCGACGACCCAGGTCAGGGTGTCTCCGAAGGTTGCCAGGTTCTGATCCATGGGACGATCTGTGTTTCGGTTGCCATTCTGAAATATTGCAAAGTTCCGGCCGAACTGTACCGCCGGGTGACCACGTGTAGTCAACTCGGATGCGCCGACGACCGCTCCATACGCGTCGATGTCAGACTGATCGAATCCGATCGCGGAGAGAAAGCCTTCCAGCGTGGTATTGCTGTGTCGCTGCAGCCGTTCACGGTTGAATCCGCCGCGTGCTTCATTGATCACATTGGCGCTGAACGTGTGCGTGTAGGAAAAAGAAAGTGTGTTATTTCGGGATTCAAGTTGCTGAAGGCCAAGCCCGGTATAGGGGTTCTGGACAAGAGGGCCAGCAGAAGTAATAGCCAACGCGTTGTAGACAGCATTGACATGGTCGCGGTCGCTAAAATCGTGGTCAACACGCAAGGTGCCCCGGTCGCGAACGAACCTGCCCGGGAGCTGGGTCTGGTATCCGCTGGGATCGTCGGGTCCGTTAATTTGCCCATTCGCCGGGTTGATCGGCGCGGAGAGGCCGATCTTCGGGAAGTACGTGCCAATTAAATTTTGAACGGTTGGATTCAGAAGGCGCGAGGGAATTGTGTTGATTCTCTGGCTGCCGTCATCGTCGACCACAATATCAGTCGCGAGTTCCTCTGGCGTCAAATCCATCAACGGCGCCTGCGTGGAATCGCACGAAGGCCTAAAGCAAGGCTTACTGTTGAGGTCCACCAGCGAAAAATCGCCCGTGTAAAGACTGGGGTGAGGCAAATTGGTCGCCGACACATGTATCGGCGAGACCTCCCAATTACGTTCATAGGCCGCGAAGAACCAGGTCTTTTTCAGTCCTGGAATGGGCCCGCCCAGTGATCCTCCGACGTCTGTGAAATTAAAGTATGGATTCGGATACTTACTTTGGAATGGAGTCGGCGCAAATTCTCGTTTGCCGGCAAGATCGGCCAAGGTCCAGGCCGCCAGCGCCGAGTTCTTGTTGTTATAAAAGATTGAACCGTGATATCCGGAGCCGCCACGTTTTGTGTTTACGCGAATATTGGCAATACCGCCATATTCTGCGCTGAAATCGTTGGTCAGAACATTGATCTCCCCCACGGCTTCTAAGGAAGGCTGGCTGTTCGTGGGCGTGCCAAAGATTCCGCCATTGGATCGCTGCCCGTCGACCGAAAAATTGGCGCCATAGCTTTGCCCACCGAGAAATTTGAAGTCCACATCGTTGCTGGACCCTGCTTGCGTAATGTTGGGGTTGAGATACAGAAACGAGTACACGTCGCGGCTGTCGCGTGGAAGATCGACCACAGCGCGGTTCGTGATCGTGTCGCTGATGGTCTGATTCTCGGTGTTAATGGTCGCGCCCACCGCGACCACTTCAATCGTATCCACTTTGCTCGCCACCTTCAGAGTGGCATTCGCGCTCACGCTGGCGCTGCCGTTCAAAACAATGCCCGTGACGTCGGTTGTGCCCATGCCGGTGGCCGACACTGTGACTTTGTAGTTGCCCGCCCTGAGCCCGAACACCTGGTACTCGCCCTGCGAGTTGGTTGTCGTCTCGCGCGACGTATTGGTTGCGAGGTCGACAATAACTACCTTAGCGCCAGGAATGGTGGCGCCGCTGGCATCGGCTACCAGGCCGCGAATCGTGCCTAGATCTGTGCCTTGAGCGAACAACGACGGGGCGCATGCCAGGCTCAGCACAATCATGAGCGAACAGACCAGGAACTTTCTGAGGTTCATTGGGATCTCCTGAACGGAAGACGGGCTACAAAATATTCTTCTCTTTTATCGCAAGACGAAAGCAAAGGCAAGCATAAACAATAAAAAGAAAGTTTCCGATATACGCCGTAACCGGATGGGTCGAACAACAACCTAGAAAGGGAGGTGCAGCGCGAAACTTTGAACTACCCGTTGAATGACTCCGGATTGCGAAGGCGAATCAGGCTGCAGGCCCTCATATAGACATCGGGAAAAGGCCAGAATCTGGCCGACGATCGCGTCAAGAACTGGGACGTTGTCGTCTTCCAGATCGTCGCTGCCGTCATATGGGATCAGTACATCTCCCGGGCGAACTAAGTCCGAAGGGATGTCCTTACCGGCGATTACGCGAAAGAGCCCGAGTTCCTTTTGCGCAAGTTCCCTCAGAACATCCAATTCATACGGTCGTGCCTGCGCTTCGGTAGACAAGAAGCCGACAATCAAAGTCTCCTCGTTAACGGCGCTCATGGGCCCATGACGTAAGCCGAGGTAAGATTCGCAAGATGTCGTGACGCGTCCCGCCGTCATTTCCAGCATCTTCAACGCGGCTTCGCGCGCAGCGGCGAAACGTGAGCCACTTCCCAGAAAAAGCACACGGCCGAAAGAGGCTTTACCAGCCGCCGCCAAGGTCCCGAAGTGATTGCGCAACAACCCCGCAGCGGCGCGACTGAGGCCGTCACAAATCGAGCGGTAGCGCCCGGATTCATCGATTAGACCCAGGAAACGCGCTGCGATCACCAGGTTTGTAAAGCTGCTGGTCATGACCAGGCTTCGGTCGTTGGTAGACTCGTCGAGGGTGATTACGGTCACTCGCGGGTCCTTGCGGAAATTGTTGGCTAGACTTCCCTGCCGGTTACAAGTCAAGACCAGGTGACGAAACTCCGGCTCGGTTTTGAGCATCAACTCGAGCGCGCCAACGCTCTCAGGACTGTCGCCTGATCGCGCAATTGACACCATCAACCAGGGTCTCCCGACTGGGACCGCGCTCCTGCCGTGCGTGAGCAGGGCGCCCCCTGCAATCGACTGAGCGTCGATGACGAGTTCTCTTTGCAAAACCATCCGCACGCAGTCACCGGCAAATTCAGAACTGCCCGAACCGGAAAGTACTAGGCTCGAAATTCCTTTGAGGAGTGGCGATATTTCAGGGGCGGATTCTTGCATCAACTTCGCGGTGTGCATCCATGTCACAGGTTGCTGACATATCTCGCGGAGCGTGTGAAAGTAACCCAGACGCTTCTGCTCTTCTGCATTTAGTGCCAGCATTTCAGCCACACCTGCCTGAGACCTGCCGAGTTCTTCCAGCCAGCCATGTTTCCAGAGAATCGTGCGAATCCATGCGACACCTAAATTGAAGAATAGCTCAGAAAGAAAGCAATCGAAACTATGGTAAGGTAAACGAAAGCGTCGCGAGAATCAAATTTTCACTGGTGAGCCACGGTTTTGCATGGCTGGTTTTACTTTGCGAGCGCTGAAGAGGTCGAAATAGCGAGGGAGACAACGTGCATGCGTCGTCGAGACCTATTAAAGAGCGCCGTCTTATTACCTGCCATCGCTCACGCCAATGTTGGAGCGCGATTCTACGACTTCGGAGCTAGCCCCTCTTCCCCACAACGTTTGGATCAAGGCCCATTTGAAATCGAACAGGATCAGGGCTGGCAGACCGTGTTATTTACAACTCCATCCGAGCGGCCGCAGCGAAATCCAGGATTGGGATTGGTCGGCTACACATGGGAAGAGAGCGGTCCGTCGCTGGCGGCACGAGCTGGACGGGAAACTCTTGAGCAGCACGTCGAGAAGATGTCGAGCCTCCCATTCGTCGATGTGCTTTACATTCGCTGCGATTGGCGCAACGTGCAATCGCGACCCGGACACCTTGACCTGGACCCTGTTTGGGCTCTCACCTTCGACGCCGCCAGGCGCAAAGGACTGCGAGTCGCCTTCCGGATTCAACTCTCTAACTATTCATTTCAGCCGGAACAAGTTGCGCTTCCGCCATTCCTGAGAGATCGCGTACCGATGGTGAATATCGGCCGTATTCCTGGGAAAGGCGATGCTCAGTTTCGCGAGCCTCGTTACGACCATCCGGAGTTTCAGAAAGCGTTTGCTGAGCTGAACTCCCTGCTGGCCGCCCAGTTCGAGGGAAATCCGCTGATCGAATGGATGGACCTGATGCAATACGGATTCTGGGGCGAAGGTCACACGAGCGACTATCCAAATCCTTTCCCCGATTACGTTACCGCGCACAGAACGTCGGTCGCCATGACCGGGCGGCAGCTCGACACGTGGAAGAAGACACCGGTCGCCGTCAACACCCAGCCGGATATCAGCAACGTTGGGAATCGGACCGTAATCGATATGGCCGTCCGGGCCGGTGCCTGGATGCGATCCGACAGCATCATCGTCGAGGAGCCAATCCAAATCGACGAGCTTGCCAACCGGCCACCTTGGCTGGCTGCCATTATGGAAGACGGTTACCTTCGCCAATACGACACAGCCACGCTCAAACCGGACGAGAGTGGAATCAATGTTCTCGAGAACTACATGCTGCATGTTCCCGATCTAAAGGCGAACTACTGGGCGCTTTGGACGGAAGCAGACAATCTGGCGCGATACAACGAAATGTATCCTCGCGGGTTCGAACGCTTGCGGGCCAGTATCGGTTACCGCTTGCGGCCGGCGTGGGTGTGGCAACGAAAACGTTACGGCACTTTCGAACTCATCGTATGCGTGTGCAATCGCGGAGTAGCGGGAGTTCCTGGAGTGCTCTGGCTGCACCTCGACAGCCCCGACGGAAAACTCAATCTCCGAGGCAGCCTCGATGCCGGACATCCCTATGGCGGCGGTATCCGGCAAGCTTCTTTTCTTCTTCCCAACGGCTACAGCGGCAACGTGAACTTGTCCGCCAAGATTGAGGTTCGACCGCGAGTAACAAAGTCAGTCGCCTGGGCGTGTGAACAACCGGTCAATCCCGATGGATCGATTACGGTCGTGCTCAAAGGCGAGAAGGATCCGAAGTGGCGCAAAGGGGTTTGAGGCGTACAGGAGCACTTTGATGAATGGTTTCGCTAGAACACTCTTGATGTTTCTGATTTTCTCCAGCACGGCGGCTGCAGCGGATCAGGCGGTGATTGAGAGTATCCACGCCGCCCAAGACCTCGGCTTGGACCTCGATCCCACGTCCCGGTTTTGGCACGCGTCCTCCCCGGTTTTCTTGGAGAAAGACACCGTCGGGAAAGTTGCGTCCCGGTATCGCACCGAGGTGCGCACGCGCTGGACAAAGAACAACATCTACTTCTTATTTATCTGCCCCTACCAGCAACTGTATCTGAAGCCTTCGCCGGCTCCTCAGCAGGAGACGAACCAGTTGTGGAATTGGGACGTCGCCGAAGTGTTTATCGGTTCCGATTTCAAAGATATTCAACGCTACAAGGAATTCGAAGTGTCGCCTCAGGCGGAGTGGATCGACCTGGATATCGACCTCCACAAACCACATCACGAAGACGGATGGACATGGAATTCAGGATTTGAAGTGAAGGCACGGATTGATGCGGCGTCGCACACATGGTATGCCGCGATGCGTATTCCATTCACTTCGATCGATACTCGCCCAGCTGCTCCCGGGAATACGCTGCGCATCAATTTGTTCCGAAGCGAAGGGCCGCCGTCGCATCAACAAGCTGTCACCTGGCAGCCTCCGATGAAGAGCACCTTTCACACTCCAGAGCGATTTGGCTTGATTCGATTGGTGGAGAACCAGCAATGAACTTGAACATGTCGCCTGTCAGCAAGATTTCGATTTGCGCGGCGATATTCATCCTTGCCCTGATTCCGCAATATATTTCTGCCGCAGAGCCTTATGTAATCACCGTCGAACACGGCGTCGAGGCAAAGATGCGTGACGGTACGATACTTCGCGCTGACATTTATCGGCCGACAGCGCCGGGAAAATTCCCTGTCATTTTGAAGCGCACTCCTTACGACAAGCACAACGTCGATGCCGCCGACTTCGGCATGAAGGGCGCGCTCCGCGGCTATGTGGTGATCAATCAGGATGTGCGCGGACGCTACACATCCGACGGCGAGTGGTACCCCTTCCTGCACGAATCGAATGATGGCTACGACATTGTAGAGTGGGCGGCAGCACTCCCATACTCCGATGGTCGAATCGGGATGTACGGAGATTCGTATGTGGGCGCAACCCAGATGTTGGCAGCGATTGCGCGCCCGCCTCACCTGGCTGGAATCTGCCCGGTCGTGACGGCAAGCAATTATCACGATGGGTGGACCTATCAAGGCGGAGCGTTCGAGCAATGGTTCAACGAATCATGGACCTCGATTCTCTCGCAGGACACTCTTAAGCGCTACGTGCAGAAGCATACCGATGCGAGGAACGGTATCTGGAAATCACTTCTCAGCGAATATCCCCTTTTTGAGTTACCACACGGTTCCACGGATACAGACCGGCTGCGCTCTCTGGCGCCATACTTTCTCGACTGGCTGGCGCATCCCGACTATGACGACTATTGGAAGCGTTGGACCCTTGAAGATCACTATTCAGATATTGCCGTACCTTCGCTGACTGTCGCTGCCTGGTACGACATTTTTCTAGGTGGGTCTTTGAACAACTATGTCGGCATGAAGCACCACGCCGAAAGCGAAGCAGCACGCCGCGGACAACGCCTCCTGATAACGATCGGGGGGCACGCCGGCTCCGGCCGCAAGGTCGGGGAAGTGGACTTTGGCGCTAACGCCGAATTTGATGAAGACGAGATCACCCTGGCTTGGTACGACTACCTTTTCAAAAATGTCGCTAATGAGTTCGCCAATCCCAACCCGGTCAGGATTTTCATCATGGGTTCCAACCAGTGGCGCGACGAAATGGAATGGCCACTGGCGCGTGCGCAAAATACAACATATTTCCTTCACTCTGGAGGGAAAGCAAATTCAGGAAATGGCGATGGAAGCTTGGCCACCACTGCGCCTCGCACTGAAGAGTCCGACCGATATACCTACGATCCCGCAAACCCGGCGCCAACGTTGGGCGGCCCTCTTTGCTGTGATGCGGCACATCTTTCGCCCGGACCTCGCGATCAACGCTCAGTCGAAGAGCGCGCCGACGTTCTCGTCTATACGACACCCTCGCTGACCCAAGACATGGAGATAACTGGACCTATCCAACTTGAGCTCTTCGCAAAATCCTCGGCCGTCGATACCGATTTCACAGCCAAGTTCGTGGATGTCTGGCCGAATGGTTTTGCTCAGAACCTTACTGAAGGAATTGTTCGCGCGCGGTATCGAAATTCCCCGGCAAAGCCCGAGTTCATGAACCCTGGCGAGATATACAAGTTCACGGTCGACCTATGGTCTACAGCGAACGTCTTTCTCAAGGGACACCGCTTACGCCTTGAGATCAGCAGCAGCAACTTCCCGCGCTTCGACAGGAACTTGAACACCGGCCAAGAAGCTGGAGCCTCCGGAAAACCGATGCCTGCGACGAATACCGTCTATCACGATGCGGCGCACCCTTCGGTCCTGATCCTGCCGGTCGTAACAAGTCCCTGACGAATCGACAACAGCTCATCGTTCAGTGAACGTACGCCCCGCCCGGGAGCAAGTACTCAATCGGCCATATCTCCGTTTTGCGATCCACGATTTCAGACCACTTGATGATTTGACCGTCCGGTTGTGGGAGGAGGCGGATGTTCGGAAGCGCCTCGGAAATCGCGCTGGCCAAGGTATACGCATCATGCGTTCCAGTGACAACAAAGTCGGCGTGCGGGTCGAAGTGTCCCTGGAAGAACCGGGTTGCAATCTCTGCATCTTCGATCATCTGCAGGAAGTACGGCCGACCGGTGAGCAACGAGTTGTAAACGTAGTCGCTAAGGACTCCGGAGAGCGGATTCACATAAGCACGATCGGTGTCCAATTGCGCCAGCGTGGGATCGTCGGGCGACACCGCCTTGTATGGCATGCGGGTCTCCCCGAGGCCGCGTGGGTCGACGGAAAGAATATCGTACCCAGCCGCGACATACTTCGATACACCCGGCCAGTCCCCCGCTGTAGCTTTACCGTTTTCACCAAACCACAACATTACCTTGTGGCGGCCGCTTTGAGCCTGGTGAATATACAAAAGCGGTAGCTCAAGATATCGGCTGTGATGAAGCGAATATTTTTCGATCGTGACGCCTTCGAAATCTGAACTTCCGCGTGCTTCCCAGCGGATCTCTTCCCTTCCGGGATCCGCACGCTCAAATTCCGCGAGCCTCCATGAGTTGATTCGCGGTTTGAGTTTGGATCCATAGACTTGTCGCAGAGTGGTTGCTGGCTGGTTCTTATGTTCCAAATAATATTCCCGGATCACGTCCATCAATGATCGAGCGTTTGGGAAGTCGAACATTACCTGGCCGGTCCGTGTGCACTGTAGTGCTTTGTCATCGAGTTCTTTGACCGCCGGCAACCCGTGCCGCGCTGGCATTCCATTGAAGCGATCCAGAAAATCGAAGGCCGCTTCCTGATTTTCTGGAGAAAATTGGTGGTCGTGATATCCCTCGGTCCACCCAATGCGATCCGCGTGATTGAACTTGCTGTACAGCTCCGACACCTCCCGTACCGTCTTACGCGTTCCTTCAATTGGGAAAAAATCCAGAACCGCCGCCGCCACGAATACCGGGCGCGGATACATCATCAGCAGCAGCCCCGCATGGTCGACGTGATTCGAAACCATCCCGTAGAGATCCTGCTCCGGGTCACTGTCAGGATCTTTGAAAATCCGGTTGTAGATACGCATCGGGAGCGCTGTGATGTAACAGGAAGGCACAGCAACTTTAATGCGAGTATCCAACGCAGCGATGTGGGCAGCCTGAAATCCGCCGCCACTTGTACCGGTGATATTGATGCGCTGCGAATCCACTTCGGGCCGCGTCAGCAAGTAGTCGAGCGCCCGCATGCCATCCCAAATTTCCCAGCGCGCCAGATTTGTGTTGGCGAGAGACGCCAGATTCGCCATCACGGCATGTTCGGCGCAAATCAGGTTGTAGCGGCTCCTTGCTGCTTTTGCATCCCAAAACTGGCTGCGTTCGCCCTGCCCTACCGCATCCCAGCAGATAACGACGTATCCGCGCTGCACCAGCCGCTGGCAGAGCGCTTGATAATGATCCTTCCCGTTCGCCGCATGACCGACCGGCACCAGCACGGCTGGATGGCTCTTGGCCCCATCTTCAGGGATGTACACCAGGGCCGAGACGTAAACACCCGGAAGACTCTCATAAATCAACTTCTCGATATGAAAGCCGTTCATTTGAATTTGCCCAGTGATCTGCGGATGCAGCGGCGTTCTTTCAGTCGGAAGGCCGCCCAGCATCGCGAGCAGATGTCTTTCCAACTCTCGCTGAATGCGCAGCAGGTCTTGTTCAGTCCGTATTCCGCTCCAGGCTTTGACGCGCTGGTCGTCTTCCTCCCACGCCATCTCCGTCTGATATTTCAGATAGGGCGAAATAGCCGGCGCTTCTTTCGCTGGGGTTGCAAGCACTCGAAACGTTTCGGGGGCAGGCTCATTCGCTGCAAAAGTATTTGCAGTCCACGCAACACAGAATCCGAAGATCAGTATGGCTTTCATTTTTGTCTAGTTATTCGATAGCGGACAGATTTCAAGATACTTCAGAGCGACACGCCCCGCTTCCATGGAATGAAATCATCCTGCCCCAAGGACTCGGTCTTGGTTCGAATCTCACCACTGGCGATTTGAATGATCGATTCCAGAAGGGCCTCTCCCATTTCTTCAATTGTCCTCTCGCCCGAAATGATCGGGCCTGCGTCAACGTCAATGATGTCGTGCATCCGTTGGGCAAGGTCAGAATTGGTGGAGATCTTAATAACGGGAGCTACGGGGTTGCCAGTTGGAGTACCCAGGCCAGTCGTAAACAAAACAACGTTGGCCCCAGCGGCGACCTGAGCGGTCACACATTCAACATCATTGCCTGGCGTGCACTGCAGGTTGAGTCCTGGCTCGGTGGAATATTCCGGGTAATCGAGCACTGCGGTGACTGGAGACGTGCCACCCTTACGGGCCGCGCCTGCGGATTTCATCGCATCCGTCACCAGACCATCTTTAATATTTCCCGGCGAAGGATTCATGTCGAAACCAGAGCGAGCAGCCTTTGCGCGGGCCGCGTAATCGCGCATGAGTTCGATGAAACGATCGGCAACTTCCTTCCGAGTACAGCGATTGATTAGCGACTGCTCGACTCCGCACAGTTCGGGAAATTCCGAAAGAATAGTCCTGCCTCCCAGGGACGCAATCAGATCGGAGACGTGACCAACCGCAGGATTGGCGGAGATTCCGGAAAAGCCATCCGAACCACCGCATTTTAGCCCGACACATAGCTGCGAGAGAGGCGCGGGCGCGCGGCTGGTTTTATTGGCGTACACCAGGGCGAGAAACGTATCTCGAATGGCCTCCGAAAGCATCTGGAACTCGGAGTCGCTCTTCTGTTGCTCAAATACCAGCAACGGCTTTTGAAAGTTGGGATCGCGCCGGGTAACTTGCTCTCGCAAAATGCTGACCTGTGAATTCTGGCATCCAAGGCTCAGAACTGTCGCTCCAGCGACGTTGGAATGGTGGAGATAGCCCGCAATCAGCGCGCAGAGATTATTCCCGTCTTCTCGGGTCCCCCCGCATCCGGCTTGATGCGAGAGGAATTTGATGCCGTCGACATTCTTAAAGATCCCAGGCGTGGCGGTCGCTCGCACGTTTGATTCAGCCCGCTGCGGACCGATGTCGTCCAGCTTGCCCTCCTGGTAAAGCCTGACCAGTTCGGCGACTTGCTGCCGGTAAACTTTCGGACGCGCAAATCCCAACTCCTCTTCAAAAGCCTGTTTAAGAACTTCGATGTTCCGGTTCTCGCAGAAAACTAGCGGCACCACTACCCAATAATTCCGAGTGCCGACCTGGCCATCGGCTCTGTGATAGCCGAGGAATGTACGATCGTGCCAGCGCGAGACATCAGGCGGAATCCACGTCAGTTCCGCCGACTTCTCCCGAAACGGCAGCGCATCATGCCGGAGGTTACGGGGATTCAGTGCGGATCCTTTCTGGATCGGTTGCGCGGCCTTCCCAACCAGCACGCCATACATAAGCACATCCGCGCCGGGCGAGAGATCCTCTGTTACAAATTTATGTTTGGCAGGAACGTCCGACGTAAGAACGAATGTTTGCTCGCAGAACGCAATCTTCTCCCCTTCGCGCAGATCGCGGAGAGCGATCAGAACGTTGTCAATGGGGTGCAGTTTAAGAACTACATTCTGCATCACAGCTTATCCTCGCCACTGCGGTACCACATTGTACGGGACTCTGAGCCACGCTTACTGGTTGACGCCGCTGGCAAGAAAGCCGCCATCCACGACCAGCAGCTGCCCAGTGACAAAGCTCGCCGCATCTGAGGCAAGAAACACTGCGGCGCCGGCAAGTTCATCGAGCTGTCCGAAACGCTGCATGGGAGTTCGCAAAAGAAATTCGTTCCCCCGCGCCGTGCCGTCGAGGAGCGCAGCATTCATGTCAGTCCGAAAAACGCCCGGGACCAGCGCGTTAACGCACACTCCGAACTTCGCCCACTCGACTGCGAGAGCTTTGGTGAGCGAAGCCACCGCTCCTTTGCTCGCGCAGTAGGCGGCGACCTCATAGAGACCGACAAACGATGAAAGAGAACCGATATTAATGATTCGCCCGTAGCCCTGCGAAACCATATGTCGACCAAATATTCGACAGGCACGCAAAGTACCCTTGAGATTGGTTTCAAGTATCGCGTCCCACTCTGAGTCTGGGAACTCCAGGGTGGGCATCCGCTTGGTTCGTCCAGCACAGTTCACCAGAATCTCAACGCTGCCGAACGATTCACAAACGACCTGCAGCAAGTGTTCGAGGCTGGAGTTGTCATGGACATCGCAGGTTGCGACAAGAGAGCGCCCGCCAAGCTTCTCCACCTCGGATGCGGCGTTCCTGACCAATTCCGCGCGGCGGCCGGTAGGTACTACGTTTGCTCCTGCCTTAGCGAGTGCCTTGCTGACCGCCAAGCCGATGCCGCTCGTTCCCCCGACAACGACAGCAGTTCGGTCTTTGAGTTCAAGTAGAGGATGGCCCATGAAGAAGTCCGGTAACGTACCTTTAGAAACTATCATTCCAGCAGCAAAGACGCGTGCCTCATCCAGCCGCTATGACACTTAGGCCGACAACGGCAACAATGAGTGACTGGTTTGCAATCCGCTTGATTCTTGCGTGTCAAACGCGCGACTCACGGTGTCAACCATCGATCTCGCCCCTGTCGAACAAACTCGTCATCATGTAAATGCGGATACGCTTGATACACTCGGTCGATCTCGTCCTGCTGTCCCGGACTTAGCATTTCTTGTGGATTCAGGCACCAGGTCCCTTCCAGCAACCCCTGCCGACGCAAGACTTCGTGCAGTCCTGGGATGCATCCAGCGAAATTGTGTGCGGGGTCAAAGAAAGCCGCATTGCAATCCGTGACTTCGACGCCCTTGCGAATCAAGCTAGGAGGCAACCCACTCTTAAGGAGCCTGGCGCCGTGACACTCTTCCAGCAACTCCACTGCTCGGCGCGTCCAAACCGACCAATGACCCAATAGTCCACCGACAATCCGGCGCTCGACCATCTGCCCGTTAACCCGAAAAACAAATGGGGTCAGCAGGTCCAACACGAAGTTGTCGTCGTTGCCTGTGTAAAGGCTGATCTCTCTGCCCGATTCCGCCACCGCGCGAACAACATCGAGAGTCTGGTAACGGTTGAAGGGCGCGATCTTGATGGCCACGACGTTATCAATCTCAGCGAACTCCCGCCAGAAGCGATAGGAGAGTGTACGCCCGCCCACCGAGGGTTGCAGGTAGAAACCCATGACCGGCAGCACGTCTGCGACGATTCGGCAGTGAGACAAGAGAGCAGCATCGTCTGCATCCTTCAGCGCGGTCAAACTCAATAGGCCCGCGCTGAATCGCAGATCCACCAGCAACTGCGCTTCGCGGACCGCTTGCGCCGTCTCTCCACAGATGCCGCCGATGCGGACCAGAGGTTCGGAACGGCCGCCATCCGCACGATCCATTTCCTCGGCAGCCAGTTCTAAGACCGGCTCAAAAAGCCCCACCTTCGGATCTCGAATCTCAAACTGCGTTGTATGAACGCCTACAGCGAGACCACCGGCTCCGGCGGCAACGTAGTAGCGAGCTAGTGCCCGCTGACGGCGCTCATCCAGACGACGCTCCGCAGTGAGAGCAAGCGGGTGGGCAGGAATAACGGTGCCTCGCGCCAGCACTTGCCTCAGTCTTGGGTCCTGTCTTGTCGACACTTAGATTCGTCTGCCTCGTCCTTCTTTCGATTTCAAAAACGCCCCGACCGTTCTTCAAAATGTGTTGGTTTTGCCAACGTCGCACCGCGGCGGCTCACCCAGTCTGCAATCCAGGAAGTCAATTGCTCAGCACTTACATGCGGGCGTCCAAACAATCGATACGCTCGCTCTGCATTGCTCAACAGAGCGTCAGTCGCTTCGACTCTTTCAAAACGGACCGACTTCCCTAGTTTCTCTGCGAACTCCTCTGCAATCTTTCGAACGCTCAGCAACTCTGGCCCGGCAATGTTGACGACCAAGGGTGGCACCGACGCATGCAGCAGTGATTGCAAGCTCATATCGCAAGCGTCGCCTTGCCATATCGCATTTAGATATCCCATGGCCAACGGCACTACCTCTCCCGCATGAACCCGATGCGCGATGTCCACCAGAACGCCATACCGGAGTTCGGTTGCGTAGTTGAGTCGGAGAATCGTCATCGGAATATTGCTTGTCCGGCTGAAATGTTCGAAGATTCGCTCTCGTCCTAAACAACTCATCGCGTACTCGCCTGCGGGATTGAGCTCGTCGCCCTCGCATGAGCCTCCTTGAGAAACCGGAGTGAGCCCATAGACATTGCCCGTGGAAAATACGGCGATCCGGCTTTTGCAATATCTCTCGCTGACCAGCCCTGGCAAATAGCTGTTCATCGCCCATGTCAGCGACTCCTGTCCAGTTGAGCCAAACTTCATGCCGGCCATGTGCACCACATTGGCAGCTTCAGGAAGCTCAGCCAGTGATTTCCGGTCCAGTAGATCGCATCGTACCGTTTCAATTCCCCACTCTGTCAGTTGGCGTTCCAACCCCGGAGTGGAAAATCGAGACACGCCGATCACCCGCCGTTCAACGTTGGCAGTCTCAGAGGCCCTTTTTGCCACGCGTGCAAGAGTCGGCCCCATTTTCCCCGCGACACCGAGAACGACAATGTCACCTTCAAGCTCGGTAAGTGCGCGTACGGTCGCTTCCGCTGGTTCGCTCAGCAGTTCTTCCAACTCCGGGACATCCCGAATTGAAGTCTTCTCACTTGACATTGCGGCAGCGGCTCTTTGACGACTGAAGGGCGATTGTAATCGAACGCTCAGTTTACAATCCCTCCGAGACTTCATTCATCATGCGCTTGCGAACCATGACGATGGCGGACATTGCTGCTGGACTGGGGCTGAGCAAGATCGCAGGCTGGAATCAAACCGCTGCGGATTGGGAGCGCTTCCTCAGAGCTAGCCCGGAAGGATGCTTCGTTGCCGAACTTGAGGAAGAAGTGTGCGGTACGGTAGCCACAATCTCATATCAGAATCGGTTTGCATGGGTCGGGATGGTGTTGGTCGACCCGCAGCACAGGAGTAAAGGGATCGGAACAAAGCTTCTTGAGGCCGCAATCAAGCACCTCGATGATCAAAAGATCTCAACCATTAAGCTGGACGCCACGCCTCAAGGCAAACCCTTGTACGAAAAAATGGGGTTTGTGTCTGAGTACGAGATCGAACGCTGGACTCTGCGAAGAACCCTAACCGACCTGGGCTTGGCAGACGATCGTGCTCCATACGAAACGCTGACCCTGCCGCTTTCGGATTCCATTATCGAGGCCGATCGCGAAGCCTTCGGCGCTGATCGCAGCTTCCTGCTAGAGTCTCTGCACCAAGACGCGCCCGAATTCACAATGGAAATCCGAAACAACGGCGTGCTTCAAGGCTACACCTTCGGACGGCGCGGATTATTTGCGGATCACCTCGGTCCATGGTTGGCTCAGGATGCTTCCTCAGCGGGGAATCTGCTCGAAACCTTCCTCACTCGTTCGAGGCGCGACACGTTGGTCGTGGATTGTCTGAAAGAAAACCATCCGGCGGTCACTTTGCTTAAGTCTTATGGATTTACCTACTCTCGCTTGCTCACTCGAATGTACCGCGGTGAGAACAACTACCCGGGCCGGTCAGAGTTTTTTTGTGCAATTGTGGGCCCGGAATTCGGATGACGAGCCCTCAAGCAACGCGCATCTTCTATGGCTGGTGGATTGTTGCTGCAGCCTTTCTCAATCTGTTCTTCGTGGTGGGAATCATCTTTTATGGCTTCCCGGTTTTCTATCCTGCCTTTATCGAGTCCTTGGGCTTTACTCGTTCGCAAGTAACCCAGGGATTCTTCCTGGGCATGCTGGCCATCGGGTTACCAAGCGGGTTGCTGGCTGGCGCGCTTATCGACCGCATTGGCGCACGCTGGATCATTCTCACTGGAGTGGGCTTCATCGGCGTCTCTCTAATGCTGATGGGATCCATGACCAGATTTTGGCATTACGAACTCCTTTGCATCATGGAAGTTCTGGGTTTTGTGTTGGCGGGACCGATCGCAAATCAGGTCCTGGTCGCTCGCTGGTTCCGCAAGTTGCGGGGACGCGCCATGGGATATGCGTACCTCGGACTGGGATTGGGCGGAGTTGTTGCCCCTCCGCTGGTCACCTTTCTTATCCAAAGGTTTGGATGGCGCCACGCTCTCGAAGCCGTCGGCCTGCTAATCATGGTTGTTCTTTTCTCGACTGGGATTTGGATTACGCGCTCCAGTCCGGCTGACCTCGGTCTTTTTCCCGATGGGGCCCTCAGAGAAAAAGGCCCTGACCTCGCAGCAACCGCTTCGAACGAAGTCGGCGCTGCATTGCGTTCCAGGAATTTCTGGCTCATTGTGCTGGGATCGGCGCTGGTCGTGGGCGCGATCGGAGCTGTCATTCAACACTACATCCTCTTCCTTCGTGATCAAGGCCATTCCTCGGGCGTCGCCTCTCGATTTCTGAGCGTGTTGCTCGGCTCCAGCCTGGCGGGCAGGGTGTTGGTTGGCTACATGGCGGACCGTTTTTCCAAGAAGAACATCATGGCTTTTTTCTACTTTCTAATCGGAGCCTCCGTCTTGCTGCTCGGCGTCGCTCACGGACCCGTCATTCTTTGGATCTTCACAGTCGCGTTTGGCTTTTCGATGGGCGCCGACTACATGCTGATTCCTCTGGTCGTCGCCGAGTGTTTCGGGACCGAGTCGCTGGGAAAGCTCTTGGCTTTAATCATTATGGGATACTCCCTCGGTCAGTGGGGTTCCCCGTGGATGGTCGGAAGAATTTTCGACGTGCAACACAGTTATGATTTGGCCTGGAGAATCATGGCGGTCGGGGCCCTCCTCGGGGCTGCTGCCGTCTACTCCGTCTCCAGTGCTTCTCCGGAAGTCTAGGTTCGT
>Ga0137409_10000858_pt1 | contig 33242 bp, 34 predicted proteins | sample CZODoug1_16funga_FD_122059 | JGI IMG/M metagenome (GOLD analysis project Ga0137409, IMG submission 122059) | Vadose zone soil fungal communities from Angelo Coast Range Reserve, California, USA - CZODoug1_16fungal (Hybrid Assembly) | ecosystem: Environmental > Terrestrial > Soil > Vadose zone... | reverse complement strand
AGGGCTTCGAAGTTCGAGCCGCGGCCGCTTAAGAGCACGCCTATGCGCTTCTTCATAAACGGAAAACGTTAGCACAAGCCGCGGAATCAGCAAAACGGGAGGTGGCGGTTCAAAGTTGAAGGTGAAAATTCATGGCGCATTGGATGCGCGAGAAGAAGTCTTGAAGTACGCGATTATAAATAGGAGGCCGAGAAGAAGGTCCGTGCCGGCAAGAACCAAATCCGGCTTGTGCATTCGGCCTTGCAAAACGAGGACGATTACCGCTGCGCCAAAACTGGCCTTTTCGAGGATGGAAGGAATCATCAGAGGCCGAAAGCGCACGGGGTCTGTCGCGATAATGATAAAGGCGACCTGCCATGCCAAGCCGACTCCGACGAATCCATAGAAGAAACCTGGATGGGTGATGGGAGGCGGATCGTTGCGCCCGATGAGATCAAACATAAAGTAAAGCGGCGTGAGGACCAGCAGGCCCCAGATGCCCGCAACCCAAAATACAATCGTCGCGAATCTCATGGTTTCCTCGAGAAGCTCAGCTGACGGACTTCCCGTGGAAATTGCGGAGGCCGACGGCGAGCAGCAAGGCGTTGAAAAAGACAAGGCCGATGACCACGGCCACCAAAGGGAGATGCGGGAACTGGGGAATCATCGTGGCGCGAAGGCCTTCGCTGGCGTAAACGAGAGGATTTACGAGCACGGCTTTTTGCAGCATCGGGAATTTGTCCAGCGCGCTCCAAGGATAATAGGTGCAACCGAAGAAGATCATGGGAGCCACGATAAGGCTGAACATGAGGCCGATGTGGGTCTGCTGCATGCTGCAGCCGAGGGCGAGGCCACCGGTCGCGGAGAAAAGAGCAACGAGCAAGGCTACGACCGCAAAGAGAATGGGGTGGGGCACGTTCAAATCCACGCCGGGGCGGAGCAACAACCAGGCGGCCGGAATGACCATGAAGCCAGCGGCGAGCGCTTGCAGCGTACCGGCGACGACCTTTTCGATGGCCAGCCAGGAAATCTCCATGGGAGCGAGCAGACGGTCTTCGATCTCGCGGGTGAACTGAAATTCGGCGATCAAGGGCATGGCGACGGCCCAGATGCCAGTGCCGACCATGCAGATAGCCATGATTCCCGGGAGCAAGAGACTCTTGTATGAGGCAGGCATGTAGCCGCTGCCGACCATCACGCGACCAAAAATAAACACAAACATCAGCGGCTGCAAAAAAGTTTGAAACAAGAGCGCCACGAAATTGCGGCGAGCGACGTGGGCATCGCGCGCAAGCATGGCCAGAAAGGCTTTCCAGTTCATTCGCGCAAACTCCTTCCGGTATGGTGCAGAAAGAGATTTTCCAAGCTGGGCTCGGAGATGTGCACGTCGCACAATTCGACGCCGGCAGCGGAGGCGAGATTGGCGACCTCGGCAACCAGCGAACCGCTACGGTCGGCGTACAGGTCAGTGCCATCGCCGTCGGTGGCGCGCACTTCCCTGACGCCGGCCAAGCCTTGGAGACGCTGCAGAAGATCTGGGGAGTGCCGGCCAAAGCGGAGGCGCAGGAGGAAGCCGCCGGGAACGGAAGCCTTGAGCTCCTGCGGAGTTCCCAAAGCGATGACCCGGCCGTGATCGATGATGGCGAGGCGCTTACACAGCGCGTCGGCCTCTTCCATGTTATGGGTGGTCAGCAGGATGGTCTTCCCGCTCTGGTTGTATTCGCGGACGATTTCCCACAAGAGCAAACGGGTCTGCGGGTCCAGGCCAGCACTGGGCTCGTCCAGGAAAAGGACTTGTGGGTCGTGCATCATGGCGCGAGCGATGGAGAGGCGCTGCATCATGCCGCCGGAGAATCCGCGGACCATCTGGTCGGCGCGATCGGTGAGCTTGAAGCGCTGGAGAAGGACTTCCGCACGCTTGGCGCGTTCGTGAGAGGAAAGGCCGAAATAGGCGCCATGGAAGGCCAGAATCTCACGCGCTGTAAGCGAGAAATCAAGATTGGGGCGCTGGGCAACAACGCCAATCAAGCGCTTGACGGCGACTTGCTCCTTCCAGACGTCGTGTTCGCCGATAAAAGCCTGGCCGCTGGTTGGGCGCACGCGCGTAGTGAGGACGCCAACGGTGGTGGACTTGCCAGCGCCGTTGGGTCCCAGCAGGCAGAAGATTTCTCCCGGCAATATTTCAAGCGAGATTCCATCGAGCGCGACGATCTCCGGTTTTGGCTGTTTACCCTTGGCTTTCGGCGCGCCGAACGAGAAGCCCCCGGTGCCAGCGGCCACGGGAGGCGCTGAAGTGTAGACCTTGCGAAGGTCGCGTGTGCGAATGCCAGCCACCATGCCGAAGTTCCCCTCCGCCTGCCTACACATGAGCCCTCAGGCGCCGAAGCCCTGGAACAATACGGCCGATGGGTGTAGGAGCGCCCTTGATAGTTCCAGAGTAGTGGGAGGGATGTCAATTTTAAGAAAGGCACGAAAATCGTGGCATGGCACGCAGATGCCGCGATGCCACCGAGCCGGACGGACAATAGCATTATTATTCGGATGCCCAGTCGCGCTAGAATGCCGGGTCGATTTCGAACTGACCGTTCGCGGGAGAATCACCCATGGGAAATGGATCAAGCGGAACTTGCAGTTTCAGCTTAACAGTCTTGACTGGAGCGGTCGTCGTGCTCGGGCTGATGGCGATACCTGCTCTCGCGCAGCGAACCGTACAGCGCGATCCGGCGGAGCCGGCGCAGGGCCAACCCAATCCTCAGCCGAAGCTGCTGCCGCGGCCTGCGGGAGGCGTTCCGCGGCAGGCGGTGGATGAGAAATCGATGCGGGCGCTGATCGGGAAACTTGTTGCGTGCGGGACGAGGCTGACGCTTTCTTCGTGGACGGATTCGAAGCGGGGGATTGGTTGCGGACGCGATGCGATCGTGGCGCGATTGAATAAGATCGCGAAAGATTCCGGGGGGAAATTGCAGGTGCTGGTGGATAAATTCGAATCGACTTCGGAGCGAACTTCTGGAAAACCGATGCCGCTGGAAAACGTGTACGCCATTCTTCCCGGTTCCGATCCGAAGCTGGCGAAAACAATTTTCATTGTTTCAGGGCATTTTGACTCTCGGCCTTCGAATGTGATGGATCCGAATGCCGATGCTCCCGGCGCTGACGATGATGCTTCGGGCGTCGCGGTGAGCGTGGAATGCGCGCGGCTGCTGAGCCAGGCGGGGGCAAACGGGCACGGAACGTATCGCGCTACGATACTTTTTGCGGCGGTTTCGGGCGAGGAGCAGGGGCTGCTGGGCAGCACACACCTTCTCGATTGGGCAAAACAGCAGGGTTATACCGTTGGCGGAATGCTGGACGATGACATCGTGGGCGCCGATTCCGCGGCTGGTGCGCCGCATCGCGTGCGGCTCTTTTCCGGGAATGGCGAAATCGACGATGCGGATTCACCTTCGCGGGAATTGGCGCGCGCGGTCGAGGAGATCGATGGACGCGCGGCGATTCGAATGATTTTCCGGGTGGACCGGTATGGGCGCGGCGGGGATCACTATCCTTTTTACAAAGCGGGGCTGCCGGCGGTGCGATTTACCGAGCCGCTCGAAGATTACAATCACCAGCATCAAACGCCGCGCACGGAAAACGGAATCGAATACGGTGATTTTGAGAAGTATCTCAACTTTACGTTTATGGGCGACGTGGCGCGGGACAATGCGGAGGCGTTGCGGCAATTGGCGCTGGCTCCGGCCCCGCCGAAGGATGCAAAGCTCACGGGCGCGGTGACGCCGGACGCTAAAATGTCCTGGTCGGCCGAAGAGGATTCCGAAAGGGCGGGATTTGAAATCCTGTGGCGCGAGACCAGCGATCCGCGCTGGCAGGTTTATGATTTTGCGGCTTCGTCCGGTGAAACGGTCTTGAAGGGCGTTTCCACCGACAATCACTTCTTTGCCATACGCGCCGCGGGCAAGAATGGGGCACGTTCGATCGCCGTGCCGACGGAGATGGAGCGGCGGCCGCCGCCGCTGCCGGCCAGTAAACAGTAATCAGGGATCAGTAAAGAGAAATCGGGAATTAGTGAGCAATAGTATGGGGCGCGGTGGCGCTATCTGGGCTCCCCCATTTTCGCGGACCCTGTAAGACTTGTTTCCGCGCTGGCTGCCGTGGGCGGCAGGATTGGGTTGTCTCCAACTCTTACGAGAAACTGCATCACAATGGAAAACGGCTGGCAGCATCTGCTGCCAGCCGTTCCTTTTCTCTGTTGAAGAATTCAGGCGAATTACCGATGTCCGCCGCCGCGGGATCCACCGCCTCCGTTGCCGTGAGAGCCTCCGCTCCCATGGCCACCGTGGTAGCCACCGCCACCTGCGCCTCGGGCTTCACCACCGCTATGACCGGAGTAGCCATTGTCACGACCAGAGTAACCGTTGTTGTGGCCGGAGTACCCGTTGCCGCGACCATAATGGCCGTCGCTGCGACCGGAGTAGCCGTTGCCGCGACCGTTGTAGTTGTTGTTGCCACGACCATAGAAGCGGTCGTTGTTATAGCCCCGAGCGTAGCCACGCCCGCGTCCATAGTAGCCGTATCCGCCACGGCCATAGTAGCCGCGGTACCACGGGCCGGCGCCAATAAAGACACCGCCGACAAAGTAGCCAGGACCGTAAAAGCCATAGGGCGCGCATTCGTAGGGGTAGTAGTCGTAGTAACCGTACGAGCAAACGGGAGCTGCACCGACGTAGCCGTAGCCCGGTCCGACTCCAATGCCAACGGAAACTTGAGCCTTGGAGTAACTTGCGGTAAGCATGAAAATGCCAAGTAAAGCGAGATACCTTAGATAGCGCATTTTTGGACCTTTCGTCAGACCCGGAATAACTGTCCAAATCCTAACTGGATCTGAAGGCCTACTGGCGCCTCAGGTTAGTCTGAAGCGCCCCCTGTAGTTGTTAAACCCCAAGACTAGGAAAGAGTTGCAGGCCTTTCGTGTGCCGGGAAAGGGCCATATCAGCGGCGATTGAATGGCGACTCGGTGACCTGATGCGTTCTAGTGCTGCGCAGCGGCGACGGGCTGGGCGAAAGTGATGAAGTGGCCGCCGGGGTCTTGGACCGCGAATTCCTTCATGCCGTAGAAGGCGGTGCGGACGGGCATGACGATTTTCACGTCTTTCATGGAGGCGAGCACGGCGTCGAAATTGTCCACCTCGATATAAAGATACGTGGGGCCCTTGCTGGCTTCGGCGGACATGGATGGCGGGGCGTCTTTTTCCACGCTGGCGTAAGTCTGGTACATCACCTCCGTGGCGCCTTTCTGGAGAGTCACAAAACCGAGCTTGTTGCCATCGGGGACTTCGATGGTTTTTGCGAAGCCGAGGCGATCGACCCAGAAGGGTATGATCGGCTCGATCTCCTTGACGAGCAGAACGGGAGTGATCCTCTTGACGTTCATGGGCTTTTTCTCCTGGGTTTGAGTGGCGTGAATGAAAGTTAGACCACAGAACAGCGCGAGAGTGGTGATGACGAACCGGCGCATGGCGAATTTTCTCCTTGCTTTTGATAGTAGTCTTATTTAGACTAGTCAAAGGATAGCGAAAGTAAGAATCCAAGTCAAGGAGATTTTTTATGGCCACGACGGCGCGACAACTCGGCGACCTTATTTCGATTGGACCGGCGATGCTGCGGGACTTTGAGCTGCTGAAGATTCGCAGCGTGGCTCAACTGGCACGGCAGAACTCTCAGCGAATGTACGAAAAACTTGGCCGCGTAACAGGGAAGCATCAGGACATCTGCGTACTGGATGTTTTTTGCGCAGCGGTGGCTCAGGCAAGGGATTCGCGGCTGCCCGCGGAGCAATGCCAGTGGTGGTATTGGAGCAGGAAGAGGAAGCGATGAAGCGAGGAAGTAAGGAGGTAAAGAGGTAAGGATTCCAGAGACGCGGTCAGCCTCAACAGATTGGGTAGGAAAAAGAAGGAATTTAACGCAGAGAACGCAGAGAACGCAGAGACCACAGAGACCACAGAGAAGAGAAGAACAGCAGAGAGAGAAGCGCGGATGCGAAGAAAAGACAACGCGGAGGCGAACTTCGGCTCCCCTCAGGGCAAGTTGAGGACGCCAAGATACACGGAGAAACCGAGGCGGGGTGTGCGGGGGGCGAGGAGATTGGCGCTGACGACGCCGGACATGGTGCTGTTGAGCCTGCTGGCGGAGCGGCCGATGCACGGATACCATGCGAACCTGGAGCTGGAAAGACGTGAGATCCGGGATTGGGCGGGAATCTCGCGGCCGCAGGTGTACTACTCGCTTGAAAAACTTGCGCGCGCGGGGCTGATTCGCTCCTTGGAAACAGACGAGCCGGCGGCGGGACCGGAGCGCAGCACGTTCGAAACAACGGCGAAGGGACGCGCCGCGCTGGCGAACGCGCTGGAACGAGAAGAGTGGACCACGCAAAGAGAACGACCTCCTTTTCTAACGTGGATGGCGCTTTCGTGGCAGGCACGGCCGGGAGTCTTCGCGAAAAAACTAGAGCAGCGACAAGGATTCTTGGAAATGGAAATCGCGCGCGAGAAAGAAGTGCTCGACAGCATCCTGAAGGAAGTCGGACATTCGCACCATGAAGCGGTGTGGATGGTGAGCTTGATGATCGAGCAGTTTGAAACGGAACGGAACTGGCTGAAGCGCGTGCAGCAGGAGATGAAATTGCGAGGGCCGGCAAAAAGTCCGGAATATGGTGGGGCGGAAGAGAAAAGGTAACGCGGAGACGCCGCGACCGAACCGGGGCCGGCGCCGGACGGAGATTCGTGGAGAGGAGAACATTCGTGTGGAATAAGCAGAGGAGCGCAGCGAGTTGGAGTGCGGCGGCGCTATTGAGCGCGGCACTGGGAGCAGGGCTGAGCGGAGCTGTCCTGTGCAGGACTCGAGCAGGTGTGCAGGAAAAGAGGCCGACGGCTCGGGAGGTGATCGCGGCGATTCAGGGGCACATTGGCGTGCCTTGGAAGGCGGAAACGGTGGATACGTTCAAGGCGGGAAATCCGGAGATGCGCGTTACGGGGATCGCGGTGACGATGATGGCGACGCTCGACGTGCTACAGCGGGCGGCGGCGAGAGGGGAAAACCTGGTCATCACGCATGAGCCGACGTTTTACAATCACCTGGACCGTCCGGAAGGAATGGAAGAGAGCGACGCGGTGTGGAAGGAGAAGCGGGAGTTCATCGAGAAAAACGGGATGGTGGTTTGGAGATTCCACGACCACTGGCACCTGCGGAAACCGGACGGGATTCTGGCAGGGGTAGTACAAGCGCTGGGCTGGGAGAAATATCAAAGCGCGGAGAATCCACATTTGTTCACCGTGCCGGAAATCACGCTGGAGAAGCTGGCGGCGGAAGTGGCGAAGCGGCTGGATACGCCGGTGGTGCGAGCGGTGGGAAATCCGGAGATGAAGATAACAAAGCTGGCGTTGAGCCCGGGAGCGGCAGGATTCGAAAGGGAGACGCATGCGCTGGAAATGGAAAACGTTGAGGTGCTGCTGGTTGGCGAAACGCGAGAATGGGAAACGGTGGAGTATGCGGCGGACGCAGCGACAGAGGGAAGAAAGAAGGGATTGATCGTCATCGGGCACGTGCCGTCCGAGCAAGCGGGGATGGAAGAGTGCGCGAGATGGCTGAAGACCTTTGTAAGAGAGGTGCCGATCGAGTTTGTGGCGACGAAGCAACCGTTCTGGACACCAGCGGGCAGGAGCGCGCGGCACTAAAGGAATCTCGATTCGAGGGACTCATTACGCGAGATTGAGGGAGCCCGCGTAGGAGACGCGCGCTTTGCCGGATTCGCCGCGCCCGATGCGGCCGATGAGGAAGAATTTCTCGCGGCGTTTCTTCAAGTCGGCTTCGACGGACTTCACATTCTTCGGCGGGACGACGAGGATCATCCCGACACCCATATTGAAGGATTGCAGCAATTCGCCGCTGTCGATCTTTCCGAGTTTGGCGAGATATTTGAAGATCGCCGGCACGGGCCAGGATGCCAGGTCAATTTCCGCTTTCACGCCGCTGGGCAGCACGCGCGGCAGATTTCCCGGGATGCCGCCCCCGGTGATGTGCGCGAGGGCGGAAACCCAGCCGCGCGCGACGATGTTTTTCAGCGCGGGCGCGTAGCACAGATGAGGCTTCAGCAACTCCGCGCCGATTTTATTTCCGACTTCGGCGACGTAGGTATCCGGCTTCAGTCTAGCAACTTCAAAGACCAGTTTGCGCGCGAGCGAATAGCCGTTGGTATGCAGGCCGGCGGACGGCAGCGCGATCAAAGTGTCTCCGGGCTGGACACTCTTGCCGGTGAGAAGATTCTTGCGTTCGACGGCGCCGACGATGAAGCCTGCCAGATCGTATTCGCCGGGTGGATAAAATCCGGGCATCTCCGCGGTTTCGCCGCCGATGAGGGCGCAGCCGGCTTTGCGGCACGAGCGGCTCATGCCTTCGACGAGCTGCTCGACGACCTGCGGATCGAGCTTGCCCATGGCGAGGTAGTCGAGGAAAAACAGCGGCTCCGCGCCCTGCACGAGAATATCGTTGATGCAGTGATTGACGAGGTCGCCGCCAACAGTGGAGTGGACACCCATGGCCATGGCGACTTTGAGCTTTGTGCCCACCCCGTCCGCGCTGGAGACCAGCACGGGCTCTTTCCACTTTTTCCGGTCGAGTGCGAAGAGCGCGCCGAAGCTGCCGATGCCGCCGAGCACACCGGGAGTGAACGTGCGGCTGGCATGGTGGCGGATTCTCTGCTTGGCGTCCTCGGCGACGGCGATGTTAACTCCGGCATCGGCGTATTTCATGAGAGAGCTGTCCGTTTCCGTTTTTGCTGCGGGCGCACATTCGCGCGTATCGTACCAGATAGGGAAATCACTGGAGCGCCTGGTGGGTCGCGGCGCTCGCTGCAAAGCCCGGCGATTCCGCGCAACAGCTAAAAGGTCCGGAAGATTCGCTTCCAGCGAACGATGCCGGGATGCAGCAGGGCGTTTGCGTAGGCGAAAAAACGCTCGCGAATCTGTCCCGGCTCCCAAGCCTCCGGTGAAACATTCAGAGACATGTAAATCATGACGGGCGTTCCGATGATGTCCTTTCGCGGGACGCAACCCCAGAAGCGGCTATCGTAGGAATTTCCGCGATTGTCTCCCATGACGAAATAACAATCCGCGGGAACCTTGTATGGTGTGCGCAGCTCGTAGGGCTCGCTAGCGCCACTGGTGTATTTTTCAACGAGTTTTTGGCCGTTGACCCACACGGCGCCATCGTGAATGTCGATGGTGTCAGCAGGCAGGCCGATGACCCGCTTCACGTAGTCCGGCGTGTCCGGCGCAAACGGCGGCTTGAAGATGATCACTTGCTGGCGCTTGGGATTGCGCCAGAGGGGCACGTGCCAGTTGGTGAAGGGCACGCCCGCGTCGTAGCCGATGCGGCTCATGATGAGGTGATCGCCGATAAGCAGCGTGTTCTCCATCGAGCCGGAAGGAATGACGCGCGCCTGGCCGATCGTGCCGTTGATGAGCAGAAAGGCGAGGCCGACCCAGAACCACGCGATGATCTCGCGCTGAATTTTTGTTTGCACGGGGACGTTTGTTTCTTCCTGATTTTTCTTTTTGTCAGCCTTCACGTTCCACCACCACCGGCCGCTCTGCGGGCGCGGGTTCACTGCCGTTGCCAGGAGTAGTTTCGCCGGATTTGCCGTTAAGAGCATTTTCGCGTACCTCGAGCTGCACCAGATCCGTCGGGTAGACACCCGTATAACAAGACGTACAGAACTTGCCTTCGGTATCACTGACCGCCCGGCGAAGCGCCGGGAGGGAAACGTAGCCCAGCGAATCGGCGCCCAGGAATTTGCAGATTTCTTCCGGAGAGTTTGAGGACGCGATCAATTCTTCGCGCGTCGGAGTGTCCACCCCGTAGTAGCACGGAGAAATCGTCGGCGGGCAACTGATGCGCACGTGAACTTCTTTAGCGCCGACTTCGCGGACCATGCGGACGATTTTGCGGCTGGTGGTGCCGCGGACGATGGAATCATCGACGAGTATGACGCGCTGGCCTTCGATCAAGCCGCGGATGGGATTGAGCTTGAGCTTCACACCGAAATTACGGATGGCTTGCGACGGCTCGATGAATGTACGCCCGATGTAGTGATTGCGGATCAAGCCCATGCGGAAGGGAATTTTCGATTCGAGCGCATAGCCCACTGCGGCCGGCACGCCGGAATCCGGTACGGGGACGACGATGTCCGCATCCACAGGATGCTCGCGCGCAAGAAGGCGGCCGAGCATTTCGCGGCTTTCATTTACCGAGCGGCCGAAAATGATGCTGTCCGGGCGGGAAAAATAGACGTGCTCGAAAATGCATTGTTGCAGCGGCTTCTCGGGCGCGAAGTGAACGGACTCGATGCCTGATTTCGAGATGCGCACCATCTCGCCGGGCTCGATCTCGCGAACGTATTGCGCGTTGAGCAGGTCGAACGCGCAGGTCTCGGAAGCCACGAGCCAGGACACGAAGCCGCCCGGAGTGGTTAATTTGCCCAGCACCAACGGACGGAAACCGCGCGGGTCGCGCACCGCATACAATTCATCCTGTGTGAGCACCAGCAGGGAATACGCGCCTTCGACTTGATTGAGGGCATCGCCGATCGCGCCGGAAAGATTGCGCGCTTGCGAGCGGGCGATCAGATGCACGATGACTTCGGTGTCGCTATTGGTCTGGAAAATCGATCCACGATGCTCGAGCTTGCGGCGCCACTCGGCGGCGTTGGTGAGGTTGCCATTGTGGCCGAGGGCGATCTTGCCCTTATTGCAATCGATCATGATGGGCTGGGCGTTGAGCAGGGCTTTGTCGCCCGCGGTGGAGTAGCGCGTGTGGCCGATGGCGAGGCTGCCCGGGAGTTGTGCGAGCACGCTCGGCTGGAAAATTTCTTCGACTTCGCCCATCGCACGGTGCACATACAACTCTTTGCCATCGCTCGAGACGATGCCGGCGGATTCCTGTCCGCGATGCTGAAGCGCATACAGGCCGAGATAGACGAGGTTGGCGGCTTCGGGGTGGCCGAAAACGCCGAATACACCACATTCGTCGTGGAAGTGATCGTCGGCGAAAGCGAATTTTTGGGTCATTTTGTGGTTAGCGTGCGTTCGAGCGAATGGGCCCAGGCGTCGCGCAGTGTTTCAACGGAACTATCGATCACCGCGCGCCCCTTATGTTCGATGCGGAAAACATCGCCGCGGGTGACCTGGCCGATCTGGTGCGCCGCCACCTTGTATTGTCTCGCAGTATCGAGAACGGCGGCAAGTTTTGATGGAGTGATGGAGACGACAGCGCGGGTGCCGCGTTCACCGAATGCGGCGGCTTCGGCGGGGCCTGCTTCTTCCAATTTCGCGTGTGCGCCTGGACCGGGCGTAACATGTTGCGCCCCTACAACGGAGGAGGCGAAGCAGGATTCGGCAAGGGTGACGGCGAGGCCACCGTCGGAGACGTCGTGCGCGGATTGCAGAGCACCTTCGGCGGCGAGTGTAAGGAGACAGTCGATCAGGCGTTTTTCGCCGGCAAGGTCAATGGCGGGTGGTTCACCCGCGACGATGCCGGCTATTGTCTTGGAGTATTCGGAGGAAGAAAATTCGCGGGCAAGTGCGGACGACTGGTTGCCTTGTAGGGGCGCAGCATGCTGCGCCCCTATAACCGAGGCTGAGCCGTCGAGGAGGAGGATCACGTCGCCCTCGTCGCGGAAGGCGATTTTCAGAACCTGGGAGGCGTCTTCGATAAGGCCGAGGACGCCGATGACCGGCGTCGGGTAGATTGATTTGCCGAGAGTTTCGTTATAGAAGCTGACGTTGCCGCCGGTGATGGGCGTGCCGAGGGCGGTGCAGGCTTGGGCGAGGCCGTCGATGGTTTCGCTGAATTGCCACATCACTTCGGGTTTTTCGGGGCTGCCGAAATTGAGGCAATTCGTGGCGGCGATGGGCCTCGCGCCGCTTGCGGCGACGTTGCGGGCCGCTTCCGCAACGGCGTGCATGGCTCCCACGCGCGGATTCAACTGGCACCAGCGGCCGTTGCCGTCGGTGGAGAGCGCGAGGGCGCGCTTCACGACACCCGTCTTTGGATCCTTGATGCGCACGACGGCGGCATCGCTCGCACCAGGCCCGGCTAGAGTGTTCGTACGCACACTGGTGTCGTACTGCTCGGTGATCCAGCGTTTGGACGCAATCGCGAGCGACGCGAGCAATTTCAAAAAGTTCTGCGTGAGGTTTGTGCCTTCGGCGGCAAAGGCAAACCAATCCGCGGCGGTCTCTTTCCTCGCCGCAGGCGAAGCGATGGGCCGCTGGTATACCGGACCTTCTTCCGCCAAAGGATGCGCGGGAATTTCGGCTGCGACGCGTCCGTTGTTATTGATGCGAGCGATGCCGCCTTCGCTAACCTGGCCGACGACGACGGCATCGAGGCCCCACTTCTTGAAGACGGCGAGGACTTCGTGCTCGCGGCCCTTCTCCGCCACCAGCAGCATGCGCTCTTGCGATTCGCTGAGCATGATTTCGTAGGGCGTCATGCCGGTCTCGCGCTGGGGAACTTTGGCGAGGTCGATCTCGATGCCGGTGCCGCCGCGCGAGGCCATTTCCATGGTCGAGCAGGTGAGGCCGGCGGCGCCCATGTCCTGAATCGCCACGACGGCGCCGGTCTGCATGGCTTCGAGGCAGGCTTCGAGCAGCAGTTTTTCCATGAAAGGGTCGCCGACTTGCACGTTCGGGCGCTTCTGTTTCGACTCTTCGGTGAATTCCGCGGAGGCCAGGAGCGACGCACCGTGGATGCCGTCGCGCCCTGTTTTCGCGCCGACGTAGATCACGGGATTGCCGAGGCCTTTCGCTTTCGCGAGAAAGATTTCTTCTTTTTTGGCGATGCCCAGCGCAAGAGCGTTGACGAGCGGATTCTGCGAATAGCAAGGCTCGAAGCCGACTTCGCCGCCAATCGTCGGGACGCCAAAACAATTTCCGTAGCTTCCGATTCCGCGAATTACGCCGTCGAGGATGCGGCGATTTTTCGCGGCTTCTTCTTCACTGGTGTGCTTGCTTAGAGTGATCTCGCCGAATCGCAAGGAATCCAAGACAGCGATGGGGCGCGCACCCATGGTGAAAATGTCGCGCAGTATGCCGCCGACGCCGGTCGTCGCGCCCTGGAAGGGCTCGACGTAGCTGGGATGATTGTGCGATTCGATTTTGAAAGCAGCGACCAAGCCGTCGCCGATGTCGACGACGCCCGCGTTTTCGCCAGGGCCTTGCACGACGAGCTTGCCGCGTGTGGGGAGGCGCTTCAGATGGACTTTGCTCGATTTGTAGGAGCAGTGCTCGCTCCACATCACGCTGAAGATGCCCAGCTCGGTGATGTTTGGCTCGCGCCCGAGGATCTGCTTTACGCGCGCGTATTCTTCGGCGGTGAGGCCGTGTTCGGCGGCGATTTCCGGCGTTACTCTGATTTCGGTGCTAGCGGTAGCCATATTTCAAATCTGCGTGAAGAATGCGCCCCTGCACGAATGAAATTCGCTCCGACCAGGATCGGGGCGCTACGGATCATGCCGTTGCCTTTGCGGCGCCGACAAGCGCTTCCACCATGGAACGGAAAATGACCAAACCGTCGTTGGAGCCCAGCGCCGATTCCACGGCGCGTTCGGGATGGGGCATGAGTCCCGCGACGTTGCGCTCGCGGTTGCAGATTCCCGCGATATTGTGAACTGCGCCGTTGGGATTGCCGGCGTTGTCGTCGGAACCGTCGGGAGTTGTGTAGCGGAAAATCACCTGGCGATTTTTCTCGAGCTCGGCGAGCGTGGCTTCGTCGCAATTGTAATTACCATCGGAATGCGCGATGGGAAGCTTGAGGATCTGGTCTTTCTGCGCGACGTTGGTGAACGGCGTGTCCGTTTCCTCGACGCGGATGTGCACGTGGCGGCAGATGAAGCGCAGGCCGCTATTGCGCATCATCGCGCCGGGGAGCAGGCCCGCTTCGCAAAGGATCTGGAAGCCGTTGCAGACGCCGAGCACCATTCCGCCGCTGTTTGCAAATTTTTCGACGGACTTCATCACCGGGGAAAAACGTGCGATCGCGCCGGTGCGCAGATAATCGCCGTAGGAAAATCCGCCAGGCAGGATAATGGCGTCGCAATTCGCCAGATTTTCAGATTGGTGCCAGATAAATTCGACCGGCTTCCGCAGAACGTTGCCGATGGCGTAAAACGCGTCGTGGTCGCAATTGGACCCGGGAAAAACGACGACTCCAAATTTCATGCGGTGGCAGCTCCCTGTAGCGTTGCGGGAACTCCTATTTTAGCACACGAGCGTGCTTCCGCTTCGATTCCGTTGCTTCATTCGCGCCGCAGATTCTCAACTCGGTGCCGAACTGGTATCCAAGGAAAAGCATAGGCGAAAACCGAAGTTATCTTCGACCACCAGTTCGTAGCACTTATACACGCGCATGGTGGGAGGCTCGATAATTTTCGCGCCTAGCCCCTGCAGTTCCGCGTACAAGGTATCAAGATCGTTCACCCAAATGTAAGCATCAAGGCCGATGCTGCGCCGCGTAACGTTCGGCGAGGGCCGAGCTCCGTTATCGGACTTTCCAAAGTGAATTACAACGTCATCGCGGGCGACGACAGCGAACACGGGCGGATCGAGGAAATAACTCAATATCTTGAAGCCCAGGAAGTCGCGATAGTGTTCCGCCGAAGCAACGACATCAGGAACGACGAAATGAGGGCAAATCGCCTTGCACTTTGCGGCTGCCTTGGTTTGCAGTTCTGTCATGCACGCATCTCGCTTCGAGTCCTGTTCACTCACCGTGATACCAGCGGCGGCAGCCTCGCAGAAACCGGTCGCCCACATCCGGACCGCTGGGAGCCGCTTTACCCGGCAGCTCGTGCCGGTTCCTCCATCGCTCGCGCACCACCAGTATGGATAGGACGATCAAGAGAGTGAGGCGCGCGGAGATCAGCGCGGCATCGGCGGCTCGAGAATAAGGCGTAGCGGCGAGACTGAGAAGAAGCAGCGACCCAAGAAAGAGAGTCCAGGCCAACACATTTTTCCTCATGGCTGCGCTCCTGGAAGCGAAACGCTACTTTCGCTTCTTGGTTGCTTTGCGTCGCTTCGATTTCTTCGCCGTCTTCTTTGGTTTCTCCGTGGCTGCCAATTCACGGCGTTTCTTCGCGGCCCAGCCGGGTTTGTTGACCTGGCGGCCGCGTGCAATCCCCAATCCGTCAGAAGGCACGTTTTCCGTAATTGTCGAACCGGCGGCGATGTAAGCGCCATCACCAATCCGTACGGGCGCCACCAGTGCGGAGTCGCTGCCGATGAAAACTTTGTTCCCGATGGCTGTCGGGTATTTGTGGAAGCCATCGTAATTGCAGGTAATCGTGCCCGCGCCGATGTTGCTCTTCGTTCCGATCTTCGCGTCACCCAAGTACGAGAGGTGCATGGCTTTGGTGCCTTCGCCGATGGTACTTTTCTTGAGTTCGACAAAATTGCCTATGCGCGCGCCGGCTTTCAAGTGATTGTCCGGCCGCAATCTCGCGAAGGGGCCAATGATGACACGGTCATCGAGGCGGCTCTGCGCGACGACGCAATGCGGCTCGACGGTCACGTCATCGCCGAGGATTGCATCGGTCAGGACGCTTCCCGTTCGAATGGTGCAGCGCGCGCCGATTTTCGTCTTGCCCAGCAACTGCACGCCGGGTTCGATGATGGTGTCTTCGCCCGCGGTCACGTCCGGATCGATCAGCACGGTCTCCGGTAACTGGATCGTGACGCCATCGTCCATAAGCGCGTTGCGTTTCCGCTCCCGGAATACGCGGTCGACCTCCGCCAAGTCCGCACGCGTATTGCATCCCAGCACCTCGCGCGAATCCGCGGCCACTTGCGCCAGCACGGTCTCGCCCTTGGCGTTCAAAACGGCGATGGCGTCGGTCAGGTACAACTCGCGATGCTTGTTGTTGGGCTTCACCTGTGCCAGCGCGGGCCAGAGTTTCTCCAAGGTAAAGCAATAAATCGCCGAATTAATTTCGTTGATCTCGTGCTGCTCATCGGTGAGCTGCGATTCTTCCACAATCGCGGAGACAGCCGTTTCGGATTTGCGCACAACCCGGCCGTAACCGGAGGGATCGGCGAGCACCGCCGAGAGAACTGTGGCCGCGGCATTTCCATGGTGATGCGCGGCAATCAGCGCCTTCAAGGTATCGGTGCGCACGAGGGGAGCGTCCCCCGGGAGCACAACGGCAAACTTCGCTCGGCCTAACGCGCGCCTGGCGATTTGCAGCGCGTGGCCGGTGCCGTTTTGTGGCTGCTGCGGCACAGTAAGCGCCGCGAGCGGCTCGACCACCGCCGCGACCCGTTCCGCCTGGTGGCCCACGACCACCACCGTCTCGCGCGCCTTCAGCGGCTCGCAGGAGCGCACAATTTGTTCGACGAGCGTGCGCCCACCGGCGCGATGCAGCACCTTCGCCAGGCTCGACTTTAGCCGCGTGCCTTTGCCTGCGGCCAGAATCACTATAGCTAGATCGTTGTTGGACATGGTTTTGAGCCCATTCTGCGGGAGCAGCGGCTATTTCGCAACCGAAGGGTTGTGTACGACGCAGCGAATCGTTAATCAGTGGCCGGAGCAGGCGAAAGGGCGGTCAAGTAGGTATCACTTGCGGGGCGGACAGCTTCGCCGGTGGTGATGGTCCAGAGCGAGGGATCGTCCAAGAGGCGGCTGACGAGCTGGGTGTGCAGGGCGTGGCCGGCTTTGTGGGCCTCGACACGCGCCAGAAGCGGCAAGCCCACCAGCGCCAGGTCGCCAATCAGATCCAGTGCCTTGTGCCGTCCAAACTCGTCGGGGAATCGCAACGGCCCGTTCATCACGCCGTCGTCGGTGAGAACGATGGCGTTCTCGAGCGAGCCCCCGCGAATGAGGCCCATGGCTTTGAGCGGCTCGATGTCGCGTTGGAAACAGAAAGTTCTCGCGCGCGCCAGAAGGTAACGGAATGTATCCGGCCCAACCAACATCTCCACTTCCTGCTGGCCTACCAGGGGGTGTGGAAAATCCACGTAGCAGCGCACGCGAAACTCATCGGCAGGATAGATGCCGATCCGGCGGTCCCCTTCGATGACCTCCAGGGGCTTCAGTATTTTCAGATAGCGCCGCTTCCGGCGCAGTTTGCGAACGCCGGAATGCTCCAGCATCTGCATGAAGGGCTCTGCCGAGCCGTCGAGAATGGGCACTTCGATGGAGTCAATGTCGATGTAAATGTTGTCGATGCCGCAAGAATAGATGGCGGCAAGCAAATGCTCGGTGGTGGAGAGCAAAACGCCTTGTTTCATGAGGCTCGTGGCATAACTGACGCGAGCCACGTTTTGCCCCTGCGCTTCGATGGGAAAATTATCCAAGTCAACGCGGCGAAACACGATGCCTGTTTCGGCCGGTGCGGGCATCAGGCGGACGTGACCGTACACGCCGGTATGGAGGCCCACACCCTCGGCGAGTGACTCTTTGACGATGGTAGTTTGAAACATTCCCCGCCTCCATTCTAGCATGTTGTTCACCAACGCATGCCAAATTTGTGCTTTGTTATCAATGACTTATAAGCAATAATGAGACTCGAGAATGGGCTGATGTGGTATTTTCGCAACATTTCGCGTCTTCAACGTGTCTCATTTCCGAAAGTGTTTAACCTTATCCCCGTCCAGGCTACCTTTCAGATTCGCGCCGCGTCCCAATCCTTTACGGTGGTATAATCAGAATTTGTATTTTCTTGTGGAAGGGTGGGGTATGAATCGAGCGTCTCGCATCGGGATTCTTTGCGTATCGGTAGCCATCTTTTGTTACGCCGGCATAGGACACGTCCTAGGCCGCACGCCGGACGACAAAGCCTACAAGTCGCTCACCGTGTACGGTGAGGTTCTGCAGAAAGTCCAGCAGGATTACGTCGACGATCCCAACATGCGGACGGTGACCGCCGGTTCCTTGCACGGGATGTTGGAATCCCTCGACGCCCAGTCTAGCTACCTCACGCCCCGCGAATACGACGAATACAAAAAGAAGCTCGCGAATGCCAGCACTGGTGAGACCGGGCTGACGCTCAGCAAGCGCTACGGTTACATTATCGTTCTCTCCGTGCTGCCGGATGCTCCGGGCACGAAGGCGGGAATTCGCAGCGGCGACATTTTCGAGTCCATCAGCGGATTTACCACCCGCGACATGTCCGTGGGCCAGGCCATGAATCTTCTCAATGGCCAGCCGGGCACGGCTATCAAGGTTGGGGTGATCCGGCGCGGTAAGGCTACGCCCGAAGAAGTCGATCTCGTTCGCGAGAAGCTGGCTACGCCGAAGATCATCGCCCAGAAAGTGGACGCCGACATTCTGGTGCTGCGCATCCCTTCGCTCGATGCTGGCCGCGCGGATGAAATTCGCAATCGTCTCCTCGACGCGGAAAAACAGGGCATTCGCAAGGTCATCCTGGATGTGCGGGAATGCGGCCGCGGACAGGTCTCCGAGGCAATTTCGACCGCTCGCCTTTTCGTTCCTTCTGGCATTCTGACAACGCTGCGCGGCCAAACGGTTTCGGCACAGGTTTTTTCAGCCGAGCCAAAACAGGTCATTTGGAAGAATCCCGTCTCCGTTTTGATCGATGCCACGACGTCGGGGGCCGCGGAAGTTCTGGCCTCTGCCATCGCTGCCAACCATCGCGGAAATGTCGTTGGCGAGCGCACTTTTGGTCTCGCCTCCGAGCAGAAGCTCATTTCACTGGATGATGGAGCCGCACTGATCCTCACGGTCGCGAACTACTACAACCCCGGCGGCAAATCGATCATGGAAGAAGGCGTCGTCCCAACCGAAGTGGTACGCGCCGTCCCGGAAGATGATTCGGATACGACGGATGAAGATGCAGCGCCAGCACCCGAAACGCAGAAGGAACCCGGGCTCGGACCGCGCCCGCTTTCTCCCGAAGACCCGATCTTTCACCGAGCTCTTGACCTGTTGAAGGCACCCGTGAAAAAGGCCGCTTAGTTTTCCGTGGCCCAGCAGCCTGACTCGGTTCAAGCAAGCCCCCATTGCTTTCGAATCAATTTAAACTGTTCAGCAAGGTTCGCGCGTCTGGGAATTTGCTTGCTTCTCGCGGTTTTTTCCAGCGGCTGCAAAAAAAACGAAGCGAACCGCCTCACGCCCGCGCAAGTTCACCATATCACGCGCGAGCTGGCGGCTGCGGCTTCTGCCGCGGTGCCCGCCGGGACCCCCATTAAACTCCGGCAAGGCGCTTCCAGCCAGCAACCCGGAAACACGGATTACCTGCGTATCGTGTTGAAGAATGATTCCCCGGCAGATACGCACCGCGCTGCAGTCGCCAAGCTTCTAGAAAGCCTCGCTACCGTCGCGACCCAAAATCATCTGACGCAAGACCCACTCACCCAAACCGGGGATCTGCTTCACTTCAAGCTTCGACATTCAGGCGTGCCGGCACTCGAAATAGAAATCGTGACGCGCGCAACACCCGAGTCCATCGTAGGAGCGAAGAACTCCACCGGAAGAGTTGCGGATGCGCGGCTCGCGATCATCATCGACGATCTCGGCAGCGACCGCGCTGCAGCCGACGCCGTCTTCGCTCTGGGCTATCCCCTCACCGTTTCCGTCTTGCCTAATCACCAGCATTCGGTGGACATCGCCAAGGAAGCGCATCGCCGTGGATTCCAGGTAATGCTGCATTTGCCGATGCAATCGGTCGCGAACGAAACACCCGAAGCGCAGGAACTGCGCCCGGGCATGTCGGCGCCCGAAGTTGCGGCGCTCGTCGATCAATTCCTGCAAAATGCTCCGGACGCCGCCGGCGTCAACAATCATCAGGGATCACAGGCGACTGCCGACGCAGCACTGATGGACGCGCTGATGCCCGTGCTTCGCGACCATAACCTCTTCTACGTCGACAGCCGCACAACCGCCGCTACGGTGGCTTATGATACGGCGCAGGACTTTGGAGTGCGCTCGGCCTTCCGCAACGTCCCTTTCCTGGACGACGTGGCCGAAGTGGCCGCGGTCCGCAAACAGCTCGAATTGGCGTTGCGCGGCGCTCGCGAAAAGGGCGAAGCCGTGGCGATCGGCCATCCTCACCCCGCGACGCTCCAGGCTCTGCGCGAAGTTCTGCCGCAAGCGCAGGCGCAAGGGGTCCGCCTGGTGCCGGCCTCCGAACTCGTCCACTAACTAATTGGCTTGTTTTCCTTACGGCTGCGCAGGCTCAGGTTTCTTTGCTGGAAAAAGCGCATGAATGACGAAGGCAAGAATCCCCATGGTGAGAAAGCTGAAGATGCTGCCTTCGGGGCCCACCGTGCCGCCCGTGAGCCATTTGGCGCCGTGCAAAGATGCATTCGACAGGTGTCCTTCGAAGACGAGGCCGCTGTTCGGCACGGAGTAAAAGAACGTCTCGCCGAAATCAAAACTCGCGTGCCATCCCACAACCAGCCAGAGACTGCCGGTACGCCGCAGGGCAAACGCGAAAATCAGTCCGATGGTCACAACGCCCGCTGCCCCTACCCAGCCTTCACCGGGATTCCCCAAATGGACGGCCCCAAACGAGCACGAAAGCACGATCGCTGCAGGCCAGAAGCCGATGCTCTCCGCAAGCGTGTATTGCGTGTATCCCCGAAACGTGAACTCTTCAAATAAGCCCACAAAAACAAAGAAGACAGCCCACAAAATTCCCCAACGCAAAAGCTCTTTGCCATGCAGCGCAACGTCTCCAAAGGAATACCCGCCAAAGGCGGCGATCAAGCCAACCAATACTGAAATCTCGACCAATCCGATGAGGCAGCCCTGCCAAAACAATTTCCCGAAAGCGCCACTCAGCGGCAACCCATAAGCGCCGGGAGAGCGGCCCTCGATCTGGGCCATGATCAGCGCGGCGCCAAAAACGACGGTGAAACAGAACACTTCGTACGCGAACGAAGAGCCGAGAGAAAAAACACCGCGTGTGGGGCGAATGAATTGTTGAAGGACGATTCCACCGCCGAATCCGAGCCCGGCCACCAAGGCCGCGTAAATCAGCAGCCGCCAGCCGCCGCGTATTCCATTGTCGTTTAGAAAAATCTTACTGAGGATTCCTTGCGGAGGCGGACCCTGCAAGGGGGGAGTCGGGGAAGGGTCGGCTATTGGTTCGGCGTCCAACAATCACCTCGAGGAAAGACCCCTGCCCCGCATTGCCTTCTGGCGTGCCGGGTGCTTCGCCGTAAGCAGGTTTGGTTATTAACTGAGACAGATTTTATCGCGGGAAAGAGTCTTCGTCCGGAATAACTTTTCCTGCGATCGAGATTGATTGTACCTGAGAAAGTTTGATTCCCGGAATAGAACTATCTTGCTGGCAAATCTAAAAATTAGGAGGGAACGCTTCTAAATTTATTGTGCGATGCGGATCTCTGCTGCGCCAAGAATACGCCGGCTCTTTTTTTCCTGCACGAAGAGCACGGCTCTCAGGTTCTCTCGCTTCCATTCTCTCGGCAGAGGAATACTCGCGTCTCCAGCAAAGGAAGTTTCGCCGCCAGCCTTTGCTTCGCCGATCTTGCGCATGGAGCGCACCACGGCGGCATGATGGAGGTCTTCACCAGCGTTCTCGCCACGTGTCACCGCGGACTGCAACCCCGTTTCCGTAATGGCCAGCCAAACCTCCGCTGCATCACGTTTTGCCGTTCCGTCCAGTTTTCCAACCTTCACGGAAAAATTCCCTGTGCCTGCGTTGTTCGCGTTACCCTGTTCCAGCGTCACCGGTATTTTTGTCTGGCCTGCTGCTTCAAGAATTGCCTGCCGCGCCTTCTGCCCGTGGCTGCCAACGAATTCCACCGTCCCGTCCACCACCATTTGTGGTGTATACGGGTTACCGTTCCCGAGTACCCCGGAATAAACATTTTGCCGGAACGTCCAGTCTCGCGAAGAGAAAGGATCCGCCCAGCCCAAATCGTTCCAGTAATCGACGTGCTCCTCGAGGGCGATCAACTGCACATTCCCGTCAAGCGGTTCTTCGGCCAGTCGCGCCAGCAAAGCATCCGCCGGAGGACAGCTAGAGCAGCCCTCGGATGTAAACAGTTCGACCACTACCGGTGTGCGGGCAGTCCCCGGCGTCCTCGAGGACTCCTGAGCGGGTGGTCGAATCAACGCCAGTGCCGCGAACACCGAAAGAGAAGTGAGCGCCAAGCCTGCCAATTGGTATTTCATGGAAGCCCTCTCCCGCCAGCCAGCATATCTGATTTCACTGTCTGCCAAAGGTTACCGCGAAATAGGGGTAGAGAACGCTTTTCTCTCGATAACCATTATGATAGTTTTTACTGGTTATTCGAACTGGAACCGACTCCGTTCTCGGCTCCTTGAGGGAGGCCCTTCCGATGGCTTTTTCCACCTCAGCCCCGCGACTCTTGGGCGGGCGACTGTCCCTCGATTTCGTCAACGCAGCTCCCTCAAGCGCAGCATTGTCCTGGGCACACCTTATTCACTTCCTGGAGTCGGCGAGTATTGTCTCCGCTGAGCGGGGCGCCCAGCTTCTGGGTCTGCCGCAATCCGACCCGCAGGCTGCGGAAGCCTTGCTCTTGAAAGCCCGGCGGCTCGGCTCCGCCCTGCACAAGGTGTTCGCGGCCATGCTCCGAAAGCAAAGAATAGCCGGGGAATGGGTCGAGCCGGTAAACGAAATACTGCGCATTACCGAGGGGCATGATGAACTCGTTGCTCAGGATGGTGTCTGGAAGATCGAATTCATTGCGCGGGAGGGAGGCCTTGATTGGTTGCTCGCCGCGGTGGCCCGATCCGGGGCAGAAATTATCGCCGAGGGAGCTCGCGCGCGCCTTCGGCTTTGTGCCAATCCGCACTGTGGCCTGCTCTTCTACGACAATTCGCGCACGCGCCGCCGTCGCTGGTGTTCGATGGCCGTTTGCGGCAATCGCAGCAAAGTAGCCGTTTTTGCCCGCAAGCACGCATCGGGGCGCAACACATCCTAGCGAGCGGATCCGCTTCATCCGCGGCTACTTCACGTACTTCGGCGATTTCCCTTTTGACCACGGATCGTAGTTATGCGCGAACACCAAGCGGTCCGCCAGCGGTGGATGCGAATAGAGCCAGAAAGTGATAAACGGTGGTGGATTGGGATCCGACAGATCCAGCTCGCCGAGAACCTGAAACGCGTGCGCGGCGACTTCCTCCGAATTCGGGACCAACCCATGGATGACTTCCAATCCGTAAACGTCTGCAGCATGTTCCTGCATCCGGCTACAGCCGCTGATGACCGGCGAAGAAACGAACAACAGCACTTGCAGGAGCAAGAGCAACACCGCAAGCGAAGCCCAGTCTTCCTGCCCGTAGAGCTTCCAGTCACCGGCCCAGCGATCGAGCGCCCAGTGCAAGCCTCGAAAGAGGAGATAGAACGCCACCAATAGCCCTGCCGCTCCCACTAAGAAGCCCTGACGCACGTGTCCGAGAACGTAGTGCCCGAGCTCATGTCCGACGATGAATAGGCATTCATCGTTGGAAGTCTTTTGAATCGTGGTATCCCAGATCACGACACGCTTCGACGCTCCCAGGCCCGTCACGTAGGCGTTGATAGCCTTCGTTTTCCGGCTCGCCTCCATCAGGAACATGCGGTCCGGCGGAATGGGAACACCCGCATGTTTCGTGAGTTTTTCAATCGACGCAACGAGATCTGGATGTTCCTTGCTCAGTGGGTCAAATTTGTTGAACAGCGGATCGATCACCAGGGGCGTGATCACGATCAGTCCCAGGAGAATCAGGACCGCCGGAAACCAGAAATACAACCACCAGCGCCGCGGGCTCCGCCGCATCACGGCAAACAGGATCAGGCCCAGAACGATTCCAAACGCCGTGCTGAGAAACTCTCCCTTGGTCCAATCCCAGAACCATGAGCCCCAACCTTGAATGGATTGTTCATAATGCAAGGAAAGCGCATGCCAATACAAGTGCAGCGGCAGGTCCAGAACGCCGATGGTCAGGAAAAGCAGCGGCACGAAAAGCAGTCCTTGAATCCACTTCTTGTCGCTGACATTTTCAGCGATGTCTCGAAACTTAGCCGCCCAGCCCAGCCGAAGGATTAGAAAAAGGAAAAGTCCGCCAAGAAAATAAGAGGCGAAGTAAAGCGTGTAGCCCGCCCGCGAGTACGCTACCGCTTTCGCCTGGCGCTCATGCGAAAGCGTGTATTGTTCGGTTCTTGTCCGTTCAGAAGTCTCCGATTCCGAAGGCGAAGTCTGTGAGGAGCCGGCTTGCTGCGCCGAACCTTGCGCGGCCGGTGTTTGCGGATGCGCGGAAGGCGTGGCGTCCACGGAGCCGCACGACGCCAACGCGAAACATAGACTCGCACAAAGTATCAGCGCGAACCGGTGAAGGGAGACCCACGGTCCCATCAGTACGCCTCGCCTATATCCCAACGCCACTTTCCGTGCGGTCCCGGCCAAGGCCAGCACGGGCCGCGAGTATGCCGCACCGCCATTCCATCTGCAAGACTTCATCCTGTTGATTTAGACGGGGTGAACGAGGTAGCGTTTCCGCTTTGTGGGCCGCGCGGCTACGGAGTGGTCTTTGGATGTGCCGTTTTCAGGCAGTAATTGCGCACCGCGCCCGACGTCGCCAATCCGAAATGCACCATCGAGGTCCAGCGTTCCAGTTTGTGATGGCCGTAATGATGGAATAAATACGACGCCGCGATCGAAACACCAGTTCCCGCCGCCTCGATCGCCGCAAACGCCGCATGATTGTCCACGATCTCATTCGTAAGCAGGACTTCCCGGTCTCCACGCCGCCTCAAGTTCAACGTTGAAAAATAATCGAACGTCCGCGCCGCTCCGACACCCGCAAACAACCAATCATTCTTCTTGTCCCAGAAGTGGTGCTCCTGAGTTCGTTCCTTATTCAGATTCTTGCGAGCGGGAAAGACAATGCTGGGCGATGGTGTTTGTGCTGCAGTCGCCGGCGCCTGAGCGTAGACTTTGCCTGCCCCCATGGGCATTGCCAAAGCTACCAGCAGGATCATTCTAAGTTTTAGCAATTCTTCCGCTCCCGGGGTTTCCCCTTTGTTTTATTTCTCAATTCAGTATAATCGCACCGGCTCTATTCTGGGCCACACTCTCCACGCAGGAGTCCTTCCATGACCCGCTTCCGCCTGGTGCTCTCATCAATTCTCGTGTTCGCTCTTTTCGCCGTGGTCGCCGCTTATGCGGGCCGTAGAACCACTGTGGAAATGATAGATGGAATTCCAGCGCGTTCGTTCGAATTCACGTATCAGGTGCATGTTCCCGCTAACTCGGATTCCGCGGGTCCCACCCATCTTTGGATTCCCTTGCCGCAGGCCGATGCCTACCAGGAGATTCGCGGCTTGCATATTGACAGCCCCGTGAGTCACCTCCAGGGCCGAGATCTCGAATACGGCAATGCGTTTGCGGCTTTCGCGCCGACGGCGCAGCAATCCTCTGCTGGCTTTGACGTGGTGCTGCGATTCACGGCCGTCCGCCGCGAGCATAAGGTCGCCCTCGACGCGGCTTCCCTCCGGAATGTCTCCGCTGTGCCGTCCCAGGATCCGAGTTTGCAACGCTACCTCGAACCCGACAAACTCGTTCCGCTCAACGGCACCATCGCCGCGCTTGCCGAGGAGCACACCGCCGGCGATACCACCGCAATCCAAAAGGCCCGTCACATCTACGATTACGTGCTCGCCACCATGCGCTATGACAAATCCGGCGAAGGCTGGGGCCGCGGTGACGCCGTCTGGGCGTGTACTTCAAAGCGTGGCAACTGCACCGATTTCCATTCCCTATTCATCGGCATGATGCGTTCCTCTGGCATTCCCGCTCGTTTCGAAATCGGTTTCCCGCTGCCCGAAGGCAAGTCCGAAGGTGACATCGCGGGGTACCATTGCTGGGCCGAATTCCATCTCCCCGGCGTCGGCTGGGTTCCGGTGGACGCTTCCGAAGCCTGGAAGAATCCCGCCAAGCGTGACTTCTTCTTCGGCGCGCACGACACCAATCGCGTTTTCTTCACCTACGGGCGTGACATCCGTCTCTCGCCCGACCAGAAGGGCGATCCCCTGAACTATTTTATCTATCCCTACGCGGAGACGAATGGCCAGCCGGTGAAAAACCTGCAGACGCACTTTTCGTTCCGCGACGTTTCGGCGGCGCAGCTCGCCACGGCAGGCCGCTGACTCATTTCGAGTTTCACCCAGGCGCGCAACACGATTGAGTGTATAGAAACGCGTTCGTTCTAACTTGCTCCGTTGGCTCATTCGCACCCGCCCGCTACTCGGGATTGTCATTCCACTTTCGCAGGCGTATCTTGAAACTTGACCCAGCTCAGCTTTTAAGAGGAGTCGTAACTATGTTGCACCGCATCCCATTGCGCCTTGCCCTGTCGGTCGTCCTGGCAGCAACGCTGCTTCCCGCCGCTGCCCTTGCCCAATCGCAGGATACGCAGTCCGTTGCGGAAGCCTCCCGCCGCACCCGCGCGCAGAAGAAGAACACCGAAAAGCCGGCCAAAGTCATCACTGACGAAACTCTGGTTGTAAAAAAGGGAGATGTGCAGAGCGCTACCGCTGAACAGCTCAGAATACCGGGTTCGCCGGAAACGCCGACGCAGCCCGCCGCCGACGCAGCAAACTCGCAAGGCTCCAAGAATCCTTCGGAAGACGAGAAGGTGCGCGCGGCTTTGAAGGAGCGCGTCGCTTTAAAGGAGAAGATCAAGGATGCGCAAAGTGATCTCGATCTTCTGCAGCGTGAATATCAGTTGGATCAGGACTCATTCTATTCCAGTCCTGAGTATGCGAAGAACACCTCAGGAAAAGAGAAGCTGGATGCCATGAAGCAGCAGATCAGCAATAAGCAGCAAGAACTCGACCAACTGAAGGCCCGCCTGGCCGCTCTGCCTGCGCCGCAGGAAAGCCCAGCGACGACGCCCAAGCCTTAGGCTTCGCGGCGGCTCGAAAATCCCTGCCATTGCTTGTTTTCCTGCCCGTCAGCTCGCCTCAAGCTGGCGCTCTGCAAGATCTTACTCGGCTCCCTTCTTGAATTCTCTCTCATGCTTGCGAACGGCCAAAAAGGTCAATCAATGCCATGAATTCGCAGGCTGACCAGTTGATCGACGCTCAGGTTTTTCATTCCACGCGATTGCAGCCCGGTGATGAAGTCGGGCGTCACTCCATGAATGCGCATGGCGATCAGTTGATCCGCCTCCGGATGAGCGTAACCCAGCTTCTGAAGCTGGCCGATAAAATCCGGTGACACTCCATGAATCCGGAAGGCAATCAGCTTGTCAAGATCCAGGTGCTCGTAACCCTGCTTCTTCAATTGCTCCACCCACTCCGGCGTGGCCCCATGAATTCTCATGGCGATCAGCTTGTCCGGATCAGGATCGTAGCCGGCCTGTTTGAGGCTGCGAACCATTTCCGGCGTCACGCCGTGAATGCGGAAGGCGATGAGTTTGTCACTGTCCAGGACATTCAGCCCCGCCGAGTGAATCCCCGAAATGAACTCCGGAGACACGCCATGAATGCGGAAAGCAATGAGCTTGTCGCTGTCGGAAACGTTCACACCCGCTGAACGAATGCCTTCGATGAACTCGGGCGTCACACCATGAATCTTGAAAGCGATGAGCTTGTCCGTATCCAATCCCTGCAGGTTCTCAGCTTTGATGTCCCTGGCGAATTTCAGACTGACATCGTGGATGGCCATTGCCCATTGTTTGTCGCCGTCGATCCTTTCGAAACCGAGCGACTTCATCTCCTGCGAATACTTCGGCTCAGCTGCGAAATGAAACAGCCCCGCACCCTCGCCGTCCTGCAGAAATCCCTCGCATTCGAATTTTCCTGCGTCCCGCGCGATCGTAAAATGAACTTCTTGTCGCCCGGACTTGGAAAAATCCAGTCCCGAAAAATCGCTCGCCGGCCAGTCGGAACTGTAGTGAAAATGATGCCCGGCGCGGGAATTCATTAAGGAAAACTCCACCCTCCCCGGAGCATCGGAGCGCCGGATGGTCCAGTCGCCGCTCTGCCCCTCGCCGCCGAGAGCCTTTGCCACGCCAAGAATGACTCCAGTAATTACTAAGATAAGACCGATAATCCGTTTCAGATTCATGGAACTCACTCCTCTCCGTATTTCCCGCGAAACTTACAAAATGTCCGCGTTCTTCAAGGCCATCAGCTTGTCTAGCGTCAGATTCTGAAATCCGTGCTTGCGCGCCTTCTCGATGAACTCCGGCGTTATCCCCTGCACTTTCGCGCCGATCAGCTCGTCGCAATCCAGGTCCTTGAAGCCTGCCGCTTGCATCGATTTCACGTACTCCGGCGTGATTCCCTGCACCTTCATTCCAATCAGCTCGTCGGTATTTGGTTTGAGTCCCGTGGCGCGCATCTCCTTTACGTAACTCGGCGTCACACCCTGCACCTTCATCCCGATCACATCATCGGCACTCGGTTGCAGCCCCAACTCCTGGAATTCGCGGATATATTCCGGCGTAACTCCCTGCACTTTCATCCCGATCAGCTCTTCGATGTTGAGGTTGGAATCAAACTTTCGCATCTCGCGAATGTATTCCGGCGTGATCCCCTGCACGCGCATGCCGACGAGTTCGTCCGGCGTGGGTTGCAACCCCTGTTGGCGCACCTCTTTCACGTACGCCGGCGTGACACCCTGGATCTTCATCCAGATCAGTTCGTCCACCGTCAGGTCCTTGAAGCCCGCGGCCTCCATCGCATCCAGATACGATTCCTTCTTGTTTTGCTCCTCGCCGGCCGTCTTCTGATCTTTCTCTTTGTTAGTCTGCGCCTTCGCCTCGGCCGATCCCGAGGGTTTTGCGGCCTGCGCCGCGCGTTCCTTCGCCGAAGCAGGTTCCGGCCTGACCACAATCACGCTGCTGCTTCCTTGCTCCTGTTTCGGAGACGCGCCGGCCTCCAGCGCAGCATGGGCAACCCCCAGAAATGCGTTGCCCGCCAGCAGCGCTCCCACCAGGCACACGAAACTGCCCGCCAGTCCCGCCACGCGAATTCTGCCGACCGCTCCATCCCATCCGAGCACCCGAACCACGCGCTCTGCAAGCGGGCTGCGATTCGCCGCCATCATCAATGCTGGAGCCGTCCGCCACTCTTCCATCAGCGTGAGCGCCCTCGCGTAGTTCACGGCGTCGCCGCAAATCGTGATCGCTTCGTCGTCGCAGCAGTTCTCGCGTTCGCCGCGAATCCGCTGGCTCACCCACCAGACCGCCGGGTGGTAGAACAGCAGCGTTTCCGTGGCAATCTGGAAAAGATTCACGAAGCAATCGAGGCGGCGGATGTGCGCCAGTTCATGCGCGATGACCGCTTCGATTTGCTCTTCGGTCAAGCCGGTCAGCGCCCTCACCGGCAGCAGCACCACGGGACGGAACCATCCGAGCACTGCCGGAGCGTCCAGCCGGAGGCACTCGCAATACTGGACGACGCGGTCGAGACCCATTCTCCGTTGCAGCGCCACACATCTTTCGAATAGCTCTCCTCCCACCGGCTTGATCTCTTTGCGCCGCATTCTTTCGATCAGAAATAGTCCGCCCGCAGTTCTCAGGCTCAATAAGAGGACGCCCAGGAACCACGCTTCCACCAGCCACAGCATCGCCATGGGCAGTTCCGTTCGGGATGCGGCGACAGGGGCGCGGGAGCCTGACAGCGCGGTCGCGTTTTGGGTGGACGTTCCCGCCCACGTCGAAGCTCCTTCCGCCCCAGTCTGCACGGCCGGATTCGCTTGCCAACTTAACCAGGTGAAGGTGATGACCGGTGACACCATCATCAAAACGAGCGCGCCCACCGCCAGCGCGTAACGCGCCGGCGCGCTTCGGCAAACCGCTGCCCCCACTGCAAACAGGGCCGCCAGTCCCGCCCCTTGCCAGAGGAAGTGCAACAAGGTCCATCCGAGCGTCCGCAGAAGTTCCGGCGAAATCCAATTCGCGAAGTGGCTCATCAGCTTCTCCCCTCGTACTCATCCAGAAGACGGCGCAGCTCATCCAGCTCTTTCTTGGACGTTCGCCGGCCCTCCAGCGCATGGATCATCAACTCGCTTGCCGAGCCCTCGAACACCCGCTGCAGGACATCGCCGACGAGTTGCCGCTTTGTTTCCGTCGCTGGCTGGCATGCTTCGTAAACGTGGGCCCGTTGCTCTTCGTTTCTGCGTACGGTGCCCTTCGCGGTCATAATCTGCAAGAGTTTTAGAACAGTGGTGTAGCCCAGTTCCTTCTTTTCACGCAGTTCTTCATGGACTTCCCGAACCGTGGAAGGTCCGCGCGCCCAGAGGACGCGAAGAATCTCCAGTTCGGAAGCCGTGGGTTTTTGCAGGGGTTCCTGGTTCATGCGCAGAGACTATTACGAAGAGCTTCGTATTGTCAACGAAAATCTTCGTAGTCCCTTAGGGACTGGCCGCCCGCTCCTGGGTGTAAGGAAAGTCTGGCCCTCTTAGAAGGAGTCCTAAATCACGATTTGCTACTTCGGTTCCAGCACCAGCGGCAGCCCGTTCTTCGGATTCCCGATAATCACCACTTTGGCGTTCGAGCTCGCCGCCAACTTCTCCGTAGCCTCGATGCCCTTCCATTCGAGCAGTTGCGCGCTGATGCCCGTCGCCACGATTCTCTGGAAGTCCGCAATGCCCTGCGCTTCAATCCGCTTGCGCTCGGCCTCCTGCTTTTCCTTCTGCAAGATGAAGCTCATCCGCAGCGCGTCCTGCTCCGCCTGCTGCTTCGCTTCAATCGAGCCTTTCAGCATCGCCGGCAATTGCACGTCGCGCAGCAGCACGTTTTCCACGATCACGCCGCGCGGCGCGAGTTGCGCTGTCAGTTCGTCCTGAATCTGTTGCTGCACCAGCTCGCGCGCATTGGTGTATAACGCATTCGCCGAATGCGCCGAGGTGGACGCACGAATCGCCGCCCGCAGTGTCGGCTCCACAATCTTCTCCGCGTAATTGTCGCCCACCGTCTGGTAAACGAACGCTGCCTTGTTCTTGTCCAGCCGGAAGAGCAGTGACGTGTCCAGCGCCAGGATCAGCCCTTCATTCGACGGCACATTTGCGCTCTCTTTGACGGATTGTGTCTGAATGGAGAGTTTTTGCACGGACTTCAACGGATTCACCAGGTGTATCCCTTCCGGCAGCGTTTCACCCGTCACCCGCCCGAACAGCGTCAGCACGCCCACATTTCCCGTCGGAATGGACGTCGTGCTCGCCATCAACAGGATGATCACCAGCACCAGAATGGCGAACTGCAATATTCTCTTTCCGGCGCCACCCAAGTTCATCCTCGGCATTCCTTCACCGCCCAGATCAAACCTTGTCGTAGTTGGCATTTGCCCCTCCGTCTTGCAGCTCATTCGCGCAAACTTCGAGCCGCACCACCCTCAATCCTTAATACGCAAGCAGTATCCTTACGATTTCCGGGCCGGTCCGCATCGCCCGGCCGTTTCGACTTGGGCCTATCTTCCACAGCTCACAATTCACTGGCCTGCCCCGACCTTGTCGGGTCACTACTCCCCCGCAACCTTACCACAATATCTTGTAGTCTTTTCTCTTGACACCACAGGGCGTTCGCGTCAGAATCCGCGTCATCACGTCCGCTGTTCCCGCGCGCCCCGAATGAGTGTTGCAACCGCAGTCTTTGCCACGCGGTTTTCTTTCGGTTGCAGCGCGCCAAGGGATTGACCGGCCAGGGGAGCTCAGAACTTTTTCAACCGCGGCCGCGACGGTCGATGGTTGTGCGGTCGCGCAGGAATCGGCCTTGAGCTTTGCGGCCACTGAGGGAGACAAAATGCAATTCTTGCCCGGCTTCACGGTGCAGTGTATCAATCCGCAATGCGAGGCCCGCGGCCGCTGGCTCCGCGCCGATGCCACCGCTCCCTTAGGCGGCGACGGCCACTGCCTTTGTTGCGGCGATTTCCTCCGCAACGTTCCCCCGCCGCTCGGCCCGCGCTTCCGCATGCGCCCTCGCTCCCTCACCGCGCGGCCGCCGCTCCGCCCCAGACCCCGCTGACGAATGCGGTAGCGCCACGTCTGCCTCAGCAGCTCGGGAAGCTTTTCCGCTGCGTACGGCCTCTATTTCTAGTGCCACGCTCAGACCCATTTCTCTTGTGGGCAGCGCGGCACGTCCCGAGGTGTGCCATGCCCGACGCTCCCAATCGTCTTTTTATCGTCAAGCGCCTTCTGATCGCAGCCGCCACTCTAGCTGCTTTCACCGTGGCTGCCATCATCGGTTCGCGCCTCGCTGTGGAATCACTCTTCAAGGGCATCGCTTCATCGAGATCGAGTGCACTTTCCGCAATCTCCTGGGATGTCGGTAGCATGTGGTCCACCGGCGCAATGCAAATTTCGTAAACGCTTTGTTTTGATATTCTTGCAAATTGGTGGGGGGTATGGGGGGGTAAGACCTGAATTGGACGCAACAGTTACGACTCGACGAGGCCCTTCTCGATCATCTCCTCGTCGCTGAGCCACAGATCGGGGATGTTGGCCGAGCCGAGCCGAAGAATATCTTCCAGTGCGCCGCGCACTTCACTAAGCCGAAAATCCACTCCAATGCGCTCCAGCAATTCGATCAGCGCCTGCGCGCCTTCCGCCAGCGCCGGCTTGGGAAGCGTCCCGACGCGGTCCAGCCGGTGATAGGTCACGACGTAAATGGCGTTGGGGCCCGCACCATGCCTCACGATGTGGAGGAAGCCGCGGGTCTTGGGCTTTGCCGGGGCGAGCCGAGCTGCTACTCCTGAGCCGGAGGAGAGGGCGCTCATCGTGTTTGTGGTCTCATCTCTCCTTTGCGTCTTAGCTGCATCCGCTCGTGCTGCCGCAATTTTCGCATTTGTAGCATGCGCCGTTCGGCACCATCAGCATGCCGCACTCGCTGCACGCCGGCGCGCCCTCGTGGGCATTGCTCAGTTTTGGCGCGGACAACGCCATCTGCATGGCATCCAGCGCCGCTTTGTTCATCGGCGGAAGGGTTCCCGCCGGAGCGGAAGCAGCGGCATTCTCCCCCGGCGCCACGGCATTCAATTTCAAGTAGTCCGCGGAGATGAATCGCCCACCCAGCCATCGCGCGATGTAGTCCAGCACCGACGAGACAAACCGGATGTTCGCGTTCGCCGTGATGCCCGAGGGCTCAAAACGCGTGTTCAGCAGCTTGTCTACGAACACTTTCAGCGGCACGCCATACTGCAAGCCCAGCGAAATGGTCAGCGCCAGTCCATCCATCACGCCGGAAAGCGTCGAGCCTTCCTTGGACATCTTGATGAAGAT
>Ga0137409_10000857_pt1 | contig 33290 bp, 23 predicted proteins | sample CZODoug1_16funga_FD_122059 | JGI IMG/M metagenome (GOLD analysis project Ga0137409, IMG submission 122059) | Vadose zone soil fungal communities from Angelo Coast Range Reserve, California, USA - CZODoug1_16fungal (Hybrid Assembly) | ecosystem: Environmental > Terrestrial > Soil > Vadose zone... | reverse complement strand
CTCGGCGTCGGCTCCGGCATGTCGCAGTACGGCTGGCGCATCGGCGCCGCGGCGGCCGGCGCCCTGGCACTGGTCATCGCCGCCCGTCTCGGCTGGAGCGCTGCCTATTTCGCCTGCGCGGTGTTCGCGCTCCCGGGGATGCTGGTCGGGCTGGTAATGGGCGAGCCCGAGCGGCACCGCGAGCCGGCCAAGCCGCGCGGCGTCGTCGAGGCTATCGTCGCCTATTTCAGCCCGTTGCTCGAGTTCCTCAAGCGCCAGGGGGCGCTGGTGGTGCTGCTGTTCGTGCTCATCCACAAGATCGGCGACACTCTCGCCAACCTTACGTTCAGGCTGCTGTTCAAGGACCTCGGCTTCAGCAACGACGAGGTGGCCTACTACGACGTCGGCGTCGGCTTCATCGCACTGCTGATCGGCATTTTCGCCGGCGGCATTCTGTACGCGCGCTTGGGCATGAAGCGCGCGGTCCTGGTCAGCCTGATCCTGATGGCGGTGTCGAATTTCAGCTTCGCCGCACTGGCGGCGGTCGGCCATACCAACACCGGCATGGCGGCGGCGATCGGCTTCGAGAATTTCGCGAGCGGCATGGGCGGCGTGACGGTGGTCGCCTACCTCTCCGCGCTGTGCAACCTGCGCTTCACGGCAACCCAATACGCCCTGCTCTCCGCGCTGGCAAGCATCGCCGGCCGCTTCCTCACCGGGACGAGCGCCGGCGCGCTGATCGAGGCGATCGGCTACGTGAACTTCTATCTGCTCACCACCGTCATCGCGTTCCCGGGCGTGATCCTGTTCTGGTTCATGATCCGCTCGGGGCTCGCCGACCTGTCGATCGGCTCGGCAGGCAAGGAGGGCAAAGTAGACGCGCGCGTTGACAAGGCGGCTGATGCTTAGGTTCATCGCCGGGTGGTGCGGCCTGGCGGTGGATACATTCGGCTACCAGGCGTTATTTGCCGGCTCGGCGTGCCGGCATGGCTGGCTGCCCGCTCCCATGTCGGCGGCTCGGCGCCCAGGGAAAGCTGGTAACCCTACGCGCGCGAACCCGCGTCGAAGCGAAAGACCGCGAGCGCGCCCAGCAGGTTGGGCAATACGCTTACCGGCTTGGCGCCGGCCATCACCAGGCGTTCGAGAATGCGCACGCCGTGGGTTCTGCAGTAAACCTGGAAATCCCTGATAGTGAAAAGGTGGATATTCGGGGTGTCGTACCACTCGTAAGGCAGTTCCTTCGACACCGGCATGCGTCCAGCCAGAATCTGCAGCCGGTGCCGCCAGTAGCCGAAGTTCGGAAACGTGACGATTCCTTCGCGTCCGACCCGCAGCATGTCCTTGAGGATGCGTTCGGTGTGGCGCACCGCCTGCAGCGTCTGCGACAGGATCACGTAATCGAAGGAATTCGACTCGAACCCCGACAGCCCCGACTCCAGGTCGTTCTGCAGCACGTTCACGCCGTTGCGCACGCAGGCCAGCACCCTGGCATCGTCGATCTCGATCCCGTAGCCGGTCACGCCGCGCGCCTGCTTTAAATGGCGCAGCAGCGATCCGTCGCCGCAACCGAGGTCGAGCACCTGCGCATTCGGCTTGATCCACTTTGCGATCGCGGCAAAGTCGGAACGGCCGGACCGCGTCCCAGGGGCTGCAGACGCGCTCATGTCCCGGGGCCCTGCAGGACGATGTTGCCGAAGTAGGTCTGGATCAGGTTATGGTAGCGCGGATCGTCCATCAGGAAGGCGTCGTGGCCGTGCGGCGCATCGATCTCCGCGTAGCTCACGCCCAGGCGGTTGTCCACCAGCGCCTTGATGATCTCGCGCGAACGCGCCGGCGAAAAACGCCAGTCCGAAGTGAACGACACCAGGAGGAAGCCCGCCTTCGCGGGTTTCAAGGTTGCAGACAGGTCGCCGCCGCAGGCTGCAGCCGGGTCGAAGTAGTCGAGCGCCTTGGTGATGCGCAGGTAAGTGTTGGCGTCGAAGCGTTCCGCAAACTTGTCGGCCTGGTGGCGCAGGTAAGACTCGATCTGGAATTCGACGTCGAAGTTGAACTTGAGCGTGTCTTCCCGCAATTCGCGGCCGAATTTCTCCGCCATCGTGTCGTCTGACAGGTAGGTGATGTGTCCGATCATGCGTGCGATGCGAAGCCCCCGCCTCGGCACCACTCCGTACGAGTAGTAATTGCCGCCGTGGAAATCCGGATCGGTGGTGATCGCCTGGCGCGCCACCTCGTTGAAGGCGATGTTCTGCGCCGAAAGTTTGGGTGCGGCGGCAATCACGATGGAATGGCGCACGCGCTCCGGCTGGCTGATGGCCCATTGCAGCGCCTGCATCGCGCCGAGGCTCCCGCCCATCACCGCGGCGAAGCGCTCGATGCCCAGCCGGGTGGCCAGCCGTGCCTGCGCCTGCACCCAGTCGTCCACCGTCACCACCGGAAAATCGGCACCCCATGGCCTGCCGGTCGCGGGATTGATGCTCGAAGGTCCGGTGGAGCCGTGACAGCCGCCCAGGTTATTGACGCCAATGACGAAGAAGCGGTTGGTGTCCACCGGCTTTCCCGGCCCGATCAGGTTGTCCCACCACCCGACGTTCTCCGGATCGTCGGCATAGACCCCTGCGACGTGGTGCGAGGCGTTCAGTGCGTGGCAAACCAGCACTGCATTGCTGCGCGCGGCGTTGAGCGCGCCGTAGGTTTCGTACGCCAGATCGTACGAATCCAGGCGTGCGCCGCTCTTGAGCTCGATCGGCTCATCGAAGTGCGCGAGTTTCGGGCTGACTACGCCGACGGAACCTTCGGGTGGCATGGAAATGCAAGGGGGCTTGTTTGCGCGGATTATATCCGCCGGCCGTTATGTCGCGGGCTTCACCAGCGACAACCGCCGCAGCATTTGCTGGACCGCGTCTGTCTTCATGTCGCGGAACAGCAGCAGTTCCTCCGATTCCTTGGCGAGCACCACGGTATCGTCGTAGGTCATGTCGCGGCGCAGAACGATTTCTCCCGGCAGCGCCAGGTCGACGCCGGCGCGATTCGTCAGCCGGTAAGCGATGCGATAAAGCAGTTCGAACTCCCGCACCTTGCCGCCGCTGGACAACGACAGGATGTGCTTTTCCTGCGATTCTCCGACGATTTGGACCACCGCTTCGGCTTGGTCGCGGCTTTCGACGATACGGGTCTTGCTTCCGGCGCGGATGGCACGTTCCAGATCATTGGCAAAAGCCGAGAACCCCGGCGCCTCGACGCGAACGGTCTGGAACGGGATGGCGGCCTGCCCTCGCAATTGGAAGCCGCAGGCGGAGAGCGTCATCGCGACAAGGAAAGTCGCGATGACCAGGGACGAGGGACGAGGGGCGAGGGGCGAGGGAAAATCTCGCAAGAATCTGTTCATCGCCTTCATCGCGCTCCAGGAGCGCTGGCACACGTCGGTTTTCATTCGCCCTTCATCCCTCACCCCTCGTCCCCCGTCCCTCGTCCCTACACAACAATATTCACCAGCCGTCCGGGCACCACCACCACTTTTTTGACCGTCTGACCGGCAATGTGTTTCTGCGCGTTCGGGTTTTCCACCGCCAGCCGCTCGATGGCGGCGCGGTCCGCGGTGCGCGCCACCCGGATGTTGCCGCGCAGCTTGCCGTTGACCTGCAGCACCAGGTCGATTTCGTCCTGCACCAGCGCGGCCTCATCCACTGCCGGCCAGGGCGCATCGATGATGTCGGCGCCGTAACCCAGCTCCTTCCACAACACACAGGTGATGTGTGGTGTCACCGGGTAAAGCACTCGCAACAGGATATCCAGCGCCTCCGAGGAGGCCTGAGACACCGCATTTACGCTCCCAAGTCCTTGTCCTCCCGAGAATCCTTCAAGCAAATTGAGCATCTTCATGCAGGCGGATACGACGGTGTTGTACTGCATTCGTTCGTAGTCATAGGACGCTTGCTTCAATGACAGGTGGATTCCTCTACGAAAATCGCGTATCGCTGATGGCTGTGAAGACCAATCCGTGATTGAAATAAAAGCGCTGCTCAAATTAAACTTTGTGTTGTCCTTTCCCCGTCCGGCAGCGAACAACCAAAGTCTCCGCAGAAACCGGCTGGCACCTTCAACGCCGTCGTCGGACCACTCAAGGGTTTGCTCCGGTGGACTCGCGAACATGACGAACAGGCGTGCTGTGTCGGCACCGTATTGATCGATCAACGCCTGCGGATCCACGCCGTTGTTCTTCGATTTTGACATAGTGCCAATACCGCCCGATTCCAGCGGCTTCCCGTCCTCTTTCAGCACCGCTGCCTTGCGCTTGCCTTGGTCGTCGAATTGCACTTCCACATCCGCGGGATTGAAGTACTGCGCCCGGCCGCCGTCGGTCTTGCGGAAGAAAATCTCGTTGAGCACCATGCCCTGGGTGAGCAGCCGGGTGAACGGCTCGTCCAGCTTCACCAGCCCGAAGTCGCGCATTACCTTGGTCCAGAAGCGCGAGTACAGCAGGTGCAGAATCGCGTGCTCGATGCCGCCGATGTACTGGTCCACCGGCAGCCAGTAGTTCACCCGCTCGTCCACCATCCTTTCGTGCTGATCGGCGCAGGCGAAGCGCAGGAAGTACCAGGACGAATCCACGAAGGTATCCATGGTGTCGGTCTCGCGCTTGGCCGGTTTGCCGCACTTCGGACAGGCGGTGTTGAGGAAATCCGGCCGCTTGTTGAGCGGATTGCCGCTGCCGTCCGGCACGCAGTCCTCAGGCAGCACCACCGGCAGCTGATCGTCGGGCACCGGCACATCGCCGCAGGAATCGCAATGCACGATCGGGATCGGGCAACCCCAGTAACGCTGGCGCGAAATTCCCCAGTCGCGCAGGCGCCAGGTCACCTGTTTTTCGCCAAGGCCTTTCGCCTTGAGGTCCGCCGCGATCATGTCCACCGACTGCTGATACGGCATGCCGTCGTACCTGGCGGAGTTCACGCACACGCCGTAGTCAGCGTACCAGGGCTGCCACGCGTCCAGCGAATACGGCCGGCCCTCGACGTCGATCACCTGCTTGATCCGCAGACCGTACTTCTTGGCAAAGGCGAAATCGCGCTCGTCGTGCCCGGGCACACCCATCACCGCGCCTTCGCCATAACTCATCAGCACGTAATTGCCGACCCACACCTCGATATTCTCTCCGGTCAGCGGATGCTCCACAAATATCCCGGTGGGCATGCCTTTTTTTTCCTGGGTGGCGATCTCGGCTTCCTGCACGCCGCCGCGCTTACACTCCTCGACGAATTCGGCGAGCTTGGGATTGCGTCTCGCCGCCTCGGCGGCCAGCGCATGCTCCGCGGCGACCGCGACGAAAGTCACGCCCATGATGGTGTCCGCGCGAGTGGTGAACACCCAGAGCTTTCCGGCCTTGCCGCCGAGCACGTACGGGAAGGCCAGCCGCACGCCGAAGCTCTTGCCGATCCAGTTGGCCTGCATGGTTTTCACGCGCTCGGGCCAGCCGGGAAGCCGGTCGAGCGAGGACAGCAGCTCCTCCGCGTAGCGCGTGATCGCCAGGTAATACATCGGGATTTCTCGCTTTTCCACGAGCGCGCCGGTGCGCCAGCCGCGGCCGTCGATCACCTGCTCGTTGGCGAGCACGGTCTGGTCCACCGGATCCCAGTTCACCGTGCCGGTCTTTTTGTAGGCCAGCCGCTTCTCCAGCATGCGCAGGAACAGCCACTGGTTCCAGCGATAGTAGTCCGGCCGGCAAGTCGCGAGCTCGCGTTCCCAGTCGATAGCGAAGCCCAGCGACTTGAGTTGCTTCTTCATGTAGGCGATGTTGTCGTAAGTCCACTTCGCCGGCGGCACGTTGTTGGCCATGGCCGCGTTCTCGGCGGGCAGCCCGAATGCGTCCCAGCCCATCGGCTGGAGCACGTTGTAGCCGCGCATGCGGTAGTAGCGCGACAGCACATCGCCGATGGTGTAATTGCGCACGTGGCCCATGTGCAGCTTCCCCGACGGATAGGGGAACATCGACAGGCAGTAGTACTTGGGCTTGTGCGAGGCATCGACCGCGCGGAAGGATTTCTTGTCCGCCCACTCTTGCTGGACCTGCTGCTCGATGGCGGCGGGCTGATATTGCGGCTGCATGATGAATGAAACCAAAGCCTGACAAAGGCGGATTATAGCGTTCGGGCACGCATCCGTTGGGCGTTTCAGGCCGTATCTGTCGGCATAAACATGGCACCGGAAAGGGGACTCATTATGCTCATTCGCGCAGGGATCGCCGCTCTTTTGATAGCCGCCGCCATGCCGTTGCAGGCGGCTCCCGACGCCATGGTCGAAGGCGTCCAGTTACCGGCCTGGCTGATCCGCGACGGCCAGCGTGAGCCGCTCACCGCCGGCACCGAACTCAAGGCGCGTGACGAAATCGCCACCGGGTCCAATTCGCGCCTGCTGCTGCGGCTTGGGGACGGCAGTCTGGTCAAGCTGGGCGAGAACGGGTGGCTGCAGATTGCCGAACTGGCGCAACGCCAGGCGAAGAATTTCCTCAGCGCGACTCTCAAAGTGTTCGCCGGCGCTTTCCGTTACACCACCGCGCCGGAGCCGGCCGCGGATAGCGAAGTGACGGTCCAGTTCACCACCCTCATCGCCAGGTTCAACGCCGCCGACATTTGGGGCAAGAAACTCAGCGACCATCAGGTGCTGGTGCTCATCGACGGGAAGGTTAGCGTCGCCCGCGTTGCCGAAAGTTCGGCGAGCCCGCCGCTGGACATGAAAGACGCGCTCACTTTCCTGCAGGCGCCGAGAAGCGGCGCCGGGAAGATCGAGCCCGTCCAGATCGAACAACTCAAGATCTGGGCCGCCGAAACCGAAATCTCGGAGGGCCAGGGCGCAATTCGCCGGGGCGGCCTCTGGAAACTCAATCTCGCCAAGTATGCGAATCAAATCCAGGCGCTGTCGCTGTACGACAGCCTCCGCCGCGAAGGTTACCCGGCGCTCATCCAGCAAGAGCCTCGCGAAGAAGGCCCGGCTTACCTGGTGCGCATCGCCGGCTTTCCCAGCGAGCTGGAAGCCAACCTGCTCGGCGCGCGGCTGAAGCAGATCAATCCCCGGCTGGAGCCGATCGCCTCACTGCAGTAATTTTTTGTAACCGCGGCCACCACCAAACCGGCGGCCGAGCGGAAGACCTTCGAAGGCATCTTCGAGCGCGAGCGCGTCAATGCGGCGCGGATCGAAGAAGACAGCTTTCACATTCGCCGATGCCAATGGAGTGAACTTTCCCCACCTGCTGGCGATGATCGACAGGGAGACGAAAAACTAGAGACACGCGACCTGTTGGTGCGAGGTCGCCTTTCCCTCACCTTCTCCGCCCGCTTACGGGGGGAGAGGGCCGGGGTTAGGTGGGTATAATTCGGCACCAAAACGTTCCTCCCGCCGCGTCCCGAATGTCGATTCTCGAAGGTCTGAATCCCCAGCAGCTCGAAGCCGTCACGCTCCCGCACCAGTCCGCGCTGATCCTTGCCGGCGCGGGCTCGGGAAAGACCCGCGTGCTCACCACCCGCATCGCGTGGCTGATTCAGACCGGCCAGATCGGGCCGCTGAGTGTCATGGCGGTGACCTTCACCAATAAGGCTGCGCGCGAAATGCTCACCCGCATTTCGGCGATGCTGCCGATCAACACGCGCGGCATGTGGGTCGGCACTTTCCACGGGCTGTGCAACCGCATCCTGCGCGCGCACTACCGTGACGCCGGATTGCCGCAGACCTTCCAGATCCTCGATTCCGCCGACCAACTGGCGGTGATCAAGCGGGTGATGAAGGCGATGAACGTGGACGACGAGAAATACCCGCCACGGCAGGCGCAGAACTTCATCAACTCGGCCAAGGAGCAGGGCTTGCGGGCGGCGCAAGTGGACGCGCCCGACGACTTCTCGCGGCGGCTGCTCACTGTCTACGAAGCCTTCGAGGCGCAGTGCAATCGCGAAGGCGTGGTGGATTTCGCCGAACTGCTGCTGCGTTGCTACGAACTGCTGGGCAGGAACGAGCTGCTGCGAGACCATTACCGCGGGCGTTTCAGGCACATCCTGGTGGACGAGTTCCAGGACACCAACCGGCTTCAGTACCACTGGCTGAAGCTGCTGGCCGGCCCGAACAACACCATTTTCGCCGTCGGCGACGACGATCAATGCCTGCCAAAAGGAACGAGGATCACGCTTGCGGACGGGTCCACAAAACCTATCGAACGGGTCCGCAAGGGAGACCGGGTCCTCTCGTGCTATGGGACGGGGGATTTCCGGCCAGCGGAGGTCCAGCGCGTTCATCGAGTTCGCCGCCGACATGCGCTGGTAACGTTGCATACGAACTCCGGAAGACAACTCTCCAGCACACCCGAACATACGCACTTCGCCGGTTACTTGCTTGGTGAGACACCGCAGACTTTCTTTACCTATCTGATGTTCAAACGCGGTATTGGCTACCGCATTGGCACTTCGCAGGTTTACACCCGTGGACAGAGAAAGCCGATGATGGGTTACAAGCAACGCGCTGTCCAGGAGCACGCCGATGCGCTTTGGATCATCGGCACACACGCGCGGGAAAACGAGGCGCGTGCGGAGGAAACGATCCTGTCGCTCCGCTACGGCTTGCCGACCCTGCCTTTCGTCCCGCGCAAAGGCTCTTCAAGGAACGGGCTCGTTCACGACCCGGAGTACATTTCCCGCGTATTCCGGTCTCTGGATACGGAAAAAGCGGCTCGAAGGCTCATGGCGGATTTCCAGCTCGCTGCGACGGCACCGCATCACAGACCGCACAGTAGGGATTCGTTGCGGCGCAATGTAATGGTCACCCTTTGTGGAGACCGGCGCGGCACGAGCCCCATGCACCGCATCGCGGTAATGGGTAACGACCGAGACGGCAAGCGACTGTTGCGATCTATCGGTCTGAGTGTGCGGCCGGCGAAACGCGGTTCGCGCAGTTGGCGGTTCGAAACGGTGCGCAAGGACTTTGGCGAACTCATGGCGATTGCACAACGTGTCGCCAAGGTTCTCGAAGGCGAGATCATTCTTCGAGCCAATCTCAATGGCCGCTCGCTCCCATTCATCGAGGCCGCCCACGTCCGGCCGGGGATGGCGTTGGTGGACCAGAGGGGCAAAACCGACGTGGTTAGCCGGGTTGAGCATCACTCTGCGCGCACGCACGAGGTCTTCGACCTGGATGTCACCCCTACTCATAATTACGTTGCGAGTGGATTGGTCACCCACAATTCGATCTACGCATTCCGCGGCGCGCACGCCGGCAACATGCTCGATCTGGAGAGGGACTTCGGTATCGAGAAAGTCATCAAGCTGGAGCAGAACTACCGCAGCCACGGCAACATCCTCGATGCCGCCAATGCGCTGATCCGCCACAACCGCACCCGGCTGGGCAAGAACCTGTGGACCTCGGAAGGCGGCGGCGAGCCGCTGCGGGTGTACCAGGCCATGACCGACATCGAGGAAGCCGCCTACATCGTCGACGAGGTGCGCCAGCTTCACAATGAGGGCGTGGCATTGTCCGACATGACGCTGCTGTACCGCTCCAACGCGCAGTCCCGCGTGCTCGAGCACGCGTTGTTCAGTGCCGGGATTTCTTATCGCGTGTACGGGGGGCTGCGCTTTTTCGAGCGCCAGGAGATCAAGCACGCGCTCGCCTACCTGCGCCTCACCGCGAATCCCGACGACGACGGCGCTTTCCTGCGGGTGGTCAACTTTCCCACGCGCGGAATCGGCAACCGCAGCCTCGAGCAACTGCAGGAGGCCGCCGCAGGGCGCGGCATCTCGCTGTGGCAGGCCGCCTGCGCCAATACGCCGAGCGGCAAGGCCGGCGCCAGCATCGCCGCTTTCATCCAGTTGATCGAGGCGATGCGCAAAGCGTGCGAGAACCTGCCGCTGCCCGAGATCGTCGACCACGTGGTTGCGACCAGCGGCCTGATTGCGCAGTACCAGACCGAGAAGGAGGGCGCGGACCGGATCGAAAACCTCAATGAACTGACCAACGCGGCGGCGGCGTTCGTCGGCCAGGACGGCCCGATTACGTTGATCAGCGCGGAAGGCGAAATCAGGTCGGAAGGTCTGGACCCGCTGAATGCGTTCCTGGCGCACGCGGCGCTCGAAGCCGGCGAACACCAGGCGGGCGAGGGCGCGGATGCATTGCAGTTGATGACGGTGCACTCGGCCAAGGGCCTGGAGTTTCACACGGTGTTCATCAGCGGCCTGGAGGAAGGCTTGTTCCCGCACGAGAACAGCGTTTCGGAGCAAGACGGCCTGGAGGAGGAACGGCGGTTGATGTACGTCGCGCTCACCCGCGCGCGCCGCAGGCTTTACCTCACCCACGCGCAGACGCGCATGCTGCACGGCCAGACCCGCTATAACGTGCCTTCGCGCTTTTTCGACGAGATTCCCGACGAGTTGCTGAAACGAATCAACACCACGAAGTTCTCCGGCTTCGTCGCCGCCAAGGGATATGAAGCCGGCTCCAAAGCCAGGGCGCCGATGGTCGAGACCGGCGCATCAGGCTGGCGCATCGGTCAGAGCGTGGTGCATCCGAAGTTCGGCGCCGGGGTGATCGTCAACGCCGAGGGCCGCGGCTCGGACGCGCGGGTCCAGGTCAATTTCCGCGACGCGGGACTGAAGTGGCTCGCGCTCGACTACGCCAAGCTCGTTGCAGCGTAATCTCAAGCGTTTCAGTTCGCCTGGCCGGATACGAACACATCGCGATAGCTGGTGTAGATGGTCAGCAGCATCACCGGGATCCACAGGATCAGACCGAGGCCGAAGGGGATCACGGCGAACAGCAGCAGGACGGAACTGACGATGCTGTAGAGCAACAGGGGCAGGGCGTTGCGAAAGCAGGCCAGCAGGCTGGTCCACAACGCCTGGAAGCCGGGCTGGTCGTCGAGGATCACCAACGCCGGCGCGAACCACACCGCCATCGCCAGCGGCATGAACAATACCGTTCCCACCAGCATCGCCTGGAAAATGCGCGTTGCGCCCTCTGGCGTGAGCGCCGAGGCATCGAGCGCAGCGATCCCGGCCTTCACCGATTCCTGGAACTCCGGACCACCGACCGTCAGCATCACGCCGGAGATCACCACCTGTCCCACCAGATACACCCCGCCGACCGTCACCAGATGCGCGGCGTTGTGGCGAAAGCCGCGGAACAGGTGTGCGATCTCGATGTCCTGCCCGGCCTCGAGGTCCTTTGCGGCCGCCATGATCCCGCCCAGGAATACCGGGGTGAGCAGGTACAGCACGTAAGTGCCGATTACCGGCAGCATGGCCAGCCCCACGCCGATCAGCATCAGCGCCATATTGAGCACCACCCAGATCACCGGGTTCTTGCGGAACAATTGAAAGGCGGCGGTGATCCACTGCCAGCCGCGGCCGGGCGCGACACTCCGGATGTTCATGAAGATTGCCCCGGGTTTATACGGTCTGCCGCTGCGGCCGGTCCGCGGCCTTGCGGTGATTGAGCAGAATGCGGCGGAAACGCTCCGGATCGTGGGCGTGGGTGAGTTCGCCCGGACGCGGCAGATGGAAATCGTAAAGCCGCGAAACCCAGAATCGCAGCGCGCCCGCGCGCAGCATCCATGGCCAGGCATCGCGCTCCTGATCGGTAAACGGCCGCACCGCGGTGTACGCCTTCAACAGCGCCTGGGTGCGTGCCGGGTCGAGCGTCGCGTCCGGGTTGGTACACCAGTCGTTCACCGTGATCCCCACGTCGTAGATGAAACAATCGACGCAGGCAAAATAGAAATCGATGAAGCCACCGACGTGGGGGCCATGATTTTGATCGTGCTGGATCAGCACGTTGTCGCGGAACAGGTCGGCATGGACCACGCCGCGCGGCAGGCCTTCTCGCACCTGCTGCGCCTGAAAGCGGATTTCCGACTCCAGCAGTTCAGCGTCCTCGGCGGTGAGGAACGGATAGATCTCCGGCGCGCAGGCGGTCCACCACTTCTCGCCCCGAAGGTTGTCGAGATGGCTTTTGAATGTCCGGCCGGCGAGGTGCATGTCCGCCAGTACCCCGCCGACTTGCGCGCAATGCTCGGGCGTTGGTTCGGTGACCTGTTGGCCTTCGAGACAGGTGACGATCGCCGCCGGCTTGCCGTTGAGGGTGCCCAGCAGTTCGTTCTGCAGGTTGGCGATCGGCTTCGGGCAGGGCAGGCCGTGGCTGGAAAGATGCGCCATCAGGTTCAGATAAAACGGCAGTTCCTGGCGGGTGAGCTTCTCGAACAGCGTCAGCACGAACTTGCCGTGCGTGGTGGTGACGAAATAATTGGTGTTCTCGATCCCGGACAGGATGCCCTGTAGATCGGTGAGCACGCCGATCGAGTAATTGCGGAGCCAGGCCGAGAGCTGCTCCGGCGTAACGGTGGTGAAGACGGACATGAACGGGCTACAGATTCAGTTGCGCTTCGCGCTCCGCGGCGGACGGTTCGAAGCCGCGCTTCTCGTAATGACTGAAGATCGCCTCGACTACTTGCCTGGGTTCGTCGATGACCTTGATCAGGTCCATGTCGGCCGCATCGATCATGCCCTCACTGATCATGCGATCCCGCATCCAGTCGATCAGGCCGCGCCAGTAGGATTCCTGCACCAGGATGATCGGAATGCGGCGGATCTTCTGCGTCTGCACCAGCGTCAGCGCCTCCATCAGTTCGTCCATGGTGCCGAATCCCCCTGGCACGACTACGTATGCGGACGCGAATTTCACGAACATGACCTTGCGCGCGAAAAAGTGACGGAAGGTCTGGCTGACGTCCTGGTACTGGTTGGAGATCTGCTCGTGCGGCAACTGAATGTTGAGCCCGACCGAAAGCGAGCGGCCGAAGAAGGCGCCCTTGTTGGCCGCCTCCATCACCCCCGGGCCGCCGCCGGAGATGACGCTGAAGCCGGCGTCGGACAACTGGCGCGCGATCTCCTCGGTGAGGCGGTAGTAGGGATGGCCGGCGGGGATCCGCGCGCTGCCGAATATGCTGACCGCGGGCCGGACGTTGGCGAGGCGTTCGGTGGCCTCGACGAATTCTGCCATAATCCCGAACACCCGCCAGGATTCGCGCGCCGACCACGCTTTCTCGACCAACTCTGGGGCGAGCGGTACCGGAACCTTCTGCTTGTCGCTCATGCTGGATTTTCCGCGCTGATCATCGATGAAAACGCTCTTGCTGGTCGACGGTTCGTCCTACCTCTACCGCGCATTCCACGCGCTTCCCGACCTGCGCAACAGGAACAACGAACCGACCGGCGCCGTGTACGGCGTGCTCAACATGCTGCGCCGGCTGCGTAAGGAAACTGCGGCGGATTATATCGCGTGCGTATTCGACGCAAAAGGAAAGACCTTCCGCGACGACTGGTACGCCGAGTACAAGGCCAACCGCCCGTCCATGCCGGAGGAGCTGGCGGCGCAGATCGAACCTCTGCACCGGAGCGTGCGCGCGATGGGCTGGCCGCTGCTGATGGTCGAGGGCGTCGAAGCCGACGACGTCATCGGCACGCTGGCAAAGCAGGCCGAGGCGAAATGTGTGCAAACCGTCATATCCACCGGCGACAAGGACATTACCCAGCTGGTCAGCCCGAAGGTCAGGCTGGTGAACACCATGTCCAACGAGAACCTCGACGAAAAGGGCGTCGAGGAGAAATTCGGCGTCAAACCGGAGCAGATGGTGGACTATCTCACGCTGGTCGGCGACAGCGTGGACAACGTCCCGGGCGTGGAGAAGGTCGGGCCCAAAACCGCAGTGAAATGGCTGAAGCAGTACGGGACGCTGGACCAGGTGGTCGCCCACGCCAACGAGATCGCCGGCGTGGTCGGCGAGAACTTGCGCAAGGCGCTGGACTGGCTGCCGCAGGCGAAGAAACTGCTCACCATCAAGTGCGACGTCGAGCTGCCGGTCAAGCTCGAAGACCTCACCCCGCAGCCGCAGGACACGGCGAAACTTTCAGAACTCTTCGATCGCCTCGAATTCAAGAGCTGGTTGAAGGAGCTTCAGGCACGAGGCCCGGGGCACGAGGCACGAGGTGAAGCCGAGTCTCCGGCTTCATCGCCTCACGCCCTCGATTCCGGCCCTGACGCCGCACCCCTCACGCCTCACGCCTCACCTGCGCGCAATTACGAAACCATTCTGACTGATGAACAATTGCGCGCCTGGCTCTCCCGCATCGAAGCCGCCGAACTGGTCTCGATCGACACTGAAACCACCGGCCTCGATCCCTTGACCGCACGACTGGTCGGCATCTCGGTGTCGGTCGAGCCCCATCACGCCGCGTACATACCGGTCGGGCACAACTACGCCGGCGCGCCGGAGCAGCTTGCGCGGGATCGGGTGCTCGCGGTACTGAAGGACTGGATGCAGGGCGCGAAACATTTCAAGGTCGGTCAGAACCTGAAGTACGACAAGCACGTGTTCGCCAATCACGGCGTCGATCTCGCGGGCATCGTGCACGACACGCTGTTGCAGTCCTACGTGCTGGAAAGCCACCAGTCGCACGATATGGACAGCCTCGCGGCCCGGCACCTGGGCGTCAAGACCATCAGCTACGACGAAGTGACCGGCAAGGGCGCAAGCCGCATTCCCTTCGAACAAGTCGCCGTGGAGCGCGCCACCGAATATTCTGGCGAAGACGCGGACGTGACGCTGCAACTGCACCGGACGCTGTATCCGCAGATCGAGCGCGAGGAGCAACTGGATCGCGTGTACCGCGCTATCGAAATGCCGGTGATGGAAGTCCTGTTCACGATGGAGCGCCAGGGCGTGCTGCTCGACTCCGCGCTGCTGGAGCAGCAGAGCCGCGAGCTCGGCGAGAAGATGATCGAGCTGGAAAACAAGGTGCACCAGGAAGCGGGGCAGCCGTTCAATCTCAATTCGCCCAGGCAGCTCCAGGAGATCCTGTTCGAGCGCAAGGGCCTGCCGGTGAAAAAGAAAACGCCGGGCGGCCAGCCTTCCACCGACGAGGATGTCTTGCAGGAACTGGCGCTCGACCATCCGTTGCCCAAGCTGATCCTCGAGTACCGCGGGCTGGCCAAACTCAAGTCTACGTATACCGACAAGCTGCCGAAGATGGTGAACCCGGCGACCGGGCGCGTGCATACCAACTACGCGCAGGCGGTGGCGGTGACCGGCAGGCTGGCGAGCAACGATCCGAACCTGCAGAACATACCGGTGCGCACCGCGGAGGGCCGCCGCATCCGCGAAGCCTTCATCGCGCCGCCGGGATCGGTGATCGTGTCTGCGGACTATTCGCAAATCGAGCTGCGCATCATGGCGCACCTGTCGCAGGACAAGGGCCTGCTCAAGGCCTTCGCCGCCGGCGAGGACGTGCATCGCCATACCGCGTCGGAAGTATTCGGCGTCGAATCGGCGGCCGTGACCAGCGAGCAGCGCCGCTACGCCAAGGTCATCAACTTCGGGCTGATCTACGGCATGTCCGCGTTCGGGCTGGCCTCGCAGCTCGGCATCGAACGCAGCGCCGCGCAGCAATACATGGAGCGCTACTTCCAGCGTTACCCGGGCGTGAAGGAATACATGGAGCGCACCCGCGAGACGGCGCGCAATCTCGGCTACGTCGAGACGGTGTTCGGGCGCCGGTTGTACCTGCCGGAGATCAAGAGCAGCAACGGCGCGCGCCGCCAGGGCGCCGAGCGCGCGGCGATCAACGCGCCGATGCAAGGCACCGCCGCGGACCTGATAAAGCTGGCGATGATCGCCGTGCACAACTGGATCGCGGCGTCGCAGATCGAGAGCCGTCTCATCATGCAGGTGCACGATGAACTGGTGCTGGAAGTGCCGCAGCGCGAACTCGAAACGGTGAAAAAGGAACTGCCGAAGCTGATGGGCAACGTGGCGAAGCTCGATGTGCCGCTCTCGGTAGACCTTGGTGTTGGTCCCAATTGGGAGAAAGCCCACTGAAAGGCCCGCTTCACGGGCCCTTAGGAGCGCTCAACGCAAAGTACGCAAAGGTACGCGAAGGAAAGGGTTGAGCCGACAAAAGGAAAATGGTGGGGGCAGGTCTTGAAGTTTCAGTATTCTCATGACTGGCCCCAGCCCATCATATAAGTTTTCCGAGTCTCGCCCTTTTCACAGCACCCAGCACACGGTACGCAGCACTCGCTCTTGCCTATCACTGAGTCCTGAGTCCTGCGCCCTCGCTTTTTCACCTGTCACTCGTCACCGGTCACCGCCTTTTCACAGCATCACCTGCGTCCCCAGCTCCACTACCCGATTCGGCGGAAGATTGAAATAAGTTGCCGCACCTTCCGCCTGGCGCGTCATCCAGCCGAACAGCGCGCAACGCCACGCAGGCAGGCTGCCCGGGCCTTCGACGATGGTCGACCGCGCGACAAAGTAAGTCGTACTCATCGGATCGAGCTCCAGCCCGGGGATGGACACGCCGCGCAGCGCGTCCGGCAGATTCGGCTCTTCGCGGAAACCGTAATGAACTGCGATCGAGAAAATGCTCGGGCCGAGCCGCTCGAACCTGGTCCGGTTCTGCGGATCGACCCGCGGCACGTCTTCGGTCACGACGTGCAGGAACACGGTCCTGTCGTGCATGACCTTGTAGTGCTTGAGGTTGTGGAACAACGCGCTCGGAACCATCGCCGGGTCCGAGGTGAGATAGACCGCAGTACCAGGAACGCTCGGAGCATCCGGCTGTGGACCCGACAGGAAATCCGGGACCGGTATGTCCATCTTCCTGCGCTGCTCTGCAACCAACCCGCTGCCCTCCTTCCACGTCATCAGCATCACGTAGATACCGGCGCCCAGAAGGAGAGGCATCCAGCCGCCGCTGAAAAGCTTGGTCAGATTCGATGCGAAGAACAGCATCTCCAGAGCGCCGAACACGGCCAGCGCCATCATCATGGCCATTTTCCAACGGCGCGGCCGCACCAGCGTGACGAACGCCATCAGCAGAGTAGTGATGATCATCGTGCCCGACACGGCAATGCCGTAGGCGCCGGCCAGCGCGCTCGACGAGCCGAACTCCAGCACCAGCGCGATCACCGCGACCAGCATCAGCCAGTTGACTACCGGAACATAGATCTGGCCGCGCTCGGTGTCCGATGTGTGCAGGATCCGCATGCGCGGCAGGTATCCCAGGCGGGAGGCCTGCAGCGTGATCGAGTAGGCGCCGGAAATCGTAGCCTGCGAGGCGATGACGGTGGCGGCGGTGGCGAGGCCAATCAGCGGAAACACGAACCACTCAGGTGCCAGCAGGTAGAACGGATTCTGCACCGCGTCCGCTGCGCGCAGCACCAGCGCACCCTGCCCGAAATAGTTGAGCAGCAGCGACGGGCACACCAGTCCATACCAGGCGACGCGCACCGGGCGCGCGCCGAAGTGCCCCATGTCCGCATACAGCGCTTCGCCTCCGGTGAGCGCAAGAAACACCGCGCTCAGTACGAAGAACGCCATTCCCGGATGCGTGATCGTAAACTCCACCGCGTACACGGGACTCAACGCCCGCAGCACCGCAGGCGTTTCGGCGATGCTGATCGCGCCGAGGACGGCGAGGGTGAGGAACCAGACGCAGGTAATCGGACCGAAGAACCGGCCGACAAAGCCGGTGCCACGCTTCTGGATGACGAACAGCGCCACCAGGATCCCCGCAGTCATCGGCAGCACCATGGGCTCCAGCCGCGGCGCGGCCACGCTCAGGCCCTCGATTGCCGACAGCACTGAGATCGCGGGCGTGATGACGGCATCGCCGTAGAACAGCGCGGCGGCGAACACGCCGGTGGCGATCACCGCCCGCGACCAGGGCGTGGCCTTGCCGGCCAGGCGATGCGCCAGCGCGGTGAGCGCCAGTACGCCTCCCTCGCCTTCGTTGTCGTACTTGAGCACGAACCAGACATACTTGATCGAGATGATGAGCGTCAGCGCCCAGAACAGCATCGACAGCGTGGCCAGCACGTTGGCTTCGGTTGCCACCAGGCCGTGCGCGCCGGCAAACGCCTCCTTGAATGCGTACAGCGGGCTGGTGCCGATATCGCCGTACACCACGCCCAGCGCGGCGAGTACGAGCACGCCGAGGCGGCCGTGCCGATTGTTCGAGTCGGGATTCACGGTTCTTTATTGTCCCTGCATCAGGCGACGAAGCGGTAGCCGACGCCGGTCTCGGTGAAGAAATGACGGGGCTGCGCCGGATCGTTTTCGAGCTTCTGGCGCAAACGGCTGACGTAGATGCGTAGGTAATGGCTGCTCTCGACAAAGGCCGGCCCCCACACCTCGCGCAGCAGGTTACGGTGCGTCAACACCTTGCCGGAGCTGGCGAGCAACACCGCCAGCAATCTGTACTCGATCGGGGTCAGGCGCACCGGAGCGCCATTCCGCAGCACGACCCGGCGCGACAAATCGACCTCAACCGCGCCGAAGCGCAACACCGGGCTCTCGCCCTCGGCCGCCCTCGCCTGTCTGCGCAGCAATGCGCGCACCCGCGCCAGCAGTTCGCCGACCGAAAAAGGCTTGGTGAGGTAATCGTCCGCGCCCGCGTCGAGCACTTCGATCTTGTCGTGTTCGGTGGTGCGCGCCGACAGAATAATGACCGGAATGGCCGACCACGCGCGCAGGCCTTCGACGAACTGCACGCCGTCGCCGTCCGGCAATCCCAGATCGAGGATGACCAGGTCGGGTTTGCGTGTGCCGGCTTCGATAAGCCCCTGCCGCATGGTTTCGGATTCGGCCACGCGGCAGCCATCGCCTTCCAACGCGCTTCGGACGAAGCGCCGGATTTGCGCTTCGTCCTCGACCAGGAGAACCACGGGCGACGATGAGTTCACGACGGGTCTGGCTCCGCGGAGGATCTCTCCTCGGGAACGCTCGGCGGGCTCCCGCGCGCCAGCGAAAACGCGACGCAACCCCCGCCGCCCGGCCGCTTGACGGCGCGGATGCGGCCGCCGTGCGCGTCGATGATGGCACGGCAGATCGCCAGTCCCAGTCCGACTCCGGGGACCGTCGATTCCGCGGTGCCGCGTTCGAAAAGCTCGAAGACGCGTTCCAGCTTGTCGTCGGGGAAGCCCTTCCCCCCGTCGACAACTGACACCTCGACCAAGTCGCCGATGCTGCGGGCGCCGATCTCGATCGCGGATCCCGGCGGCGAATACTTCGCCGCGTTCTCGAGAAGATTGCAGAACACGCGCTCCATCAGCACCGCGTCGAATTCCAGCAACGGAAGATCGGCAGGCAAAGACACCTTCACCGGATGACCCGCCAGCGCAGGCCCGAGCAGCTTGATGCTCGCACCCACGACTTCCTCCAGTGGCTGCCACTCCTTGCGCAACGTGACCTTGCCCGCCTGCAACCGGGCCATGTCCAGCAGATTGCTCACCAGCCCGGAAAGCCGGAACGCCTGGTCGCGCACTGCCTCGATCGTCTCGCGTACCGCCTCCGGCAACGGCGGTCGGATTAACGCGAGAGAATCCGCCGTCCCGTACAGCGCAGTAAGCGGCGTGCGGATGTCATGCGCCAGTGCCGACAGGATCGAACTGCGCAACCGCTCGGACACCATCTGCATCTGGCTCACATGCGCCACTTCCACGAAGTGCAGGCGCTCGACCGCAGTGGCGACCAGCGCAGATACCGTCTCCAGCAGGGGAAGGTCTTCTTTGCCGGATGCGCCGCGCATGCTTCCGGCCGTCACCGCCAGCACCCCGCGCGTGCGGGTCGAACCGCGCAGCGGGAAATACCACGGCTGATCGTTGCCGCTGCCGAGCCCGCCGTAAGCGGCCGCCTCGCCGCTGTCGTAAACCGTGCGCGCCACATGGGGCTCCACGATCATTGCCTGCGCCCCCTCCGCCGGCCACGCAACCAGCGTGCCTTCCCCATCGGCGAACAACAGCACCACCTCGGTGCCGAGGTGGTGGCGGAAGAAGTGCTGCGTCGCCTGCACTACTTGTTCGAGCGAAAGCGCGCCGGCCAGTTCCTCTGCCATCTCGTACAGCGCACGGGTCTGCCGCTCACGGCGGCCGGCCTCTTCCGCTTGCCGGCGCAGGCCGGTGGTCAGTTGCCCGATGATCAGCGCGACCGTCAGCATGACCGCAAACGTCACCAGGTACTTTCCGTCGCTCACGGCAAAAGAAAGCCGCGGCGGAACGAAGAAGAAGTCGAACAGGACGACGCTGAGGAAGGACGCCACGATAGCCGGCCCCTTGCCGAGGCGCACCGCGATCAGCGCGACCGTGAGTAAGAACAGCATGACCGTGTTGGCGAGTTCGAGCTGCTCGCGCAGCGGTGTGGCCACCAGCGTCGTCAGGCCGCAAGCCAGGACGGCGAAAACATAGTGCTTCACGGAAGACCCGGAAGCTGTTGACCGCCCGCTGTTTGCTTCAGTGCGCATTGTCAGGTTCTCCAGCTCAGACCGCTGCAGACTAACGCGGCGAGAGTAAAGCCGACGTAAATGATCGCACCATGGGAGTAAAAAACCTGTAAAGATTGCGCGCCGCACGTTGCGCGGTCTTAAACGCCTTCAACACGAAGGGTTACGAAGGGAGAGTAAAGGAACACGAAGGAAGGAATAATGCTCTTGCGCAGCACACAGCACCTGGCACGGAATATTCGTCGCGGCGACCGCGGCGTGGGCTGAGGCCTTCAATTCCAGGGATGCGCGGCGAATCGCGGTGTTCTATGCCGACGACGCCGTGTTCTGGGGAACGATTCCGCAATCACCTGCACCACGCACGAGACAGTGCTGGAATACTTCACAATTCCGCTACAAAGCACCCCAATCCGCGTATTGCCATCAGCGAGCTGCAATGAAATCCATGCTAGCTCGCCTTTCCCGGCGCCAGCCCCAGTTTCTGGGCGAGTCCGATGCGCTGCAGCTTCCCGGTCGCGCCCTTGGGAATCTCGGCGACGATGAGTATCTTGCGCGGGACCTTGAAGTCCGCGACGCGCTTTGCGGCGAATTCCCGCAGATCCTTTTCGCTGGCCTGCGCGCCCTCCCGCAGCACTACGGCCGCGGCAACGTCTTCGCCCAGCTTGTCGTGCGGAACAGCAAACGTGACGCACTGCTGAACCGCCGGGTGATCCATGAGCACCTCGTCCACTTCGCGCGGCGAGATCTTTTCCCCGCCGCGATTGATGATCTCCTTCAAGCGGCCGGTGATCGTCAAATACCCGTCCGCATCCATCACCCCTTGGTCGCCGGTGCGAAACCACCCCTTGGCAAACGCCTCGGCGTTGGCCTTTGGATTGTTCTCGTAGCCGGACATCACGTTCTCACCACGGATTGCGATCTCCCCTGCAACACCAGGCGGCAATGGATTGCCGTCAAGGTCGATCACGCACACCTCGGGCCCGGCATGCATGCCCACCGTTCCAGGCTTGCGCAGGTCCGGCGGCAACGGATTGCTCGCCATCTGATGCGCGGCCTCGGTCATGCCGTAGGACTCGATGACAGGTGCACCGAATGCCGCCTCGAGCCCCTTGATCACCTGCGGCGGCATGGACGACGACGATGAGCGGATGAAGCGCAGCGGATTGGCCTTGATCACATCGACGTTATTCGCGGCGCGAGACAGTATCGCCTGATGCATGGTCGGCACCGCGGTGTACCAAGTGGGATTTACGTCGGCCATCCAGGAGAAGAATCTCAGGGCGTTGAAACCAGTCGTGCAGCACACTTCCCCGCCGGCGGACAACGGCGCCAGGATGCCCGCGATCAGGCCGTGAATATGAAACAGCGGCATGATGTTGAGCCCGCGGTCCGAGGCGGCAAATGCCAGGGTCTGCCGAACATTGCGCGCCGAAGCGCATACGTTGCGCTGTGCCAGCGGCACGATCTTCGGGCGCGAGGTTGTTCCGGAGGTGTGCAGGACCAGGGCGATGTCGTCCACAGATGCCGGACCCGGGCGTGTCGGCATAGACGCAGTGTGACCTTCGGGGAACATGAGTGTGAAAGCGCCTGAGCCGCGTTCACGCGTGGTGGCAACCCGCGCGATCGGAATGCCGAGCTTGCTCGCGATATCGATCGCGGGGGACGCTTTGTCTTGCTCTATCAGCAGCAGCGTGGCGTTCAAGTCCGTCAGGTAGAACTCGAATTCGTCGGCCCGGTATCCCGGGTTCAGCGGTGCCGCCGTCGCGCCGGCCGCGACGCTCACGAATGCGGCGGCCATCTCGGGACCGTTGTCGAGCACGATCGCTACCCGGTCGTTGCGGCCGATTCCCTTCGCATTGAGCGCGCTCAGCGTATCGCGCGCGAGCTGGCGCAACGCCTGATACGTGAGCGGCGCACCGCCCGGCGTGCTCAGCGCTGTCGCGCCGGGTGCGCCCGCCTCCAGAAGCTCGAGCACGGTTGCAGGCGAGTTGCTCATGTCGACGATCCCGTGGTTGGTTCGCAATCGGAAACAGGGCAATGCCTAGGCATCGAGCGTGAGCTTCGCGTGCCGGGCATTCAGCGACTTCGCCAACAGGCTGGCGCACGCGTACACGGCGCTGATGTGAGGCGTGGGCGTCTGAGTCAATCTGCCCAGCTCGACCACCGACCCGGCCAGCGCCTCGATCTCGATCGGCCGCCCCTGCTCGACGTCCTGCAGCATCGAAGTCTTGTGCGCGCCGACTTTCTCCGCACCTGCAATCCTGCGCTCGATGCTGACGCGAAAGCTGACGCCGAGCTTTTGGGCGATCGCCTCGGCCTCACTCATCATCTGCGTCGCCAGGTCGCGAGAGAGAGGGAACTGACAGATGTCAGCCAAGGTGGCGTGCGTCAGCGCGCTGATCGGGTTGAAGCTCAGATTGCCCCAGAGCTTGAGCCAGATCTCGCTGCGGAGGTCTTTTGCTATGGGCGCTTTGAAACCGGCCTTGGTGAAGCTCGCCGCGACGGCCTCGATGCGCGGCGTGGTCGAGCCATCGAGCTCTCCCAGCGTGAAACGGTTGCCCTCGACGACCTGGACCACTCCGGGCGAGACGAGGTTCGCAGCCGGATACACTACGCTGCCGATCACTCGCGCGGTATCGATGCTGCGCGCAATGCTGCCATCGGGATCGGCGGAGAGGACCGGCGTTCCATCGTACTGCCCGCCGTGCTTGTGAAAGTACCACCACGGAATTCCGTTCTGCATCGTAACGACGCTGGTCTGCTCGTGGCAGAGGTGAATCAGATCGGGAGCGACCGCGGCGACCTGGTGCGCTTTCAGCGTCAACAGTATGACGTCCTGAGGGCCCGCATCGCTCATTCTCTCGAACGCGCGCGCGCCCTGGGCACGCAGGTCGCTGCCGTCCTCCAGGATCAACTTCATCCCGTCGGCGCGAATGGCTGCGAGATTGGCGCCGCGCGCGATGAACGTGACGTCCTCGCCCGAGTGAGCCAGTCTGACACCCAGGTAGCCTCCGATCGCGCCTGCGCCCACGACGGCGATCTTCATGATGCGTTGCGTGAAAGTCGACTCATATATATCGGTTGGAGAGCGTGCCTACTCCATCGATGACGACATCCACGGTCGCGCCGGCGGGTATCGACCCTGCGCCCACCGATGTCCCGCACGAGATGATGTCCCCTGGACACAAAGTCAGATCCCGCGAAATAAGGCTCACCAGCTGCTCGGGAGAAAAGATCATGTCCCCCACCGGATAGTTCTGCCGCTCTTTGCCGTTCACGAACGTGCGGACCACCAGCTCTGCCGGGTTCACATCCGTCGCGATGACCGGGCCGAACGGTCCGAAGCCGTCGAAGCTCTTGGCCCGTGTCCATTGAGCGAAGCTCGGGTCGGTTTTCAGCAACTCCACTGCGGTGATATCGTTCACGCAAGTGTAGCCGAAGACGTAGTGTGCCGCGTCGACGAGGGCAATGTTCCTTCCCTGTTTGCCGATGACGACGCCGAGCTCGCCTTCGTAAAGCACGCGCCCCGAATAAGACTTCGGCGCCGGGACCTCCGTCCCATGGGCGCAAAAACTATTTGCCCCCTTGATGAAGAACAGCGGCTCCGCCGGGATGTCCAGCGAGAACTTGGCTGCCGCCGCATGGAAGTTGTTCCACAGCGCGATCATCTTCGTCGGCGAGCAAGGCGTCTCCCAATGAACATCGGCCAGCGCAATCAGATCCCCGGTGGACTCGTATGCCCCAAACATCTCGCCGCGGCACACGCGCACTGCGTCGTCTTCGATGAAACCGAAGCCGATAGTCTGCTCCCGCGAGAACCTCAGCCAGCGCACGTCACTTGCTCCCCTCCCTCATCCACACGCGCTGCGGTTTCAGCACTACGGAACCGCCAGCGCCGCCACGAACACGCTGCGCCATCCGCCGCTCGAGTCCGCGCTTTGGAAGCCGGGCTGGTACCGAATCCATTTCTTGATCCCCCCTTAGACGTTCGGGGACGTTTTCTCGTCCGACCGGCACACGGCAACTGCTTTTTCTGACAGTTGCGCTATCCCAAGTTTCCGGCTGGTCCCTTGGAGCGCGCCGGTATTTTCGCACGACGCCCGACGATTACCAGGTCGCGTTCCACCCCGTCCAGCAGGGCCACTTTCGGCAGCTCGCCCCAGCGCTCGAAGCCGAACTTCTCGAACAACGCCAGGCTGGTCAGGTTGTGGCCGAAGATGAAACCCAGCAAGGTATCGATACCGAGACCCGATGCGTGGCCGAATGCCTGGGTAAGCAAATACGAGGCGATGCCTCGTTTTCTAAAATCGGCGTGAACGTACACGCTCAGTTCCGCAGTCTTGTTGTACGCAGGGCGCCCGTAGAAAGAAGAGAAGCTCAGCCAACCGTTGACCTGTCCCCCGGACTCGACCACCCAAAGCGGTCGAAAGTCCGGCGAATGTTCTTCGAACCAGCGCACCCGGCTCTGCACGGAAACGGGTGCGATATCTGCGGTGACCACACGCGAAGGAATGGTCGAGTTGTAGATTGCGACGATCTGCGGCAGGTCTTCGCGCCTTGCAATCCGGTGTGTGAACGCCATTGCTACAGGGTCAGCCGTCAGAGATCATCTGGCGCCGGACGGCGGTTGCCAGGGATCGCGCACTTGCGGCACGGCTTCCATCAGCAGTTCGAGCGAGCGTCTCAGGGATTTTTCGCCGGCTTCCGCGCCTTTGTAGTGGCCAAGCCGCACGACCACCAGGTCATGTGTCGGAATGATGATCGTGTACTGTCCGCCGGCACCCGCCATGAAGTAGGCGTCCTCCGGCACCGGCCACCTCCTGGTACGGTTGAGCCAGAAGAATCCCCCGTACACCGGCTTCGACCACGCCGGCGCCGGTGTGCGCACGAAATCCGTCCATCCATCAGACAGCAACCGTTCGCCGTTCCAAATGCCGTTCTGCAGATACAGCAGTCCCAGGCGTAACCAGTCGCGCCCCGTTCCCAGGTCGTAGCCCTGAAAAGCAAGATTGCCGTACGCATCGGCCTCCACAACCATGTTGCGGATTCCGAGCCGGTCGAACAGGTGCCGCTGCGGATATGAAAGATATTCCTGCTTGCGGCCGACGACTGCCTTCCTGATGAGATAGTTCACCACCAGCGGATCGGAATTGCGGTAACGCCCGACCGTATTGGGCGGCCACTGTGGCGGGCGGGTGACGGCCCAGCGCACGGAGTCGATCGCGCCGGTGTAAATATAGAGATGATCAGGATAGCCGCGCGAGGGATCGTAGTCCGGGTCCTGCGGAGCGACGAAGCGCAACCCGCTCGACATTCGCAGCAGGTCGGCAATGCGGATGGCGCGCCGGGGATCGTCCGGCCGCTGCCACTCATCCACCGGCGCCGGCTCCCACAGGTCATACACGCCTTCATGGATGAGTTGGCCCATGAGCGTCGCGGCGATGCTTTTGCCCATCGACCAGCTCGGCAGCCTCGTGGTCTGGTCGAGTCCGCGCTGATAGCGCTCGGCGATGATGCGTCCCTTGTACGCAACCACGAACGCAGCCGTGAGCGCGTCCGCGGGATCGAACGCTGCATCGACCGCGGCGGCCACCTTCGCCGCATTGACTTCGCGCGGAAGCGGCGTATCCGGAAGCCGCTCTCCCATAGGCCAAGGTTGCGTTGCCGGGTCGGGCAGCGATGATCTGATTTTCACCGGGGTGAAAAATACCGAGCCCGCACCGCGCGGCAGCGTGACGCATCCCTGGTCAGGGTAAAGCCTGGCGGTGCGCGTGACCCCGTTGGGCAGCGTCAGGTGCACCGCATGCGCCTTCTGGTCCACGACCGTTTTCGAAACCAGGCGACGCTCGGCACGAGGCGACACGAAGAACCCGTCTTCGTCGACGGCCGTTGCGAGATCGCGGCCGGTGATGAACAGAGCGCTGCACAGCACCTTTGCGTAGCCGGCGGTCATGTGTTCGACGGGATCGCCCGGCGGCACTTCCCATGCGGTTGGGTACTCCTCGGGCGCAGCCCGTTGCTGGGCGCCGCACACGGCGACCGGCAACAGCAGCACGGCGAGAATCATCAAAGATCGTAGCATCCTGCCTCCGGAATTCGATTCAGCCCTCGCCAACCCGGATCACACAACGAAGCGGCCGCGTTCGGGCGGGATTTCCAAGTCAATCCGAGAATACAATAAGGAGCCGCGGCAATGATGACTGTTCGCCGCATGACAACACAAGAGGAGGCGCTCATGAGTTCTTCTTTGACTCGTCGCGAGTTTCTGGCCCGTGCTGGAATGGCGGTTGCAGGCATCCAGACTCTCGAGCATCTCGACCCCTGTTGTGCCTTTGCGGCAGACGCCAGGACGGCGGACAAGGAACTCTTCGAACTGAAGCCGGTGGCCGACGGCATCTACGCCGCGATCGCCGCGCCCCGCTACAAGGTCAATTCCAACGCCGCGGTGATCGTCACCAACGACGGTGTGATCGTGGTGGACTCGCACTCCAAACCTTCCGCCGCGTACGCGCTGTACCGGGAGATCCAGGCGATCACCAGGCAACCGATCAAAAAGATCATCAACACGCATTTCCACTGGGACCACTGGCAGGGGAACCAGGTCTATGCGGAGGCCAATCCCGCCCTGGAAATCCTTTCCTCGCAGCGCACGCTGGAGAACATGACCGCACCCGATGCCGGCGTCGGCGGCCTCGCATACATCGAGAAGCAGTTGGCAAGTGTCCCGAAAGAGATCGAAAAACTGAAGGACGACATCGTGCGGACCAGCGACGCCGGGCAGAAAAATCGCCTCGAGTCGAACCTGCGGCAGACCGAGGCGTACCTCGAGGAACTGAAGCATATCAAGCCGCCGCTGCCGAACCGGACGGTGGCCAATACGGTCACGCTCAACGAAGGCGGGCGGGAAATCCAGATCCTGTTGCTGGGCCGCGGCCACACCGACGGCGATATCTTCATCCACCTGCCGAAGGAAAAAGTGGTTGTGACCGGGGACGCGTTGATCGACTGGATGCCGTTCATGAACGACGGATACCCCGAGGAATGGGTGCAGACTCTCGATGCGCTGGAAAAATTCGACTTCACGCACATCATTCCCGGACACGGGGACGTCGCGTCAAAGGCGCATCTGGCATTCTTCCGGGGCTATCTCGCCGATCTCGTCGCCGCGGTGAAGTCGGCGCATGCCGACGGGGCCGGTCTGGATGAAATGAAGAAAGAGATCCCGGATCTGCTCGCCGCGAAGTACGAACGGGGCATGTCGAAGTATCCGCTCGGCCAGTATCGCGACCGCGTCGGGCTGAACATCGAAATGGCCTACCGGAAAGTCATCAGGAAATCCTGACGATCCGATTCACCGATCCCGGCGCTGCAGGTTACGCGGGCGCGTTTAACGGCGCTTCGGAGATGGCAATGCTGCCGAGCGCAAACTGGATGCTGTACAACCGGCTGTAGATGCCGCCCCTGGCGAGCAGCTCGGCATGGGTTCCGACTTCGGCGACCTCGCCCTTGTCCAGCACCACTATCCTGTCGGCTTTTTCTATGGTGGAAAGCCTATGGGCGATGACGATGGTGGTGCGGCCCTGCATCAGTCGCTCGAGAGCCGCCTGCACGTGTTTCTCCGATTCCGAATCCAGCGCGGAGGTCGCTTCGTCGAGGATCAGGATCGGCGCGTCCTTGAGTATGGTGCGCGCGATTGCCAGCCGCTGTCGCTGGCCGCCGGAGAGCCGCACGCCGTTTTCCCCGATCAGCGTATCGATGCCCTGTGGCATGGCGTGGATGAAGTCCAGCGCGTGTGCGGCTTGCGCCGCGCGTTCGATCGCCTCGCGGCTGGCGCCTGCAGTCTGGCCGTAAGCGATGTTGGCGGCGACCGTGTCGTTGAACAGCGCGACTTCCTGGCTCACCAGCGCGATGTTTCGCCGCAAGCTGGCGAGAGACAGCGTCTCGACGTCGTGGCCGTCAATGGTGATCCGGCCCGAGGCCGGATGAAAAAAGCGGGGCACCATATTGGCGAGCGTGGTCTTGCCGCCGCCGGACGATCCGACCAACGCCACCGTTTCGCCGGGCCGGATCGCGACCGTCACGCCAAGCAACGCTGGCTGCTCGGCACGCGGGTAGCGGAAAGTGACTCTGTCGAACCGGATGTCCCCACGCGCCCGCGCGAGTTCCACCGTGCCCTCGTCTTTTTCCGGCTGCTCGTCGAGCAGCGCGAACACGCTTTCTGCGGCGGCCAGCCCCCGCTGCAGGTGCTCGGCCACGCCGGTCAGCCGTTTCAGCGGTGCGGTCAGCAATAGCATTGCCGCAAGGAAAGAGACGAAGCCGCCCACTGTGGTCGAGTTGGACTGTGCCTGTACGGTGGCGTAGTACACCACCACCGCGACCGCTAGCGCGGCAAGCACTTGCACGATCGGCACGTTGGCCGCCGCGGCCGCAGTCTGCTTCATGCTGAAGCCGCGCAGCCGGTTGCTGGTCTCGGCAAAGCGCCTTGCCTCGTATCCCTGCCCGCCGAAAATCTTCACCACCTTGTTGCACTCGACCGTTTCCTGCAAGACCTGGGTGATGTCGCCCATCGCCTGCTGGGTGGCGCGGCTCATGTTGCGCAGACGCACGTTGAAATAGCGCACCGCCAGAGCGATCGGCGGCACCATGATCAGCGAGATCATCGTGAGCTTCCAGTCGAGGTAGAGTAGGTAAGCCAGCAACCCGGCCATAGTGACCGAATCCTTGACCAATACCATGACCACGTTGGTCGCCGCGCTGGTAACTTGCGTCACGTCGTAGGTAAAGCGGGAAATCAGATTGCCGGTGGTATTGTCGTGGAAATAGCCGAGCGGCAGCGCCAGCATGTGGCGAAACATGATGTCGCGCAGGTCCATCACCACTTTGTTACCGACCCAGGTGCTGGCATAGGTGCCGATGTAGGCGCCAATGCCGCGGAAAATGAAGATTGCCACCAGCGCCACCGGCACCCATTTGATCAGGAACGGGTCCTTGTTGACGAAGGTGCCGTCGAGAAAAGGCTTCACCGCGACCGGCAGCGCCACTTCGGTCGCCGCCGAGATCAGCATGCCCAGGATCGAGAGCGCGAACACGCCCCAGTACGGTTTCACGTACTGGAGCAGGCGGAAATAGAGCTGGATGCTGGTCATCTGTTTCATGGCCGGCACATTAGCATTCATTGGGGCAAAATAAAAAACCTGTCACCGCAAAGACGCAAAGGACGCAAAGAAAAGCAGAAAAATAGACGGGGAAAACCTGCAATGTGCAGACCCCGCTTTCGTCGCGAGTATCGGCTATCCAGGTATCGAACGTTATGAACCGTTCTTTCTCGTTGTCCGGGTTTCCTTTGCGTTCTTTGCGTCTTTGCGGTGAAAAAGCCTCTTATTCGAAGTTGACCATGACGTGCCGGGTGACGGTGTAGTCCTCGAGACCGTACATCGACATGTCCTTGCCGTAGCCGGACATCTTCATTCCGCCGTGCGGCATTTCGTTCACCAGCATGAAGTGGCGCGAGACGCCAGCGAAACTGACGGCGATTGCGGATGGCTGCATCATGCGCGGAAGATGTCACAAAAAGAACGGGCCGCAAAGCGCGGTCCGTCGTGTCGGATCCAGCGGATTGTGATTCTTCAGTGAGTCTTGGAAGACTGCAACGGCACTGCCTTAGCGACCGCCCAGGACCGCGATGTAGTCCGTCACCCAGCGGTAGTATGGGACGCAGGTACGCCCCGCGCCGCAGTTGGCAACCGGGGTACGCCAGAACCAGATACGGTCGAATTCCTTGATGCCGTTGGTCTCGCAGCCCTTTTCGCCGAGCAACGGGTTGCCCTTGCAGGCCTCGGGCACGACCGGCACCGAACCGAACCAGGCCGCCAGGTCACCCTGCAGCTTCTTGTTGACGGAATGCTCCATCCACATGTATGCGCAGTTCGGGTGCGGCGCGTCGGCATGCATCATGGTGGTATCGGCCCAGCCGGTTGCACCTTCCTTGGGAACCACGCTGGCGATCGGCCTCTTCTCGGACTGCAGCAGGTTGACCTGGAAGCCCCATGAGGAGGACGCGACGACGCCTTCGTTCTTGAAATCGTCGATCTGCACCATGGCGTCATGCCAGTAGCGCGATACCAGCTTGCGCTGTTCACGCAGCAGGGCCAGCGCCGCCTTATACTGATTTTCATCGAGTTCATAGGGGTTCTTGATGCCGAGGGTGGGCTGGGAACTCATCAGGAACAGCGCTGCATCGGCGATGTAGATCGGGCCGTCGAAGGCTTGCACCCGCCCCTTGTTCGACTTGCCGTCGTCCAGCTTCATTTCCTTGAACACGACTGCCCAGCTTTGCGGCGGCTTCTTGAACGCCTTGGTGTTATAGGCCAGCACGTTATAGCCCCACTGGTAGGGCACCCCGTAGTGCTTGCCGTCCACACGGTGCCACGGCGCCTTTTGCAGTCGCTGGTCGATGCTGTTGTAGCTCGGAATGAGGCTGACGTTGACCTCCTGCACCCGCTTGCCCGAAATCAGGCGCAAGCTGGCGTCTCCGGAAGCGGTCACCAAATCGAAACCGCCTTCGTTCATCAGTGCCACCATTTCGTCCGACGTGCCGGCGGTCTTTACCCGGACCTTGCAGCCGCTTTTCTTCTCGAAGTCCGTGACCCAGTCGTAGTTCTTGTCGCTTTCTCCGCGCTCGATGTACCCGGGCCACGCGACGATATCCACAACACCTTCGCCTTTGCCGATTTTTTCCATCCTGGATAGGGCAGGCGAGGCGCACAGCCCGACGACCGCCAGTGCCGTAAGCAGAAAGCTACCCGTCAAGCGAAGTCTGCAATACGACATTGCTTCTCCTTATTGTGGGCTCCCGGTCAGCAAGCATTCGTCATATCGGAGACGGCGGCCAAGCGACTGGTCCACCGTCGGGGACCAACACCGCCTGCTAGCGTCCGAAGCGGTACTCGGCGGAGAAGAGGCTGCCTTCCGGCGCAGGGTAGGCGTTGAACGTAGCTGCTGTTACGCAGCGGATGGCTTGCCCGGACAATAGCAAATCTGGGCGATACCGGACAGGATGGCCCGTGCGGAGGAGGAAACCGGTCTTCGAAATCCGGACGATCGGGTCCCGCAGCACCGGGCTCCGCGACATCCGTCGATCATCGTCCGAATCTGTATTCGAAGAAGGCTGTGAAAACTCGCTCGGGCAGCGGATAGACGTTATAGCGATCCGGAGTAAATTGCGATCGCACCGCGTAGTTGTAGTACTTCTCGCCCAGTGCGTTGTTCACCGCAATTCCGAAGCGGGCGGCGGTGATTTGATGTGTCAGCTTGAAATCCACCACGGTATAGGATGGAATTTTCACGCCGAGGTCATTCGCCTCGTCGTTGTCCATGAATTGCTCGCTGACGTAGACGACTGCTCCGGACATGTACGTGTGCGGCGTGATGCCCCAGTTCGCGTTCAACGTGGCCTTGTGTCGCGGAACCAGCGGGACGGTCTTGCCGGCAATGTTGACGTTGGTGATGGAAAACGGCCCGCCGGGGAATTCGCCTTCGATGAATTTGGGATCGGTGTACGTGTAAGTCAGTCTTAGGTCGATTCTCTCCGCCGGCTGCACGCCGAGCTCGAGTTCCACTCCGCGCCGCCGCGAAGGGGGAAGATTCGTATTTCCCACGCCGGACGTAAAGGCATCCAGGTGGATTTCATTCTTGACGTCAGTACGAAAGATGCCGGCGCGGGCATCCGCCGCCTGTCCGCGCCAATCGGCGCCCACCTCGTAGGTGACGGAAGTCTGCGGCTGCAAGAACTGGAATTCCTGCTGAAACAGGGTCGAGCTTTCGTAAATTTCGTCCACCGTCGCGAAACGGTATGCCTGCGTCGCACGCGTGAATGCCGACCACTGTTCCGACAGGGCCTGGCGCAATCCGAATTCCAGTGCGTGCTGGCGCTCGTTTTGTTCCCCGCTCGGCGAGCCGCCGTTCAGGAAAGACGGGTTCGGTGCGCTGGGATCGAAGGTGTCGGTGGCATTGATATGGAACCATTCGACGCGAGCCCCGCCCGTGATCGTCGTTGTCGGGGTCAGGGAGAGCGATTCGAGGACGTAAATGGCCCGATTTTCCTGTTTTGCCTCCACCCGGTGCACGGGCTGTGCGATTGTGGAAGGGGAGCCCGACAGGGCCAGATCGTAATTCCAGTGATACCAGTCGAAACCCATCACCAGGTTTCCGGGAAGCCCGAGTTGGGAATGGTCGAAGCGCACGCGCGGTGTCAGCGCCAGAACGTCCAGGTCTATTTCACGGTAATCGGGAAATCCCTTGAAATCGAAATAGGATTTCTGTGCTTTCTGGCGATACGACACACCGACAATTCCCGAAACGGCACTTGCCGAGCGCGACCAGTCGAGCTGCAGGATGTTGTCATCCCGCAGGGCATAGTCTTTTGGCGTGGACGTGCCCTTTCGGTCCGTTTCGAGCTCGTCGAGGCCCATGCTCGGCTGGACGGTACGCGCGCCGGGAAGCCTGAGATTCTCGCTGGCTCCCGCGAAACGCAACGAAAGGTCTCCGCCACCGCCGCTCCAGCGTGTTTCCGCCGACGCCGTCGACTGGATGTCCCGGTTGTTGTCGCGATAGCCCTTGGAGTCGTAGTGCGCGCCGCCGAGCCGCAAACCCGCCGTGTCGCTGCCCAATTCCCCGCTTGCTCGAGCTTGGAATGTATCAAAGCTTCCGGCTTCGGCGGCAATACTCGCCTGCGTGCCATTTTTGCCCGGCTTACGGGTGATGATGTTGATGACGCCGCCGACCGCGCCGTCGCCATACTGCACGGCGCCGCTGCCGCGGATGATTTCGATACGCTCTATGGAGTCAAGCGGTAGGGCTGACCATTGCACGCCCGAAAGGTCGATGTCGTTCATTTTTCGGCCGTCGAGCAAGACCAGCGTGTTCTGCGCGGCGGTGGCGCCGAACCCGCGCATGTCGACCGTCGCCTGCGAGGCGTTGTTGCCAAACAGGTCGCGTCCCCCGATGCCA
>Ga0137409_10000856_pt1 | contig 33342 bp, 26 predicted proteins | sample CZODoug1_16funga_FD_122059 | JGI IMG/M metagenome (GOLD analysis project Ga0137409, IMG submission 122059) | Vadose zone soil fungal communities from Angelo Coast Range Reserve, California, USA - CZODoug1_16fungal (Hybrid Assembly) | ecosystem: Environmental > Terrestrial > Soil > Vadose zone... | reverse complement strand
ACGACGGGCCGCAACTTCGACGAAGTGCTGCGCGTGATCGACTCGCTGCAGCTGACGGCGAAGCACAAGGTCTCGACCCCGGTCAACTGGAAGCAGGGCGACGACGTCATCATCGCGGGCTCCGTGTCGGACGAAGACGCGAAGAAGGTGTACCCCAAGGGGTGGAAGTCCCCCAAGCCGTATTTGCGGATCGTGCCACAGCCGAAAGGCTAGGGTTTTCGCGTCACGCGCAGATTTGCAAAGATGCCGGCGGAGCCGTCCCCGACCCACAGCCCAATCGATCCGCGGGTCCGGTCGCTCAGTTCGTTGACGACGAGCGCCGGCGTGCGTGCGTCGTTCACGAACACACTGACCTTGGGCCGCTCCACCACGACGCGCACATGAAACCACTGATCGCCGTCCGGCTCGGGAGTAACGGGCGCTTCGTATTGACCGGGGCGCTCCGACCGGAGCTTTTGCCACGGGAAACCGGGGTGCGAGACGTACTGCACGGCGTGACTATGGCGGGTTGAATCCGCCGCCCGAAAATTGAACGGTCGGAAGTACACCGCCTCGTAGGTCTGGCCATCGGCGACGTGGAAGGCCACGCCCAAAAAACTGCCCTGCACCGGTTGCGTGCGGCCCAGCAGATCCGCCTCGATGGTGCCATCCCCGAAGTCATAACCCTCCAGCCAAACGAGACCCATGACCGGGGCGACTTCGATCATCCTCAAAGCATGCTTGCCGTTGGTGTCGAGCACCGCGGTAGTGCGGCCGGCAATCCGCCAGCGTGGATCTTTGCCGACGGTTGTTACGTCCAACACCTCTGGGGCCTGGACGAGGCATGCAAGCAGCATTAGCGAAACCATGGCCGACCTCCCCTTTCATCCTGAGTAGTGCGAAACTCTGTCATGCTCAACGTCGGGCTCGTCGGTTTCGGCTTCGCGGGGAAAGTCTTCCACGCGCCCGTCATTCGCGCGGTGGACGGGCTGTACCTCAGCACGATCGTGCAGCGGCACGGCGCGCCCGACCCCCGGTATCCCGACGTCGAATTCGTCCGCAGCGTCGAGGAGCTGCTGAAACGCAAGATCGATCTCGTCGTCGTCGCCACGCCCAACACGTCCCATCATCCGATTGCCAAGCAGGCTCTGCTCGCCGGCCGTCACGTCGTCGTGGACAAGCCGTTCACCACGACGCTCGCGGAAGCGCAGGACCTGGTGCACGTCGCCAAACAGCAGCAGCGCATCGTCAGCGTGTACCAGGATCGCCGCTACACCGGCGATTTCGCGACGGTGCAGCAGGTGATCTCCGAGGGTGCGCTCGGCCGCATCGTGCTGTTCGAATCGCACTTCGATCGGTTCCGCCCGGAACGAAAGCCAAGCGCCTGGCGCGAGGACGCCCTGCCAGGATCCGGGGTCTGGTTCGACATCGGGCCGCATCTGCTCGATCAGGCATTGCTCCTGTTTGGAATTCCGGAGGCGATCGGCGCCGACATTCGCATCGAGCGCGACGGCGCCCGGATTGACGACGCGTTCGACGTGACGCTGTACTATCGACACTCGCGGGCGGTGCTGCGCGCATCGATGCTGGCGCCGCCCCCGCCCGTTGGGCCGACATGGATCGTGCACGGGACCAAGGGCTCGTTCATCAAGTACGGCATGGATCCGCAGGAAGCCGCGCTCAAGGAGGGCCGTACGCCGGACGAGCCCGATTGGGACAGCGAGCCGGAGGAGCTGTACGGTCAGCTCATCATGCCTGACGAAACGCGCACAGTGCCGACGCTGCGGTCGAGCTTCACGCGGTATTATGAAAACCTTCGCGACGTGATGCTCGGGAAGTCCGAGCTGGCCGTTACACCGGAGTGGTCGCTCGACGTGATGCGCGGACTGGAATTGGCGCTCGCGAGCAGCCGAGCGCACTGCGTACAACCGTGGAGCCCATGAAAAAACCGTGGACCTGGGTCTCTAGTCGTAGGGGGTTTTTGCTGTATTGAGGGTGATTATTGCTGTATCTTGTGTCGTTGGAATGACCCCGAACCCGCCGAACCCACCGGACTCCTGTTTGCGCTGTGGCGCGACTCTCGGCCCCGGGGCGCCGTTTTGCCCCCGCTGCGGTACGGGCATCCCGGTGCATCGACCGTGGTCGGGCCCCACCGTTGCCACGCCGTCCGGCGCGGTCAACCCGCGACCCGACGCGTCCGAGGCCCAGCTCGCGGCGCTGCGACGCGCGACCATCGGACAGTACGAGATCCTGGTCGAAGTCGGGCATGGCGGCATGGCCACCGTCTACCTCGCCCACGACCTCGCGCTCGACCGCAAAGTCGCGATCAAGGTGCTGGCGCCCGCCCTGCTCCTGATGGGAGAAGGGATGGTCGAGCGGTTTAAGCGCGAGGCACGCACCGCCGCGGCGCTCAGCCATCCCCACATCATCCCGATCTATGCGGTCAGGGAAAGCGATCAAGTTCTCTACTTCGTGATGAAGCATGTGCAGGGACGGTCGCTCGACCAGGTCATCCGGGACGTCGGCCCGTTACCGATCGCGATGACGCAGGCCATTCTCGCACAGGTCGGCGATGCGCTCGGCTACGCGCATCGCCATGGCGTCATCCACCGGGACATCAAATCCGCGAACATCATGCTGGACGAAGAAGGGTGGGCGGTCGTCACCGACTTCGGCATTGCGAAGGTGTTGCAGGCGCAAGGGCTCACCATGACCGGCGTGACGGTCGGCACGCCGACGTACATGAGCCCGGAGCAGTGCGCCACCGAGGAGATCACTGGCGCGTCGGATCAGTACTCGCTCGGCGTCGTCGCATTCGAGATGTTGACGGGCAGGCTGCCGTTTCAGGATGAGTCGATCATGTCGGTCATGTACGCGCATTTCAACCAGCCGCCGCGTCCAGTGACAGAGCTGCGCCCCGACTGCCCACCCAATCTGGGGGCTGCGGTAATGCGTATGCTGGAAAAAGATCCGGCGCGCCGCTGGCCCAGTATGGACGACGTCGTGGCGGTGTGCGGGCGCCCATCGCTGCGACACGACGATCCGATCCGGCGTGAGATGATTACGCTGGCGCACGGCGGCGGCCAGCACGCCAGTGTGAAGACGCCGACCAGCCCGATCGCCTTGTCGCGGGTGCGGACGCGCCCTCCAGTGCGCCGGCGGCGCTGGATCTGGCCCGGGATTGCTGCGACAACCGCCCTACTGGCGTTGGGATTGTGGTGGGCGTCACCGTGGTCCCCGCGCGCGCGGCAAGCGGGGCTGCCATCAGTGGCGGTGAGCGATTCGGCGCCGGCCGCCGCCGCGCGTCCCGAGCCACGGCCGACCGCGCCGCACCGGGTGCCGGTCACCGCGGGACGGAGCGTCGCGGCGCAACGCGACGACAGTCTGATTGCATCGCTGCGCGCGAGCGCGCTGCGGGCGGAAGAGCGCGCGGCGTTGGCGGGCGCTGCGCCGGCCGATCTCAGCGGTGGCCACGCGGCGTTCGCAAGCGCCGACTCGCTGGCTTCGGCGCGCCGGGTATCGGAAGCGATGATGCAGTTCGCCACGGCGGCATCGCTGTGGGCGGACGCCGAGCGCGGCGCGCGATCCCGCGGCGCGCGCGATACCGAGCCGCGTCGCGTCGCGGAATCCCCGCCAGCGGCGCCTCCTCCCGCGCCACAGCCGGTCGCGCCGCTCCCCCCGCCTCCACCCCCCGTGGCAGTCGATCCGCGTCCGGATATTCAGAAGGTGATCGGCGACTACGCGGCGGCGCTCGAATCACGGGACATCGAGCAAGTCCGGCACGCGTATCCCGGACTCACGGCGGCGCAGCAGGGGAGTTGGCAGTCGTTCTTCGAGCGCGTCCGCAATCTCAAGGCCACGCTCAGCATCACCAACCTGAATGTCGCCGGCGCTTCAGCCGACGCGACCGTCAGCGGCGTCTACGAGTACGACAACGCCAGCACCGGTCGCCCCGAGCGACGCCCGGCGACGTTTCGGGCGACGCTCGCCCTCGACGCCAACGGCTGGCGGATCAGCGCAATCCGGTAAAGACTAGACGTCAGGCGCCTGGACGTCTAGAAATTGTATTCCAGTCCGGCGGTCCAGAGCACGTTCGGCCGCAGTCCACCCCGGTTCAACGGCCACAGCGTGTTGGCCACGAGTATGACCCCGCTGTGCGTCACGAACTTGAAACCGAACGATCCGTTGACCACATCGTCGCGCGAGGTCGGGATGTTCGTCGGCTGGATCGTGCGACGGAATGGCAGATCGTAGGTCACCGGCCCCGGCAGCCGCAGCTTGCTCTCCCCGACCTGCAGCTCCGACACGAGATCGACCGCCATCGCCGCCCAGGGCGCCATGACGTGATCGAACCCGACCGTCGCCAATACGGCGCTGTTTTGCGAGCTTCCACTCCGGAACAGATAGCCGATGTTGGCGTGGGGTGAGAACGCCCCGAATCGCGCCGACAGGACACCGAGTCCGCGCGCCGCGAGGTGGCCCGAGCCGAGCAGGTCATCCGCGCTGCCGGTGGGGAAGCGCACGTCCGCCAGCACGGAGAAATTGGTTCGCTCCGAGCGCGTGAGATTGACCTTGACGCGTGTCGCGATGTCTCCGACACCGGTGGCTGATCCTTCCACGAAGCGAGACGTGGAGAGCTCGGGGTTCGCGGGGGTGCCGCCGAAGAAATGTTGGGCCGTCGTGCCGCCAAACGGCACGATCTGCGCGTCGCTGGTCCCACGCAGGGATGTCGAAACGATCGGGATGGCCACACCGATGTCGACGCGATCGAGCAGCCCAAAGGTTACGAAGAACGAGGTCACCGTCATGTCGAGATCGAGCGCCAACCGCAGGTTGATCACGTCGTTTTCGTGCGTCGGGACGCCATATGGCGTACACGACGACCCGACGAGGCTGTCGCACGCCGGGCCGGTCACGTTCTCGTGCGTGAACGTCATCTCGATGTCGTGCAGGTTCACGCCGCGCAGCGTCTCGAAATGCAAGCGGTTGATGTTGGCGCCGACGAAGACGCGGCCGCGGCCGAGCGTCGTGGCGCGCTCACCGAACACCGCCCCGGGCGAGCCCGACGTCGGAACCGGGACTCCCGCCTCGAACCGGAAGGTGGATCCGCCGCTGGTCGCGCTGACCGGGAGGTTTCCGGCGTTCTGACTGATCGCCGAGCTGATGAATGAGATGAGGCTGCCGTTATCGGCATTGGCTGAGGGAACGAAGTGGCCGGCGTGCAGCGCCGTCGCGGAATCAGAGCCGGCCGTGCCCCCCAGGAACAGCGGATCCTTGCCTGCCGTGAAAATGAACAGCTCGGAGATCTTGTCGCGGAGGCCCTGGGCGGGCAGCGGGGGGGCGGCCAGGGCGAGCGATACGAGACACCATAAGGAGCGCCGCATCGATTCCTCCAGACCGCAAGATGAGTGATGGGATTCGACTTCGAAGAGACGGGACGCCGGGAAGCGCGTCAACCCCTGAGAGTGTAGAATCGGAGACTCACATCGAACCGGATGGCCTGTGCCTCGTCCCTACATCCTCGCCGAGCTGACCTGGAAGACTGTGCGCGCCACGCGCTACGACGTTGCCGTGCTGCCCTGGGGCGCGACCGAGGCGCACAATTTTCACCTTCCCTACGGCACCGACAACATCCAGGCCGAGGACCTGGCCGCGCGCGCGGCCGAGCGGGCGTGGCAGCGGGGCGCGAAGGTCGTCGTGCTGCCGGGCGTGCCGTTTGGGGTGAATACCGGCCAGCTCGACATTCCATTGTGCATCAACATGAATCCCAGCACGCAGGCGCTGCTGCTCCGCGACGTCGCGATGTCGCTGGCGGGGCAGGGGATTGGGAAGCTCGTGATCTTCAACGGACACGGCGCGAATGATTTCCGCCAGATGATCCGCGAGCTGCAACCGCAGGTCTCGCTGTTTCTCTGCACGGTGAACTGGTACAAGGTCGTGGATCCGAAGCCGTTCTTCACCGATCTCGGCGACCATGCCGCCGAGCTTGAGACGAGCGTGATGCTGCACGTCGCGCCGGATCTGGTCCTGCCGTTGTCCGAGGCGGGGTCCGGCGCCGCCCGCAAATTCAAGATCTCCGCTTTCCGTGAGGGTTGGGCGTGGGCGCCGCGGAATTGGCGCCAGGTGACCGACGACACGGGTTCGGGGAATCCGGCAGCGTCGACGGCGGAGAAGGGGAAGCGCTACGTCGAGGCACTGACCGGGAAGATCGCCGATTTTCTGATCGAGCTAACGCGAGCGGACACGAGCAAGCTGTACGAGGACCAGTGACGCGTGACGTGCGTCACCATCGGCGTGGGCACGCGAAAAATTGTGACTCGCGTCGCGGGCAACTGTATTACCTTGTTCGGAGCATCCTGCACCAACCAACTGGAGGAAGCATGCTTCGGAAACTGTTGGGAGTCGTCGTAGCGATGGCACTGCCGTCGCTGCTCGCGGGGCAGGCACCCGCGGCTCCCGCGCCCGCGATGTCCAAAGTCGCTCCTGCACATGCCATGGCAACCCAGGTTCAAGGCGAAGTGGTTGAAGTCGACGAACCGGATGGCATCAACAATCAGGAGGGCGTGGACGAATCGGACGGCCAGAACAACGACGTAGAGGACGGCGACGTCGATCAGGAAGGTGTCGACGAGCCGGACGGCTTGAACAACGAGGTGGACGCCGGCGATCAGGTCGAACAAGAGGGCGAGAACGAAGACGGGGACACCCCTGCGCCGCCGCCGCCCGCGACGGGCCAGCTCCGCCAAGTCGGTCGTCACCGGCCGTAACGAGACGTGCAGAGCGTAATTGCTCGACAGTGTAGGGGCGCAGCTCTGTGCTGCGCCCCTATGCGTTTGTTGGTAGCGGCACCGTTGCTCGCGGCGCTGTGGGCCGCTCCCGCGGCGGCCCAGGTGGCCGCAACTCTGGGCGCCGGCGTCGGCACCGTGCGTACCGAGCGGGGATCGAGCTTCAGCGCGGCATCGTTGGCGCCGGTTATTCGCTACGCGAGTCCGACGTTTGTCGCGCAGGTATCGGGGCTCGTCGCCTCGCTCCCGCAAAGCGCGTGGGCGGAACACGGCCGGTTGCACCTATGGGGCACGACCCCGCGTTTGACTGGCCGCTTCCGGCTCGGTGCCGAGGGGATGCTCGCGGGGTCGTCTCGGACCGGCGGCTCGTGGACCGCTGCAGCGCATGGCCTGGGGGAGCTGCTCTGGTCCGCGCCGCGGTGGGGCTTTGGCGTCGGCGCCGGGCCCTCGTCAGGCTGGATTGCGAACGACCCCGTCAGATTTGTCGCGCTCCACACGCGCGCGCGTATGTGGTGGCGACCGCGCGGCCCGGAAGGCGCAACGGAATGGCAACTGTCCGTGGAGCCCACCCGTTTCATTGGCGCCTGGTTCACCGACGTGGGCGCCGGCGTCACGCTGCGGCAACGCGCTGCCATCCTCTCGCTCTCCGCCGACGCCCGGGCGTCAAAGATCTATGGATCGACGGGAGCCGGGAGCGGTTTGCTGCAGATCTTCCTGGGACGGGCGTTGTCGCTCGAGCTGGCCGGCGGCAGCTATCTGCGCGAGCCGTATCAAGGATTTCCTCGCGGACGGTTCTTTTCTCTCGGCCTGCGCGTCGGCGTGAGCCCCCCACCCTCGTCCCGCGCCGCGACCCCGCGTGTAGTGCGCGCGCCTGCGCTGGTTGCTCAAATGCGAGGTGACAGCGCCGTGGTGCGATTCCGGTTCCCGGGCGCCAAAACGGTCGGGATCGCGGGCAGCTGGAATGCGTGGCAGCCGCAGCCGCTGCGGTCCGCCGGCGCCGATCAGTGGGAAGGTGTGTTCGTCCTTGCGCGCGGCCAGTATCAGTTCACGCTGCTCGTGGACGGCCGGAATTGGGTCGTACCCGCCGGCGTGGCCACTGTCCGTGATGAGCGCGGTGGCATGGTGGCGGTGCTGGTCGTTCGCTAGCGACCGACCAACTGCTGCACCGCGCGATCCGCTTCGCGAATCGAGTTCCGATGGTCGCTGGCCCCGGCGAGATCCGTATTCGCAAACGCGATCCGCCCGTGCGGACGATTCCTCAAAATGTCCCTCGGCGCCCCCTGGCCATTGAGACCGAAGAAAAACCCCGGCTGCGGATTCACGTACGCGTGACCCCAGCGATTGAGAATGATGCCGGCGATGTCCCGGCGCGGATCGAATCCGCCGGGCGCGAACATGTCGGCGAGCTGCTCGCGGAACGCGCGCTCGTAGTGCGCGAACGACGTGCCGAGCAGCAGCGCGCGACCCCGGCTCCCCTGCTCGGCGATCGACAAGCCGGGCTGGGCGAAGAGGACCTTGATGGTCAGCACCGTCGGTGAGTCAGGACCGATGGTGCGGGGCTCGTTGCCGACGAGCGCCATTTTCCGGACCGAGAGATAGTCGCCCAGTCCCCCGAACCAGCGGCAGCCGGACAATCCCATCTTGTAGAGGAAGCGCCAGTTGCGAACGGCGATGTTCGCCATGAGGCAGGGCGATCGATGGAACTGCGCGTACGCCACGCGATGGCCGGCCGGGAGGTCATGCACGATGTGCTTCGCGGTCCAGCTGCCGCCCGCCACGACGACTGAGCGCGCGCTGACTCTATAGAGGCGATTGCCCTTCGCGTACGTGACGACGACGTGCGGCGCGGTCCCAGGGTCGCCGGCGTGCGCGACACGAACGACCGTGGAATTCAGTCGCAGCCTTGTGGATTGACCGGCGCGATCGAGCGCGCGGAAGTTGACGCGATTCTGCCACACCGCGTCGACGGTGCGCGGGCCGGCGAAGGCATCGGGGATCAGGGTCTTCACCATCAGTCGCGCGAATCCGCCGTTGCCGTCGGGGAACATCTGGTCGCCGAGCGCGTCGTCACCATCCTCCGGAAACTGGTTTGCGATCGCGTAGTTGCAGTACGCCGACAGCACGTCGGGACCAAGACCGTATCCGCCGCCTTCGACGGGCGACAGAAACGTGCGCACCGTCTCGCGGCTGATGGCGTATCTTGCCATCAGATGATCTTCGAGCGTGATGGCGTCGAGCTGGCGCGAGATGGCGTCGCCTTCGGTCTGGGGACGCGGTCCGTCGACGCCGCCCCCCGCGGTCCCCCAGCGCAGCAGCTCCGCTCGCGTGCTCTCACTGATGGGCGCGCCTGCGAGCTTCCGCCCCCACGGATCCATCACCCACGTCCCCGGTCGCTGGCCGAAGCCCGGTCCGAAGTAGAAGCCGTAATTCCTCGGCGTCTCGTACGGCGAGTGCGCCAGCGGCATCTCGGGCGATGGTCCGCCCCACGTCTGATAGGCGAACGCAGAACGGTCCATGCCGATCATCTCGTAGAAGCGGTCGGTATAACCGCCTTTCCCCGGGACCAGGAAAATCGCCGAACCCTGGTGCGCGGTGAGCCGCTGTCCGTCGACGAGGAACTCGTTGCGCTTCGCTTCGCCGCCGAAGATGCCGTGGTTGTCGATGACGAGGCAGCGTCCGCCTTTGTATTGCTGGAAGAAGATCGCGGCGGCGAGTCCGCTGATTCCGCCGCCGACGGCGACGAGGTCGTACATCTCGCCAGTGTCGATGGCGCCGGCGATCCGCGCGTCGAGCGTGCCGTCGCGCAGGGCGTGCCCGGCGTTCAGGACATCCCAGGTGTTGCCGTTCGAGTGTCGGTAGTCGCCGATGCCGCCGTAGCCGTTGAAGGCGTCGGCGGGGGAGACCGCCGGCGCTTGACCGGGGACGAGCAGCCCGGTGCCCACGAGGAGGGCGCCATTGAGGAAGTCGCGGCGCGAGATCGGCTCGCTCAAGCCGAGTCGGTTTTCGTCCACGCGTTCTACTGTCCCGTCGCCGCCGGCGCGCCGAGCCAGCGCGCGAGCCACGCCGCCACTTCCCGATAGAAGAACCGGCTGTCCTCGCCCTTCAAAACCCAGTGGTTCTCCTCCGGCCAGATGATGAGCCGCGAGGGAATCTGCTGGCGCTGCAGCGCGGTCCAGAACTCCAGCGCGTTGTTCATCGGCACGCGGAAATCGCGCTCGCCCACGGAGACGAGCACGGGCGTGTGCAGATTCGCCGCCCGCCGCATCGGGCTCTGGGTCTTCCACAGCGGGTGGTCTTCCCACGGCGGGCCGCCGACGTTGCGCTCGCGATCGTAGTTGTAATCGCTCGTCGCCCACTGCGTCTCGAGATCCCATTCGCCGGCGTGGCTCACCAGCGCGCGGTAGCGCGTCGTGGTCACGGCCAGCCAATTCGTGAGATGGCCGCCGTAACTCGCGCCGCCGGCGACCTGCCGGGACGCGTCGATGAACCGGAACCGTTTGATCGCGCTGTCGGCGGCCTCGTTGATGTCGTTCGCCGGACCCTCGAGCGGATCGAACTGAATGTCCTGCGAGAACTTCTCGCCGTAGCCGGTCGAGCCGGTGTAATCGGTCATCAGGATGACGTATCCAGCGGCTCCCAGCAGATGCGGATTCCAGCGCAGGCCAAAGTTGTCGGTCCACATGTTCGCCGCGCCGCCATGGATCAGCACGAACAGCGGATAGCTGCGCGTCGAGTCGAATCCCGGCGGCAGGGAGTAGAAACTGTGAATGCGGTTCCCGCGGACCGATGTAAACCAGAACTCGCGCAGCGGCTGCCAGTCGATCTTTGCTGCCCGATCACTGTTGAACTTCGTCAGCGCGGTCCACCGGCCCGTGGCCGGATCGATCCTGACGATCTCGGGCGGATTGGTCGCACTCTCCCACACCGCCGCCATCTTCACGGAGCTGCCCGTCGTCGCCGGCGCCACTTGCAGGCCGCTGAACGTGCCGCTCGTCACCCGGCCGACCTCTTGCTCCCGCCCTTCGGGAGCGGGCGTGCGAAACAGGCGCGTGTGGCCCGCGTCTTCAGCGAGGAAATACACACTGCGCTTATCCGGCGCGGGATTGTAGCCGCCGACCGAATGCTCGGTCCCTCCGGCGATCACCCGGGGCGCAGATGTCCCGGACATCGGCCAGGGCCAGGCGAGGAGCCGGTGGTTGTTGAACGTTTTCTCGGTGGTCGGTGTCGTGACGGCGTACAGCGTCTTGCCGTCGGTACTGAATTGCGGCGCGTCGTAATCGTCGCGGCCCTGCGTGAGCCGTAACGGCTCCCCCGCCGTCGCGTTGACGACCCACAGTGCTTGGACGACGTCGCCGTGCGTCCAGTCTCCGCGGTTCGTGGTGGCGGCGAACACGACGAGCTTGCCGTCCGGCGTCCATGCGGCGGCCAGGTCCTCGCCGCTGTTGCCGAGCTGTCCACCGAAACCGGCCCCTTGTACGAGCTGCGACCCGGCGAGGATATCCCGAGCCTGCGCGTTCGGCTCGAGCGGCTGCACGAACAGATGGGGCCGCCGGTCATCGAGCCAGTGGTCCCACAGGCGAATCGGCGACGCGTCGTACACGCGCGCGTTGTACTTGCGTGCCTTGCGCTCCGCCGCCGCGGCCCGATTCGCCGAGTCGGTCGTCGCGCCAGGGTAGACCATGCTCGAGAACAGGATCGCGCGCCCGTCGGGACGCCACAGCGGGCTCGAGGCGCCGGTGGAGATGTTCGTGACGCGCTGGGCTTCACCACCGCCGGTCAGGTCCAGCACGTACAGCTGCGCCGCGTCGTCGCCTTCGCGGCGCGCGCTGAACGCGATCCGCCGGCTGTCCGGGCTCCAATCGACGCCGCTCTCGCCGCCCTTGCTGTTCGTCAGTCGCCGCGGCTCCGCGCTGCCGTCCAGCAGCACGATCCAGAGATCGCTCACTTGCTCACCTTCGGTATACGACGGCTCCGTCACACTGAACACCACCCAGCGGCCGTCGGGGCTTATCGCCGGCGAGGACAGGCGCTTCATCAGAAAGACGTCTTCGTGGGTGATCGTGTGGCGTTGCTGAGCGGCGAGCGCGATGGGCGATAGCAACCAGAGAGTGCAGGCCAGCAGTCGGATGGAGCGCATGGTAATTCCTATCGCATGTAGGGAGCGACGTTAGTGGCGATGGTACGAAACTCCGCTGCCGTCAACGGCAGCTTGAGAAACTCCGCCCATGCCGCCCGCGGCGCCAGGTTGTCCCCCGCGGCGGCGTCCGACCCGTAGAGCACGCGCTCCGGCCCCAGCTGCCGGATCCGCTGGGCAATGAGGCGCGCGTCGTCGTTGGTCATGTTGCGGCACACGGTCGTGACGTCGAACCAGAGCCGTTGCGCGCGCGGATCGTGTCGCGCGATCGCGTCGACAAAGACCGACAGCGCCGAGTCCGTCGTGGCGTCGTAGCCGCCGGCCCCGGCGAGGTGCGCGATCTGCACGGGGACATGCGGCGCGGCCGGGAGGATCGAATCGAAGAAAATGCGTGCCTCTTCGCGGCCGTACGGCAGATTGCGCGAGATCGACGCCCGCATGTGGATGACGATCGCCATGTGCCGATCGTCGGCGGCCTGAAACACGCGGCGCAGCTGCTCGCGATGTTGCGCGTTGTGATAGTCGACCGCCGAGTTGCCGATATGCAGCTTGAGCCCGGTGCGGAGCAGGGGATTGGCGAAGCAGCGGTTCAGCTCTTCGAGCGCATAATCGCGCAGCGGGTTGAAGCTACAGAACGCGCGCAGCCGGTCGGGGTAGCGAGCGACTTGCTGAGCCGTCCAATCATTCTCGGCTTTGACCTGCTCGTATTCGTTCGCGACGTGGCGGCTCGGATTGCCCCACGTGTACGCCACCGACAGCACCAGGGCGCGGCGAATTCCTGCCGAGTCGAGCAGCCCAATGACGCGGTCCGCATCGATGGAGTGGAGCGCAGCGGCGCCGGGCGGGAGTGGATTCGGCGTGACGAGCGCGGCCGCGGCGGGGCTGAACAGGTGCTGGTGATGATCGATGAGCGGAGGCCCCACTTGGAGCAGCAATGCGGCGGCGAACAGGGTGGCGATCATGGAGAATATCCCTGCAGTGATGTACGCACGGGGACGGGAGCCGCAAGAGTGGTTACAGCCGGAACAGGTAGCTCAGCTTCACAAACAATACGTCATCGGTCCGCGTGAGCCCACGGAACCGGAATGCGTCCTGGTCCTCCATGTCGCTGCCGTACCCTGCGAACACCACGGTTCCCGGGATCGGCTGATAGCTGAGCAGCGCATCGACGTGGAAGTTGTTGTGCGCGCTGGCCTGGGTCCGGGTCACCGTCGTTGGCCCGGCAATCAGGATGGGCGCGCCGGTCCGCGAATCATCGCGCAACGAATCCGTCTGATCCTGGACGTACTGGCCGACGAGTCGGAAGAACAACGGCCGAGAGAGCTGGTACTCGACCTTGGCGCGCAGAATGCGACCGACATTCACCAGGCTGCCGTCGGTGCGACGATTCACCTGCTGCCAGAAGTAGCTGACGGAATTCCGCATCCGCTCCGTGGGGCGGTACGACAGGTCCACGCTGAGGAGCAGAAGGTCCGCGGACGCCCATTCGAAGAAGTTTTCGTCGTGACCTTGGAGGAAGAACCCGCCGCCGCTGAAGTGCTTCCATTGGGGCGTCCCGATCTGAATGATGTACTCCCCATTCGCGATCGTCGGCTGTCCGACGAACGGGATGGTGTCGAGGCCGCCGCCTGATTTTGGCGCCTCGAGCCGATAATCGGCATAGAGCGCCGAGTCGTAGCCGAAGGACTCGACGAAGTAGCCGGCGCCAATGTTCCACCCACCGCGCAGCGCCGCGTTGCCGTTGAAGTGCAGTTTCTGGTCCTGGATGCGGCGGCCGTGGATGAAGTTCTGATACTGCCAGATCCCGTCTACGACGATGTCGCCCGTGAAGCGCTGCAGCAGCGCGCCCGGCTTCCCGTAGGTGGTCCAGCTCGGATCGACGTACGCATGCACGATGCCCGCGCGGCCGATGAATCCGCTCGCAGAGCGAAAGTCATCGGAGATGCCGGCGAACACGCTGCGCAGCCCCCAGACTCGGTGCTGAATCGTGAATTGGGTGAGCCACAGCGGCGCCGTGGTCGTCACCCCGCCGCTTTTCGTGCGACTGCCGGCGACCTGCAGGCTCAAGCCATAGATGTCCTTGAAGACGAGGCGGCTGTCGAATTCGGCAACGCGATTGTAGTTGTTGCCTTCGATGCGATCGGTGTACGCGAGGCCGACGCGCGAGCCGTGGCCGAGGCTGCGCTGCGCGCGCACGATGTTGAAAATGGGATTGTCGCCGCTCGGCGACGCGAATTTGCCGTCGACGGCGGAGAGGAAGCCGATGTCCGTGCCCGATGCGTTTCCGGTGAGCTTGACGGCGGCCACCGGTTGCACGATGCGGCGCGTGTAGATCAGCCCCTGCGGTACCTGAAACAGCTCGCTTCCTTCCAGGAAGAAGGGCCGCTTCTCCGGAAAGAACAACGCCTGGCGCGGATCGAACGCCAGCTGGCCCGCGTCCGATTCGACCTGGGAGAAGTCGGGCTTGATCGTGCCGTTCAGCGTGAGATTGTCGGTGACGCCCCAGCGGACATTGCCGCCGACCTGCGGATTGCCGGTTTCGTACGCGTATCCGCTGGTCCCCAGCACCCCGGTCCGCCTGGCGGTCGCCTCGGGATTCAGATCCATCACGAGGCCACGATGCATCCCGGACAGGCCGACGAGATTCCCCGACTGCCCGATGAACGTCGCGTTGGCGCGGTTCGCCGGGAACCACGAATCCTCGAACCCGGAGTGCTTGACCTGCCGCACGATGTTGAGGCTCCAGTCCTGCGGCTGCTTCGGCTGATAGCGCAGACTCTTGAACGGAATCCGCACCTCGACTTCGTAGCCCCATGCCATCACTCGTCCCCGCGACTGGAAGACGTAGTCGGGACTCAGGTCCGGTTGCTCACGACCCACGACCGCGCTCCCAATGAAGCCGCTGGCCGTCACGTTGGCCCCCTCGATGAGCGCGCCATCGCCCTGCACACCGAGCGGGTTCACGGCGAACATCAGCGCCTTTTTCCCATCGTGGAACGTGCCGATCAGGATCTGGATATTGTCGTCGCCGAAGATCTGATCGCGGTCGGCGAGCGTCGCGGTCGGGCGGCCGTGCAGCTCGTAAGCCCGAATGCCGAAGTAGATCGCGCTCGAGGAGTGCCAGACGAGGACCTGCGTCGAGTCCGCGGCCGGGACGCCGTCGTTGGGCGCGTATTGCGAGAAGCCCGACAGCACCGCGGCATGCCCCCAGGCGGATTCCGCGAGGTCGCCGTCGATGACGATGTCGGCTTCGAGGCGCGGGATGCGCACGTCGAGCTGGCGGTCCCGGCCGGAGTAGATCAGCGCGGAGTCTGCCAGCTGTCCGAGGAGCAAGAGGGCGAGCAGCATGCCCGATAATAATCGCGCTCGGGCTGGTGCTCAGCACCCGCACAAGAGTTAGGAACTTGTCACAACTAGGGCTTCGTCTTGAAGCGGAGCCGGTACGGCGCGAGCGGCACACCGTCGGTGACGTTTCGAAAGCCATACCCGTGCGGCGTGCCGAGCTGCAGCTCGTACTCGTGGCCCGGCTCGAGCGCGACTCCGAGATGGATTGTCGTCCCGGTCGAGTCGAGCCCTTTGCCGAGCTCGAACGGGACGCGGTTTATGCCCATCGCCCGCCAGAGAGTCTTCGGCGTCGTTTGCTGCGGTTCCAGCGTCGGGCCGTTTGGACCGAACACGGGCAATACGCTCCAGCCATCGTCCCGTACGGGGCGGTCGAATTGGATCACGATTTCCTTGAGGCCGGGGTCGACGGAGTCTGCGCCGTTCGCGATCGAGAGCGATACGATCTTCGGCCGCAGCGCGTCATAGCGATGCTGCATCGCGGGAACGCGGCCGGGCAGGGAATCGAAATAGGCGATGATCCGCGGCATGAACGCAGCGAACGTGGGATAGGTGCGCCGGTCCGCCTCGTACTGCGTGTAGAGGTTGGCGAGTTCTTCGGTCCAGAACCAGCTCCCCCTGAGCTGCTCGCGATAGAACCCGCGCAGCTGAGCCGTATCGCCATGCGCCGCGATGTAGCGCGCCTCGGTCGCGTGATCCAACGATTCGTTTACCATGCTCGGCCATGGATATGATTGCCATGTCATCGCGTCCACGACGAGTGCATGCACGCGCGGCGCCGAGCGCTCGAACTCGGCGCGGTGCGCGTTGCCGAGCGGGTTGACGAAGCCGTGGCCGAACTCATGGACGAGCAAGCCCGCCATCCCGGCGTCGTACGTCGGATAGCCGCTGGAATCAGGCCGCGTGTTTCCCACGATGCTGTAGCATTCGCGCGGCCCATTCGGTGGCTGCACGCACGGCCCATAGTTGCCTTCGGCTGCCACGAGCAGCGGCACCACGACAAAGATCCGGTCCGACGGGATCCCGAAGTACGGCGAGAACCAGGCAAGATCGACGGCCCGTTCCAGTGCCGGCCGGATGCGGCCATTGACCGAATCGTACAGCGCGCGATGCGTCGCGAAGAAATCGTTGGCGCGGCTGTCGATCGCGAACCGCCGCGCCGCCTCGACGAAGCGCCGTAGCTCCGCCGCCGGAGCGGGCCACCCGGAGACAGAATCGAACGGCACGCGTTCCTTGAGCTCCGGCGGATCGGTCAACCGGATCGGGATGGCCATCACCCGCGACTGGCCCACGCCGTAGCGCTCGCGCAAGCCACGGGCGAGCGTCACCGCTTCGTGATTGCGCTGCGGGCCGAAGAATTGCTCGATGTCGGCGCTGTATTGGGGGAGATGGGTGGGGTTGAACTCCTCGCTGCCGGCGAGCTTGAAGATGATCGTGATCAGCTCGACGCGGCGGTCGACGCCGATGCGGAGGGGGTTCGACTGTGCGGCGGCCGTTGCGGGTGGACGGAAGAGCAGGAGAATGAGAGCGGCCGCGCGAAACGTCATAATTCCTCGCCGGTTTTGTGGTGCTCGTTCTACCCCCGCGCGCCCACTTGTTCTCGTTCTGCCACCGCCGGCGTTTTGCGCGCGATATAGACACCCACGAGGCACACTGCCCCGCCGAGCACCGCGATGCTACCAGGAGCTTCGCCGAGCAGCAGCCAGCTCATCACGATCGTGAGCGGCGGAACGAGATAGGCGGTGGCGGCAAGGCGTCCCGCCGATCCGCGCGCGAGCGCGTAAGCCCAGGTCGTGAAGGCGATCGACGTCGGAAAGATGCCCAGGAAGAGCAGCCAGCCGATGCCGCTCGCCGGCGCGCTCTTGAGCTCGCGGACGAGCAGCGGCGCGTAGGGCAGGCAGAATAGCGCGCCCACCATGCAGCAGGTCCAGGTGGCTTGCAGCGCCGCGATCCGGTTCAGCACCGGTTTCTCGGCGACCATCCCAACCGCGGAGGAAACTGCTGCGATGAGACACAGCACGACGCCGAGCAATGTCGCTGTACCCATCGAGCTCGCGAATCCAATCACCACGACACCCGCAAAAGCGAGCAGTCCGCCGAGCAGCAGGTATGGGGTCGTCCGTTCCTTCAGAAAGACGGCGGCCAGCGCGACGATGATGATGGGCGCGACGAGGACCAACATCGCGGCGGTTCCCGCATCCACGCGCCGCTCCGCCTCGTTGAGCACGACGTTGTAGACGCCAAACCAGAGCAAGCCGGCGAGGACGAGCAGCGCCAGCTCACGACGGGTAGGCCGGACGAACCCGCGCGCCAGCACGATGCTGCCGAGCAGGATACTTCCCAGCGTGAGCCGGCCGAGCGCCAGCGCACCGGGAGAAAAGGAACGGCCGGCGGCGCGGATGCCGACGAATGCCGCTGCCCAGAGCACTACGGCGACCAGTGCGGCTGCCAGCGGCAGCCAATCCCGCTTAACGCTCTCTCCCGGCGGGCGCGGCGCTCGAGAGCGCTTGGGCCGCGATCGCGATCAGCGCGCCCTCGCGGCTCAGCGATTGGACGCCCAGCACGGTCGCGATCGGCGCATTGGCGCCGAAGTAGGCCAGTCCGGCGTCGCGAATGGTCGCGATGTCGGCGGGGCGATAATTGACCACATAGATCGTGAGTGTCGTGACGTCGCGCGGGGTAGCGCCGGACGCCTGTAATACTGCGCCGAGATTGGCGAACGCCCGCTCGGCCTGCGTGCGCAAATCGGAGCCGGCGAGCGCGCTGCTACTGTCGACGCCAAGCTGCGCCGCGACGTACAGCGTGCGCCCGACGCGTACGGCCTGGGAGCCCAGCGCCGGCGGCGCGACGCCGGCGGGTGCGCCGAGCGCCGTTTTTATCTCCGGCACCGTCGTCGCGCGCGCCCCGAAATCGCCGCGGAGGCCGGCCTCCTCCCAGCGCCTGACATCTTGCCGGCGCCGCCGCTCTGCCGCCTGGTCTTCGCCGTCGCGCCACTTCTTGTACGCCTTCACCTGATCGCCGCTGAGCCAGTGGCGCAAATCGTTTTCGAATCGCTCCTGCCCATCTTTCAGGTCCTTCCCGAATTCCTGCGCGCGCTCGGCGTAGAACATCGCGGCCGCGCGGTCGCCGGCGTCCAACCGCTCGTTCATCTTGGCCAGCGCCGCGGAGGCGCTGTCCCGCGCCGGGCGCGTGGCGACCATGAAGGAGTCGTAGGCCTGTGCGTACCGGCTCGCCTGTTGAGGCGTCAGACTGAGTAGCACACGGGCGAGCGCCGAGTCCAGCGGACCCGCCAGCTCGACCCCGGGGAGTTTCGGGGCGTTCGGTCCATACCCGCCTGCGGGAACGAGCCTGCCGCCGCCGTATTGAGCCTGCAGAGGGGAAGACAGCAGCAGTGTCGCTGCGAAAAAGATCCAGGGAACCGAGCGTCTCATGATTCAGTCCGGGTTAGTATCCTGTTAATGATGCCTGGGGAGCGGCCCGAGTTTCGGTGGCCTTGCTCCATGCAACACCGCGCCTTGCACCGGCACGTATTCGAGCGGCGTTCCGGCCTGTGCACAGCGCAGCATCAGCCCGCCGCGACTCATGTCCCCTCGCCCCACGAATGTGGAAGGGAAGAAGAGCCGCTCGCCGAAGACGTCGACGAGTGGCGTCACGTATTTCGCGCTGGCCACACTCCCGAGCAGCACCACGCGGCCGTCGCTACCCAAAGACTTCACCAGCGCGCGCGCGTCACGCAACAACGGCTCCAGATAGCGCGGCTCTTCCTCATGGACCGGCACGGCCGCCATGTTCTGCAGATCGTCTACGCGAATCAACACATCGGGAGGAAGCAGCCCCCGTCCCGGCGTAATCACGTACGCTTGCCCGAACCTGGTCGCGTACGCGAGCTTCCCCCGGAAATACAGACTGCTCATGAACGTGAAGACTTCGCCCAGCGGCGCGCCGCCGTTCGCCAGCCGTGCCGTCAACGGGCTCGTCTGACTCTTGAGCAGCATCTGCGCGCGGGTGCCCGCGCAGTTCGCCGGCGAGAGCAGGAAAACCGTCAACACTCTAGCGCTCCATGTAACGACGCAGGAAAAACATCACCACGCCAAAGATCACAATCAGCAGGACGATCCACACGATGCGGGGCATGTGCCACCCTCCGGAATAAAGCTCGAAACGATTTGCATCGGGAAAAGTGGTTTCACATATTAACGCATGATCGGGATCGGCGGTGGTCTATTCACCTTCGCGGCGCTCTTCTACTTCGCCGCGGAATACGAGCACCTGACAGGGTGGAAATGGGCCCTGGCGAGCATCGCGGTCACGATTACGGTACGCGGGCTGTTCCCCGGATCCTTCATTTTCGTCTTGCCGGCCCAGTTCGGGCTCTTCCTCGTGATGTGGTGGGCGCACGTCAAGAATCAGGCACTCCGCGCCGTGGACCTCGAGAAACGGGAGGCAGACTCCCGGCGCGAGCGCCAGGAGCGGGTGAGCCGCACCCGCCAGGAAGCGGACGCCACCACGGATTGGGATGCACAGGAGCGGGAACGGGAAGCCGTCGCCGAAGCCGCGCGCAAGGAGCGCCAGGACCGCGTGCGCCTGGCCCGCGAGCAGCGCGAGCGCGAAGAGCGCGAGATGGGTAAGGGCGGGGGCTCAGGAACCTAGAGCCTCCCCTGTCCCAGCTTCCACGCGCTCGCGATCCCGAGTCCCATCCAGAGCAGGTCCAACGGCGTAAACGCCAGTATCAACACGAACCAGAACCCGACCTTTCGCAACAAGGTCTTATCGTAATAGCGGTTGACCAGCTGATCCCGCTCCGCGTGTGTGGCGGTCTGCGCGCGAGCCGACGCCTCTGAAACCATCTGCTTTCTGAGCTCTTCCCCGGGGCCCATGAACGACGAATCACGTATCAGATCGGGTCGGGTATCGATGGTGTGCTGCAGGTCCGGGGAAAAAGCATGGTTCCTCGCCATCTCGATCAGGAACAGCGTGCTCGTCACGTCATGGTTCTGAAGCAACTCGTCACGCAAGGCGGGTTGCAGGGCAAACACGACGACGGCCAGCTTCGCGACGAGCAGCGTCACCGCGGTCAGAATCGCGGCCTGCCTCCCAGTCGCTCTGGTCGGAGGCTTGGCCATCTGACCGATCACGATCCCCAGCAGCCCGCCGACTCCCCACGCTGCCAGCCCCACGTCGTTGTGCATCATGCGCGCCAGCAAGACCCACACGATGATCACCACGCCTCCGACCAGGACAGCGGCCAGCAGGGGCGATCTCTCGCCCGGCGGGCTTTTCGGCTTGCCACCGTAGACCCGGACCGTGGTCATGGGCCATACGATAGTGATCGCTGTTCCGATTTGCACTGCGGATTATGACGTCTGGCGCGCCCGTCCAGCTTACGTCGTCGTCATTACCACCGGCGCGTGATCACTCGTCCCGACATCGGCCTGCACCACGCAGCTCGTCGCGCGGGCGGCAAGAGCAGGCGATCCGAGCACATAATCGAGCCGCCACCCGATGTTGCGTGCGCGCAGATTGCGCCACGGCGCCCACCACGTGAACAAGTTCGGATTGTCGGGATCGAATTTCCGGCCCAGGTCCACGAGCTGTGTGCCGAGCAACGCTTCGAACAACGCACGCTCCTCCGGGCGCTGCCCGACGGCGTTCGGCTTGCGTTCCTTCGGATGCACGTCCATCTCGGCACGCGCGATGTTGATGTCGCCGCACAGAATCAGCTGTCTGCCATCGGCCGTCAGCTGCGCCGCCCACTCGATGAGGCTCTTAACAAAGGCGAGCTTCGCGGGGTAATCCTTGCCGCCGTTGGGAACGTAGACGGACGCGATGACCAGATCGCCGTGCTCCGCCTGCACCATTCGCGATTCCATGTCGAACGGCGGATGGCTGAAGACGGGATCGACCGCGAACAAATCGCGTCGAATGTGTAACGAGACGCCGGAGTAACCCTTCCGGGTGTGCCAAAACGCGTGGTAATTGGCGAGCTTGCACTCAGCGGGGATCTGGGCGGCTTCGGCCTTCAGCTCCTGGAGACAGACGACGTCAGGCTGGTCCCGCTGCAGCCATGCGCACAGCTGCGCGGCACGCGCCCGGATTCCGTTGACGTTCCATGTGGCGATTTTCACGCCGGAATACTAACGGGGAAGGAGCCTGGAAACGTCAGCCGTTGACGGTGCGCATCCCGCCTTCCGCGTAGCGCGCACCGGCGGCGACGCCTGTGTCCTCGATTTGCGCAATGTCGGCGCCCGACAACGTCACGTTGAGGGCGCCGATATTTTCTTCGACATATTTGCGGTGCTTGGTCCCGGGGATCGGGACGATGTCATCGCCCTTGGCGAGCAACCACGCGAGCGCGAGCTGGGCCGGAGTGCAGCGCTTCTCTTTGGCGAGCGCTTCGACCCGGCGCACGAGGTCGAGATTCTTCGGAAAGTTCTCGCCCTGAAAACGCGGATGGTTCTTGCGCCAATCGCCTTCCGGAATGTCCTCGGGTCGCTTGATCTGCCCGGTCAGAAAACCCCGGCCCAGGGGGCTGTAGGCCACGAAGCCGATGCCGAGCTCGCGCACGGTCGGCAATATCTCGTCCTCCACGTCGCGGCTCCACAGCGAGTATTCGGTTTGCAGCGCGGTGATGGGATGAACCGCGTGCGCGCGCCTGATGGTTTGCGCGGACGCCTCCGAGAGCCCCAGGAAGCGCACTTTCCCCGCCGCGACCAGATCGGCCATCGCGCCGACTGTTTCCTCGATCGGTACCGCCCGATCCACGCGGTGCTGATAGTAGAGATCGATGTGATCGACGCCCAGCCGTCCGAGCGAGGCGTCGCACGCCGCTTTCACGTACTCGGGCCGGCTGTTCTGGCCGATGAACTTGCCGTCCGGGCCGCGCAGGTTCCCGAACTTGGTCGCCACAATAACCCCGTGGCGCTTGCCCTTGATCGCCTTCCCGACGAGCACCTCGTTGGTGAACGGCCCGTACACATCGGCGGTGTCCAGGAAATTGATGCCCAACTCGAGCGCGCGATGAATCGTCGCAATCGATTCCGCGTCGTCGCGCGTGCCGTAGAAGTCCGACATCCCCATGCACCCGAGGCCCAGCGCGGACACGCTGAGGCCCCACTGCCGGGTGCCGAGTTTGCGGGTCTTCAAAATCCTTCCGTCAAACTGAGCCGGATCATCCAGTTCTTCTGCGGCCGGTCAAATGGATGCACGACGTCCATTTGGCCGATCGCATAGCCGAACAGGTTCATGCGGAGTGACACTCCCGTGCTCCGGACGAGCTTGCGTGAGCCATTCCCGAAGATCTGCGCACCGTCCGATCCCGTCCACGCCACGCCGGCGTCGTAGAACACGCCGGCTTCGACGGGCAGAAAGCCATAGTAACCGCCACCCAAGCCGAGCAGACCGAACGGAGGGAAGCGCAGCTCGGCGTTGCCGACCAGCACTCGGCTGCCGAAGAGCTGCTCGAACACCGGACATCTGTTCGCCACGGTTCCGCACTCGCTCGCCGTAATGCTGCCGAGGTCGTATCCGCGCACCAGACTGGGATAGCCGATAAAGAGGGGATACATGTGCGTGTTGTCATCCGCATCGCGGCCGTAGCGGCCGACGTGCAGAATGCGCCCGGCGAGCGTGAACGGGCGCAGCGGCATGATGTACCTGCGGTAGTCCGCGAGCGCCGTGACGAACCGCAAGCTTCCGAACGTCGGATCCGCCTCGACCCGCCACCGCGAGCCGAGGATCGGGCCGGTCGCGCCGAAAAACGCGTTGTCGTGCACGAGTGCCGCGCTGCCCGTGGCGAGTGTCACTGGACCCGGCACGTCATTGAGTTTTTGCTTGCGCTCGTACAGGAACTCTAAGGTAAGGGGATTGTAGCCGATGTCCTGGATTTCATGCGTGAACGAGATCTGCTGGAGGCCGGCGGAAAACTCGACGCGACGCGCGCGGTTGAACGGATAGATCACCATGCCGCTGATGTCGCGGTTGGTCTGCTTAAAGCGCTCGATCCGTTGGATGCGGGCGCCGCCGCTGTCAAAAACGCCGGCAAGGGCGAAGATGTAGGGGATCTGCTCCGCTCCCACGGTCCAGTTCCAGCGCGACTTGCGATTGCCGTACGCGACCAGCGCGGCAAAGTCCTGGACGCGCCCGTTGAGCTGCGCCATCGTCACGAGGTTGTGGTCGCCGAGCATGTCGCTCCAGTACAGCGTGATCCCACCGCCGACGTACGTCCCGAAGCGATCGGCCGCGATCGCGAGGCTCGGTTGCGCGATGAAATCGAGCGACAGCTTGGGATGGTATGCCTTGATCGCGCTGCTGAGGGCGACGCTGCCGTCGTCGGGAAGCCCCGCGGTGGGGTCTTTGATCGCCGTCGCGATCCCCGCGCCCACGCCCGAACGGTCGACTGGCGGCAGGATGGACGCGGTGATCGGCAGCGCCGTCACCGGGCCGCCCGCGAGCGTCGCGAGATCGTCCAGCGCCTGGATGGCGTAGCCGCCGCCGCTATACACGCTGAACACGGCGCGCGGCGCTCGCTGGGCGACGCTGAGCGCCGGGCTCAATGCCGTGATCCCGCTGACGCCAGTGAACACGTTCGTCACCTGCGCGATCTCACCGTCGCCCACCGACATCCGGAACACGTTGGTGATGCCGCCCGGATCGGCGAGGAAGTAGAGGCTCCTGCCGTCCGAGCTCCACTGCGGATTGATGTGCTTGGCGTTGGCCAGGTGCGGCAGCCGCGTGATCTGCCCGCCGGGGCGCGCGCTGATCACCGCGAGCTGATAGTCGCCGTAGGTCAGGTGATCGAGCGACGTGCCGAAACGGTCGGTCACGAACGCGATCTGCGAGCCATCGGGTGACCACGCCGGCTGCAGATCGGCGTAGGGATCATCGGTCAGGCGCTGCAGCTCTCCGCTGGCGAGATCGTAGATAAAGAGATCGGTGAGCCCTCCGGTCTGAGAGCTGAACGCGATCTTGCCGCCGTCGGGCGACCACGTTGGATTGAAGATCTCGCCCAGCGACGAGAACTTGATTTCCTTGATCAGGTCGCCGTTCTCGCCTTTGACGATCCGCAGCGCCGGTTTCCCGGTCACTACCGCGCCGAAGACAAAGCGGCTGCCGTCCGCGTCCCACGCACCGGTAGAGTTGATGAACTGCATGCTCTCGAGGTGCGGATCCCGCGTCGCGGACACGAGCTTGCGGATCGTATGGCCGTTTTCCGCGTCGGCGAGGTACATGTCGATGGAGAACAGTCCCGCGTCCGAGAAGTAGACGAGGCGGCGGCCGTCGGGGCTCAAGGCCGGCGCGATGTTGTAGCGCTGTTCCTTCCCCGGGCTCACGAGGAGGCGCGCGCCGGTCGTCGATACCGGCGTCAGGCGCTGTTGCTGGAGGTGCGCCTTGTCCACTGGAAGGGTGACGCCGGTCGCCACGGCGACCGGCTGGGCGGCCGCGGTCAACTCGCGATGCCAGTCGGCGACGAGGCTGTCGACCGGACGGTGCGTCATCGTCTCGAGCGACATCTGCACGTTGCCGGTCCTCCCGGCCGCGCGCAGCAGTGCGCCGACGATGTCGTCACCGTAGGTCCCGCCCAGGTACGCCCAGAACGACTGGCCCCAACGATACGGGAAATACTTGTAACTCTCGAGGTCCCGGAACTTCGGCAGCTCGCCCCGCCGCACCGCGTCGCGCATCCACATCGTCGTGTTCGGATCGACGGGGCCGAGCGACATGTATTCGGCCATGCCTTCGATGAACCACAGCGGCACGCGATTCAATCCGCCCCCGGCCATCGATCCCCGGCCCACGCCCGTGATGTCGTATTGGAACGCGTGCGTGAGCTCGTGGCCGATGACGTGATCCGTTTCGGCGAGCGACGCGCCCATCGGCAGGATAATGCGACGCTTCAGGCTTTCGGTGACGCCCCCGGTGCCCTCGCCCGGCTGCTGACCCAGCACGTTCGTCTGCTCGAAATCGGGGTGATCGGCATAGAGGATCAGCGGTTGCCGGCCGCTGAGCTGGTGCCGCAGCACCGTCGAGATCCTGGCATACCACCGCTCGGCCATGCGCGCGGCTTCGGCTGCCGCCACCGCTTCTTTATCATAGAAATAGACGTCGAAGTGTTGGGTCTTCAGGACTTTGAAGTGGAAGTTCTCGTACTGGACGGGGTTGCGGCCGAAGTACTGCGCCTGTGCTCGGGGTGCGAGGAGACTCAGCGCACCGAGCAACAGCGTGACGCGGATGGTCGTGTTCATGTACTTGGATTACCCCCGGTGTCCGACAAGTTGCCTGCACCCAGGCTCGGTACCTCAACGTACAAGTTCCCAGCAATGTTCAGACTACACAAACCCCGGCAAGGACACCGGTTGAGGAGGCTTCGGACTTGCTCGCCCGGTGCGGACCGCTCATGTTCGCGGCATGAGCGCACCGCTCGTCACCGCCGCTCCCGCGGCTGCCACCCAAGCCGCGTCCCGCGTCGCGGCGATCGACCTGATTCGCGGCGCCGTCATGGTCCTGATGGCGATCGACCACGTTCGCGTCTACTCCGGGCTGCCCGCCGGCGGCCCTACCGCGGGGATTTTCTTTACACGCTGGGTGACGCATTTCGTGGCGCCGGCGTTCATCTTCCTGGCGGGAACGAGCGCCTTGTTCTACGGCCGCAAGCACTCCGACCTGTCCCGCTTCCTGTTCGTCCGCGGCGTCTGGCTGGTCCTGCTCGAGCTCACCGTGATCCGGATCGCGTGGACCTTCAACTTCGACTTTGCGCACTACATGCTGGCGGGCGTCATCTGGGTGATCGGCTGGTGCATGATCCTGATGGCGGCGCTGGTGCGGCTGCGGCCCCGGACGGTCGGCATCATCGGCGCCGTGATCATCGGGCTGCACAACCTCGTCATGCCGTGGCTCATCAGTCACGTCCCGCTTGGCGAGCTCTGGAAAATCCTGTACATCGGTTTCTTCAACGGACCGGTGGACGGCACGCCGCTGATCGTGCTCTACTCGATTATTCCGTGGATTGGCGTGATGGCGGCGGGATATGGGTTCGGCACGGTGCTCGCGCTGGAGCCGGCGCGGCGCAATCGCATCTGTTGGCGATTGGGTCTTGGCGCCACGGCGCTGTTCCTGGTGCTGCGCGGGTCCAACATCTACGGTGATCCGCGGCCGTGGAGCAGCGGGACGCCACTGCCCGCGCTGCTCTCGTTCCTCAATACGACCAAGTATCCGGCGTCATTGAGCTTCCTGCTGATGACGCTCGGTCCTACGATCGCGCTGATCCCGCTGCTCGATCGGGCACGTGGTCGCATCGCGAATTGGCTCACGGTATTCGGCCGTGTGCCCTTCTTCTATTACGTCCTGCACATCCCGCTGATCCACGGCCTCGCGCTCGTCGTGTCCGCGATCAGACTTGGCAGCGTGAGCCCGTGGCTCTTCACCAATCACCCGATGGCGAATCCGCCCGCGCCCGACGGCTATACCTGGAGTCTCGGACTGCTGTATCTCGTCTGGGCCGTCGCCATCGTGATGCTGTACTCCCCGTGCCGCTGGTACGCCGATCTCAAAGCGCGGCGCAGCGACTTGGCGAAGTGGCTGAAGTATCTCTAGAACGCGCCCCCGCCACCGCCACCGCCGCCGCCTCCGGAGCTGCCGCCTCCGCCGAACCCCGAGCCACTCGAGCTGCGCGGCGACGACGACATCGTCGTGCTCGCCACGGTCCCCAGATGCGACATGCTGCTCGAGAAGTGAGTCACGTTGAAGTTGACGAGGCTCGGTCCGACGTACCATTGCGGCGGCTGGGTGTAGATCCCTTCGAAGGCCCGCGCGAACTGTCGCTCGACGCCGAAGGCCATCGCGAATGGCAAATACTTGTCGAACAGCTCCGGGTGGCCGACGATGATGCGTTTCAGATTGTCCGACTCGACTCGCCGCAGGAACTCCTCGAAGCCCAGCACGTGCTCCAGTGCCCGCGCTCCGGCTTCGGTCCGCGCCGGCATGACTTGCGCGAAGATGAAGACGACGATTGCGGAGAGAATCCCGGCGATGACGAACGGCACCGCCGTGAGCTGGAACCCCCCCGACAAAAACGTACCGCCGACGCCTATCAGCAGGCCCACACCAATCGCGATCCCATTCCAGTTTTGTTTGACCTTGTCGGGGCGGTCGCGATAGAAGCCGCGTCCCTTGAGGCCGTCGAAGATTGCGTTGCGAATGCCCGGCAGGCTGGTGTAGAACTCGTCCTTCAGCTGCGACAGGTCGACCAGATCTTTGCGGCCCGAGAAAATGCCGCTCAAGACCGCGCTTTCGTGCGGCGCCAGCCGATCGCCCAGCTTGAGTCGGTGGAGCGCGTATTCGGTGCCTCCGCCGAACAGCCCGAACAGCTTGGGGTTCTGCCGCTCTTCGATGCGTAGCTGACCGCGCACGGCCAGGTCGATCATGGTCGCGGTGATGTCGCGCATGTCGGCGCTGTTGTCGAGCAGCGTGCCCGCTTCGGCCGGCGAGACGTTGGCCGGCGGCTCGTACTGCACCGCGATCGGGCGGCGGCGGGGATCCCGGCCGCGGCGCCACCAGCTCCAAAACGCGAGCAGGAAAACGGGGATGGGCAGGAGCAGCGGCCAGTTGCTGCTTACGGTGCCAACCGCGCGGGCGGCGGCCGACGGTTCAACGACCATCCCCTTATCCCAGCCGACAACCGCCGTCAGGCCTTCGTGATAGCCGAGCGGTTGTGGCATCGCCACCCGGACACTGTTGCGAGTGATCGCGACGCTCGCATCGCGCGCGGTGGACCCATACACCCCGTTGAACGCGGTCGCCCTCATGCCCGTGGTGCCCGGCGGTAGCTCGATCTCAGCTGTTGCCACCTGGATCGGCACTTCCCACTCATCGCCGGTCACGTTCCAGTACAGCTCGTCGTGCTCATCGAAGAAGCGCAGGCCGTTCGTCGCATGATAGCGAAGGACGATCGTGCGGTCCGCGTTGGCGGCGCCCGGGATCCAGATCTTGTATTTGACGTAGTGCCGCGGCCGGCTGGTCTCCGTGCGCAGGGTCTGTCCCGTCGACACGTCTTGCGCGCCGAGAAACGCGACGCCGAGCGTCCAGTTCAATCCTTGCGCGGTGCGGTATTCGACGGGGATCGTGCGATACAACCCGTTCCACGAGCCGACGAAGCGCGCCGTGATCGTCTCGGTGACGTCGATGCTCGCGTCTTTGTTCACGCGAATCTGGGCATGGAATCGCTGGATGGAATAGGATCGCTCCTGCGCCGTCAGGGCCGATGCCGACAGCGCGATCAGCAGCAGCACGATGGGGACCTTCGGCACCGCGCGCTCCGAGGGGTCGTCCAGCCCGAAGAACTCCCGCGGATGCAGCCGCATCAGACCGGCGACGATGCCGGCGGGGAACTGCGCGATCGCGGTGTTGAAGTCACGCACCACGGCGTTGTAGTAGCGCCGCGCGTTCTGCAGGTGATCCTCGACGTCCGTCAGCGTGGTTTGCAGTCCAGCAAAGCTCGCGGCCGCCTTCAGCTCAGGATACGCCTCGGCGACCACCACGACGCGCTGCAGCGCGCCGGCAAGCGGATCTTCTTCGCGGGCGCGGGTTGCAGGGCCGCTGTTCGTCGCCTGTAACGCCCGCCCGCGCGCCGCGACCAATGCTTCGAGCGTGCCACGCTCGTATCCCGCATGCCCTTGCACCACGGCCACGACATTCGGAATGAGATCGTGCCGGCGCTTGAGCTGCACGTCGATGTCGGACCACGCGTTGTCGCCCAGCTGACGCAGCTGAATGAGGCGATTGAAGGTGTAAATCACCCAACCCACCACGACGACCCCGAGAACCAAGACGATGCCCATGGGCCCCTACGCTAGCTCGGCAAAGGAACGAATGCGAGGATGATCGGTGTCCGGCGAACCCGCGCCGCGCACACATAGCGCGGTCTGCATGCCGGCTGCTCTGGCTGCATCGAGTTCTGCGGTTACGTCCGAGATGAACAACACGTCACGCGGCTCCTGTCCGAGTGTCGCCGCAATCTGACGATAACTCGTCGCTTCGCGTTTCGACCCGGTCGTCGTATCGAAGTAGCCGGACAGGAACGAGGAGAGATCGCCGTCCGTGGTGTTGGCGAAGAGATTGCGCTGTGCCTGGATGCTGCCTGACGAAAAGATCGCGATGCGCTTGCCCGCCTTCTGCCAGCGTGCCAGCGCCGGCCGCACGTCGCGGTAGACTGCGCCCTTTCCCTTGAGCTCGCCGGCGCGATAGCCCGCCTCCCAGATCCGGCCCTGCAGCGCCTTGAGCGCCGTCGACTTCCGGTCGCGGTCCATCAGCCAATAGACGTACGCCTCGGCCGAGGCCCGCTCGTTCGCGGCGTCCCAGGCGGGAAGGTCGGCGTGCGGCGGCTCGGACTGATACTCGACGCGCAGCGCCGCGACGTCACGCTGCTCCAACGAGTCGTGGACGCGGGCGCGCGCGTAGGGGAACAGCACCTGGTGGACGAACTCGATGGGAGTGGTCGTGCCCTCGATGTCCAGCAGGATCGCGCGGATCTTGGAGATCAGCTCGTTTCCCAGGCTAAAGCCTGGGCTCGGCCAACACTGTCCTTAAGGACAACGTTTGCCGAGCGCACCCTTTAGGGTGTGAATCCATCAACGCGCAATGGGAATGTAGGACGGCCCCATACACAGCGGTTGGAAGCCCTTATCCGTCCCGCTGTTGGTGTAATGGGGCGTCCATCCGGCCTTGTCCTGGAACAGCCGGATCGCGCGGATGTCGCGGTCACCACAGAGATCGAACCAGTGCCAGGTGCCGCGTGGGACACGAATCAGATCACCCGCTTCGACCTCGATGGCGATGACGGGTCTCCCCCCGCCACCCTCGCGCGGGTGAATGTGAAACAGGCCGCGCCCGCGGACGATGAACCGTACCTCATCCTCGTCGTGCCAATGCTCGGTGCTGAATTTGGCGAGCATCGTCTCGAGATTGGGCGTCGCGGCCGTGACGTCGATGATGTCGGCAGTGACATAGCCGCCGCGCGCTTTCAGCTGCTCGATCTCCGGCGCGTACGCGGCCAGCACGGCGTCCGGCGGCGCGTTCGCCGCGGCGCGCTGCGACAGGGGCCAGCGCTCATAGTCGATGCCCAACGTCGCGAGGTATTCGGTCACCTCGCGCTGATCGGTCAGGGTCCGCTGCTCGTCAGGAATTCTCACGGTTGCCATGCTGCCCCTCGCTTTCGTCCCAGCACTTCGAACAAGAACTCGAATATCTCGACCTGCCGCTTGGCCTCGGCCAGATCGCGTCCCCAGGTGTACAGGCCGTGCCGGCGGATCAGGAAGCCGTGCGCATCGGGATGCTCACGCAGTTTCGCCTCGATCCGGGGAGCGGCGGCGGACCAATCCTGCGTGTTGTCGACGATCGGCAGCCACTCGCGATGCTCGTGCGTGCGGACGCCGTCCAGACCCTTCAGCATCTCATAGCCGTCGATGGCCAACCCCCCCGCCGCATCGCCGGCCGCATCGGAGAGAATCGTGCTCCAAATCGAGTGGGTATGCAACACCGCGCCCGCGCCGCGCGATCGGACGATCGCCAGATGCAAGGTGGTCTCGGCCGATGGCGTTCCCGCGCCGCGCATGACACGGCCCCGGCTATCGATCTCGACGATCTGGCTTGCCTCCAGGAGTCCCTTGTCGACGCCGCTCGTCGTAATGGCGAGCGACAAGGGATTCTGGCTGACGACGGCGCTGAAGTTGCCGCTGGTGCCGAGGGCCCAGCCGCGGGAATAGCACTCGCGGCCGACCTCGGCGAGCTGCGCGGCGAGTGCCGCGAAAGTCATGCGCCTCCACCGAGCTCGAGCGAGCACCCCCCGAGACGGGCCGGCCACCGCGGCGTGAGCGACAAGCCCTGTACAGTCTCCTCAAACCCACGCTCACTCCGCGCGACCGTGGTGATCTTGGACCGCCAGACTGCGGTGTCAGGCTGAAGGCGCAGCGCAACGTCACGAGTCAGCGACAGCTCGGGCGCGAACACCGCGTTCGCAGGGGCACCCGAGGGGCTCCAGGCGTAGGCGACGTCCACGCAGCCCGTCGCGTCGAAGGTCAATCGCTTCTCGAGGCCGTCACCCTGCAGCACCACGGTCGCAGAGTCGCCGTTCAACGACACGCGGGCGCTCATCGGCACCGCTGCCCACGACCGGATCGCTTTGTACTTCCCGTTGGCGTAATCGTCGGCGGACACGTCTTCGCCCAGCAACCGCTCCACGAGAATCGCGCGCGGCTCGGCGTCGACCGGCGGCAGCACGGTGAGCCGCGATGCCCTCTCGATGTCGTGGATGCTCACCGTCCCGCTGTTGTTGTCGCCGTGAGCCTGCGCCTGCTGTTCGGGAATCTCGTGATACGATTCGCGCCGCCGGGTCAAAACGTCGGCGAGGTTCGTGAGGTCCTTGAATCGCGTCAGCATCTCGATCGCGCCGCCGCGCTGCGGACTGATCACCGCGGAGAACTGCGCGGAGTGGATCCACACCTCCGCGTAGCCGTCGTAATCGAGATCCAGCTCCTCGTACGCCAACGATTCTCCCCGGCGCAGCACGCGCTCCGCGATGGCGAGCTGGCGCCAGATCGCGTTCCGCAGGTGCGGGAGATAGAGGCCGCCGAACACGCCGTGCCAGTAGGCGTCGTTGCACTGGGCACGCCCGATCGCCCGCCGGGCCTCCGGCGGATCGCCACGGCCGCGGGACAACGCGGACAGCGCCATCATCGTCTTGTGCATGCGGTTCGACTCGGGGTACTTGACCAGGAAATGATGCCAGTGTCCCCCGCGCACGAACGATGCTGAAGCCGCCAGATGCTTGGGTCCGAGCTCCTCCTCCAACCGGGCCAGGTCGCGTTGCGCGGTTGGGGGCAGTGCCCAAGTCTCCATTTCGCGGTAGGATGCCGTGCCGAGATAGGCGAGGCCTCCTGACGGGACCTCCCGGAAGGCTTCCTGGCCGGTCGACAGCTTGATCTCGCCCGCTGCCGTGAGCTGCTCCATGGTGCGCAGAAACGTGTCGAGCCAGCCGGAGCCGTACACCCACTCTTTCGTCCCCGGCCACCCGCCGAATTTCTCGCCGTCATCGGCCAGCACCGCGAGGCCGTGGCCCTGCGAGCGCAGCTCACGCAGGTACGACGCCGTCTCCTCCGGTGGGCGGAACGGGATCAGGTAGCGTAGTCGCTCGTCGATCGCGAGCAGCCCGACTCGACGGCCGTCAGACTCGGTGTGGTGGGGGCGATGCAGCTCGTCGTGCCGGAATCCGCTGACCAGGAAATGCCGGTCGTCGACGAGGACGTACTCGACGCCGGCTTCCGCGAGGTCGGCGGCCAGCTCCGGCTGCCACACCCGCTCCGTCAGCCACAGACCCGTCGCCTGCACGCCGAAGCGACGCTTCAAGTACTCGCGCATCCGGCTGATCTGCTCGAGGCGGTCGGGGCGAGGCAGGGACGCGAGGATCGGCTCGTCGAATCCGGCGAGCAGCAGCTCGAGGCGTTGGTCGCCCGTCAGCCGGCCGATCATGTCGAGCCAGGCGGTGTCGTGCTGTTCCAGCCACTCGAGCAGCGGACCGGAGACGTGGAGCGTGAGCGGAAACAGGCCGGCGGCGATGGCGCGCTCGATGATCGGCCGGTAGACGTCGCGGACGTGATCGGCCATGACGTGGTCGAAATTCCCCACCGGCTGATGCAGGTGCAGGCCAAACACAAACCGCAGTGGCGCCTGCTTCAAGAGGGAGTCGGCTGCAGCGTCTGACGGAATACGTCGACGTTCCTGTCGTCGCCCAGCTTTTCGATGAACCCCGCCTCGAGTCGAGCGCTCTCCGCTCCGGCGAGCGCGATGGCGTGCGCCGCGTAGCGAAGCACTTGTCGCGCTTCGATGCCGGCGATGTCGTCGAAGAACCAGCCGCACGACGACATGGAGCGCAGCACGTCGCGCTCCATCTCGATCAGCCGCGCTGCGTCGCGATTGCCGTTGACCGGGGGCGCGGGGGGCGGGGGGCCAATGGCGCCGGCGGCATCACGAAACGCCCACGGTCCACCGGGCACATCGCGGCCGTCGCGCTCGTAAATCCCGTGCACTTCGGCGGCCAGCCAATCGATCGCCGCG
>Ga0137409_10000855_pt1 | contig 33359 bp, 32 predicted proteins | sample CZODoug1_16funga_FD_122059 | JGI IMG/M metagenome (GOLD analysis project Ga0137409, IMG submission 122059) | Vadose zone soil fungal communities from Angelo Coast Range Reserve, California, USA - CZODoug1_16fungal (Hybrid Assembly) | ecosystem: Environmental > Terrestrial > Soil > Vadose zone... | reverse complement strand
AAGGCGTCAAGCAACTCGCCACCGACCTAAACCATCTCCACGCCCAGGAACCCGCCCTTCATCAGGTGGATTTCGAATGGACCGGCTTCGAATGGATTGACTGCAACGACGGCGACAACAGCGTCATCTCCTTCATCCGCCGGGCTCGCAATCAGGAAGACTTCCTCGTTGTGGTCCTCAACGCAACGCCAGTCGTCCGCGAAAAGTATATCGTCGGCGTCCCCGCCGGTGGTTTCTACAAAGAAGTCCTGAACACGGACTCAACAAACTACGGTGGCTCCGGCGTCGGCAATCTCGGCGCCGTGCAATCCTTAGAAAAATCAGCCCAAGGCCGGCCCCATTCGATCCTCCTGACCCTTCCTCCACTAGCAGCGCTCATCTTCAAGCTCCAACGATAAGTCAGCAACTGCGGGCGATCACAACCCGACTTCAAGCCGACCTCCCCCAAAAAACAATGCATCATCCGTATAGTTAAAGCCATACGGCTCTTCGCTTGCGTCTCAAATTCGGCGCCGTAGAGCAGTAGTTGTAAGATCGACATTGCAATTGTAGTGTGTCCAAATGGGATGTTTGCAGCACGATCATCTGGTTCGGAACGGAGCCAATCTTGCAAATCATTAGAAAAGCTTCCCATGCCACAAGAGGAATCGTTCCGACAGGCACTTGACAGGGTTGCGAGTAAATCCCATCACTGGCGTGTCTTACGGTGAAGTAGCCGTTCAACTACTCGAAAAGAGCTGGCTGGGCAACTGCGTTATCGGGATCGTCAAAATTACTTAGGCCCACGCCAACAAGACGGAAGCGTTGCTGCGGACTGAGGCCGACACATTCCAGCAGAGACAGGGCGATGTTCGTCAGCTCCTCACAAGAAGAAGGCGGAGAACCCGGCGTGTGGCTGCGTGTCAGAATCTTGAATTCGCTGGTCTTCAGTTTCAGTACGACGGTGCGCGCGATTCGTGATTCCTTGCAGCGGTCCGTCTCGGAAGATGGACCGTACAACTTCCTGACCGTTGACGCGTTGCGACGGGCCGCTTGAAGCCCGACCTCCTAAAGAAGATTTATGAGATAGCCTCTAAGCGCAAGGCCCGTGAACATTCGGATTAATCCTATATTATGATGTGCCCGATTACCGCAGTGGTTCATCGCTTTCAGGCGGACCAGAAAACGACGTGAATCTTAAATGGTAATGCCAGGCTTGAAGGCTGGCCGTGGTGCCGCTCGGCGTCGCTTCTGGTTAGCGATGTCCGGGTTTGTCATGGCGCTTGCGCTGATGCCGTTTTCTTACAAAGTGGAACGCCGCCTGGAGACAGTTGCGCACATCAAAGGCGGAGAATCCGAAAAAGTTGACGAGGAACTAGCGCAGAGTTTCCGGTCTCCCTACGCCCACCGCCTGGTGCTGGTGATCAGCGGTATTCCCAATCCGGATTCTGCCGAAAGCGCAGATGCAATGGGCTTCTTAACCAGTTCATTGCGTAGCGTGCCTGGAGTGTCGGGCGCGATCTCGAGTGTGGATTGGCCAGATCCTCTGTTCACAGGGAACAATGGCGGGGCGTTGATCATCGTGGGGTTAGACCCGCACGATCAAGCGGTCGAGGCATTGGTCCCGATACTGAGGGCAAAAGCAGACTGGATGGAAGGTCAGCTTAGGTCCCAATACCCCAACATCAAACTGGAGATTACGGGTGAAACGCCACTGACGTTCGATCTCCGCAAGGTCAGCGCCGATGACGTCAGACACGCGGAAGAGCGAGCGATGCCGGTGACGCTCTTGCTGCTGTTGCTGGCTTTCGGAAGCCTTGTGGCCGCGGTATTGCCGCTGGGAATTGGAGTACTCTCGATCTCGATGGCGCTGGGTGCGGCTGCGTTGCTCGCACACTATCTGCACCTGTCGATTCTGGTGCAGAATCTCGCGACGATGCTGGGCCTTGGCTTGGGCATCGACTATGCCTTGCTGATGGTGAGCCGATTTCGCGAAGCATTGGCCGAGGGATATGATCCGGGTCAGGCTGCCGATATTGCTGCCGGGCAAGCGGGGAAGACACTGCTCATCTCGGCCACGACAGTGGCGATCGGATTTTCAGCGCTGCTGACTGTGCCCATCAGCGAACTACGCTCGATCGGAATAGCGGGCCTGCTGGTAACCGTTCTGAGCGTTGCGCTGTGTACATTTATTCTGCCGTGGGTGCTTGGTCTGCTCGGGCATCGCATCAATGCCGCCAGAGTGCGCCTTCCGGCCAAACAATTCAAAACGAGCGAAAGCCTCGGCGCGGCGAGTGAGCGGTGGGTACGGTGGGGCAGCAAAATAACGCGCCGGCCCTGGACAGCTCTGCTTGTCGCCGGGGTTCCGCTACTGATCCTTGCATTCCAAGCAAAGAGAATTGCTCCCGGGATTCCTGACCACGATTCGCTGCCGGCGGCGGCCGAGTCGGTGCGGGCACTGCGCACGCTGCAAGGCATGGGGCGGTCGGGTATTGTGCAGTCCCTTCGAGTGGTCCTGGAGTTGCCGCCGCAGACTCCACCGCTCTCACCGGCTGGCTGGTTGGCCGTCAGCCGCTTCACGAAACGCTTCCAGAGCGACCCTAGAGCGGAAGAGGTGTTATCTCTTCCAACCCTTACGGGAATGTCTGACACTGCTGATGCTGTCAACGATGTGCCCCAGCCAATGCGCGAGAGTTTTCTTCGCAACGATGGCCAAGCCACATTGATTGAGTTGCTGCCCACTGCCACACTTCCGCCCAACGAACAGATACGATGGGTACGAGAAGTGCGTTCGTGCGACGTCGCGGGCATAACTGGCGTGCCTGGCGCGGTGCTACGCGTCGGCGGCATCGCCGCACTCGACGCAGATTATGACTCGGTCGTAAAAGCGCGGTTGCCCGGCGTGGTCCTTGGCGTCGTATTGGGGAGCTTGCTGGCGCTCCTGATCGGGTTACGTTCCTTATTTGCGGCTGCCAAAGCAATTTTGCTTAATCTACTCTCCGTCGGCGCTTCATTCGGCGCGTTAGTTCTCGTTTTTCAGGAAGGCCACGGCAGCAAACTGTTTGGGCTCGACGGACCGACCGGCACGGTATACCCGATCGTGCCGATTCTCTCGTTTGCCATCGTCTTCGGATTGAGCATGGACTATGAGGTCTTTCTGGTCGCCCGAGTGCTGGAAGAACGACGGCGCGGCCTATGTGAAAGATCAGCGGTGATTGAGGGCCTCGCGCGTACGGCCAGGCTCATCACGAGCGCCGCGGCAATTATGATTGCCGTGTTCACGGCATTCACGATGGGAGGTTTTCTGGTGGTCCAAATGCTGGGCTTTACTCTGGCCGTGGCGGTGTTCATTGATGCGACAGTGGTGCGGATGGTCGTCGGGCCGGCATTATTGCAACTTGCCGGCGATTGGAATTGGTGGCCGTTTGGCTTATCTGGGGCTCCGGCAGCGTCTAAAAAAAGCCAACAGCCTCAGTAAGCGCTGTCGATTTATTTCGCTTTCTCTGCTTGAGAGCTGAACTGGCTGAGATCAAAATCCTTGGGCTTAAGATTTGCTTTTCCCGAGCCCCCTTCGATTTCGAGAATCGAGAAGCCGGGTTTGCCCGGCAGCTTTGCCTCCACTTTCGACGCACCCCAAGCGCCGCCGTTCTGCCGAAGCCCATAGTTAATGAATTCCTTCTGCTGTCCCGTTCCGCGAACCGTCTTCACCACATGCACGGGAAACAAAATGCTGCGGTCAATCCAAGTGGTTGCCGAATCATAGTGAGTCTGGTCTTGAGAGCCGGGCTTGCTCTTCAGCACAAAGCAGTCTCGCGCGCCATATTTCTCCGGCGCCAGCGCTTCCTGATTCTTCCAGAAGAACTGGCTCTCCACCATGTCTTCAAAGGAGAAGTCCGTTCCTACGAGTGATTCGTTCCAACGTCCGAAGGGCAACGCGCTGGCGGTCTTCTCGCCAGGAAGTATCGCCTCGATGGATATTTGCCCAGTCGCGCTCATATGAAAAAGAAGGCTCGTCTTCTCTGAGCCGGGCCCCGTGATCTCGCAGAACAGTCGCAGGCCATCCGGAAACCAGTGTGCTTTGGCCGAGAACTTGTAGTTCGTGCGCTTGCCGTTGCCTTCCACTCGTATGAGCCGTCCTCTCAAGCGGTAGTCTGCTTTCTCAATGCGCTGGCGCGAGCCAGCCAGCGCTGTGTCCTGGTCAGCATTCGCAGCGAAGGCCCGCGATGGATGCACCAGCGACAACATCACGAGCAAAGCGATGGACGCTTGGATCGTCCCAAAGACGCAGTTCGCCCGTCTGGCCTCTGGATACTGGCCAAACTTGCGGGTGCGAGAGAGCATTACGACGCGGCGAAGGAAGGTCATATCCTCTATGTATACAGGCAAAGTTCGTATCGCGCCACCCGGGGCGACGGGTGTGATTTTCGAAAAGTGGTATGCGGCCGATTCCAGAACCCCACTCACCCGCGAGCAGATGTTGCTGCGACGCTTGAGAGCCGGGAATGGTGCTATCGGGCTGTTGGGGAGGCTGGTTTGTCGGGGTTGGCGTCGGGTTTGGGGCCCAAGGATTTTAGGTAGCGGACGATTTGCCAACGCTGGGCTTCGGGCAGCTTGGACCAGACCGGCATACCTTTTCGCGTGACACCGCTGGTGAGCAACCAGAACAAGGTACCGGAAGAGGCGTTCTGGACTTCCTGCGCTCGTAAGCTGGGCGCCTTTTTTCCGCCGATGCCTGCTTCTCCGTGACATTCGGCGCAGTGATTTTCAAAGAGAAATTGGCCCGCGATGGCAGCATCCGGATCTTTTTCGAACGGGTTAGGCTTCACGCGAGCTTTTTCCGGTGCTTTGGTCAATTCGGTGTAGTCGTGAGCACTGTTTTTTGCAGGTTTTTCGGGATGCGAATCTTTTTGCGCGACGCACAATGAGCCGACGAGAAGCATTCCGGAGACGGCCAGAGCGATGAAATGAGGCTTCACGAGCGGCCTCCGAACAGTTTCTTGACGAGATCGCCGAAGCCGGAAAACTCTTTGGCGACTCCCCATCGGATCATGAACCGGCGGCTGTTGTCATTCAGACCGAACGTTGGGGAAGCGCGTAGAGTCCAGCCGGAGGGCATGTTCCATGCGACGACTGGCGCGAGATAGTGAGAAGTTTCACGCAGGCCGAAGCTGGCGGTGTCACCGAGGCCGCCGTACATTTCGACTCCGGCAACGAAATTCTGCGGACAAAAATTGCAGCGCTTCGGCGCGCCCTTGAGTGCAAGAGGCCGACTGGCACCGAGGGCGTAACCAAATTCCCAAGGTTCACCGGCCAAATTCTTCACGGAGAGGAAGTTCTCGGATACGTTCCAACCCTTGAAATTGCTGCCCAGAATCAATTTTAGCTCGAGTTCGTTCTTGATTTCCTGACGCGCGGCTGCGTTTGGCACTGCGAAATTGGATTCGACGTCGTGCCCTTCGACTTCTTTCAGCAGCTTGTCCGCACCGTTTACGCGCTCGTATTCGACGTAAAGAACCGGATTGATGAAATGTTCCCGCCGGAGAGGGCGAAAGCGATTCTCCCACCGAAAGCCGGTATAGACCGTGCTGTCGTGGAAGGTGGTCTGAGCGTCGAGATAGAACTCGGTGGTCCACCAGGCGGTGGCGCCATATTCGAGTTCCAACCAGTAGGAATGGAACTGGTTGCCGTCACGCTGGGTGCCGAAGGTGGAGAAGTATTCGACTTCAAGGCTGCGGGGTTCCTCCAGGAATTGGTCGTAGGTGACGATGTAGGGCTTTTCCTGGGCCCGGGGAGCGGGTGGGAATAGAGCGAAACAAACGGTTAGGAAGAGGGAAGAGGCTAGGAACCTGGTCGGGCGAAGCAACGAATTCTCCTAGGAATGACGTGCAACAACGAAATAAGACTAACTTAGTCCTATATCAGATGCAACCTATTTGCAGGTACAGCCTGTGGAAATTTCACCCGGCGCTGGATGGAAATGAAGTGCTGTCAGGCCTGGACGGTAGCGCGCAGGAAGGCCGCGGGGATCAGCGTTCCGCCGGATGTGTTTTTGTTTTGGGCGTTTGCGAGTTGCACGAGTTGGGCACGGAGATCGTCCATCCGGTCTTATGCGGATTCATGGTGAAGGTTCCCTGGAACTGAATTGCGGGTGAGTGTACCGTGCCGAAATCTCGCGGGAGCGTTACGACCGGTGCGCAGCTGCAATTTTTCAAAAAACTGTGTATCGTTGGCGCGTCCGGGGATATCAAGAAAAGCAGAAAAGACTGCCCTTTGAAAAAAAAGGGCGAGGAGGGGAGTGGAATGTCTATCTTGACGATGGTGCATGTAGGGTTGAGCCTGATCGGGATTGCGTCTGGTTTCCTAGTGATTTTCCAGATGATTGGAGGAAAGGCGTTGGGTGGGTTAAATAGTGCGTTTTTGACAACGACGATTTTGACCAGCGCGACGGGGTTCTTTTTCCCGATTACGAAGGTGACGCCGGGATTGGTGATCGGCGGGATTTCGCTGGTGGTGCTGGCGATTGCCCTGTTCGCCGTGTATTCGAAGAAGCTGGAGGGCGGCTGGCGCGCGGTGTATGTCGTGACGGCGGTGATCGCGCAGTTCTTTGACGTGCTGGTGCTGATTGTACAGTCATTCCAGAAGATTAAGGCGTTGCATGCGATGGCGCCGACCGGCGAGGAAAGCATCGTAAAGATCGCGCAGGTTTGCGCGCTGGTGCTGTGCATCGTGCTTGGAGTTGCTGCGGGGAAGAACTTCAAGACCGCAGCGCAATGAGCGAAAGCCGGGAGGATACTCCGGCTCCGATCGGGGCAAGAAGAGCAGGCCCCGCATGGACGGACATGCGGGGCCCGCATTGGCTTTTTTTTTGGTGCTGAGAGCGATTAGGCGCGCACGGCGCTAGCCTTGCGCGCACCAATCACGGCACAGAGCAGGCCTACGCCTAGCAGGCTCAGCGTGCCCGGTTCAGGGACACTAGTCGTTGCGCTTCCGGGGATGATCCAGAACTGCTCCATCCCGTCGCTGTCGTTGTGCCAGACCGCCTCGAACTTGTAGTAGTCGCCATTGATGAGGTTAATGTGGCTGATGATGCCGTCGGTCCAGCCCGTGCCATTGTTCTCGTTCACAAGGGTGAACGAAGAAACTAAATCGTCAACCGCGACGCAACCTTTGCCCTGCTTGCTGCATTGGAAGACGATGAAGTGGTCCAGGATTTCAGGACCCTGGCCGGTTCCCACGTTCTCGTCCACGCCGACATCGAACGAGGTGGGGATGATGTTCGGAAGGCCAAGCCCATTGCTGCTGGCCTGGTAAAGTGGGCTGGTGAAGTCGCAGATGCCGTTCTTGCACGGCCCACTGTTCGACGTATATGCCAGCGGAAACGTTTGTTTTGTATTCGTATCGCAAGACGGGTCCCCGATAATGCATGGGTTGTTAGACGTCTGTCCCACAACATGCCCGGGAGTAGGTGTGTAAACGAGTGAATCAGCCCGCGCGCCCACCGGTGCCATCATAATAATGATGAGTGATGCGCCGACCGCAAACAAGAACAGGGATAGGTATTTCCGTGCAGTCATAAAACTCCTCTGGGTGCGCGAATAGAAACGCCCCGCAAAATGACTGGCACGTTAAAGTCCAGTGCGAGGATGCGCTAAGTTGGCCCGATTCAATGAAGTGCGATTTAAACGCTTCGAGGAGCGCGCACAAAAGCGCCCACAAGATTCTCTTTGTGAGCAACTGTTTGCACTAGAGTAAACACTGTAGAGGGAAACCTGTCAGGAGAAGACCGTACTTCGACGTACGGGCTATTCCTTAGGCGCGTAGAAGCCGCGTCGAGCAAGGACTTTGTAGTCCTTGTTTGTGGCGTCGACTTTGATTTTGCGGAAGCCCCCGTCTTTGAGTTTTCCGGCGGGGTAGTAGTAGCCGATCTGGTATTGGCTGCGGAGCTCTTCGGAAATCTGATCGAAGGCTTGTTCGAGTTTTTTCTCGGAAGAGACTTCGATGGTGCGGCCGCCGGTCTCGTCGGAAAGTTTTTTCGCGACGTCGGGGCGCCAGCTATAGCCTGGGTCGTGGACCAGCAGCACGTGCACGACCGTGTCGGATTTTTGCGCGGCTTCGATGGCTTCTTCGAGACGGACTTTGCTTCCCTCGTCTTGCGCGTCGGTGATGATGACCAGGGCTTTTCTGCCTGCTTCCGTACCGAGCTTTTCCGCGCAGGCGAGATAGACGGCGTCGTAGAAGTGCGTGCCGCCGGTGTTAGAAGGAATCGTTCCGGGTGTGACGACGCCACCGCCGCCGACGGCGTTAACACGTGCCTTGTTGATGGCACGCTCGATGATGTGCTTGTCGTCGGTGAAGTCCGCGAGCAGGTCCACGTCAAGATCGAAGCTCATAACCATCGCTTCGTCACCCTTTTTCATGACGCGCTCGAGAAAACGAGTGGCAGCGTCCTGTTCCGCCGGCAGGCGATTTTGTTCGCTGCCGCTGGTATCAATAAGCAACCCGATGGTGATGGGCAGCGTCACTTCCTTACTGAAGAAGGCAATTTTCTGCGGCTCGTTGTCTTGAGAGACCTGAAAATCGTTTTGCGTGAGGTCGGTGACGATACGTTTGTTTTTGTCGCGAACTGTGGCGAACAGGCTAACGAGCGAAACCTGCGAAGAGATGGTGCCGCCGGACTGAACGGGTTCTTGCGCGGCGAGACGATTGGCAGTGGGGGCGAGACAAGCGAGAGCGAGCGCACACGTGGCTGTCACCCCGGCGATTCGATAGAAAAAAGGCATGTATACTTTCCTCGTGAAGGATTTTCCGGCCGCGCCAGTCCAAGCCAGGAAGAATTCGTAAAGTGGGATGCGGCCATGTGGGCTTTCGGATGCGTCTAAGCCAGTAGAAGTTAAGGCGTGCAAACCCGTAAAGAGGAGTTTGGCGTGTCGATAGGGAAAAGTCGAGAAAAAAGGCCGGTGTTGGCATTGCTGAGCGGCACAGTGATGGCGGTCACGCTAGCGGGAGCGGTGGCGATTTGGGCGCAGAATCCGCCGCAAGCGCCGGATCCAAAGCCAACGCCTGGTGGGGCCGCTCATCAGGCTCCCGCTCAAAATCCTGCCTCACCGGTCGGAACAGCGGCTCAGCAGGCCGGAGTGGTTCTTCGTGCGAATCCGACCTTGGTGGTTTTGCCCGTAACGGTGAAGGATTCGTCGGGGCACCTTGTGCCGGATTTGATCAGGGATGAGTTCCGCGTTTTCGACGACAACGTGGAGCAGAGGGTCTCCTTCTTTACGGTGGAGGCGTTTCCGTTGTCGGCGGTTGTGTTGATTGACAACGATCTGAAAGGCAAAGACTCGGAGATGGTGGAGTCCAGCTTGAAGTCGATTGTGGCGGGGCTAAGCCTGACCGATGAGGCGTTTGTCTGCCGGTTCGATGTGAATTTCCATCCGGGAAAGGGTTTTACTAAGGATCAAGACAAACTGGTGACAGAGTTGAAACGAACGCGGCTGGATGCGGAAACAGATGTTGTGGGTCCTGACCCGAGCGGTCCGTTTTCCGCGGGCGCGACCATCAACGGACAGAACATCTCGGGCGGACCGGCCATACCGCCATCCGCGAAAATTTTGAAGAATCAGCCGTCGAAAGCGCTGGATGATGCGGTGTATGAAGCGGCTGGGCTTTTAAGCGACCGCGGACGCGACCGGCGCAAGATTATCTTTCTGATTTCGGACGGACAGAACGCGAAGAACAATAAGAACAGTTACGAAACTGTAGTGAAGGAACTGTTGCGGTACAACGTTTCGGTTTATAGCCTCGGCGTAGGCGGTGGATTTCTGGACCGGAAATTTACGCGCTTGCAGGCCTATGCGCACGATACCGGCGGAGATGTCTACTACGCGGCGAAGCGGAACACGCTGGAGGAGCTTTATTCACGCGTGACGGAGCAGGCGCGGAACCAATACACGCTGGCGTATTCGCCGCAGGGGAACGACAAGGGCAAGGACTATCACTCGGTGGAAGTGCGTGTGCGGCGGCCCGGGCTGAACATCATTACACGCGAAGGGTATTACTCGACGCTGATTGCAAAGTGAGCGTCACGCCTCACCGTGATGCGGAACGGCGCGAATTTTCTTGACTCAAGCGCCAGGCACTCGTATACAAGCGTGCAACGGGTTGCGGGCGGCGGCGCCTCGGCCCAGCCAGTAGACTGCAAGGAGATACGCGATGAAGAAAAAGGCCAAGAAAGAAGACATGAAAAAGGGCGGGAAGAAAAAGTAGCCGCGGGACACCAAGATTGAGAAGAGGGCGCTTCGTAATTTCGGAGCGCCCTTTTTATTTGGGTGAAGGACTTTATTACGATTCCTGGTTGGCGAGATTTTCCTCGTGTGCGGGACAGATTGGCTGGTAGGCGCAGCTTTTGCACTGGAACGGCCCCGGCTTCGGCGGAAAAGAGCCGGCACGAATTTCGGAAGCGATTTCTTGGACGATTTTTTGCGCTTCGTCGAGTTGTTTCGAATCGCGCGCGGTTTCCTGGCGCTCGTTGTTTTGCAAATAGTGAAAGACGAGGCGTACGGGATTTAGCTCGAGAATTTCTTTCGCGGCAAGAGAATAGATGCTGAGCTGAATATCTTTTTTTGCGTCGACAGGCTTCTTCGGCTTGCCGGTCTTGTAATCGACGATCTCCACGTCTTTTTTGCTGCCGTCGGCGGAATTGATCTGGTCCATGCGGCCGGTGAGGATGACGTCATTTTCGAGCGGGAGTTCGAATCCCTTTTCCAGTTCGAGAACATGCGGAGGATTTTCCAGAATGGACTGATGAAACGCGCGGAGCTGGTCGAGGCCGTCGTTTTTGTAACCTTCTTCCTGGTAGTCGTCCTCGAAGCCGGCGGATTTCCATTCGGCTTCGTACAGCCGCGCCAGGTCATCCCATGGAAGTCGTACCCCTTTGCGGAGCTGATCCATAAAGCGGCGCACGGCGTTGTGCATTACGGCACCGAAAGTGAGCGTGGCGCGTGGGCCCTGTCTTAATGACCACAAATGGCGGAACAGAAATTGTTGCGGACAGCTGCGGTAACCGCCGACGCCGGAAGGACTGAGGGTGAGCGGTTCAGGTGCGGGCGGGTGAAAAGATTCGGCCCAGGTTGCGATACTCGAAAAGATTTTCGGTGGGGCCGGCGACACGGGAAACAGATCGGCACTGGAAACATCGGCTGGGCCTGACTTTGCAGGCGGAGGCGGAACTTTTGGCGCGAGCTGGAGAATGTCGCGGCGCTTAATGGATGGGTCCAGGAGCATGTCTTCGATGAAGACGGGAACTTTGTTCTTCTTCTCCGTTACGGTCGTGACAGTGAGGCGTTCTTCGGCGCGGGTGAGCGCGACGTAAAAGAGGCGCCGCTCCTCCTGAATGTGAAATTGTTCGGCGGGCTCGCCTTCCTTCATAAGCGCGGCGGGAAATTCGAATGTGCGCGGACGTTCGGAGGCGGGGAATTTCTTGTTGTTCACGCGCAGCAGAAAAACGTGCGGAAATTCCAGGCCTTTCGCGGCGTGTACAGTCATCAAGCGGACCGCGTCGCCGGGCACATCGTCCTCCAGGCTGATATTGCCGCCGGCCTGCGAATAGTAGTCGAGGTATTCAATGAATTCGGGAAGGCCGCGCGTCTCACCTTTTGGTTCCCACGTTTTTGCGAATTCGGTGAGGCGGGTGACGTACTTACGGTCTTGCTCGCTGGTCCGCTGCGGGATTTCGAGCCAGTCCAGAAGGTCGGAGAGAATTTCGCGCGCGGTGCGGCGCTTTAGAGCTTTGCGCTGTCCGGCCAGGAATTCGAGCAGTTCCGCGCTGGCCGTGTGTGACGAGTCGAAGGGAAGCTGGCCCTGTGGGAGTTGCAGCAGGTCGTAGATGGATTTCTTTTCTTTTTTGGCGCGTTCGGCGAGGCGGACGAGATCCGGCGCTTCGAGATGCCACGCCGGTGCGGCCAGAACGCGGGCGCATGCGATGTCGTCAAACGGCGAGGCGATGAGGCGCAAATAAGCGATGACGTCTTTGACAAGCGGATGATCGAGGATGGAGAGATTGGAAATGACGAACGGAATTTTGCGGCGGGAGAGTTCGGAAACGAGTTCGTTGCGATGCGAATGTTGGCGGTAGAGCACGGCAAGATCCCGCCACTTGCGTCCCGCGGCGTGGATGCGGGCGAGTTCGGCGGCGATCCAGGCCGCCTCGGCTTCCTCGTGCCCGAGTTCGGAAATGCGGATTTTCTCGCCTTCCTTGCGAGTGGCGCTGAGGGATTTCTGCGGGAAGTCCGCGCTGACTGTGTTTTGCGCGATGACCTGCGTGGCGACGCGGAGAATGTTCGGTGTGGAGCGATAGTTTTCGGTGAGGGAAACGCGGAACGGCGTCGAGTCTTCGCCGGCCTTCCAACCCGCAAAACGCTCGAGGAAAAGTTGAAAGCTGCCGAAGGAGGCGCCGCGAAAACGGTAGATGGCCTGGTCGTTGTCGCCGACGGCGAAAATGTTTTTGCGATCACCGGCGAGGAGTTCGAGGAGGCGGAGTTGGGCGATGTTCGTATCCTGAAATTCGTCGACGAGGATATAGCGGAATTTGTCCTGCAGCGTCGTTCGAACGGCCGAATCTTTTTCGAGCAGGTCAACTGCGCCAGTAATCAGTGAACCGAAGGAGACGCGCTTCTTTTCGCGAAGTAGTTCTTCGCTGGCGCGATAGGCACGGGCGATTTCGAGTTGCTTCTGGACTTCTTCGAGACGCTCTTTGTAGGTGTCGTCATCCAGCGCCGAGCGTTCGCTTTCTAGTTGAGCCGCCAAGCCTTCGGCGTAGCGCTGGTAGTCCTCCCAGGTGACAAGTTCGTCCTGGCACCGGGAGAAGAATTCCACGAAGTCGTTGAGAAACTGACCGGGTTCGGCGAGGCGACGATATTTGTCGAGCTGAAGCCGCGCCATGTTGCGGCGGAGGAGAATCCAGTGATCGACTTTGTCGAGCATAAGGCGATCGGGCGTGGCGTCGGCGATGAGCGATTCGCAGAAAGCGTGGAACGTGGCGAGCGTGACGTCCTTGCCGCGTTCGCCGGCGGCTTTGACGACGCGAGCTTTCATTTCGCCGGCGGCTTTGTTGGTGAACGTGAGGCCGAGAATGTTTTCGCCGGAGAGGGAATCGTCGGTTTCGAGCAGGTGGCGAATGCGTTCGGTGATGACGCGCGTTTTTCCCGTTCCTGCGCCGGCGATGACGAGCAGTGGTCCCTCGCGATGCTCGACCGCACGCTTCTGTGCCGCATTCATGCTCAGGCCGGATGAAGGACGCGGCAGCGGGTCTAGATCAAAAAGAGTGAGCGTCACGCAAGCAGGGTAACGCGAATCGCAGCGAACAGGAAGCGAGGCCGGCCGGTCATCTTATCGAGGATAAGATCGCGTCCCGTGAAACGCCTTTATGTTCTGCGACGGCGCGGAGGATATTTCCGAGAGTTCCGACGGCGAGGTGCTTGTGCGTGGGAATTGAGATCCGCTGATGACCTGGAGTGTCTGTTGCCAAAAGGACGTGGCTCCCAACTTGGTGAACCACATGATAGTCCCAGCGGCGGCACAGCCCGGCCACCAATTCCTTGCCGCTCAGGTCGCGCGGTAACTTCATTCCATTGCTAGAACTTCATTACGAACCAGGTGCAGGCGGATATACTTTGGTTTTGGGCCGTCAAAAAAGTACGCTTCTGTCGCCTCTTTGACGTTAGCCCGCAATTCTTCCCAAGTGTCGCCCTGCGTAAAGATATTTTCCGTTAAGCACTCAGCCGAATAACCGCCTTCGGCTTCTTCAGTGACTTCGAAGACCAATTCGCTGACGTGAACAGGTGGCATAATTCCTCGTCGGAAGGAGAGTAACACTCTCAAAGATGCGTCGCAATTAGCGGAGTGCTTGTGCGTTCTATCGTTGAGATTTTTTGCCGCAAGCGACGTCGGCGTTGAAGGCGGCGGATTGTTTGCGCGGCACGGAGAGCGATTTCCACGAGTCGGCGCACAAGTGTTTCGCCAGGAAGACGATCTGGCCGACGTGGTGGGAATAGTGAGCGACCTGGCGATTGATCGCCTGCATGACGGAATGCGCTTCGCCACGGATGAAAATAGTTTTTGTGAGGTCGGCGTCGGATAGCGGTTCAAGCGCTCCGAAGACCCAGGTCCAGCCTGCGTTCCATTGTTCCATTAATTCGGCGCGGGTCGTCACCGGCGATTCAAATTCCGTGTCGCGGTTGCGGTCGGGTTTTTCGCCGTCGCTGGTGAGGAAGTCGCGCCAGCGCGAGCGCATGTTGCCGGCCATGTGCTTCACGATGATGGCGATGGAATTGGATTCTTTGTCGATGGACTCGAAGAGCTGCGCGTCGGTGCATTGATTCATCGCCCGTTCGGCGAGAGTCTTGTAGTAACGGAAAACGTCGAGGGAATCTTTAAGATAAGAATGGGTTCGGGTGAGCGGCATAGAACTAAATTCTAGCGCTCCAGCCGGTTACTACGGAGAAGGTCGAGAAGTAGTGCTTGACAATTCGCTTTTTGTTCGCCTATGATGCGGCGGCTCGGAGAAGACAGTTCTTGGGAGGGACTTATGAGCATTGGGCAATCGATGTTGGGCGAATTCGACAGCGAAATGCAGAACACGCGGAAGGCGTTGGAACGTGTGCAGGACGACAAATGGAATTGGAAGCCGCATGAGAAGTCCGGCACGCTGGGTTGGCTTGCGGCGCACGTCGGCACGGTGCCGGAGTGGATTACGATGACGATCAATACGCGTGAGCTCGATTATGCGCCCGTCGACGGCCCTTCTTATGAGCCGCCGAAAATTTCGAATCGGAAGGAATTGCTTGCGGCGTTCGACAAAGCTGCCGCGGATGCACGGGCCGCGCTGTCGGGCGTAACCGATCACGACATCATGCTCGACTGGAAGCTGCTCGCTGGCGGCAAGGAGGTTTTCACGATGTCGCGCCTGGCATGCCTGCGCGGGATGTGCCTGAACCACCTTTACCATCACCGCGGACAGCTGACAGTGTATCTGCGCCTGCTCAACATTCCCGTCCCCGGGTTGTACGGTCCATCCGCGGACGAGTCGTAGTAGAGCAAACATTAGTCTGTTCCCGCCCCGGCGGCGAAGCACGCGATTGCGCAACTCGCTATAATGGTGCTTCGCCCTTCCGGAGGCAGGTATGGAAAACCCCGTCATTTTATCGGCAGTACGCACGCCCGTTGGAAAATTCCAGGGTGGCCTGGCTGGATTCTCCGCACCGGAGCTTGGCGGCAAGGTCGTGGCGGAAGCGGCGCGGCGCGCGGGAATCGACGCGAAGCAAATCGACGAAGCGATTCTGGGCAACGTGGTTCAGGCGGGGCTGGGTCAGAATCCTGCGCGGCAGGCGGCGCTGAAGGGCGGCTGCGACCCGCGTGTGGCGGCCATGACGATTAATAAGGTGTGCGGCTCGGGGCTGAAAGCTGTCGCGCTTGCAGCGCAAGCCGTACAAACCGGGGAGTCGGAAATCGTCGTGGCTGGTGGCATGGAGTCCATGTCCAACTGCCCGTATCTACTGCCTACGGCGCGCACCGGCTACCGGCTCGGCGATCAAAAAGTCGTGGACAGCATGATTCACGATGGATTGTGGGACGCATACGAAGATTTTCATATGGGGCTTACCGGCGAATTGGTTGCCGAAAAATACGGCATCGGCCGTGAAGAGCAGGATCGTTTTTCCGTTGAATCGCACAAGAAAGCGGTGAACGCGCGGAAATCGTGCTTTTTCGAATCACAAATTTTGCCGGTTGAAGTGCCGCAGAAAAAAGGCGAGCCGCTGGTTATTAAATATGATGAATCGCCGCGCGAAGACACTTCGTTGGAAGCTTTGGCAAAGTTGAAGCCCGCGTTTAAGAAAGACGGCACGGTGACGGCAGGCAATGCTCCGGGAACGAACGACGGCGCGGCGGCGCTTATTGTGACGAGTGAACGAGTTGCGAAGAATCTTGGCAAGACTCCGATCGCGCGAATCGTGGCGCAAGCCGTCAGCGGTGTCGAACCGAAATGGGTAATGATGGCGCCAGTGGACGCGGTCGAGAAATTGCTGAAGAAAACCGGCTGGGATCGCGACAAGGACGTTGACCTCGTCGAATTGAACGAGGCGTTTGCGGTTGCGGCCATCGCCGTGACACGACAATTGAAATTGAATCCGGAAAAAGTGAACGTGAACGGCGGCGCGGTGGCGATTGGCCATCCGATTGGGGCAAGCGGCGCGCGCATTCTCGTCACGCTTCTGTACGAGTTGCAACGCCGCAACTTGAATCGCGGCATTGCGGCGCTCTGCCTCGGCGGCGGCAACGCCGTCGCGCTCGCGGTTGAGCGCTACTAAACGAACTTAGATTCGCTCAGTCGGGGAGTGTAGATGAACCGTGCGGCCATCGGGTTTCGCGTGCACTCCGGATGGGCCGCGATGGTGGCGGTTTCGCTCGAAGATGGCGTGCCCATCGTTCTACAACGCAGAAAACTACTTCTAGTTGGAACGTTCAGCTACACCTTTCGCCAGCCCTACCATACGGCTGAGAAAATGCCACTCGGCGACGCGGCGGAATTTGTTCGCGGAGTGGAGACCGAATCGCGGGAGTTGGCTCTATCGGGCCTTCGCGCGCTGGAGAAAGAACTGGATTCAGCTGACTATAAGGTCAGAGGCTGCGCGCTTCTTTTGGCTTCCGGCCGCAAACTTCCCGAATTCGAAAAAGTCCTCGCGTCTCACGCATTGATTCACACCGCCGATGGGGAACTCTTTCGCGAAGCTATTCGCCACTGCTGCGCTCGCGCGAAGCTGCCGCTGACCGCGATCAAAGAACGAGAATTACTCGCGGCCGCGTCAAAACGTCTTAACAAGCGGCCCGAATTTCTGAATCGCCAAGTCGCTGCGCTCGGCAAATCCATCGGTCCGCCCTGGACGCAAGACGAAAAACTCGCCACCCTCGCGGCGTGGCTCACGCTGGCGAACTAGAAGAAGTTTCGGCCAACTCCGCTGGCTTCAACTCGTTCGCGCAATAGGGGCAGAATTTGTCGGTCTCCGCAATTTCCTTTTTGCAGTTCGGGCAAGACGGATGCAGGTTGCATTTGCAGCTGGGGCAGAAATTGAAGCGCGGCCCGACGGGTTTTTCGCAGCGTGGGCACGGATAGGGTAGAGGCTCGCGCATCAATAAGTAAATGACGAAGCCGATGATTCCGCCCGACGATGGCATCAAGATCAGGACGAAGAGCGTCCACAGAGCGGAGTTCATCCCGCGGCGCGCGGCGTCGCGATTCACGTACGCCACCATAAAGATGATCCACGTCAACATAACGGCCATTAGAGTGACGAGGCCGGCGAGCGCGAGCGACGCGAGCGCGGGATAGTCCCGCAATTCCGGCGGAAACATGTCGTTGCCGTACGGATTGTAGCGGTGCGACAGATTCACCAGGATCGCAATCACCACGGCCGCGATGTAGAGCACGACGACCGTCCCTACGAGCCACTTCGGTATGAGCTTCAATTCGTTCCAGAATTGCAGTTGCTCTTTTTTCCGCCGCAGGCGGATGAGCCGCATCCGTTCGTCCCACACACTTGCTACTTGTCCAGGTCCGCTCATTTGTTCGCCTCTGTGCCGCTAGAATTTATTCAGCCGCTCGCTCCACTTTTCGTTTCTGCAAAATCACCGCGCCGACGGCGACCACGCCCGGCACCAGCCACCAAAGCACTACGCCGGCTTGCCAGACCGGGTCCGGCAAATTGAATTCGCTGCCAAGCCAGGCAAATCCGCGCCATACCAGCGGCGCACTCGCAAGACCAAGTACCCAGGACACCGCGGCAATCGCCCAGAGCAAAGCTCGGCTAGTGTTATGCGCTGGTAATTCTTCGGCGCGTAGCCTCACGCGCAACTGAGCCCGCGCCGCAAGATTTCTCGGAAGCTCAATGTTCATGCTGCGGAACGCGTTAAGAGCCTCCGCAGTTTGCGCTTGTACCGCGGAACACGGTTCGCATGTGGCAAGATGCGCGGCGAGCCACGACTGGTCTTCGGTGGAAATTCCTTCGATGCGTGTTTTTGCGATCAATTGCGTCGCACGAATGTGAGGGTTTTCGTTCATGGCGCACCTCCGCTGGCGCCGGCCATAGGGCCAGCCAAGGCGCCACGCAAGGCTTCGAGCCCGCGATAGAGCCGCGACTTCACGGTTGAAATCGGCGTACTCAAGACGACGGAAATCTCTTCGAGCTGCATCTCTTCCTGAAATCGCAGCACCAGCACTTCGCGATACACTGCGGGAATCTTGCCCAGCGATGCGTGAACTCCTTCGCGTTGCTCGTTGCTCAAAACCGATTCAAGCGGCGTCACACTTTTTTCGTCTCTTACGTCGAATGCCGGCGCGTCTTCCTCCGGCCCGCGCAGGGATTCAAAACTCTCCGGTTTCTTTCGCCGGTGCCAATCGAGGACCAGGTTCCGCGCGATCGTGAACAGCCACGCTTCGAATTTCCAGCGGCCGTCGTACTGCGAACCGCGCTCCAGCACGCGCACCCAGGTTTCCTGGAAAAAATCTTCGGCGCGCTCGCGGCTGCCCGTCAGATGCAGTAAATAGCGGAACAACCGCAACTGATACTGCTCGATCAGCAGATCGAGCAGCTCCGGGTCGCGCTGCTTCAAGCCGCGCGCAATGGATTTGGCGTCATCGGTCATCAGGCTGGAAAAGCGAAGCCCCGGTTCGAGGGCGATCGCCCAGATATTGGAACACGGCGTTGCAAGAGTCGCGCTCATTCTACAAGGGATACGGACGAGCCGCGAAAAAAGACGCATGGCGCCCACTCGTAGCTAAGGCCAATGTTGCTGTAGACTTACGCGCATGCTCTATTGCCCTCAGTGCGGCGCGGATTACCGCGAAGGCTATTCCTCCTGCTCGGATTGCCAGGTTTTGTTGGTCCGCGAACGGCCGCCGAAATTCCAAGGTCCAATCGATAGCTCACTCGTCGCTTCGAACACCGCTCCGTTTGGCTCCGTAGTTCCTCTCTGGGAGGGCGAAGACCTTGCGTTGTATGAGACTCTCCTCGACCGACTGGGTGACGCGAATATTCGCTACTACAGCCAGCCCCTTGGAGTTTTTCCCGGCGTGCGTCGCGGCAGTGCGTTTCCTATTCAGCCGCTGGCTCGTTTTGGATACCACGTTGCTGTACTTTCATCCGAGATCGCTGCCGCCAGCGACATTTTGGAAAAACTCCTCGAGGAAGAGCCTGAAGACGTGGGACTGGCCGAGTCTGCCGAACCCGTCGCCAGTAGGGAGACCCTGGAAAAGAGTCAAGAAGAACCAACGCTCAAGCTCTGGACCGGCGAAGACGAGCCTCTTGCAAGTTTTCTCGAAGCCGCTTTGTCCGAAAACGACATCCAACTGCGCATCGAAACGGACGGCAGACAGAGGGAATTCTACGTATGTCCGTCAGAGGAAGCTCGCGCTCGCGAAGTCGTCCGCCAAATCGTCGAGGCTACGCCGCCGGAGTAGCTTCCTTCGTTGATCCACCTGAAGTAAACTCGCTCCATGTTCTGCCCTTTCTGCAAAGCAGAGTATCGAGCGGGCATCGTGCGTTGTTCCGATTGCAGTTTTCCTCTCGTGGAAGAGATTCCGAAAGACGACTCCGATCCCAATTTCATGGTGTTGCTGTGGAATGGGGAGAGCCTGCCGTTCCTGGAAGTTGTGTGCGCAGAATTGGACAGTGCCCAAATTTCCGTCGCGACACCGCGGCTCGAGGTTCTGCTTCGGGATCCAGGTGACCGCTATCATCTGAAGCATTTAAAAACGTTTCCGTATATCCTCGGCATCTTCAAGCAGGATTTTGTCGCGGCGCGTAAGGTTCTAGAGTCGGTCGCGAAGAAAACTTCTCCGCCGATTTACATCCCGCCTCTCGGCGCCTATCCTCAGCCGGTCGATGAACTCGTAACCTCAATTCTTTGGGGAAAGTCCAAGGCGTCCCTTGACGCGACTGTGCCAATTTGTTCCTCCAGCGATCTGCGATACGTCGAATTTGTGGAAGCTAGTCTAAGCGGAATAAACATTCCGTTCCGGCGGGTCGTTCTCGAAGCTGGCGCGTACGAAATTCAAGTACGTCCTGGAGAGGAAGTCGCCGCACGTCAAATCTTGTATGAAATCTCGCTCGGTGTTTCGCCACAGGCGGATTTAGCCAAGAAAGAAGAAGGTTTTCTAGAGGACGAACCTGTCCGAAGCTATTTTCTTGCATGGCTCATTCCGACGGTCTATTACTTCACCTGGATTTTCGTTTTCGCCGCCCTTCCGGACGGCAGAAGCGATACGCGCTTCACGCACATGATTGGTGCATTGCTTGTTTTCGCCACGCTTCTGAACTGGTTGGGGATGTTTTGGATGATGGACCAAGCGATGCGATACGAAGTTCATCCTTTCCGCTATTGTGTTGCATCCCTGATTCCACTCGCTTGCGTTTGGTATTACGTCGAACGCCATCAAGCGCGCAAAGGCCTTCAGCGATTGCCCATTGCGGCACGAATACGCAAGCAACAACCGCCTGGTTCTTGACCTCGCTTCGCGCGCGGTGCATTCTGTGTGCCCGTACAATTAAATTCTTCCAGACGCACTGAGGCATTCCTTGGCGAACACTTCCATAGAACAGATTCGAACCGTCGCCGTGCTTGGCGCGGGCACGATGGGCAACGGCATTGCGCATGTGTTTGCGCGGGCGGGTTACAAAGTGATTTTGCGCGACGTCGAACGCAAATATCTCGACCGCGCGATGGATACCATCAGCAAGAATCTCGAACGCGAGGTGAAAAAAGGGAAGATTGACGAAGCGGAGAAGGGAAACACGTTCGCTCGGCTGCAGCCTGTTGTTGAGATGTCCGCCATCGCCGTTGCGGATTTCGCCGTAGAAGCGGTGCCGGAAAAAATCGAAATCAAGCGCGCCGTTCTTACGGAAGCGGACAAGATTCTTCGCGAAGGCGTCGTCATCGCGTCAAACACTTCTTCCATCGCCATGACCGCACTTGCGGCTTTGACCAAGCGCCCCGAACGGTTCGTCGGCATGCATTTCATGAATCCCGTGCCGGTGATGCAGCTCGTCGAAGTCATTCGCGCGCTGCAGACCGGTGAAGAGGCGTTTCAATTGACCATGGATTTGGCGAAGAAACTTGGCAAGACGCCGGTGGCCGTGAATGACGCGCCGGGCTTCGTTTCGAACCGCGTGCTCATGCCGCTCATCAACGAAGCGGCCTATTGCGTCATGGAAGGCGTCGCTGCTCCGGAGGCGGTCGACGCCGTGATGAAGCTTGGCATGAACCATCCGATGGGCCCGCTCGAACTTGCCGACTTCATCGGCCTGGACGTCTGCGTGGACATATTAAATGTCTTGCTAGAAGGCCTCGGCGATCCCAAATACCGCGCCTGCCCTCTTCTGAAGAAATACGTTGCCGCCGGCTGGCTCGGCCGCAAATCCGGCCGCGGGTTTTACAACTATTAGATTAAGTTGTAGAGGGGTTAGGAGCGAGGTAGCTTCAACTGGAAGCTGGACGAAAATGATTTGGCCCTTTCGCAAAAAGCTAGCGCAGCCCAGCCTCGCATTCTGGATAACCGAACCTTTGCCTGGCATCCAGCGCTTATCCGACGGCAATCTTGAGATCACGCTTACGAAAGGCGAAGAAGAAACGGTCGAAAGGCACCTCATGATGCTGCGGGAATTTGCCATGGAAGAAAGTGGGGGCATCGAGGTCAAGGTCCATCCGGAGGCCGCGATAGTGTTTGAGGCTCAGGGGCTATGGCTATATGCGCACCATATTCTCGTGCGCAGCTTACGTTCAGAGTCCGATGCGGATGCAGGGGTTGATTCGGCGATAGCCGCGCTTACCAAAGCGTATGCCCTTTGCCGCTACCCCGTCATCCTCGCCGATTTAGCCCGGGCCTACAGAGTTAAGGGTGACGCCAAAATGGAGAACGATTTGAACAACGAGTTTTCGGAACGCAACAGCACATTTCAGACGAACCAGCTCTGCGAATCATTTCTGACGTGGCGGGAGGGCCTGCTAAATCCCCGTGCAGAAGATAGGCGAAACTAAGGCGAAAATACTGTTTGCTTTTTGTTCGCCTATTTGCTATTTTCCTTCTCGGCGTTTTCAACAGGTGCCTGATGTGCTCCCCTTCGACCCTGGCCATAAGCTGCCCGGAACATGCTAGGCTCGAAAGCGAGTTCCAGGAGGCGCGCGACCGGATGCGAAACCTCATGAGGCTCCGCAAACTCTCGCCCTCCGAAGAACGGCAACTGGCGGACCGTGTGGCCATGGCCATCGCCCGCTTGAAGGAGCACCTGGCCGAGCACTGTTGCCAACGCTGGTAGCGCCCAGAAAGACCTAGCGAACGAGTATCATAAATGATAAAGTCCCTCTTCCGCTAAGTCCCTGGCAACCCGTTCGGCCCCTGAGGGCAATTTTCCCAATTTTCTCCACCGAGGTGTGACATGGCAGACGAGAAGCAGAAAAACTTAGAAAACGCGATAGCCGTAATCGAAAAGTCGTACGGCAAGGGCTCCATCATGCGTCTGGGCAGCAAGGACGTCCTGGTGCCGGTCAGCGTTATCCCGACCGGATGCCTTTCGATTGACGCCGCGCTTGGTGTCGGCGGCTTTCCGCGCGGACGCGTTATTGAGGTTTATGGTCCGGAATCTGGAGGTAAGACCACCCTCACGCTTCAAGTTATCGCCGAAGCGCAGAAGCTCGGTGGCCAGGCGGCGTTCATCGACGCCGAGCATGCGCTGGACCCCATCTACGCGCGCAAACTCGGCGTGGACGTGGACAATCTTCTCGTCTCGCAGCCGGATCACGGCGAACAAGCTCTCGAAATCGCGCAGGAATTGATTCGCTCCAACGCCGTCGACATCGTCGTCATCGACTCCGTGGCCGCTCTCGTCCCCAAGGCCGAACTCGAAGGCGATATGGGTGATCCTTCGATGGGCTTGCAAGCGCGCCTCATGTCGCAGGCGCTGCGCAAACTGACCGCGATCGTTTCGAAATCGCGCACCTGCCTCATCTTCATCAACCAGATCCGCGAAAAGATCGGTGTCATGTTCGGCAATCCCGAAACCACCACCGGTGGCCGCGCGCTGAAGTTCTACGCCTCGATGCGCGTAGACATCCGCCGCATTCAAGCCATCAAGGATGGCGACAAAGTCGTCGGCTCACGCACCCGCGCCAAAATCGTAAAGAACAAGGTTGCCGCACCGTTCCGCGAAGCTGAATTCGACATTCTCTACGGCGAAGGTATTTCGCGCGAAGGCGATTTGATCGATCTCGGCGTGGACAAGGGAGTGCTTGAAAAGGCCGGCACATGGATTAGCTACGCCGGTGAACGCATGGGCCAGGGCCGCGAAAACGCCCGCACATTCCTTAAGGAAAATGCGGACATCCGCGACAAGCTCGAAAACGCTCTGCGCAAGAAGATGGAAATCCCCGGTCCGAATAGCAACGCCGCGCCGACCGGCGCAAACGGTGCCAACGGAGCAAACGGCGCAACGCTCACCGACAAGCCCGCTGCGCATGCCGCTGCCGCTTCAGCCAGCGCAGCGCGTCCCGCAAAACCAGCCAACGCACGTTAGTCTTGTCAACGCAAAGGCGTCCCGTTCGGATCAGGACGCCTTTTTTTTTCTTCGTCACGCCCATCTGTACCTTCGTACAGGTTTTCCTTTAGCCCACGCGGTACCTTTGTCCTATTTTTCCGCTCCCCTCCGCCTTGTAATCTCGCGCTTGGGAGCGCTCGCTTAGGACCATTTCTCCAGGTCAGGAAGGAAGTTTTAAACTCATGAAAGCGATGAAATTAGCTGTAATTTGTTTGCTCTTCGCCGGCGTTTCAGCGGCAAAGGAGCATGACTACCAGAAGGGCACGCTGCTTCGCATGGACTCCAGCTCTTGCGGTTCGCAGGAAAAAGGCGGCAAGAGCGTTGCCGGCGAACTCCTCGGCACCGATTCGCAAAGTCGCAAAACCAAAGAGTTGCTCTGCCAGGAATATGTGCTTCAAGCGGACCACGTCGTTTACCGGATTCGTCCTACGGACGAAAAGCATCCGGCGCTTTTGCCAATCGGCGAAGTCGCTGAATACCGCATACGCAAGGACAAGCTATTGCTTCGCGTTCTGGAAGGCGACGGCAAGGAGCGCGAATACATCGTCGTTTCCATGACGCCGCGGCAGGACAAGGAAGTCCCGACGCAATCCGCTAGCAAGAACTGAATTTCCCTCTCAACTTGCACCAAATCTGCCGGGCACTCGCATCCACGAGTGCCCGTTTTTATTGAGGGGTCTCTGGCCTTCCGTTCAGCTCAAACCTTCCATTTCCTGTACTCCCGGTCAGCCATTCAAAATAAAGCACATAGGTCGTACTAGACCCATTTCCCTATTGTCGACTGGAACCTTTTCTCACTACACTATGTCTCAGAGTGAGAGAGCGTGTTTCGTTCAGTTACACGCTGACTTACTTCGCGGCATCTAAGTTCTTTATTCGTAACATGCCGCCGTTTGGCAGTCGGAATGCTACTTCGCGGTAGCGCTTCGCGAGACACTGTGCGGTCGCAACGGAAATTCGTTGACTCCCGCGCGTGACTGAAGTACAAAACGCGACTCGCCGCGAACGTTAACTAAGTTAGGGGCTTTGAGAATGTTTAAAACCAGCGGACTCGGGAAAACTGTACTCGCACTATTCCTCTCCGCTTGTTGTGTGTTTCCTGCGCCTGTTTCTGCAGCTGGCGCTGCCGCCGCTGCAAAGCCGCGTGTTCGCACCGCGCGTCATCGTTATGTGCCGCGCGAAAAAGCTGTCGACCCCACGCTCGGCGATATCACCAATTTTGACGATCCGATTGTCCGTGCTGCCGCCGTTGATGCGCTCGGCAAATACAATGGCTCCGTCGTAGCAGTCGAGCCGACCACCGGCCGCATCCTCGCCGTCGTCAATCAGAAAATGGCTTATTCCGCCGGCGCGATTCCGTGCTCCACCATCAAGCCGACCATCGCTCTCGCCGCGCTCGAAGAAAACGTGATTACGCGCGACACGATGCTCAAAGTCGGCCGCCGCAAGTACATGAATTTGACCGAAGCGATGGCCCATTCGAATAACGTCTTCTTCGAACAGCTCGGCCAGCGCATGGGTTTTGAAACGGTTTCAAAGTATGGCCGCTTGCTCGGCCTCGGCGAACTTGCCGGTTACAACCTCGCCGACGAGCAGCCTGGCGCGTTTCCCATGGCGCCTCCGCACAGGGGCGGCGTCGCGCGCATGTCCAGCTTCGGCGAAGGCATTCAAGTCACGCCATTTCAACTCGCATCGCTTGCGGCTGCATTCGCCAACGGCGGCACACTTTATTATTTGCAATATCCGACAGCCGGCCAGCCCGGTCAGGACGCGCCCATATTCGAACCGCGCATCAAGCGCGAGCTGAATATTGCTCCGCTTCTTCCCGAACTTCGCGAAGGCATGCTCGCCGCTGTTCTTTACGGTACGGGCAAGCGCAGCTTCGATTCCGGTGGCGACGAGCTTCCCGCAGGAAAAACCGGAACGTGTTCCGACGATCAATCCCATGTCGGCTGGTTCCTTTCTTATGCTGATGAAGCGCATCCGAAACTCGCCCTCGCCGTTCTGATTCGCGGACGCTCTTCCTTAATCAAAGGCCCGCTCGCTGCGGGTGTCGCAGGCCGCATCTATCGCCGCCTCCGTGAACAAAATTATTTCGCCAGTCTTTCTCCGAGCACCGATCTACGCTCCGGCCGCTAAGCTTTCCTGAAATTGCGTTCTGAAAAAGACGAACTTCGGTTCGCCTTTTTTGATTCTGCTGCGCCTGCCGCCTCGCATTTTTTTTCGTTGCCAAGCGAATCTCCCGCGACTATAGTCGTTCTTCGATATAGTGATTATCGAGCACTTATGCCCAAACGCACTCTCGATCCTTTGCCTTCCGCCGCTTTCCAAATCCTTCTCGCCCTCGTCGGCGAAGACCTGCACGGTTACGCCATCATGCGCCAGGTCGCCGAGCAGACCGGCAACCGCATCCGGCTCGGCCCGGGCACTCTTTACAGCTCCATTCGTTCGCTGCTCGAAAACGGATTGATCGAAGAATTGGATTCGCAGGAAGATACAGGTTCTGGCGAGCGCCGACGCTACTATCGGCTCTCTTCCACGGGCCGCAAACTGGCTCGCGCCGAAGCCCAGCGCCTTGCGGAAGTCTTGCGGGTTGCTCGCGCCAAGAAAATCTTAAGGGGGCGTTATGTCTGAAAAACTCTACGCCTGGTTGCTGCGTCTGTATCCATCCCGCTTTCGCGAGGATTACGGCGAAGAAGCTCTGCGCCTCTTTCGCGATCGCGCTCGCGATGAACGCGGATTCTTCCCGCGCCTCCGCCTCTGGCTCGATCTATTTTTCGACTTAGCGATCTCCATCCCCCACGAATATCTTCATGCTCCGCAGGTCGCGCCGTTGGTTCCGCGGCGCCTGCATGGTTTTCCCGCGCTCTTCGTGCTGGAAAACGCATCGCCGCGCCCTGGCGCACTTGCCATCGGCGGCTTGTTATCGCTCGTCGCACTCACCAGTTGCTGGGCGTCGTTGAGTAGCATCCGCGGCCGGGAGACTCCTTCAGCGTCGCAGTTTGCGGGTGTCCCGGACGGTTACAAATCGGGCCACAGCGAATCACGCCCGGCCGCGCCTTCTGCCGCGGCGTCGGATGCAAGCCGCGCGTCAACTCAACCCGGCGCGTTTGATCCCGCGCAGCGCAAACGTATCGTAGACAGCGCGATCGCAAATCTCAAAGAGCACTACGTCGATCGCGACGCCGCGCAAAAAATGGCCGATGCGCTCGCCGCCCACGAAAAACGCGGCGATTACGACGCCATCGCGGATCCGGCTGCCTTCGCCGCGCTCATGACGCAGCAAATGCGCGAAGTTGCTCCCGACCGCCATCTCACGTTCGATTATTTCCAGGAACCGCTGCCGCCGCAGCCGTCCGCGCAAACTGCCGCAGTTTCTCCGCAGTATCGCGAAGCCATGAAGCAACAAAATTGCACCTTCGAAAAAGTCGAGCTCCTGCCCCTTAATATCGGCTACTTCAAACTCAATTCCTTTCCCGATCCCGAAGTCTGCCGTGTCGCCGCCATGGCCGCCATGACGTACATCAACCACGCTGACGCTGTCATCTTCGATCTGCGCGACAATCGCGGCGGCTCGCCCGAAATGGTTCAGCTTATCGGCGCCTATCGTTTCGATCATCCCGAGTATTGGTACAACCCGCGCGAAAACACGACCGAGCAATCCTGGACGCGTTCGCCCGTTCCCGGCAGCGAACTCGCTGACAAACCCGTCTTCGTCTTAACTTCCACGCGGACCTCTTCCGGAGCCGAACAATTCTCTTACGACCTCAAAATGCTCAAGCGCGCCACCCTCATCGGCGAAACCACTGCCGGAGCCGCCCATTCCGGTGTTTTCCACCGCCTCGACGATCACTTCGGCATGGGCATCCCCGAAGTTAAAGCCATCAATCCATATTCCACCAACGACTGGGCCGAAACCGGCGTCAAACCCGATATAAAACTCTCCGCCACCAACGCCCTTGACGCCGCGCTTAAACTCGCGCGCGCGAGTCGCGAAGAAATAGCTGCCGCGCGCGGCTCGTACCATCTTTTGCTGAAGCCCAGTAGCTGCGAAGAGGCGATAAACTAGCTGCTGGGTATCCATGCACGTTTCAGTCTCAAGGCACGACCAAATTTGTGGCTGCATCCTGGGTGGGGCGCTTGGAGACGCTTGGGGACGTCCGTGGGAAGGCTTGGCTCCCAACCAGCCCTTCGAAATTCCGCAGAACACAGAGATCTCCGATGATACGCAGCTCACTCTCGCCACGTGTGAGTCGATCTTGGAAAGTGGCGGTATTCGACCGGATCATCTCGCATCGAAGTTTGCTGAGTGGTACGACGCAGGCAGAATCACTGGCATTGGCGCTAGCACCCTAAAAGCAATGAGAGATCTGTCGGCGGGAACGCATTGGGCGCTCGCGGGCAGCCGTGGTGAGTACGCGGCGGGGAATGGGGCGGCGATGCGCATTGCCCCGCTCGCGTTTCTATTGGACCCGGAATCTCGGTCTGACCGTACATTGATTCACGATGTCTGCAGAATTACCCATCACAACGATGAGGCGTACGCGGGCGCTCTGGCCGTAATCGTTGCCGTCAGAACAGCTCTGAAGGGCTCAGCGTCTTCGGAAAGTTCCTTCTTGGAGGCAGCATCTCGCGCGGTGCCCGATTCGGCGGTGAAGGACCGCATCAATGAGCTTCTCTCATGCAATCTGTCGGAAGAAGCGCTGCCGTCGCGCTTCGGGACAAGCGGCTGGGTTGTGGATTCCGTACCGCTGGCCCTCTACTGTGCCCAGTCCATTCTCCGAAATACGCCGCTCGCCTCGGTTCTTGCGCAAGCCATCGAACTGGGAGGTGACACCGACACGATCGCCTCAATCGCGGGCCAAATCGCAGGCACGGCGGTCGGCTTCGACGCCGAGCACTGGCAGCACTTCTCCAGGATCCCTCCAACCGAGGACGTCACTGCGATCGCGACCGGTTTCGCCAATTTTGTGATTTCACAGAAATAACACCCAGTTGGCCCCACAGCTAATCCTTGCGGCTTGCCAGAATCGCTTGCCAATTCAAAATCGCATTCCAAAGCATCCGATGATCCCCCCGATTCATGTCGCGATGCATCGGATTGAAATTAAACGAAACGACGTGGCCTTTTCCCACCGGCATGTCCAAAATCGCGGGCCGACCCACTAAGCCTTGTTCGCCCCAAACCTGTCCGCTCACCAGCAGCGGCGCTCCGTCGCGGTCACCCCACTCCAGCACAATCCCGCTGCGATCTTCCGGCCCATCCAGGCACGAGGTGCAATACGCCATTCGCAGCCAGCGTCGTGGCGCATCGTACAAAGGAAAATTCTGCCGGAAAACGTACGTCCGTTCCGGATAACCGTATGCAATCGGATGCTCCGGCCGAGCAAAGCTCACGCGCACATGCGCACCCGGTGTTCGCGTCTCCGCATTTTGCGATTCGGCTGACGCCGTCGCGCCTCCTCCTTGCGAACTGCGCGGCACTCCACCCGCCGCACGCCTCACTCCGCGAACGATCCCGCCTTCCAGCGCCAGCATCGAACCGGTCCCCAGCGTCACCAGCAATCCGCCGCCGTTTACGAATTTTTCAATCTGTCCCAGTCCCTCATACCCAATCCCGCCCGTAATATCGTCCGACTCCGCCGGCGTTCCAAAACTCGGCGTTTTCAGCGTCTTCTTGAACGGCATCGGACTCCATCGTTTCGGCAATCCTTGAATCTGCTCTGCTAGCTCAAGGTCCACATGCCCATACAAAATCACGTCCACCTTGTCGCGCAGTCCGCCCGCGCGAATATCCTCGTCCCGCAAATAAACGTACGGCACTTTACGTTGATCCAAAATGTACCGAATCCATCCAATCGAATCCGTATCCGCCCACGGCACCCACACGCCCAGCCGCGGCGCCTTCGCTTCGTGCTTGGGCACGCTTGGTTCTGCTCCGGCGCTAACGAACGAAAGTCCAGCATCGCTTGCCGCTTTCCGCAGGGCATCGGCCAGCCCATCTTGCGCGGGCAAAATCCACGAACCAGCAGGGAATTCCGAACCGCTTATAGAAAACTTCTTCTCCGCAATTTCGATCTTGAACTTCGCCAGCGCATATCGCGCCGCCAGCAAACTTTCCTGTCCAGTGTCCCGCAGCAGAAATATCGGCCCGACTCCGGAAACCGCGCCCAACACCGCCGGCGTTCCGGTTACGGGAGTCAGCGCCGCGGCGCGAATCGCAGCGTCCGCCGCGGGAATCGCATTTAAGTGATAATTATTCGCAAAATTCCAGGACAAATCGTCGTATGGCTCGCCGCCGTTCTTCGGATAGCGTTGCGGCGTCAGCAAATCCACCGCGTAGTTGCGATACGGCTGGTCTAGCCGCACCACGTAGGTTCCCGCAGGAAATTCTCCGTCTTTCAGATGAATCGTAGACGATGCGCACCACACTTCAATGTGCTGCGCAAGCAATCGCGCAACAATCTGCGCCACGCGCGCCGGATCGCCCTGATCCTCAGGAATCAGGAACGCAAACGGCGGCTCTTTCAATCCCTTCTGCCACGAATTGAGACTCTTTGTATAAAAATTCCGCAGCAGCTCCGTGGAATTCTTGGCCGCGAAATCCAGCGAGGCTAGAATTCCCGTCTCGTTGTAATTCACATTGTCCCGCGCCGACCAGGTGAACTCCGCCGGAGGTGGAACTGGCCGGTACCACTCCGCAGAACGCTCGCCATGATCGAGTTTGCGCTTCATTGTCTCCGCGCTCGAATTTCCAAACGTCTCATAGCCGCGCCCAATCGCGTTGTGATTCATCGCCACCGAATCCAAATAAAGATGACTGAACGCTTCGCCAAAATTCCATGTCGAAACGCCCGGCATTCCCAGTGCAGTCATCGCTTGAACGTCATGAAATCCCTGCTCCAGAAATTCCGTGTATGTAATCGGGTCGATGTTCGGGTTATATGGGCCAGTTCCATTCCACGACATCAGCAGCGGCACGGCCTCATGCAAATCGTGCACCACCGTCGGATGCCACTCGTAAAACATTCGATGAACCGCCTTCGTTGTCTCGTGCGTTTGCTGATGCGTGTCGCGGTTAATGTCCACAAAAGCGTACTTCGACCAGTACGGTGGCGACTGTCGCGGCAAGTTCGCGTAATCCGTCTTGCCTTTCAAGTACGTGTAAAACCACTCCGTCACTTTGTCGCGCCCGTCCGGATTACACACCGGATTAATCAGCACCACTACTTTTTCGCGGATTTGCCGGATCATCGGTTGTTCGGAAACGGCCAACCTGTAGGCAAGTTCCAACACCGATTCCGTCGAGCCTGTCTCATCCGAATGTAATCCCGCGTTCAGGTAATAGATCGGCCGGCCCGTCGCAATCAGCTTTTCGGCTCCGGCTGCATCCACTTTTCGCGGATCTCCAAGCGTTGCCGTCACATTTTTCAATTGTTCCAAATTCTTGATTTCCGCTTCATCCGCAATCGCGATCATTATGACGTCGCGGCCTTCCTCGCTCTTTCCAATCGAAAAGAATTTAACTCGCGGCGAAGTTTTCGCCAGCGCCCGCAAATAGTCCTGCGCCTTCTCTGAGTTCACCAGTTCGCCCGGTGCGCCCATAATTCGACCAAAGAATTTCTCCGGTGAAGAAACTTTATTCGACGCAGGAATTGAAGCTACCCACGGCGAAAGAAATCTCGCTTCCGTCGTTGCGTTCGCGATCGCTTCTGTCGAACCGGGTTCGGGCGTGTCGGCCGGCGCATCCGGTTTTTGCGCCGCCAAAAGTGGCGCGCAAAGTAGAAGTGTCATCGCACAGGCAAATTTCATGGAGGTCTCCTTAGGGCGCGTGAAATCTACTATTGCCGGCGATGCTCGGCAACTTTATTGTCTCGTTCACTTTCGGAAACAGGAAGAAATCGCTGCAGGCGACGGCTGTTTCGACGGGAAACGTTGCGGAGCGTTAAGAAAAGTGGATTCTTTACTTCGTTCAAAATGACAGGCGTTGTGGCCATGCGCGAATCTCAATATCAATAAATGACGGGCATGCGAGCGTAGTCGGCGGCGGAGCCTTCTTCGCGGACGCGGAGGACGAGCAGCGTGCGGTCGTCGTGCGGCGGGGCGGAGCCGCTGAATTTGTCGGTGGCGAGAAGGATTGCGCCGGAGATATCTTCCACGGATTCGGTGGTCGAGACATTGGCAAGAATCGCAGAGAGGCGTTCACCGCCGAACTCTTCGTGCTGGGGATTTTCCGATTCAACAATTCCGTCAGACGCGAAGACGAGCAAGTCACCTGGCAGCAAATCCAGTTTCAGAATCTCGTATTCGATTTCCGGCAAGAGACCGAGTGGAACGCCTTCGATGATGAGTTCTTCTACTTTGCCGTTTCGGACGAGCAGCGGATGAGGAGCGCCGGCGCTCGCGAAGGTGATCTGGCGCGTAGACGCGTCATAGAGGGCGAAGAGCATGGCGACGAAGCGGGCATCGAGGCGTGCGGCGTAGAGGCGGGCATTGAGCATCTGCAGCATTTCGGCGGGGGGACAGGGATGCTCGACGACGTGTTCGCGAAGGATTCCGATGGCGAGCGAGCCGTAGAGCGCAGCGGGCGTGCCTTTGCCGGAGACGTCGCCTAACACAAGGGCAAGGCGACCGTTGCCGTAGGGAAGAAAATCGTAGAAGTCACCGCCGAGTTCACGAGCCGGCATGTACGACGCGGCGATGTCGAGGCCGGGAACTTCACGCGCGCCGCGGGGCAGAAGTTGGCGCTGAATCTCGCGAGCGGTGTCGAGCTCAGCGAGAAGGCGCTGCTCGTTTTGGCGAGCTTCCTGGTAGAGACGCGAATTTTCCAGCGCGATAGCGATGAACGGGCTGAGGGCAGTGATAAGCCGCTCATGCTGCTCAGTAAATGCGCGAGGCTCAGTCGATTCGAGGTCGAGGACGCCGATGAGGCGATCCTGGAGAAGAAGAGGAACGACGAGCTCGGAACGAACGCCGTGACTGGTTTCGCAGTGGATGTAGCGCGGCTCGAGGCTGACGTCCGGGATCCGGATGGATACGCGATTGGCGGCGGCGGCTCCCGTAATGCCTTCACCGAGCGGAACGCGGAAACGAGAAGCGATGGTGTCTTCGTAATGCATGGCGAAGACGCCTTCGAGAAGCTGAGTGTGTTCGTTCCAGAGCATAACGGTAAAGACGTGATAGTCGACGATCTTCTTGACGTGTTCGGCGATGCCGCGGAGAAGCGCTTCGCGATCGAGGATCGAAGTAAGCTCGCGACTGATGTCGTAGAGAAGCGTTAGGGCTTTTGCTTCGTCGGAGTTCGAGAGAAATGGCGGCGGAGCCGACGGATTGGCGGCGAGGCGAGGCGCGGGCGCTAGTTTTGCTGACTCTTCCATTACCCTGGAACTCTGTGACCTATTGTGACTTAGATGCGCAGGGATGCAAGGAGTAGACAGCGAGCGGTGAGTGGTGCGCAGCGACCAGCGAACGGGCGCTGGCGACCGGTGAAATGCGAATATCGGCGGGAGCCGGACTTGCGCGGGCGGGCGACGCGTGAACGACGGAGTCGCCGAGGCACGATCTGCGCGGCGGGCGCAGAGGCTTTTGCTCGAAGCGCTGAACGTGTGCACCGTGGGTGTCGCGTAAAACCGTCCAGGGTGCCACACCCCGGCATTTTCGGTAAAGAGTGTGTACTCGTCCAGTAGATTAGTGACAGTTTGCCTTTCTGAGTTTTTGTTTCCAACGGGTGATAAATTCTAGTGGGGT
>Ga0137409_10000854_pt1 | contig 33413 bp, 34 predicted proteins | sample CZODoug1_16funga_FD_122059 | JGI IMG/M metagenome (GOLD analysis project Ga0137409, IMG submission 122059) | Vadose zone soil fungal communities from Angelo Coast Range Reserve, California, USA - CZODoug1_16fungal (Hybrid Assembly) | ecosystem: Environmental > Terrestrial > Soil > Vadose zone... | reverse complement strand
CAGCTGCGCTATCTCAGCGTGAGCGGAGAACCGATCTTCGACGAGCAGGGCAGGTTCAAGGGCTACCACGGCATCGGACGCGACATCACCGAGCGGGCGAGCAGCCAGAAGGCGCTCGAAAAAAGCGAGGCGCGCTACCGCATGTTGTTCGACATCCATCCGCAGCCCATGTGGGTGGTGGATGCAAAAACGCTCGAGTTCCTCGCGGTGAACGGGGCCGCAATCCGCCTCTACGGCTACTCAAAGGAAGAATTCCTCTCGATGACGGCGGACCAGATCCGGCCAGAGGAGGACGTGGCGGGCCTGCTCAAGGCGTTCGAGGACCAGAGCTCGAATTACAGGGAACGCGTGTGGCGGCACAGGAAGAAAAATGGCGAGCTCATTCACGTCAAGGTCGTGTCGTTTAATCTCGAATTCGACGGCCGGGTCGCGCGGCTCGGGGTCGTCGAAGACCTTACCGAGCGGCTGCAGGCCGAAGAGCGGGCGCTGGAAAGCGAGAAGCGCTACCAGGCGCTGCTCACCGACCGCGAACGCAGCGGCGGGGCCTGAAGGCGCGACCGCGGCGGTTGTCCGTTACAATCCGCTGCTCGCATGTTTCGTCAACGCACCCTGAAATCCCTAGTCAGCGCCTCCGGCGTCGGACTGCACACCGGCCAGAAGGTGCGCATGACGCTGCGACAGGCGCCGGCCGACAGCGGCATTATTTTCCGGCGCGTGGACCTGGCATCGCCGGTCGACATTCCGGCGCGAGCAGACCTGGTCGGCGAAACCAAGCTCTCCTCGTGCCTGGTGCGCGAAGGAGTCAAGGTCTACACCGTCGAGCACTTGATGTCCGCGCTGGGCGGCCTCGGCGTGGACAACGCCTACGTCGACCTGGACGCGCCCGAGGTGCCCATCATGGACGGCAGCGCCGCGCCGTTCGTGCTTCTGGTGCAGCAGGCCGGCATCGTGGAGCAGCGCGCGCCGAAGCGCTTCCTGCGCGTCACGCGGCGCATTGAAGTCAAGGATGGCGACAAATGGGCGCGGCTCGAGCCGTACGACGGCTACAAGCTCGCGTTCTCGATCGAATTCAAGCACCCGGTGATCGAGCGCTCGACGCAGTCGGTTGCGGTGGACTTCGCCGAGACGTCGTACCTGAAGGAGATCGCGCGGGCGCGCACTTTCGGCTTCATGCACGAAGTCGAAGACCTGCGCGAAAGCGGGCTCGCGCTGGGCGGCGGCCTTGACAACGCGCTGGTGCTGGACGAATACCGGGTCCTCAACAGCGACGGCCTGCGCTTCGCCGACGAATTCATCCGGCACAAGCTGCTCGACGCCATTGGCGATCTGTACCTCCTCGGACGGCCGCTGCTTGGCGCCTTCAGCGCGCACAAGTCGGGCCACTCGCTCAACAACAGGCTGCTGCGCGCGCTGCTCGCGGACGGCGCCGCGCTGGAGACGGTGACCTTCGAGCGCGCAGAGGAAGCGCCCGCCGGCGTCGCCCGGCTCGTCGCCCAATTCACCTAGGTGCTGCTGGTCCGCATCATCGGATTGCTGACCGCGATCGCGCTCGGCACCTCGGTACTGCTGTGGCTGATGACCGGCGAGCGCAAATGGCTGACTCTGGCCTGGCGGATTTTCAGGGTCGCCGTTTTCGTGGTCTTGCTGATCCTGCTGCTCTTTCTTGGGGAGCGGCTCCTGGCGGTGTAGGGCGGATTGCTCCGCGCCGCTGCAGAAGTGTCCGCAGCGCTTCGCGCGCCGGGGAATCTGTCATGCTTTCGTAGAGATTCCGCAAGGAATCGAGCGTACGTGTGGATAAATGCGCACTTTTTTGCGGCGCACCATCGTCCTTAGTTGTCCTGTTTGGTTGCACCCTCACTGAAACTGAATTAACCTGCCAGCGCCGCTCGGACAAGTAGCGGCACAGGGATGGAGCCAGCAATCTGAGCTTGGCCGCAGCCGCGGAATTCGCGGCGACGAGGATCACCTCACCGTCCCTGAAGTTGGCTACGCGGGCCTGGCGCGCCAGGTCCAACGGGAAGAAGTCGGTAACGAGCCCGGCAAGCGCGCGAATGTCTCGCGCCTTCGCGAGGACGGGTTGCAATTCGCCCTCGGCCGCAAGAATGCGGTCGAGTCTGGGAAGTCGCACGGGAATAGCGTGCTCGGGAGGAAGAGTCGTGCAGATTATCCTGATCTCTGACCGTCTGGCCAAGGCGCGGTCAGTGACGCTTTCGCTGCGCCACCTGGTGGGCAGCGCGCTCCTCGCCGTCGCTTTGCTGTTCGCCGGAACCGCCGCGCTTTACTGGATCTCGCTGCGCTACGCGGCGGAGCTGCGCATTCCGGTGCTGCAACAACTGGTGCTCGCTGCCCAGGAATCCGAGGCGGAGCGGGCGCGCAGCTTCGTGCAGCAGAACCTGAACGCCATGGCAGTCAAGCTCGGAGAAATGCAGGCGCAGCTTACGCGCCTAGATGCTCTCGGCGAGCGTCTTTCCTCGCTCGCGGGAATGCGGCCGCAGGAGTTCCGCCTCTCCGAGGCGCCCGGGCTCGGCGGCGCCGCCCCCACGCTCATGCCGCCGCAGAATCTTTCGCTCGCCGACTTCAACGAGAAGCTGCTTACGCTCTCGAGGGAGGTGGAAAGCCGCAATGACATGCTCGGCGTGCTCGAAGCGCAGCTCTTCGAGCAGGCGGTGAAGAAGAAACTCATGCCGACCATGCTGCCCGTGGCCGCTCCGTACAACGCCTCCGGATTCGGCAAGCGGATCGATCCTTTCAACGGGCAGTGGACGATGCACGAAGGCATCGACTTTCTCGCCGACGCCGGCTCGCCCGTCGTCTCCGCGGCAGCGGGCGTGGTGCAATTCGCCGGCTTCCACCCGCAGTATGGCTATGTCATCGACATCGATCACGGCAACGACCTGGTGACGCGGTACGCGCACCTTTCCAAGTTGTTCGTGAAGGAAGGCGACGTCCTGCAGCGCGGCCGCCGTATCGCCCTCACGGGCAATACCGGCCGCTCGACCGGTCCGCACCTGCATTTCGAAGTGCGCTTCCGCGGCGCGTCGCAAAACCCCGCGAAGTTTCTCGTTCTTTCCAACGCCGTAGCCCACACGCAGTAGCGGCGCTGCCCTCGGGGCCGGCTCCGGGGCGTGATAAAATTGCGCATTTTTCGGGGGTTGTAACGCCTCGCCCCCGAGTTCATGAAGATCATCGACTTCCTCCGCAAGCTCCTCGAGGTTCTCTGGAGCGTCCCGACGCGGCTGTTCGGCAGCCGTAACGAGCGCCTGCTCAAGCATTATTCGGGTGCCGTCGCACAAATCAATGCGCTGGAGCCTGAAATCGCCAAGCTGTCGGACGCTGCCTTGGCCGCGAAGACCGGCGAGCTGAAAAAGCGCTATTCGGAAGGTGCGACCCTAGAGCAGCTGCTGCCCGAAGCTTTCGCAGTAGTCCGAGAAGCGTCGAAGCGCACCCTGCGCATGCGCCACTTCGACGTGCAGCTGGTGGGCGGCATGGTGCTGAACGACGGGAAGATCGCCGAGATGAAGACTGGCGAGGGTAAGACGCTGGCGGCGACGCTGCCCGCGTATCTCAACGCGCTTACCGGCGCCGGCGTGCATATCGTCACGGTGAACGACTATCTTGCGAGCCGCGACGCGGACTGGATGGGCAAGATCTATCGCTTCCTGGGCCTGAGCGTCGGCGTAAACCTGCCGCACATGGAGCCGGCGGACAAGCGGAAGGCCTACGCGGCGGACATCACCTACGGGACCAACAACGAATTCGGCTTCGACTATCTGCGCGACAACATGGCGATGCACGTCGACGAGCGATTCCAGCGCGGACTGCATTACGCCATCGTTGACGAGGTCGATTCGATCCTGATCGACGAGGCGCGCACGCCGCTCATCATCTCCGGCCAGGCTGAGGACCGCACCGAGATCTACTACCGCATGAACGAGGTCGCCCCGCTTCTCACGCGCCAGAAGGAAGAGCGAAAGCAGGGGGAGCCGGAGGCGCCCGGCGATTTCTTCGTAGACGAGAAGAACCACCAGATCCTGCTCTCGGAGAGCGGGCATCAGAAGGCCGAGGAGATCCTGGCGCGCATCGGCATGCTGCCGCAGGGCGCGAGCCTGTACGAGCCGGCGTATATCAACCTGGTGCACCAGCTGTATGCGGCGCTGCGCGCGCATCACCTGTTCCATCGCGACCAGCATTACGTGGTGCAGGACGACCAGGTGATCATCGTCGACGAGTTCACCGGCCGGCTGATGCAGGGAAGGCGCTGGTCGGACGGCCTGCACCAGGCGGTGGAGGCGAAGGAGAACGTGGCCATCCAGAACGAGAACCAGACGCTCGCCTCGATCACCTTCCAGAACTATTTCCGCATGTACCGCAAGCTGGCCGGCATGACCGGCACCGCGGACACCGAGGCCTACGAGTTCCAGCAGATCTACGGCCTGGAAACGGTGGTGATCCCGACGCACATGGACATGATCCGGGAGGACCGCCAGGACCAGGTGTACCGCACGGCCAAGGAGAAATACCACGCCGTGATCCGCGACATCAAGGACTGCTACGAGCGCGGCCAGCCGGTGCTGGTCGGCACCACTTCGATCGAGAACTCGGAGCTGCTTTCCGGGCTGCTCGGCAAGGACAAGCTCGCGCACCAGGTGCTGAACGCCAAGCAGCACGCGCGCGAGGCCGAGATCGTCGCCCAGGCCGGCCGGCCGAAGATGATCACCATCGCCACCAACATGGCGGGCCGCGGCACCGACATCGTGCTCGGCGGCAACGTCGAGAAGCAGTGCGAGCTGATCGACGCCATCGAGAACCTGCCGCCCGAGGAGAAGAAGCTGCGCACCGACAAGCTGCGCAGCGAATGGCAGGCGCTGCACAACCAGGTGGTCAAGGCGGGCGGCCTGCACATCATCGGCACCGAGCGCCACGAGTCGCGGCGCATCGACAACCAGCTGCGCGGCCGCTCGGGCCGCCAGGGCGATCCCGGCAGCTCGCGCTTCTACATGTCGCTCGAGGATCCGCTGCTCAGGATCTTCGCCGGCGACCGCATCAACCGGATCATGGTGATGCTGAAGATGCCCGAAGGCGAGGCGATCGAGCATGCCATGGTGACCCGCTCGATCGAGAGCGCGCAGAGGAAGGTCGAGGCGAGGAACTTCGACATCCGCAAGCAGCTCCTCGAGTACGACGACGTCGCCAACGACCAGCGCAAGGAAATCTACGCGCAACGCAACGAGATTCTTGATGCAAAGGACGTATCCGCCCTGGTGACGAGGTTGCGCGCCGGCGTCATCGTGGACATTTTCCGCCAGTTCGTGCCCGAGGAATCCGTGGAGGAGCAGTGGGATATCGCGGGCCTGGAGACCGCGCTGAAGGCCGAGCTGCATCTCGAGCTGCCGCTGCGCGGCTGGCTGGAGGCGGAGCCGGAGCTGGATGACGAGGGGCTGCTCGAGCGTATTACCGAAAAGGCGCACGAGGCCTACCAGGCCAAGATCCCGGTCGGCGCCGAAGAGTCATTTCGCCAGTACGAGCGTTACGTGACGCTGCAGATTATCGATGCGCACTGGCGCGAGCACCTCGCCGCGCTCGACCACCTGCGCCAGGGAATCCACTTGCGCGGCTACGCGCAGAAGAACCCCAAGCAGGAGTACAAGCGCGAGGCGTTCGAGCTGTTCGGCGCGATGGTCGAGGCGGTGAAGCTCGAGGTGACGAAGACCCTGACCGCAGTCGAGATCCGCACGCGAGAGGAAGTGCCGCAGGCCGACGACAGCCAGCACGTCGAGAACGTCCGGCTGCAGCATGCCGACTACGAAGACGCGGTCGTCGGCGACGGCAACGGCGACACGGCGATCGCAGAGGCGGCGACCAAGAAGAAGGCACAGCCGATCGTGCGCCATACGCAGAAGGTCGGCCGCAACGATCCCTGCCCCTGCGGCTCGGGCAAGAAATACAAGCACTGCCACGGCAAACTGACCTAATGGCGGTCAACCTAGCGCCGCCCGACCCGGCGTCGCTTCATCCCGTTCGCGGCGTCGAGCTCGGCGTTGCGATGGCCGGAGTGCGCAAGCCGAATCGCAAGGACCTGCTGGTGATTCGGCTGGCAGCTGGTTCGGCCGTAGCGGCCGTCTTCACGCAGAACCGCTTTTGCGCGGCGCCAGTCGTCATCGCTAAAAAGCACCTGCGAAACGCGGTGCGCGCCCTGGTGGTGAACACCGGCAATGCCAACGCCGGGACCGGAGCCGAGGGATTGCGGCGCGCGCTGCAGGTCTGCGAGGCGCTCGCGCACCACCTCGGCTGCGAGCCGCGGGAGATCCTGCCGTTTTCCACCGGTGTCATCATGGAGCCGCTGCCGGCGGAGCGGATCACCGCGGCGCTGCCGAAGGCGCTGCTCGACAAGAGTGACTGGCTGTCGGCCGCCGAGGCGATCATGACGACCGATACCCTGCCGAAAGCTTTTTCCCGCAAGCTGCGCCTTTCGACCGGCGAAGCCACGGTGACGGGCATTGCCAAAGGGGCGGGCATGATACGCCCGGACATGGCGACGCTGCTCGCCTTCGTGTGCACCGACGCCGGCGTGCCGCGCAAGGCGCTCGAGCGCATCGCTACCGTGGCAGCCAGGGAGTCCTTCAACTGCGTGACCGTCGACGGCGACACGTCGACGAACGATTCTTTCGTCGTGGCGGCGACGGGCCAGGGGCCCATGGCGTCCTCCAGCCGCGACTTGCTGAAGCTGCAGATCGCGATCACAGCGGTTGCGCGGCAACTTGCGCAGGCCATCGTGCGCGACGCAGAAGGCGCGACCAAGTTCGTCACGATACAGATCGACCGCGGCCGCAACGCCGAGGAATGCCGGCGCGTGGCGTACGCGATTGCGCATTCCCCGCTCGTGAAGACGGCATTCTTCGCCTCGGATCCGAACCTGGGCCGCATCCTGGCGGCGATCGGAAATTCGGGTGCGCCGATCGAGCCCGACAAGATGGATCTTTATCTCGACGACGTGCTCGTTGCCGCGGGGGGCAGCCGCCACCCCGGATATCGCGACGAGCAGGGCGTGGCGGCAATGAAAAAACCGGAATTCACGGTGCGCGCGGTGCTGAATCGCGGCAAGGCGGCCGCCACGGTCTGGACTTGCGACCTTTCCTTCGACTACGTGAAAATCAACGCCGAATACCGGACCTGACCCCGCTCACGTGAGCAGCGAACTAGAGAAAATTCTCGAGCGCCTCGAGCAGCTCCTGCCCCCGCCTCCCGCGCCGACCGATTGGGCGGCGAGCGTCGCGTATCGCTGGCGCTCGAGCGGCCGCCGCGGCGCGCCCGGCTGGCTGCAGCCGGTGCGGCACGTGCACCGGATCCGGCTCGCCGACCTGCGCGGCATCGACCGGCAGATCGAGCGCGTCGAGCAGAACACGCGGCAGTTCATGGACGGCAAGCCCGCCAACAACGTGCTTCTGACCGGCGCGCGCGGCACCGGCAAGTCGTCGATCGTGAAAGGCCTGCTCAACAAGTACAGCAAGCAGGGCCTGCGTCTCATCGAGGTCGAGAAAAACGACCTCCTTGATCTGCCGCATATCGTCGACGGCATCGCCTCCCGCGCCGAGCGCTTCCTCCTGTTCTGCGACGACTTGAGCTTCCACGGCGCCGAGGACGGATACATCGCGCTGAAGGTGGCGCTCGACGGCTCGATCTCGACCACCTCGGAGAACCTGCTCATCTACGCGACGTCGAACCGCCGCCACCTGATGCCCGAGTACATGGGGGAAAACCTCGAGACCAAGTATGTCGGCGAGGAAATCCATCCGGGCGAGACGGCAGAGGAGAAGATTTCGCTCTCCGAGCGCTTCGGGCTGTGGGTCACGTTCTATCCCTTCGACCAGGACGAGTACCTCGACATCGTCGCGCACTGGCTGAAGACGTTCGGCTGCGGTGCGAGGGAGATGGATGCGGCGCGCGAAGAAGGGCTCCAATGGGCGCTGCAGCGCGGCTCGAGAAGCGGCCGCGTGGCTTACCAGTTCGCGAGGGATTGGGCGGGTCGGCATTCCAGGAAACGCTGAACTCGTCGAAGTTGCGGCGGCCGTGATCCAGCGCGCGGACGGCGCGTTCCTGCTGGCGCAGCGGCCCGCGGGAAAGGTTTATGCCGGATACTGGGAATTCCCGGGCGGCAAGTTCGAGCCCGGCGAGCCAGCTGTCAGGGCGCTCGCGCGAGAGCTCCACGAAGAGCTCGGCATCGACGTGCGGCGCGCCTATCCGTGGCTCACCCGGGTGTTTGCTTATCCGCACGCCACCGTGCGCCTCAACTTTTTTCGCGTCACCGAATGGGACGGCGAGCCGCATCCGAAGGAAGACCAGGCGATCGCGTGGCAGGCGTTGGCCGCGCCGCTGGCGGCGCCGATGCTGCCGGCGAACGCTCCGGTGCTGGCTTCTCTCGCGCTTCCGGTGGAATACGCGATCACCAATGCGGCGCAATTCGGTACGGCGCAGATGCTGGCGCGGCTGGAGCGACGCCTGGAGCACGGCTTGAAGCTGCTTCAGGTGCGCGAGCCCGGATTGGCGAGCGAGGAGCGGCGCCTATTCACGCAGCAGGCGCTCGACCTGGCGCATCGCTACGGTTGCAGAGTGCTCGTCAAGTCGCTGTTTCCCGGGGCCGACGGCGTGCACTTCACCGCGGCCGAGCTGATGCGCTTGCAGGTACGGCCGACGCAAGTCCTCGCCGCAGCCTCATGTCACAGCCGCGAAGAGCTGGAGCGTGCGATGCAGCTGGAGCTCGATTTCGCGGTCCTCGGGCCGGTGAAGCGCACTGCCTCGCACGCAGCCGAGCCCGTTCTTGGATGGAAGGATTTTGCGGCGATCGCTCGCGGCGCCAGCCTGCCGGTTTACGCGATCGGCGGCCTGGAGCGCGCGGATCTCGAGGAAGCCTGGCGCGCCGGCGCGCACGGCCTGGCGATGATCAGCGGGAGCTGGACCTAGAAGGCGAGTCGGGATCGGCGCCGGGATTCTCGTCCGGGGCGGGCTCGTGCTCAGGCACCCGGTAGCTCTCCGAGGCCCACAGGCCGAGGTCGATCATCTTGCAGCGCTCGCTGCAGAACGGCCGCCACTTGTTCTTGGGGCCGAAGAACGCCGGCGCGCCGCAGCGCGGGCAAGGCACCTTCTTTACAGATTGCAAAACGTGAGCTCGAAGCCGACGTCCCAGTCGGCAATGCGCGGCCGCGGATCGTCGCCGTTCTGCGCGAGGAAGCGGATATTGAGGACGTACTTGTTGGCGCTGATTTCCGGTACGCAGGGCGTTTCGGCATCGAGGCGCACGCGCAGCATCTGCGCCGTCTTGCCGCCGAGCATCTGCTGGTAGGTGCCGAGCACCGCGTTGTGCGCCTGCGGCTTGCCCGATTCCCGCAGGATGCGCAGGATGATCGCGGCGCCGTCGCGCAGCGGGTGGAGCGGTCCGGTCCATGCGGCGAGCTGGCCGGTCCGCTCCTCCGCCTGCCGATGCAGCCAGTAATGATAGGAAGGCAGGTCGAATTCGCAGGCGCCGCCCGGGATGCCGGTACGCTGCTTGATCGACATCAGCCAGTCGTTCTCGCGCAAGTACTGCCCGACCTTGCCGGTCATGGAGAACAGCGCCGCTGACGCCTGCTCGATGTCGCGCAGCACGCTCGCCAACGCCTCCTCCGCGATCTCCGGGTTGTTCCTGAACGACAGCAGCACCTGCTTCTGGCGTTCTAGCTCCTGCAGGAGGTCGGACTTCAGCTCGGCGCGGCTCGAGACTTCCATGATCTCGAACAGGGTCAGCAGCGCCATGTGGTGGTCGTGCGGATCGGTGCGCGCGATGAAGTGCCGGGAACGCTCGAACAGGTCCTCCAGGCGCAGCAGCGTGCGGATACGCTCGTTCAGAGGATATTCGTACGTGATCACGGAGGCAGCAGCGCTCGGCAGGATCAAAAAGTTGGGCGGATTCTGAGCGATTTGCGCTCGCAGCACAACTTAGCCTTTGACGTTGCGGGTCATTTTCTCGTACCGGGCATGCAGTGCGGCGACCTGTTTCCGCAGCGCATCAAGCGCGCCGCTGTTGTCGATGACGTCATCGGCGGCCGCGAGGCGTTCGGCGCGAGACGCCTGCGAGCGCAGGATCGCCTGGATCTCGCTTTCCGACAGCTGGCTGCGCGCGCGCACGCGCGCGACCTGCGTTTCCTCCGGGGCGTCGACCACCAGCACGCGGTCCACGCGCTGCCGGTAATCCGGGGATTCAACGAGCAGCGGCACCACATGCACGACATAGGCCCCGCGCGCCGCGGCGATGCGCCGCTGCGACTCTTCGCGGATCAGCGGATGCAGCAGCGCCTCGAGCGCCTTCTTGGCCGCAGGATCGGAGAAGACTCGCTCGCGCATCTTCTTCCGATCCATGGCGCCGGATGCGGCGATGAACTCGGCGCCGAACAGCCTTTCAAGCTGCGGCAGCGCCGCGCCGCCGCGCTCGGTGAGCTCGCGCGCGATGGCGTCGGTGTCGACCACGCTGGCGCCGAGGTGGGCGAACTCCTCGGCCGCCGCGCTCTTGCCGCTGCCGATGCCTCCGGTCAGTCCGATCACAAAGCTCACAGCCTCTGCACGTACCACCGCACGATGGGATCGCCCCAGTAGAGAGCGACCACGCCTGCGATCGCGAGATACGGTCCGAAATGAAAGCGGAACCCGGCGTCCCAGCGGCCGCGCGCCGCGAACATTTGCAGCGCGCCGAAGGCGAGGCCGACCAGCGAGGAAAGCAGGATCACCAGCGGCAGCATCTTCCAGCCCAGAAACGCCCCCACCGCGGCGTTCATCTTGAAGTCGCCGTATCCCATGCCTTCCTTGCCGGTGAGGAGCTTGTAGCCCCAGTAGACCAGCCACAAAGACAGATAGCCGGCCGCGGCGCCGATCACCGCCTCGGGCAGCGGGACGAAGGCGCCCGCGACGTTGAGGACCAGCCCGATCCAGACCAGGAGTAGCGTCAGCGCATCGGGCAGGAAGCCGGTTTCCTGGTCGATGAACGCGAGTGCGATGGTGAACCAGACGAACAGCGCCGCGCCAAGCGCGGCCAGCGACGGCCCGAAGCGCCATGCAGAATAGGCCGCAGCGAGTCCGGCGAGCAGCTCGACCACGGGGTACTTGATGCCGATGCGTGCGCCGCACGCAGAGCATTTGCCGCGCAGCGCGAGGTAGCTCACCAGCGGAATGTTCTCGAGCGCCGTGATGGCATGCCCGCAGGCGTGGCAGCACGAGCGCGGCACGACGAGGTTGTAGGGCGCCTCCTTGGAGGGTTCCCGCCCTGCGAGCGCGGCGCATTCGGCCCGCCACTCGCGCTCCATCATCTTCGGCAGGCGATGGATGACGACGTTCAGGAAAGAGCCGATGCACAGCCCGAGCGCCAGCGCAACCCAGGGCAGCACGGCTGGCTGGAGGAGCCAGCCGAGGGCGCTCATTCCCTAAACGGCCTGGCCGATCTTGAAGATCGGCAGGTACATCGCTATGACCATGCCGCCGATCAGCGTGCCGAGGACCACCATGATCATCGGCTCCATGAGCGAGGACAGCGCCTCGACCGCATCGTCCACTTCGGCCTCGTAGAAGTCGGCGACCTTGCTGAGCATGCCGTCCAGCGCGCCCGTTTCCTCGCCGATCGAGCACATCTGGAGCACCATCGAGGGGAACACATTGGCGTTCTGCATCGCCACGGTGAGCGAGGTGCCGGTCGAGACCTCGGCCTGGATCTGCTTGGTGGCCATGAGATAGATGTAGTTGCCGGATGCGCCGCCGACGGAGTCGAGTGCCTCGACCAGCGGCACGCCGGCCGCGAACATGGTGGCGAGGGTGCGCGTCCAGCGCGCAATGGTCGACTTGCGGACCAGGTCGCCGAACACCGGCATGCGCAGCATCAACCGGTCCATGAAGATCTGCACCGCGAGCGAACGCTTCCAGGCTTGAAGGAAGCCGTAAATACCGCCGATGATCACCGGGAAGATGATGTACCACTTGCTCACGAACCAGTCGGAAATCGCCATCACGATCAGCGTCGGCGCCGGCAGGTCGGCGCCGAAGCTCCTGAACACCTCTTTGAACGCCGGGATCACGAAAATCATGATCACCGCGGTGATGATGAAGGCCACCGCGATGATCGCGATCGGGTAGAACAGCGCCGACTTGATCTTCGACTTGATGGCCAGGATCTTTTCTTTGTAGGACGCCAGGCGTTCGAGCAGGCTTTCCAGAATTCCCGCCTGCTCGCCCGCCTGCACGAGGTTGCAGTAAAGCGCATCGAAGTACAGCGGGTACTTGCGGAACGCCGCGGCGAGCGACGAGCCGGTCTCGACTTCGGTCTTGATCTCCAGCAGCAGCTTCTGCACGGCCGGGTTGGAGGCGCCCTTGCCGACGATGTCGAACGACTGCAGCAGCGGCACGCCGGCTTTCATCATCGTCGCGAGCTGCCGCGTGAACAGCGCGAGATCCTTTTCGCTGACCCTGCCGCCGCCGCGGATCTTCTGCCTCTTGACCTTCTGCACCAGGATGCCCTGCCGCCGCAGGGTGGCATTGACTGCCGTCTCGCTGACCGCGCGCAACTCGCCGCGAATGATCTTGCCGGCCCTGTCCTTGCCTTCCCAGAGGAAGATGAATTCCTTGGGCCCCTTTATTGCTGCTGCTGTTGCCATATGACCAGGCCCTCTCGCTTGTGGGGCCGATAATGCCTCCCGGGAAGACGTTTGTAAAGGCTGAAATACCCGCTCTAAGCCTCTGAGGGCTCGGCGTTTTCGACCGGCTCGACCGGCCGGAAGATACGCACCGTTTTCACCGTCCGGCCCTGGGCGTGCACGATTTCCATCGGCACGCTGCCGATCTTGACCGCAACGTCGGCCTCGGGGATGTCCTGCAGGTACTCGACGATCAGCCCGTTGAGGGTCTTCGGTCCGTCGGTCGGCAGATTGAGACCCAGCGCCCGGTTGATGTCGCGCACCGGCATCGCGCCCTCGGCGGTGGCGGTGCCCTGCTCGTCCCAGACGAGCGTCGGCGCCGCCGAGGGCAGCGAGGTGGTGAACTTGCCGATGATCTCCTCGATGATGTCCTCGAGCGTGACCAGGCCCATCAGCTCGCCGTACTCGTCGACCACCAGCGCGATGCGCTCCTTGTTTTCCTGGAAGTACTGCAGCTGCGCCAGCACCGGCGTGGTCGAGGGCACGAAGTAGGGCTCGACGAGAAGCCGCTCCAGCGCCGGCTTGTCGAGCTCGCCGGTGCGCAGCAGGGCCAGCACCTTGCGCAGGTGAAGCACGCCGAGCACCTCGCCGAGCGCGTCGCGGAACACGGGCAGCCGCATGTGGTAGCTGGTGGCGAGCTGATGGGAGATGGTCTCCAAGTCGTCGTCGAGCTTGATGGCCTCGATGCGCGCGCGCGGCACCATGATGTCCTGCACCGTCACCGCGCCGACATCGAACAGGTTGAGCAGGATCGACAGGTGCTTTTTCGGCATGAAGCTGGAGGACTCGAGCACCAGCGTGCGGATCTCCTCGGCAGACAGCTTGGGCGTATCCATGTTCGGATCGGTCGGGATCCGCAACAGCCACAGCAGCGGCCTCACGAACAGGTTTACGAACCAGGCGGCGGGCACCAGAAGGCGCAGCGTCGCCTTGAGCGGGTACGAGAGCAGAAGCGCGGTGCGCTCCGGATAGGTTGCGCCGATGACCTTCGGCGTGACCTCCGAGAAGATGATGATCAGGAACGAGATCACCAGCGTGCCGACGGCGTAGACGATCTTGTCCTCGCCGAACAGCCTGATCGCGATGAAGCTCGAAAGCGAGCTCGCCGCCACGATCACCAGCGTGTTGCCGATGAGAATGCCGCCGAGCAGGCGGTCGGTGCGCTTGAGCAGCTCGGCGACGCGCACGGCCGAGCGCTGGCCCTGCGTCACCAGGTGCTTCAACCGGTATCGGTTGATCGCCATCATCGCGGTCTCGGCGATCGAGAAGAACGCCGACAGCAGCAGCAGCGCGACGAGCGCCGCCACCTGCCAGCTCAGCGGCCATTGTTCGTGCATCTCAGCTCCGATGCAGAATCACTTCGAGAACGAAGCGGCTGCCTGGATAGGCGAGCATCAGCATGATGAAACCGGTGAGCGTCCAGCGCAAGGCAGTGCGCCCGCGCCAGCCGTAAAGCCAGCGCCCCGCGAGCAGCAACGCGAAAACCAGCCACGACAGGACCACGAACAGCGTCTTGTGGTCGAAGCGCATGGCGCGGCCGAGGAAGGACTCCGAATAGGCAATGCCGACGACCAAGGTGACTGTCAATACGGCAAACGCCGCGCCGATCAGACGAAACACGAGGCGTTCCAAGGAGAGCAATGGCGGCACATCGCGCAGCGGCCCCTCGAGCCACCCGCCGCTCTGTGCCGTTCCATGCGCGGCGTGCAGGCGCCGCTCGACCGAAGAAATGAGCAGCGCATGGAACGTCGCGACGACGAAAAGGCTGTAGGCAAGCATGCCGAAGAAAAGGTGCAGCCGGAACTCGAACGAGACGGGGTCCGGGCTCGTTCGACCCGAGAAGAATGCGGGCAGCGGCGCGCAAAGCGCAGCGGCGGCGAGCGCCATCGGATACACCAGCTCTATTCGAAAGAAGACGCCTTCGACCCAGCAGATGAGGACCGCCAGCCACATCATCACCGAGAGTGCCTGCGCGAAGCCGAAGCGCAGTTCTGCGGCGGCGAAGATCTGAGAGTAGAGCAGCGCACCGTGAATTCCAAGCGGGACCAGGATGGCGCCGCGCTCCCAGGCTCGCAGTCCTCTCGTCGGCGTATGGCGTCGCCAGCGCGTGTTCCAGATATGCCACGCCAGCCCCAAATACACGGCCGAGGCAAGGACGTGAATTACAATGTCCGGCACCTATTCAGTTTATCACCCCATGCTAGACAACCTGACCGCGCGGCTGGCGAAGATCGTCAAGCAGATCCGCGGCGAAGCGCGGCTTACCGAAGCGAACATCCAGGATGCGCTGCGTGAAGTGCGCGTCGCGCTGCTTGAGGCCGACGTCGCGCTGCCGGTAGTGAAGCAGTTCATCGAATCGGTGCGCGCCAGCGCGCTCGGCGAGGAAGTGATCGGCAGCCTGACCCCGGGGCAGGCCCTGGTCGGCGTGGTGCACCGCGAGCTCGCGCGCGTGATGGGCGGGGCGAACGTCGGGCTCGATCTGGCGACGCAGCCGCCAGCCGTGATCCTGATGGCCGGGCTGCAGGGCTCGGGCAAGACGACCACCGCGGGGAAGCTGGCGAAGCTTCTCGCCGCCGACAAGAAAAAAGTCGCGCTCGTCTCGTGCGACGTCTATCGCCCGGCTGCGATCGAGCAATTGAAAGCGGTTGCAGCCCAGGCCGGCGCCGATTTTGTTGAGTCAAAATTGGAAGAAAACCCCGTCGACATCGCCCACCGCGCCCTGGAGCACGCGAAAACGCGGTACTTCGACGTGCTGATCGTCGACACGGCGGGGCGCCTGGCGATCGACGAGGAGATGATGCGCGAGATCGCCGAGTTGCACGCCGCGCTCAAGCCGGTGGAGACGCTGTTCATCGTCGACGCCATGCAGGGTCAGGACGCGGTCAACGTGGCGCGCGCTTTCAACGAGCGGCTGGCGCTTACTGGCGTGATCCTCACCAAGCTGGACGGAGATGCCCGCGGTGGCGCGGCCCTCTCCGTGCGACAGGTCACCGGCAAGCCGATCAAGTTCGCAGGCGTCGGCGAGAAGCTTGCCGGCATCGAGCCGTTCCACCCCGAGCGCATGGCGGCACGGATCCTCGGCATGGGCGACATCCTCGGCTTGGTCGAGGAAGCGCATGCCAGGATCGACCTCGACGAGGCGAAGCGCGTCGCCGAAAAAGTGAAGCGGGGCAGGGGCTTCGACCTGGAGGATTTCAAGGCGCAGATCGCGCAGATGAAGAAGATGGGCGGCGTCGCCGCGCTGCTCGACAAGCTGCCGGCGCAGCTTGCGGGGCAGATCAATCCCGCGCAGCTGCAGGACGACAGGCAGATGCGCCGCATCGAAGGCATCATCAACTCGATGACGCCCGCCGAGCGCGCCGACCCCTCGATCCTCAAAGCCTCGCGCAAGCGGCGCATCGCCGCCGGCGCCGGGGTTCCGGTTCAGGCCGTGAACCAGCTCCTGAACCAGTTCGAGCAGATGCAGAAGATGATGAAGATGATGAAAGGCGGAAACATGGCCCGCATGCTGCGCAACATGAAGGGCATGCTGCCCGGCCTGCGCTGAGCTAGCGCCCGGTGCGCCGTCCGGGGTTCTTGCGGCCGCGCGGGCCGCGCGCATGGGGCGGCGCGCCGCGCCAGGACTTGCCGCCCTGGTGCTGCTGCCGCCCGCTGTTCTGCGACTGACCCTGCTGCTGCGGGTTGCTGCGCTTGCCCAGCGCCTGGACGCGGCGAATGGCCTGGTTTAGGGCTTCGACGTTTTCAGCCAGCTGCTCGCCCGCGAGCGCCTCCTGCAGGCGGCTCAGGGCGAAACTGCGGGATTGCTCGAGGCCGTTGCGGCTTTCCATTTCCTGCCGCTGAATTTCGATGCTGGCGATGAGATCGATGACTTCGTCGGTCGCGTGGGGATGGTGCATTGTTATGATTACGGTAGCACAGATTCTTCCCAAAGGCCTGATTTCTCCCGTATAATCCGCGCCTTTTCGCAGTCCGCGGAGCATTTCCCAATGGTGGTGATTCGACTGCAGCGAGGCGGCGCCAACAAGCGGCCTTTCTATCACTTGGTGGTGGCCGATTCGCGGCGTGCGGCGTCCGGAAAGTTCCTGGAGCGCCTGGGATTCTACGACCCCAAGGCGCCCGAGGGGCGCGAGGCGCTGCGTGTCGACATGGAGCGCGTGAAGCACTGGACCGGAAAGGGCGCGCAGCTCTCCGGCACGGCGGCGCGGCTCGTGAAGCAGTTTGCAAAGAAGGCCGCCTGAGCAGTTGTTGGCGATGGGGCGCGTCGCCGGGTCCTACGGCCTGCGCGGATGGGTGAAGCTGGCGCCGGACCGCGGCGCGGGCGAGGCGCTGGCGGCCGCGAAAGAGTGGTGGATCGGGGCCGAGGCGTACCGCGTTCGCGAGGCGAAGCTGCACGGCGCGACGGTGGTGGGGAAGCTCGCGGGAATCGAGACGCGCGAGCAGGCGCTCGCGCTGAAGGGATCGGCGGTATCGGTGCGGCGCGAGTCGCTGCCCGATCCCGGCGAAGGACACTACTACCTCGCCGACCTGGTGGGTCTCGAGGTCGTGAACGAGCGCGGCGAACCGCTCGGGGTGGTGAAGCGCCTGTTCACCAACGGTGCGCAGGACGTGATGGAACTGGCAGGCGAGCGGACGCGGTTGCTGCCGTGGGTCGCCGCGGTGGTGAAGAACGTCGACCTGCCGAATCGGCGGATCGAAGTCGCCTGGGAGGCGGACTGGTGATCCGCTTCGACGTGGTGACGCTGTTCCCCGAGACCTTCGCCGCGGTGACGGGGAGCGGGATCACCAGCCGCGCGCTGCAGGCCGGACTGTGGCGCCTCGCGACGTGGAATCCGCGCGATTTCACGAGCGACAACTACCGGACGGTGGACGACCGCCCGTACGGCGGCGGACCCGGCATGGTGATGCTGGCCGAGCCGTTGGACAGGGCGCTCGAGGCAGCCAGGCAGGACGGGGGAAATGGAAAGACCATTTACCTGTCGCCGCAGGGCAGCAGGCTCGATCACCGCAAGGTGATGGGGCTGGCGAAGGAAAGCGCGCTGACGCTGCTTTGCGGCCGCTACGAGGGCGTCGATGAGCGGCTCCTGGCGCGGCGCGTCGACGAGGAGCTGTCGCTCGGCGACTTCGTGCTCTCGGGCGGCGAGCTCGCGGCGATGGCGCTGATCGACGCGGTGGTGCGCCAGCTGCCGGGGGCGCTGGGCGATGAGCAATCGGCGCTCGAGGAGTCGTTCGCGGACGGCCTTCTCGACTGCCCGCAGTACACGCGGCCCGAGGCGTACCAGGGCGCGCGAGTGCCCGAGGAGCTGCTCTCGGGGCACCACGGGAACATCCGGCGCTGGCGGCTGAAGCAGGCGCTGGGGCGGACCTGGCTCAGGCGGCCCGACCTGCTGGCGGCGAGGCCGCTGAGCGAAGAGGAAACGAAGCTGCTGGCGGAGTTCCAGAAAGAGTACAGGAGCTGACATGGATCTGATTCAGACACTCGAGCAAGAAGAGATCAAGCGGCTGGGCCGCAACGTGCCGGATTTCTCCCCGGGCGATACCGTGGTGGTGAACGTCAACGTCGTCGAGGGCGAGAGAAAGCGCGTGCAGGCGTTCGAAGGCATGGTGATCGCCAAGCGCAACCGCGGACTGAATTCCTCGTTCATCGTGCGCAAGATATCGTCGGGTGAAGGCGTCGAGCGCACCTTCCAGACCTACTCGCCGCTGATCGCCTCGATCGAGGTGAAGCGCAAAGGCGACGTGCGCCGCGCCAAGCTCTATTACCTGCGCGCGCGCTCCGGCAAGTCGGCGCGCATCCGCGAGAAAACCGGCGCCGCGGAAGGCGAAACGCAGGAGTAAAAGAAGCATAAAATTCGGGCTATGCGCAGAGAGGCCGCTGCCATCAGCCCGATCACCAGCATCGTGTCGGCGATCCGCGCCGGCGAGATCGTGATCCTGGTGGACGACGAGGAGCGCGAGAACGAGGGCGACCTCGTTTTCGCCGCCGAGTTCGTCACGCCCGAGAAGGTCAATTTTCTTGCCAAGCACGGCCGCGGCCTGATCTGCATGCCGGTCACCGAGGCGCATGCGCAGCGCCTCGGCCTGCGGCCGATGGTCGAGCAGAACCGCTCGCGCCACGGCACCAACTTCACCACCTCGATCGAGGCCGCGGAGGGCATCTCCACCGGCATCTCGGCGCAGGACCGCGCGCTGACCATCAAGGTCGCCGCGGCGCCCGACGCCAAGCCCGAGGACATCGTCCAGCCGGGCCACGTGTTCCCGCTCATCGCGCAACCGGGCGGCGTGCTGGTGCGCGCCGGGCACACCGAAGCCTGCTGCGATCTCGCGCGTCTCGCCGGGCTTTCGCCCGCCGCGGTGCTGTGCGAGATCATGCGCGACGACGGCGGCATGGCGCGGCTGCCCGATCTCATCGACTTCGCCGCCGAGCACAAGCTCAAGATCGGCACCATCGCCGACCTGATCGAGTACCGCAGCCGAAATGAATCGCTGGTGCAGCGCGTCTCGGAGCGTGACATCGAGACGGCCTGGGGAAGTTTTCATCTGGTGTCCTACCGGGATCTCGCGCTCGGCTCGATTCACCTCGCGCTCGTGCAGGGCCGTCCTTCGCCGCAGACCGAGATACTGGTGCGCGTGCACGAGCCGCTGTCGGTGGTCGACCTGCTCGACGCCGGGCCTGGCACGCATTCGTGGGGCGTCGGCGAAGCGCTCGAAACCATCGGGCAGGCGGGCACGGGGGTGATGGTGCTCCTCAACTGCACGCAGACGAGCGAAGCGCTGGAGGCGCGGCTTGCCGAAACGCGCACGCCGCGCGGCGGCCGGGGCATGGACCTGCGCCTCTACGGCATCGGCGCGCAGATCCTGCGCGATCTCGGCGTCGGGCGGATGCGGCTGATGGCGGCGCCGCGCAAGATGCCGAGCATGGCGGGTTTCGGGCTCGAAGTCACCGGCTACGCCGAGCTGCCGAAGCGGTAAGGCCGCGATGCGCCTCGGCATCGTCGCCAGCCAGTTCAACGCGGAGGTCTCTCATCGGCTCCTCGAGCGCGCCAGGGCGCAAGCGCAGTCCATGGGCGTTGAAATTGCCGTCACCACTGTTCCGGGCGCGCTCGAGATTCCGCTCGCTCTGCAGTGGATGGCGCAGAGCGGACGTTTCGACGCCCTGGTGGCGCTCGGCGCCGTGATCCGCGGCGAGACCTACCATTTCGAAGTGGTGGCGAACGAGTCCGCGCGCGGCCTGATGGACGTGGCGCTCGACTTCGGCCTGCCGATCGCCAACGGCATTCTGACCACCGAGGATGAGCCGCAGGCGATGGCGCGCCTCGACAAGGGCGCCGAAGCGGTGCGCGTCGCCGTCGAGATGGCCAGGCTCAAGGCAAAGCTGCATGAAAACAGCTAGGCGCCAGGCGCGCGAGATCGCCCTGCAGGCGCTTTACGCCTGGCAGCTGTCAGGCAGCGACCCGGTCGAGCAGGCCCGCAGCCTGGAAGGCTTCGACAAGACGGATGCATCCTTCGTCAACGCGCTCGCGAGCGGTGTACGCGATCGCGCCGCGGATCTGCAGCGGATCATCGCGCCGCATCTCGATCGCGAGTTCGCCCGGCTTTCGCCAATCGAGCGGGCGATCCTCTACATCGGCGCCTTCGAGCTCGCCGCGCACCCCGAGACGCCGTTCAAGGTGGTGCTCAACGAGGCGATCGAGCTGGGAAAGAGCTTCGGCGCGACCGACGGCCACCGCTTCGTCAACGGCGTTCTGGAGAAGATCGCGGCGGCGCTGCGCCCGGACGAAGTGGCGCGCTCGAGAAAGATCGCCTGAACGAATTCGAGATCATCCGGCGGTACTTCGAGCGACCGCCCAAGCATGCGGTGCTCGGCGTCGGCGATGATTGCGCGCTGCTCGCCGCGCGGGCCGGTTTCGAGATCGCGGTCACCACCGACATGCTGATCGAAGGGCGGCATTTCCCGCCGGGCGCGGACGCACGCGCGCTCGGCCACAAGGCGCTCGCGGTGAGTCTTTCGGACCTGGCGGCGACGGGTGCCTTCCCGCGCTGGGCGACGCTCGCCATTGCCTTGCCTGCGGCGGATGAAGCCTGGCTCGGGGCGTTCGCGCAAGGCTTGTTCGCGCTCGCGGACCGCTACGGGGTCGACCTGGTCGGCGGCGACACGACGCGCGGACCGCTTCTCGTGATCAATATGACCGCGCTGGGGGAGGTCCCCGCAGGCACCGCGCTGCGCCGCTCCGGCGCGCGGCCCGGCGACGATATCTGGATTTCGGGCGAGCTGGGCGGCGCGGCGCTCGCCTTGGTTCACCCCGAGATCGGAGAAGCGGCGAAGCGGCTGCACGAGCCCGAGCCGCGCGTGGCGCTCGGCGAGCGGCTGCGAGAGCTGGCGCATGCGGCGATCGATGTCTCGGACGGGCTGACGGGCGACCTGGCGCACATTCTGGAGCGCTCCCGGGTGGGCGCGCTGGTCCATTACGAGCAGGTGCCGCGAGCGCCGGCTTTCAAGCACGTCAAAGACGCGGCATTGGAAAAACGCTGTGTCCTGTCGGGAGGCGATGATTACGAGCTGCTTTTCACTGCGCCGCAAGCGTGTCGCGCAGCTTTGGAGAGCGTCGGAAAGGAGTTGAGGCTGCCGCTGTCGCGAATCGGCAGTATCCGCTCCGGCGCGTCCTCGCTCGAAGTGCTCGACGCCGACGGCAGGCCGATGTCCTACTGCGGCGGCTTCGATCATTTCGCCGCGCCATGATCGTCTTTCGCCCGAAAGCGTCCTTCGCCTTCTCGCATCCTGCGCACGTCATCGCGTTCGGCGCCGGCGCCGGCCTGGTGCCGTACGCGCCGGGTACAGCCGGGACGCTGGTCGCCTGGCCGATCGGCTGGATGCTGGGCGGCAGCCTGCCGGCGAGCGCCGTGCTGGGGCTCATCGCGATGCTGTTCGCGCTCGGTATATGGGCCTGCGACGTGACCGGGCGCAAGCTCGGCATCCCGGACCACAGCTCGATGGTATGGGACGAGATCGTCGCTTTCCTGCTCGTGCTCGCGATCGTGCCGCGCGAGCTGGCGTGGCAGGCGGCGGCCTTCGTCCTGTTCCGCGTGTTCGACATCGCCAAGCCGCCCCCGATCCGTTACTTCGAGCGCCGCTATCGTGACGGCTTCGGCGTCATGTTCGACGACATCGTCGCCGCAGCCTACGCGCTGATCGTGCTGGCGGTGATGAAGCGGCTGTTCTTCTGATGCGACAGCTCGCGGCAAGGATCGGCAAGCGGCTCAAGGCGTCGCGCGCGATGCTGGTCACGGCGGAATCGTGCACCGGCGGCTGGGTTGCTCAAGCCGTCACCGCGGTCGCGGGCTCTTCCGACTGGTTCGAGCGCGGGTTCGTCACCTACTCCAACGACGCCAAGCGCGAGCTGCTCGGCGTGCGCGCCGATACGCTCGCCCGGCGCGGCGCGGTGAGCGAGGAGACCGCGCGTGAAATGGCGTCGGGCGCGCTGCGGCGAAGCAAAGGCAGCCTGTCGGTCGCAGTGACCGGGATCGCTGGACCGGGCGGCGGCAGTCCGGCCAAGCCTGTAGGCACGGTGTGCTTTGCATGGGAGCGCAAGAAAGGCCGGCGGCATGCCGAGACGCGGCGGTTCACAGGCAACCGCGAAAGCGTTCGCAAACAGTCCGTTATCCACGCCCTAGAAGGGGTATTGAAACTGCTTGACGAGGACTGAGCGCAGTCCTAAATAGGGGCGATGGCTTCCGTCCGTCCCGCCGCCGTAGCCGGCACGTTCTATCCGAGAGATTCGCGCGCTCTCATCACCGAGCTCGACGATCTGCTCGGCGGCGTAGAGCAGCTCGCGCCGCGCCTGGGCTTTCCGAAGGCGCTGATCGTGCCGCACGCCGGTTACATCTATTCCGGGCCGGTAGCCGCGCGCGCATATGACGAAGTAGCCGCGGCGCGTGGCGTCGTGCGGCGGGTCGTCATGCTCGGCCCGGTGCATCGCGTCCCGGTGCGCGGCCTCGCGCTGCCGGGCGCGCAAATTTTCGAGACGCCGCTTGGACGGATTCCCGTCGATCAAAAAGCTGTCCAGGAAGTTTCTTCGTTGCCGCAGGTCGTAAGCAGCGACCCGGCGCACGCCCTCGAGCACTCGCTCGAGGTGCAGTTGCCCTTCCTGCAGAAGGTTCTCGGCGACTTCGCGCTCGTGCCGTTCGCCGTCGGCATGGCGAATGTGGAGGAGGTCGCCCAGGTGATCGAGCGCCTGTGGGGCGGCCGCGAGACTCTCATCGTGATCTCGACCGATATGTCGCATTACCACGCTTACGAGGAAGCGCGCCGGATCGACGGCGCCACCGTGGACCGCATCGGCGCCTTGGCCACGGATATCGACCATGACGAAGCGTGCGGCGCCACCCCGCTGAACGGTCTGCTGTCGGTGGCAAAGAAGAGAAACCTGTCGATCAAGCTGCTCGCCGCCTGCAACTCGGGCGACACGGCTGGCGGCAAAGGCCAGGTCGTCGGCTATTCCTCGTTCGCGCTTTACGAAGGCGGCGAGGTGAAGCACGAGGACGCCGGCAGCACGCTCATCTCGATCGCCTCGGGCAGCATTTCCAACGGGCTGGGGCTGGCCCCCAAGCCGGAAGTCGGCGGCGCAACCTGGCTCGACCAGGCCGGTGCGACGTTCGTCACCTTGCTGCGCGCGGGGGCGCTGCGCGGCTGCATCGGCAGCCTGGAAGCAGTCCGGCCGATCGGCGCCGACGTTGCCGACAACGCCCTGGGCGCCGCGTTCCGCGATCCGCGTTTTCCGGCGCTGACGCGCGACGAATGGCCTCTGTGCAGCGTCGAGGTGTCGCTGCTTTCGGTGCCCAAGCCGATCCAGTTCGCCGACGAGGACCAGCTGCTTGCGCTGATCCGTGCCGGCGAGGACGGCCTGATTCTGGAGGCCGCTGGCCGGCGCGCGACCTTCCTGCCGCAGGTGTGGGAGAGCATCGCGGATACGCGGCAGTTCCTCGACGAACTCATGCGCAAGGCCGGTGTCCCTGCCGACACACGCCTGGCGCGCTGCAGGCTGTCGCGCTACCGCGTGATCAAGTGGAAAGCGCAAACACTGCACGCATGAATCCGCAGACCGCTTATCCGGGCCGATGGTGGCATCACCTAGAAGACGGCCGCATCCAGTGCGACCTGTGCCCGCGCGACTGCAAGCTGCACGAGGGGCAGCGCGGGATGTGCTTCGTGCGCAAGATGGAAGGCGGCCGCATGGTGCTCACCACGTACGGCCGCTCCTCCGGGTTCTGCATCGACCCGGTCGAGAAGAAGCCGCTCAACCACTTTTATCCGGGGACCAGCATCCTGTCCTTCGGCACCGCGGGCTGCAACCTGGCGTGCAAGTTCTGCCAGAACTGGGACATCTCGAAATCGCGCGAGATGGACCGCCTGCAGGACCAGGCCAGCCCGGAAAAGATCGCCGACGCGGCGCTCGAGCTCGGCTGCAAATCGGTCGCGTTCACGTACAACGATCCGGTGATCTTCGCCGAGTATGCGATGGACATCGCCGACGCCTGCCATGTGAAGGGGGTGAAAGCCGTGGCCGTCACGGCGGGCTATATCCATGCCGAGCCGCGGCGCGAGTTCTACGCCAAGATGGACGCCGCCAACGTCGACCTGAAGGGCTTTACCGACGACTTCTACTTCAAGATCTGCGGCGGCCATTTGCAGCCGGTGCTCGATACGCTGGTCTACCTGGTGAAGGAGACCGGGGTCTGGACCGAGATCACGACGCTGCTCATCCCCGGCAAGAACGATTCGGATGCCGAGCTCGAAGCCGAGTGCAAGTGGGTCATGCAGCACCTCGGTGCCGAGGTGCCGCTGCACTTCACCGCCTTCCATCCCGACTGGAAGATGACCGACGCGCCGCCGACGCCGCCGGCGACGCTCACGCGGGCGCGCGAGATCGCGCTGCGTCACGGCCTGCGCTACGTCTATACGGGCAATGTGCACGATGAGACCGGCGGCTCGACTTACTGCCCTGCGTGCGGGAATGCAGTGATCGTGCGCGACTGGTACGACATCCGCGGCTACCACCTCGCCGACAACGGCGCCTGCAGGTCCTGCGGCACGCAGATCAGCGGCCGGTTCCAGAAGTTCGGCCGCCCCTTCGGGCCAAGGCGAATTCCCGTAAGGTTGGAAAGCAGGACCCAACCGCCAAGCTGAAGCATTTCCTTCCAGGAACGGCGGCTTGGCTCGCTGCGCTCTGCGCGAGCCGCGTGCTCGCGGCGACCTGGTTCGTCGCTTACTCGGCGGTGCTGCCGCTCACGCAGGCGGCGTGGGGGCTTTCCGCGCGCGAAGCCGGATTGATCCAGTCGGCGTTCCACCTCGGCTACCTCGTCTCGCTGTTCATGGTGGGCTTCATCGCCGATCATTTCGGCGCCAAGCGCGCCTACCTCACCACCGGCATCGCGGCCTGCGCGAGCCCGTGGGCCTTCGTGCTGTTCGCCGACGGCTTCTGGTCGGCCTTCTGGCTGCATGCTCTGACGGGGCTTTGCCAGGGCGGCACCTATACACCCGCGCTTGCGCTCATCAATGACCATGTCGAGCGCGCGCGCCGCGGCCGCGCGATGGGGTACCTGATCGCCGGCTCGAGCGGCGGCTACGCGATCTGTCTGGGCGTGGCGGGCCTCGCGCTCAAGTTCACTGATTGGCGCGGCGCGCTCGCTGCGGTAGCGATGCTGCCCGTGATCTCCTGGGTCCTCGGAATTTTCGTACTGAGAAGCACCGCGAACCTGGTGCACCCGCGCCCGGCTGGCGAGTCGCTGCTGGCAGCGATTCCCGCGGTATGGCGCAACCGGCGCGGCATGCTTTCCATCTGGGGCTACAGCTTTCACAACTGGGAGCTGCTCGGCCTGTGGGCCTGGCTGCCCGCGTTCCTGACTGCTGCGCTGCTCGCGCATGGAGCGGCTCCGCATAGCGCGGCGACGCTCGCTCTATGGTTCGCGGCGCTCAGCTACCTTGCCAACATCGCCGGCTCGATCGTCGGCGGCACGATGGCCGACCGCTGGGGGCGCACGCAGACCATCCTCACCTGGTCGTGCGTGAGCCTCACGCTCTCGTTTTCGATCGGCTGGCTGATCTCGCTGCCGCTCGCGCTGCTGGTGGCGCTCGCCTGCCTCTACAACTTCGCCGGCATCGCCGACTCGTCGACGCACTCGACGGTGCTCGCCGAGAGCGTGCCGCCGCACTATCTCGGCGTCGCGTATGCAATCCGCTCGGTCGTTGGCTTTGGCGCCGGAGTCGTGAGCCCGGTGGTCTTTGGCTGGGCGCTCGATCTCTCAGGCGACGGCGCCGGCTGGGGCATTGCGTGGTCGACGCTCGGGCTCGGCGCCGCGCTCGGCCCGATCGTCACCTGGAAGCTGCATCGTGGCGCCCGATGATATGCTAGGCAGCGGGGAAACAAGAATGATGCGTCGGAGGATCTGCATCCTGTCAGCGGTCCTGATCTCGGCCTGCGCGCCGCAGCCCAGGGTCGCCGAGCCGGCTTCCGGTCTCGCGGTGACGCCGCCGCAGGTCGCTGCGCCGCTCCCCGAGCACGGGCCGTTGTTGATCAACGACTACAAGAGAACCGTGGCAAGCCGCATCGTGGCCGCGAACGAGGAAGTGTTTTTCGAGCCGTTGCCGGAGATGCTGAAATCGATCGTGGTGCTGGAGATCACGGTCGACCGCCACGGTTACCCTCTCGATGTGCATGTCATCCGTTCCAACGGCTATCTGGAGCTGGAGCAGGTCGCGCTTGCGAGCGTGCTGCGGGCGGCACCGTTTGACGGGCCGCAGCCGGGCGTCCTGCAGGGCGCCGCTTCCGTGAGCTTTCTCGAGACGTTCCTGTTCCGCGGCGACGGGTTCTACCAGGTTCTCAGCCTGGTTTTTCCGCTGCAGGACTCGTTCAGTCCTTCATTAGCAGGTGCATCAAACTAGAGGTGTCCCAGCGGCGCCCGCCGCGCGCCTGCACCCACGCGTAGAACTGGTCGATGAGCGCGCTGGCCGGAAGCCGCGAGCCGTTTCTCTTCGCTTCCTCAAGGCAGATGCCGAGGTCCTTGCGCATCCAGTCGACCGCAAAGCCGAAACCGTCGAACTTGAGCTCGTTCATCTGCTTCCAGCGGTTTTCCATCTGCCAGGATTGCGCCGCTCCCTTGGAAATCACGCCGACCACTTTCTCGACATCCAAATTGGCTCTTTTCGCAAATGCCAATCCTTCAGCGAGGCCTTGCACAAGGCCGGCGATGCAGATTTGGTTAACCATCTTGGTGAGCTGACCCGAGCCCGGGCCGCCGATCAGCGCGCACATCTTGGCGTAGACGTCGAGCACCGGCTTGACGCGGTTGAAGTCGGCCGGCTCGCCGCCGCACATGATGCCGAGCTGGCCGTTCTGCGCGCCCGCCTGGCCGCCCGACACGGGCGCGTCGATGAAGCCGACGCCGCGCTCTTTGGCTTTTGCAAATAATTCTTTGGCGAGCAGCGCAGACGCCGTGGTGTGGTCCACCAGGACCGCGCCGCGTTTCATGCCGGCGAGCGCTCCGTTGTCGCCGTACGCCACCGAGCGCACGTCGTCATCGTTGCCGACGCACATCATGACGAAATCGCAGTCCTTCGCGGCCTCGCGCGGGCTGGCGGCGTGCTTCCCGCCGTACTCCTTCGACCACTGCTGGGCCTTCGCGGAAGTACGGTTGTAGACGGCGACGTCGTGGCCGCCTTTTTTCTGCAGGTGGCCGGCCATCGGATAGCCCATCACGCCAAGACCCAGGAACGCGAGCTTCGCCATCGTTTTGTCTCCTAAAGGGATTTCTCGAAGTTGACAGGCCGGCGTCAACGACCCACAATACATGAACGTTTATACAGTATCCGGTGTTGGCCCAGCGCTAAAGTGCCTGCCGTAGATGCCAACCTACAAAAGAGGTACAGCAATGGATGACAACAAGTCTAAGGCATTAGCCGCCGCACTGTCCCAGATCGAGAAGCAGTTCGGCAAGGGCTCGATCATGAAGATGGACGCCGAGGCGATCAAGGACATCGAGGTGGTGTCCACCGGCTCGCTGGGCCTGGATCTCGCGCTCGGCGTCGGCGGGCTGCCGCGCGGCAGGGTCGTCGAGATCTACGGGCCGGAGTCCTCCGGCAAGACCACGCTCACGCTGCAGGTCATCGCCGAGGTGCAGAAGGCGGGCGGCACGGCGGCCTTCATCGACGCGGAAAACGCGCTCGACGTCACTTACGCCGGCAAGCTCGGCGTGAAGACCGAGGACCTGCTGATCTCGCAGCCCGATACCGGCGAGCAGGCGCTCGAGATCGCCGACATGCTGGTGCGCTCGGGCGCGGTCGACGTGATCGTCATCGACTCGGTCGCCGCGCTCACGCCCAAGGCGGAGATCGAGGGCGAGATGGGCGAGCCGCAGATGGGCTTGCAGGCGCGCCTGATGAGCCAGGCGCTGAGGAAGCTCACCTCCAATATCAAGCGCACCAACACGCTGGTCATCTTCATCAACCAGATCCGCATGAAGATCGGCGTGCTGTTCGGCAATCCCGAGACCACCACCGGCGGCAACGCGCTCAAGTTCTATGCCTCGGTGCGCATGGACATCCGCAGGATCGGCTCGATCAAGAAGGGCGACGAGGTGGTCGGCTCCGAGACGCGCGTCAAGGTGGTGAAGAACAAGGTGGCGCCGCCTTTCAAGCAGGCCGAGTTCGATATCATGTACGGCGATGGCATCTCGCGCGAAGGCGAAGTGCTCGAGATCGGCGTCAATCTCGGCGTGCTCGAGAAGTCGGGCGCCTGGTACATCCACCACGGCGACCGGCTGGGGCAGGGCAAGGACAACGCGCGCGACTTCCTGAAGGAAAACCCCCAGCTCGCGCGCGAGATCGAAGCGAAGATCCGCGAAAAGGCGGGCATCGCCAAGCCCGGTCCGGCCGCCGCGGAGCCGGCGGAAGAAAAAAAGGTTGAGCACCTCGCTACCCGCAAGCGCGGCTGAGCTCAGACAGCGCGCGTTGCGGCTGCTGGCGCGGCGCGAGCATTCGCGCGCTGAGCTCGCGCGCAAGCTTGCGCCGCATGCCGGGTCGGCCCAGGAGCTGCAAACACTCCTCGACAGCCTGATTGAGAAAAAGCAGCTATCGGACGAGCGCTATGCGTCCGAGCGCGCGCGCTGGCTGGCGCGCAAGTACGGCCCTGCGCGCATCCGCCACGATTTGCGCGCGAAAGGCGTCGCCGAAGAGCTGGTCGCGGGCGCCTGCTCCCGCGACGACGAGCTCGAGCAGGCAAGCCTTGCCCTGAGGAAAAAGTACAGAACTACGGCCACTACGCGTGAGGAGCGTGCGCGCCGCGCACGCTTTCTCCAGGGCCGGGGCTTCTCCTATGAAGCGATCCGCTGCGCGCTGGATCTCGCCGGCGACGCCTCTCTGTAGCTAAGCCGCCACAGGAGGGTCGGAACGGCCTCTTTTGCGTCGCCAGCGAGCGACGAATCGCAGTCGCCTGGCAGCGACAGTCTTGCGCGCAGGTCTTTCAGTGGGCAGTCTGAGTCTTCCAACAAGACCGAGAGCGAGGAGACCAATGCGCAAGTCATTGGCGGGTTGTTTCACCATTGCGGCCGCCGTCGGCTGTATCGACCTGGCCGCAGACTACGTGACGCCGGCCTTCATTGCGTCGCCTGCGAGCCGGCCTTCGGTCATGTTGTGGCCGCCCCTTCTGCCCGAGGCGCAGCCCCGGGCCGAGAGCAGGACCGATCAGCGACGCACGGCCACCGCGCCGGCCGGGTTGCGCGGCTGACGCTGTCATCCGCTGTCATCCGCTGATACTGTATAAACGTTCATCCCTGCACGCGATAGCGTGGAGAGGGGGTGATCAGCATGGATTCAGTACAAGCATTGGCGGTGGTGCGTTCGCTGGCGAACGGCGTCGATCCTGAAAGCGGCGAGGTGTTTCCGCCGGAGAGCGCTTATCAAAGGCCGCTGGTGGTGCGCGCGCTCTACGAGGCGGCGAGCGCGCTCGAGCGCATCGAGCGCTTCGAGCGCCGCAAGGCGCAGCTGCCGCAGAAAACCGGCGAGCCGTGGTCCGAGGATGAGGACCGCAAGCTCCTCGCCGCCTTCGACGCGGGGCGCGCGCTGCAGGAGCTGGCAGCGTTGCACGAGAGAACCATGGGGGCGGTGCGGGCGCGGCTGTTGAAATACGGCCGCATCAACGCTTAGCAGCGGCTGTCCTGGGGCGACCGGCCGGCGCCCCGGGCTTTTTCCGCACTGCAGTAGAATGGCCCGATGAAATCAAGCGAGATTCGCTCGACGTTTCTCGACTATTTCCGCTCGAAGGGCCACGCGGTGGTGCCTTCGAGCTCGCTCGTGCCGGTGAACGACCCGACGCTGCTGTTCGTGAACTCCGGGATGGTGCAGTTCAAGGACGTGTTCCTCGGCAGGGAAAAGCGCCCGTACGTGAGGGCGGTGAGCTCGCAGCGGTCGCTCCGCGCAGGCGGCAAGCACAACGATCTGGAGAACGTCGGCTACACCGCGCGCCACCATACGTTCTTCGAAATGCTCGGCAACTTCTCGCTCGGCGATTACTTCAAGCAGGACGCCATCCGGTATGCGTGGGAGCTGCTCACCAAGGTGTTCAAGCTCCCGCCCGAGCGTTTGTGGGTCACGGTCTATCACACCGACGATGAGGCGTACGACCTGTGGACGAAGATGGTAGGCCTGCCGAAGGAGCGGGTGGTGCGCATTGGCGACAAGCCCGGCGGGCAGAAATACCAGTCCGACAACTTCTGGCAGATGGCCGATACCGGCCCCTGCGGCCCGTGCAGCGAGATCTTCTACGACCACGGGCCGGGCATCGAAGGCGGACCACCGGGATCACCGGATGCTGAAGGCGACCGCTATATAGAAATCTGGAACTTGGTGTTCATGCAATTCAACCGCGACGAGGCCGGCGTCATGCATCCATTGCCGAAGCCCTCGGTCGACACCGGCATGGGCCTGGAGCGCATCGCTGCCGTCCTCCAGGGCAAGCACTCGAACTACGAAATTGACCTGTTCCAGGACCTGATCAGAGCGGCAGCGCGCGAGACGCACCATAAGGATCTCAAGAGTCCATCGCTCAACGTCATCGCCGACCACATCCGCGCCTGCTCGTTCCTGATCGTCGACGGAGTGATCCCGGGCAACGAGGGGCGGGGGTACGTGCTGCGGCGGATCATCCGGCGTGCCATCCGGCACGGCTACAAGCTCGGCCAGACGGAACCGTTCTTCCACCGGCTCGTCGGCGATCTCGACCAGGCGATGGGAGACGCCTATCCCGAGCTGCGGGCGTCGAAGGAGAAAGTCGAGCAGGTCCTGCGGCAGGAAGAGGAGCGCTTCGCCGAGACGCTGGAGAACGGCATGGCAGTGCTCGAGTCGGCGCTCGCCTCGGGCGAAAAGCTGCTCGACGGCGACACGGTATTCCGCCTCTACGACACCTACGGGTTTCCCGTCGACCTCACCGCCGATATCGGCCGCGAGCGCGGCGTGCGCATCGACATGGCGGGATTCGAGGCGGCCATGGAGCAGCAGCGCGAGCGGGCGCGCGCCGCTTCGCGGTTCTCCATGGCGAGCGGGCTCGAATATTCGGGCAACAAGACCGAGTTCCTTGGCTACGACACGCTGACGCTGCCCGCCCGCGTGGTGGCGCTTTACCGCGAAGGCACGCCGACGCAGGAGCTGCGCGCAGGCGATGCGGGCGTAGTGGTGCTCGACCGCACGCCGTTCTACGCCGAGTCGGGAGGCCAGGTCGGCGATCGCGGCGAGCTGGCCGGTCCGGCCGGCACGTTCGCGGTCGACGATACGCAGAAGATCCAGGCCGAGGTGTTCGGCCATCACGGCAGGCAGCGCACCGGCGTGCTTCGCCTCGGCGATACGGTGACCGCGCAGGTGGACCAGGCGTCGAGGCGGCGCGCGATGTGGAACCATTCCGCCACGCACCTCATGCACGCGGCGCTGCGTCAGGTGCTCGGCAAGCACGTCGAGCAGAAGGGCTCGCTGGTCGACGCGCAGCGCACGCGCTTCGACTTCTCGCATCCCAAGCCGCTGACCGCGGAAGAGATCGCCCAGGTCGAGGCGCTGGTGAACGCCGCGATCCAGCGCAACGACGAAGTGACGGCGCGCATCATGAAATACGACGATGCGATGCGCGCCGGCGCGCTCGCCTTCTTCGGCGACAAGTACGGCGACGAGGTGCGCGTGCTCACGATGGGCGAGTTCTCGACCGAGCTGTGCGGCGGCACGCACGTGCGGCGCACCGGCGATATAGGCTTTTTCAAGATCGTCTCGGAGTCCGGCGTGGCGGCAGGGATCCGCCGCATCGAGGCGGTGACCGGCGAGGGCGCGCTCGCCTGGGTGCAGCAGATGGAGCAGGACCAGGGCTTCGTCGAGGATTTTTTCCAGGCCAAGGGCGCGGCGCTCAAGGAGAAGCTCAAGGCCGAGCGGGAGGAAAAACGCGCGCTCGAGAAGGAGCTCGCGCGGCTCAAGTCGAAGCTCGTGGCGAGCCAGGGCGAGGACCTGGCGGCGCAGGCGGTAGACGTGAAAGGCGCCAAGGTGCTTGTCGCCACGCTCGAGGGGGCTGACGCCCAGACCCTGCGCGAGACGATGGACAGGCTCAAGCACCGGCTCAAGTCGGCGGCGATCGTCCTCGGCTCGGTCGCCGACGGCAAGGTATCGCTGATTGCCGGGGTGACGGCCGATCTCACGGCAAAAGTGAAGGCCGGCGAGCTGGTGAATTTCGTGGCGCAGCAGGTCGGCGGCAAGGGCGGCGGGCGGCCCGACATGGCCCAGGCCGGAGGCACGCAGCCCGGCAATCTACGCGTCGCTCTGCAATCCGTGAAGTCCTGGGTTGAGCAGCGCGTGTAACGCGCGTCTCAGAACCCGATCCGCGTCTTCCGCGCGCCGCGCGCGTCCTGGAGGTCATCCGGGCCGATTTCGCCGCGCCCGGCCAGCTTCGCGTTGCCGAATGCCGAGTGGACCACGCGGCGCATCTCGCGCGGCGGCAGCGACGCCAGCTTCTCGAGCGCCAGCGGCGAGAGCGACTCGGGGAACTGCCGCCCCCAATCGTGCGTGCTGCGGATCTCGCGGTAGATGGTGGCGGCGATGCGCGCCGAGCCCGCCGCGTCCGGCGCCTCGATCTCGTAGATGCTGAGACGGTTGAGGAGGGGGTCCGGGATGCGCGCCGCGTCGTTGGCGGTCGCCAGCCAGAGCGCGCCCGACGCGTCGATCGGCAGCTCGACGAACTCGTCGACGAAGCGCGTCGAGGTCTCGACCTCGAGCAGCTCGTAGAGCGCGCCGAGCGGGTCGTACTGGCCGTCGGAGCTCGCCTTGTCGAGCTCGTCGACCACGATCACCGGGTTGGCGTAGTCGCCGTTGAGGAAGGTGTCGAACACCTTGCCCGGCTTGGCATTCTTCCATTGCGAGGAAGCGCCCGAAAGCACCCAGCCGGCGGTGAGCGAGCTCATCGGCACGAAGCCGAAGCCCGTGCCCAGGAGCTGCGCGATCTTGCGCGCGAAATGCGTCTTGCCGATGCCCGGCTCGCCGAGCAGCAGCATCGGCGGCAGCTCGACCGAGTCGTCGGAATCGATGCACAGCGCGAGGTGCTTGCGGATGTCCTCCAGCGCTTCGGCGAAGTTCGGCAGCTCCTCGAACAGCGTTTCCATCTCGGGCAGCGCCGAGGGCTTCACCGTGAAGCGCTG